>JAABUM010000043.1_pt1 | contig 334777 bp, 276 predicted proteins | sample 5559161 | NCBI WGS metagenome assembly JAABUM01 (sample SAMN10711868, study PRJNA513369) | rock metagenome | isolation source: Antarctica rocks | place: Antarctica: Victoria Land, Siegfried Peak nord
GAGTTCTCAAGTGCGGGCCGCTTCTGTCTCGCTCCCAACTCATCTCACAACTCACGGGCCGCTGCTTTATCCAGAAACCACACCAGTTCACCTGTCGGATTCAGCCCTTGAATCGGTTGCTCGAAGGGCTCGCGCGGGCCTGCAAGTACTTGCTTGAGCCGCTCGGCTTTGCTCTGGCCCTCAAGCAGAATCCACACGTGGCGCGCCACATCGAAAGCGCGATACGTCAGCGTTAAGCGCTCCACGTGCGGCTCCTGGCTCGCGATGGGTGTTGCGGTGCAGCGATGCTTGCGCTCGCTCAGCTGAGGCGAGTGCGGGAACAGGCTCGCGGTGTGGCCATCGGGCCCCATGCCCATCAAGCACACATCCAGAGTCGTCCCCAATTCCTGAACCAACAAGCCATATTCCTTGGCTGCCTGGTTCAAATTGGGAAGTTCGCCGCGCATTCGATGCACGTTCGTCGCTTTGAGCGGAACCGAGTCCAGCAGAGCCTCGCGCGCCATACGATAGTTGGAGCGCACATCGTCGGGCTCAACTGCGCGCTCATCGCCGAACAAGATCACGATGTTGGGCCAGTCCAGGCGCTTCTTGAACTCATCGCTTGCCAGCAATTGATACAAAGCCTTGGGCGTCGAGCCGCCCGAGAGCACCAAGCTGAAGACGCCGCGCTCTTCGATAGCCCGCTCCGAAGCCTGCACCAAGCGCTCAGCCACGGCACGCACGAGATCTTCAGGCGAGCCCAAGACCTCGCGCGTGCCCGGCCAATTTGATTGCTGCGCGCCCTCAAGTACTTCGGGCGCCACTGTGTTGGGCTCACTCACTTGGGGCCGCCTTCAGCTTGAGGCTTGAGGGGTGCAGGCGATGGCACAGCGCCTTGAGCTCCAGCCTGCTCGGGCTGAGGCGCGCCCTTGGAGCTGCCGTTCTTCGACTCGGGCTCGAGCTTGGCCTCGGCTTTAGCTTCGGGCTTGACTTCGGGGACTTGAATAGCGGAAGTCTCAGCGGCGAGCTCGCCCTTCTTGGGCGGTAGAATCTGCGGCTGATGCCAGCGGCGGCGGTCGCGCACCAAGAACTCATCCGCCTCATCCGGCCCCCACGAGCCCTTGGGGTACACAAAAGGTGCGCCCACATCGCGGCTCTGCCAGGCCTCCAAGATGGGATCGGCGATGCTCCACGCGACTTCGGCCTCGTCGCGGCGCGTGAACAACGTTCCATCGCCCAGCATCGCATCTTGCAAGAGCCGCTCATAGGCTTCGGGAGACTCGCCGCCGTAAGATTCGGTGTAGTCGAAGTCCATCTGCACGTCGCGGATTTCCATGCCCGCGCCCGGAACCTTCGAGTTGGTGCGCAAGGCGAAGCCATCGTTGGGCTGGATGCGCAGGATAAGCATATTGCTCTTGACCCGGTTGACCTGGTTGTTGAACAAGACGTGCGGCGTGTCCTTCCAGCGCACAACCACTTCAGTGGCGCGCTTGGCCAGGGCCTTGCCGTGGCGCAGGTAAATCGGCACGCCGCTCCAGCGCCAGCTGTCGATCATCAGCTTGAGGGCGACATACGTCTCGGTCTTGGAGCCTTTATCGACGCCTTCCTCATCGCGGTAGCCTTCATACTGGCCGCGTATGGTGTTCTGAGCCACTTGCTGAGGCGTGAAGGGGCGAATCGCGCGCAGCACCTTGACCTTCTCGTCGCGGATGGCGTTGCCGTCCAGCGCAACGGGAGCTTCCATACACACGAGCGAGAGCACCTGCATCATGTGGTTGACGACCATGTCGCGCAGCGCACCGTTGGTTTCGTAGTAGCCGCCGCGACGCCCCACTCCGACTTCCTCGGCGACCACGATCTGGATGTGGTCGATGTAGTGGTTGTTCCAGATCGGCTCCCAGATGGCGTTCGCGAAGCGCAGGGCCAGGATGTTCTGCACGGTTTCCTTGCCCAAGTAGTGGTCGATGCGGAAGACCTCGTTCTCGCGAAAGTACTTGGACAGCAGGGCGTTGAGCGCCTGAGCCGACTTCAAATCGCGCCCGAACGGCTTCTCAACGATCAAGCGCCGCCAGCCTTCGCCCTGGCCATTGGACCTGGTCTGCTGCTTGATCTGGCCCTGAGCTTCGATCACCGAGTCGAACTCTTCGGGCGGTGTGGCCAGATAATACATCCTGTTCGGACCGATGTTGAACTGTTTGGCGATCTCATCGAGCCTCTTGTCCAGCTCGCGGTGCGCCTCAGCCGAGTCGTAAGCGCCGCGCTGGTAGAAGATGCGCCCTTCCAAACTGTTCCAGATCTCTTCCTTGAAGGGCAAGCGCGCGAATTCCTGCACGCCTGACTTCAGCGAGGCGCGCAGGTCGGCTTCCTCGCGAGCTGAGCGCCCGTAGCCCACGATGGCGAACTGGTCCGGCAAGAGGCCAAGCGCGGCCAGGTTGTAGATGGCGGGCAGAATCTTGCGGCGCGTCAAGTCGCCGGTGGCTCCGAAGATGGTGAGCACAGAAGGCGGCACGTCGCGCGCGATGGGGTTGGAGGCCGCGACATCGAAGACAGGCTGCGCGCCGCCTTCAACGTGGATGGTGTGCGAGATGGAATCGGACATGGTTGTTCTCTTCAGTCGAAAAACTCTGCTTGATTGTAACGCGAGCCAAGTGTGCAGCAGTCGCGCCAAACGTGCGCGGCCTCAAGCACTTGCAGGGCTCGCAAGCGCCACGCAACTCGCAGCCAAGTGTGACCTCTACCCACGCTACGGCAAGTACTTGAGGCCTTCTTTTGCCTCACAGCTACACGTGCCTCAACATGAACGATAACCAGTTCTGGAGCTTAATTGAGCGCAGCCGAGCTGACGTGCGGCACTGCGACGAGCAAGCCGCGAAGCTCACGGCTCTGCTGGATGAACTGGAAACGCTTGAGGTGGTAGGCTTCTGGCACTGCTGGGACGCCAATCTTGGCGCGCTGTATCGTTGGGACGTGTGGGCCGTGGCCTACATCATCAACGGTGGCTTCTCGGACGATGGCTTCCTCTACTTTTGCAACTGGGTGCCGGCTCAAGGCCGCGAGTTCTTCCAGGCGGTTCTGGACAAGCCCGAGCGGGCCGCAGAGCGTGTACAAGAAGGCGCCGAGGGCGAGGAAGTCGAGTGCGAGGATATTATGTACTGCGCCGCCACCATCTACAAAAACAGAACCGGCAAGTATCCGCAAGAGGATTACCCTGCGGCTGGCTCTGAGGTCGCGCATCATGATCCTATGGGCGAAAGGTGGCGAGAGGAAGACTTGCCGCGCCTGTATCCTGAGCTATGCGCGCTTCGGTGGCGGGGACGCTTGAGCCGCCAGAGTTAAACTCTTGAGGTCAAGTCATTTTTCAGAAGGCCCCAGATGCCCCCAAACTATCGCGTGGCCCAGCCTGTGGGCACGCCCATCTCGCCGCCCACGAGCATCAGCGTCAGCGGCTCGGAATCGCTGCTGATTGTCTTCGCCGTGGTCGTGATGCTCCTGCTGGCCACGGTGTTCCTGCTTGGCGTGTGGTATTTCCTCAACCGCCTCAAGGCCGAGCAGACCGCCGTTGAGCTCAAGGAGCAGAACAACCCAAGCCCTGCCGCAGTTGGCGGCCCCGGTTCAACACGGCCCCGACGCGATTTCACGCCCCAGGCCGACTTGCTGGATCACGATGAGTATGGATAGCGCCGCGCCAAGAAGCCCGCAAGTACTTGGAGTACTTGCGGGCTTCTCGTTGTTTATGCGGCTTCAAGGAGCGAACCAGCGTTGCAGGAAGTTGCCTTTACCGGAGCTGGCTGTTGGAGCCGAACCCATTTCGCGGCCCAGCAATTCCAGCGCGAAGTCGTTGACGCGGCGGCCTATGGCGGTCTGCGCGTTGTGGATCACAAAGGGCTTGCCCTCGTTCACGCTGGGCACAACGGTGCGCCCATCGGAAGGGATCTGCAAGCGCACGGGGACGCCCAGTGATTCCTCGACTTCAGGAACGGTGATGCCCGTTTCCGAATTGGCTCGGTTGAGCACGATCTGGATCTTCTCAGGCGCATAGAGCTGGCGCAGCATATCCAGAGCCACACGCGTCTTGTGGATCGCCAGCAAGTCCAGCGTCGCTACCAGTAAGATTGTCGTCGCGGCATCAAGCGCGGCCAACGTGGTGTCCTGCAGCTGCGAGGGCGTGTCCACGATTGTCCACTGATAGGAGGCGCGCATCAAGTCCAGGATCTGCTCGACGGTGTACACCGTGATGCTCTCGGCGTGCTGAGGCGAGGACGGAGCAGGCAACACGCGCAGGCCCGAGTCCTCGTGCGTGGCCAGATACTGTTCGATCAGCTCAGCGTCCAGGCCAATCGAGCCCTTCTGCGCCAGGCCCGCGATGGTGTTATCGGGGCTCAGGTTGAGCATCAAGTCGATGTCGCCGAACTGGAGGTTCAGGTCTACCAGGGCGACGCGACCCTTCTGTGTTGAGGCGTCCAGCGCTCGGGCCAGCGCGACACCTAAGTTGGCGGCCAAGATGCTCTTGCCGCTGCCGCCCTGGGGCGAGTAGATGGCGATCAGGTTGCCCGCGCCGCTGCCTGTGTCGATGCCGGCTTCCATGGCCGCACGCTGGCGCGCCATCGAGTGATGCACGGTGCGTATGGTCGAGAGCAGGTCGTCCACGGCCACGGGCTTGGTCAGCACGTCGCGCGCGCCCGAGCGCATCAGACGGCGCACCATGTCCATGTTCACGCCGTCGATCAGCACGATCACTGCCGTCTCGCCTGAGGCCAGCAGCAGATTCTCCACCGTCGCAACCGCGTCCGGGGCCGTGACCGAAGCATCGAGCAGCACCAGATCCGGGCGCAGCGAGCGCGCCATCTCAACGGCCTCATTGCCCTCGCGCGCATCGCCCAGCACTTCCAGGTTGCGGTCGCGCCCCAGCAACCCGACCAATTCCTGCCGCGACACCGACTTAGGATCCGCCACTAAAACCGTGATCGCCATGAAAAAAGATTCGCACCATCCCGCCCGCTCTGCAACGGCAAATTCGCCGCCCGCCTCCGCTGCCTTCTCGTGCCTTGCGCTCGCGCTATTGAAACCAGCCAGTTATTAATTAGAAACCGCTCCTGCTGCGAGATTCTCGTTCCAGGCCGCGCTCTGGCCAGCAGAGCGTTTGCCACAACAGCAAACCGCAACCCTCAAGTACTTGCTGCAAGTACTTACCATGCGCCGTGCACTTGCCGATTCTCTACGGCACGGCTGCTACCGCGGCGCGGCTGCTACCGCACGCTTATTGAGACGCACTTCCCAGAGCGCCAAAAGCACTGGCGCCCGTCGCGGAATCGGGCAGAGCTGGCAGCGCGGGCACGCGGTTGACGGCTTCCTGGGTGTTGACTGTTGTGTTCAGGCTGTCAATGCGCGGCGTCATGAAGATCGCGAGCTCGCTTTCGTTGTGCTCAAAGCGCTTGCTCCTGAACAGTGGACCGATGATCGGCAGGCTCGACAGAATCGGAATGCGCGAGGTCTGCTGGCGCCTGTCGTTGGTAATCAGCCCGCCCAGCACAAAGGTGTCGCCCGCCCGCACCGTGATCGTGGTGTTGACGCTGCGCACACGCTCGCCTGGGATCAGAGCGCCGTTGAGATTGATGCCGTACTCGGGAGCCAACTCGGTTACATCAGCCCGGATCTGCAGAATGATGGTGTTATCGTCCGTGACCGTGGGCCTCATCGTCAGGATGATGCCGAAGCGCCGGAACACAATGCTCTGCCCGACAGCCTGGCCCGTGGCCACCGACGAAGGCACGGGCCGCTCGCCGCCGATCACGATCTGGGCATCCGCGCCCTCCACAGCTGAGATGTTGGGCCTTGACAGGATACGCGCGTTGCCATTCTGATACAGTGCGTTGAGCCTGAAGCGCAGAGGGTCGATGTTGCCCAGGCTCCCCTGACCCACGAAGCCGTTGCCCAGCGTGAACACACCGGGGTTTTCACTGGGATTAATGGTGCGCGTCGTAACAGGAGGCGAGCCAGGCGCCACGCTCTCGCTCAAAAGAGTGGCCGAACCGGGCTCCACGCCCAGGTTCTTCAGCGAGGTGCGCGAGATCTCGACGATGTTCGACTCGACCGTGACTCGGCGCACGCTCTGCCCTCTGGGATCCAGAATGCGCACGAACATCTGGATGTTGATGTCCTGCCTATAGCCCGTGCTGGGTTGCTGCGCGGCGTTGATGGTCAGGGGCCAGCCCCCCGCGAAGGAAGCTGTTCCCAGTGGCGAGGACGAGCTGCTCTGTGTCTGCGAGAAGTCGCTCCCACCCGCAAACCCTCCGGCGCCCAAGCCGGGCACAAACCCGACGCCGGCTCCGAAGTTCCCCGTGCCCACCGTGCCCGTCCCGAAGGCCCCAACTCCCGCCGCGCCCGGCACCCCGGTCGTGTTGGGGGCAGGGGGAGCCACCGCACCGGTTCCAGTTCCGATTCCCACGCCGACACCCGCGCCAGAAGCCGTTGGAGCCATAGCTCCCGTCCCCGCTCCAGCCCCCACGCCGCCCGCTCCTACAGTTCCCCCAGTTCCGCCCGTGACCTGAGCCTGCGACTGGAAGAAGGGAGTGAGCGGGCTGTTCTGGAGAGCCGGGCTGAACTGAGGACGGCCCAACCCGCCCGCGCCCGAGGCCGCGCCCGCGGCGCCTCCGACCGACTGGCCCGACCCAGGAAGGCCGCCCGCAGAGATGGTACGCGTCTGGGCAGCCGAGGAGACGCCCGAGCCGAACATGGGCAGCAACACGGCGTAGCGCTTCACGGTGTCGTATTCGATGCGGTCACGCACAGTGCCATAAACCGCCAGCGCGTTCAAAGCCGTGCGCGCAACAGAAACGGTGCGAATGCCGGTCACTTCCTGCAGCCGCCGCGTGATCTGCAGATCCTCGCCATTTAAAACGGGCCGGTTCGCGCCATAGTACTTGCCCTCGCCGCCACTCGCGCTTGTGCCCGATAACTGGGCGCCGCTCGCATCGCCGCCTTGCCCGCTGTTCTGAGCGTTGTGGCCGCGCACCACGATAAAAGGCAGCACACGCGTGTTGAGATCGGGCAACAAGCCCAGCAAGGCTTCGGCATCCTCAGCAGAATCGACCTGAGCCTTGACCGCCAGAGCGCCAGGCAAAGAGACCAACTCGATCGAATCGTTGCCCGTAACCTGACGCAGCTTCGACTGCAGCACGGCTTCAGTTGAAAGCGGCGTGCTTGGCGTGATCGGGTTCAGGACCTGACTCAGCGTGGGCGCGTAAGGATCGATGTAGAGCGCTGAGTGCATCTCCGGCACGAACAGAGCAGCCACGCCCTCAGCAGCGGTCTTCTCGGCTGCATCGTGCAGCGCGCCGGTGAGGTAAACCGCCAGAGTGCCATCCAAGCGCGGGAACACGTGCACCCCAACGCGAGGATCATAAATCGCCGCGCGGATGGCCGCCTCAGCCGAGGCTGGGTCCAGACTGGGCGCCGCGTTTGGTGTTGATGGATCGACCTCAATGTTGAAGATCTCAACGCGGCCTATGGTGTCAGTCGGGCTCTGAGCCACGTTGATGGCCAGAGTCGAGCTCCCTTTGGCCAGACCCGTGATAGCTACCGTACGAGCCGTTAGAGCACGGGCGTCCATCGCGTTCGTGTTCGAGAAATACACCGATAGGATGTTCTGCCTGAACCCAACGAAGCGTGCCAACCCAGCCGTAACGTGGATGGTGCGTCCACCATTTGATGGCTTCTGCAACTGCTTCGTCTGGATCGGGAAGAGCGATGCACGAGATGGCACGATCGCTGGTATCGGAACACTCTCCGACAGATTCGGCATTTCGGGTGTGGGCGCCGTGGATGTCAGGCCGCCCGGCAACCCCGAACCGCGCGCCATACCCAGCTCAGGCAGCGGCGATTCGGAGGCCCCAGCGCCGCCCTGAGTACTTGCAGCCACCAGAGGCTGAGGCTTCCCCGTGCCAACCGTGAAGCTATACGAATGCACCGAGCCGTCCTTCCACGTGACATCAATGCGCCCCACGCCATCGGCCAACCCTTCCACCACGACATTGCGCTGTCCGCTGTTGGCCGTTTCACGGAGCACGCGAACGCCTTGGTCCACCTCAGTAGGGTTATAGTGGGCGCCTTGAGGAAGATCAATCGTGTAGTTCTCGCCGACGAGGATAGTAACGCTTGGCACCGCTACGCCTTGACCCGACAGGGTTCCCTGAGCCCGCGCGGGAACGATACTTAGCCCGCCGGAAACAGTAGCACTCAGCACCACGGCCCACAGCGGAACCGCGCGAGCACCCAGGCTCAGGCGCGACGCCGTGACGCCACCGCGAGCCAGACAACGCGCCGCGCCACCGCGAGCAGAAGCCACAGCCCGCAAGTACTTGGGCTTGGGCTCGTTCGCGCACGAGCTAATTCCAGCGGAAGTTGCGGGCGCGCAGAGCGCCGTCGAAGAGGTCAAATTATCTCTCATGCCGGAAGTGCCGGGTGTCAAAATTGTCTTACTCGGGATCGAGCGCCTGTTGGGGCGTTCGCTGCGGCTGGCTGCTTTGTGCTGCGCTGCGCCAGAGGCTTCACGACAGACGCAGGTTCGTCCTCGTGGAGTCGAATTTACTGGCTTGGCGGTCGCCTGACCGTATCGGTGCGCACCAGCTTGCCGTCGCCATAGACGGGAATGTCGTAGGTCGGGGGCGGCTGTGGCCTGCGAGGCGGGCCAATCGTCGTCGGGCCGTTGAGGATCGCAGGCGGGATGCTCTTCACAGCCATTGGATTGGGCAGAGTGAGCGGAGGAAAGTCGGAGAAGCCGTTGGAGCGCGAGCGGTTGCGCCGGGTTGAGCTTGACTGGCCTGAGTTGCGCGTTGTGTTCGAGCTGCCCGTTTTGGCGGCACCCGAAGTACTTGCAGCGCCGGCGCGCTTGAGGCGAGCAGCGTAGGGAGCCAGGCGGTCGCGGGTGCTGAAGGCGGCGCTGCGGGTGGTTCCCGAGGCCAGCGTGACTCCATTTGGCCCGACAGCTCCGGCTGGAACCTGGGGCTCAGAGTTTGAGCGCAGCAGGAAGTCCAAGTTCTGCCCCGCCGACTGGGTCAGGGCAATGTCCGTGGCCTGCTGGGGCGTCACCTCGATGGTCAAAGAGGCCTCGGGGCGAGCAGGAGGCGCTCCCTGAGTTGCGGTCGGCTCGGGAGTACCGGGTGCTGGCGCTCCGCCGGCTGGAGGCTGCTGACCTGCAGGTGCATCGCCATTGGCCTGGCCGCTTGCGGGCTGAGCGCCCGAGGGAGAGGGCGGCACAGCGGAGGAAATGGAGCGCGTCGAGGCCTTATAATCGCCGCGCATGGCGACCTTGACTTGAGGAAAGTCGCTACCGAAGACATCGACCGCGAGCACGCGCACGTCCTCGGCGACCACGCGCGCTTCCTGCTGCTCGAACGAAGCCATGATGTCCACGCGGTCGCCGATGCGCACCAGATCGTGCAGCGTAGCCTTGTTGCTGATCGGAATGATCATGGCGCGGTGGCCTGGTAGCAGAGCGCCCGCGATGCCCACGTCCGAGATGTGGCCCAGGAAATCGGCGCGTCGAATCTGCGAGCCGCGCAAGATGGGGCGGGCGGCGATAAAGCCCACGGCCTGCGCTTCGGGGTTGGTGACAAAGGACGCGGTGTCGAAACCGGCTGGAGCCGCGCGCAGTTCGAGCATATCCGGTGTCACGATAGAGCGCTCGGGGATGTCCTGGCGCGCTACGGCCACCGTTCCCGCAGAAGGAGCAAACGCGATGGCGTTGGCTCCAGGTGTGGGGGCTGCGCTGGCGGCCATGGAAGTCGGCGTGGGATTGGTTCCGCGCAGGCTCTTGCCGATGGTGAACAGACCCAGCAGCAGCAGGGTCACGGCGACAATAGCTGCTCCGATGCGGATCTTGCGGTTGAGGCGCATGGCAAGTCGTGTCCTCTCTGTTGCGGCAGCACACTGCTCAGCCGTCGCTTGAATTTCGCCGCTTCAGTTGAGCAAAAGCCACTGAAGGCGGCGGCAGGCGGCAGCGCAGAGTCCAAATTAAAGGCGTACAACAACAAAAGCGCACAACCCTTGCACGCGGCAAGCACAACGGCTGCCCGCACGCATAAGCAAGTACTTGCACCGCTCTCTCACGCCACGTCAGCAACGCGCCAAGCATAGGAAGAGGCGGTTCCGATAGCAGGACGGCTGCACGAAACACCTGAGCCCAACGCCTCGCTGCTCATCAGCACGGTTGTGCCTGAAAAAGTTCGGCGGCGCACCGGAGGTGAACTGGGAGGGTCAATTGGCCTTCAGCATAGCACACGTCCCTCGAAAATCGCAACACTCTTTTCCACTGAGCGCTGCTATCCAGTGTTTCAGCGCCATCCCTAACGCGTTGCCGCTCTTCAGCGACTTGCCCACGGGCTTGCTCAGGCACCCGTTTCGCTCCGCATCAACATGGCCACATGAGGCGAGGCAAAGGCAAACGGCCCACGCTCATCAGCACGGGCCGCTCGATCCATTCGATTCATCGCCCTTGGGCATCTGGGCGCAGCGGCTCAGTGCGAGGCGGGCTTCATCTTGGAAGTGCCTCAAGTACTTGGGGCTTGGCGCCACTGGACGAGGCGGCTTCGCCCGGCAGGGTGAGCACCAGTGAGAGGATCTTGTTCTTATCGACCTGCTCGACGTGCAGGCGAGCGCCATTGACCAGAACCTCATCCCCGGCCACTGCGGGGCGCCCCAGCTCAGCCATTACCAGCCCGGCGATGGTGTCCACGTCCTCGATGTGCAGGCCCAGCGCGTAGCGCTCATTGATCTCGTCGATGAGGACGCGGCCCTTCAAGCGCACACAGCCGTCGGGTAGGGGCATCAGGTCCGGGCCTTCCAGATCGAACTCGTCCTGCACGTCGCCGAACACTTGCTGCAACAAATCACCCATCGTGACCAGCCCTGAAGTGCCGCCGAACTCGTCGATGACAATGGCCATCTGCTGGCGCTGGCGCTTGAACTGGGCCAGCAGCCTGTCGATTGTGATGGTCTCGGGCACGCGCGCGGCCTCGCGCACGATGGGCATCAGGCTCAGCATGGCGTCGGGGTCGCCCTCGGCGTGCTCGGCCTCGAAGCGCACCAGGTCGCGCAGGTGCGCCATGCCGATGATGTCGTCCAGCGAGCCGTGGAAGACGGGCACGCGCGTGTGAGGTCCGCTCCTCAAGTACTTGGACAGCTCGCCGCGCGCCATCTCGACCGGCAGGGCCTTCATCTCAACGCGAGGCAGCATGGCTTCGCGGGCTGTGATGTCGGAGAACTTGACCACGCGGTGCAAGAGATCGCGCTCGGTCTCGGTGATTTGCCCGCCCTCGTGCGCATGGCCAAACAGCATATCCAGCTCATCGGGCGAGTGGATGGCTCCGTGCTCGCTCACAGCCGGGATGCCCATAAGCCGCAGCAGAATCGAGCCCGCGCCGTTGAGCAGCCAGATCAGGGGCGAAACCAGGCGCACGAAGAGCACCATCGGGCGCGCCGTGAACAGAACCGTGGCCTCGGTCTTGGACAGCGCGATCGACTTGGGCATCAGCTCGCCCACGATCACGTGCAGCGAGGTCATCACGAAATACGCCAGCCCAACCGCCACAAAGCCGCGCGTCAGCCCGCTGCCAGATTCGGGAATGGGCAGGAACGACAACAGCGGCTCGAACAGAGCATGGAAGGTCTTCTCGCCCTGAGCGCCCAGCACCAGCGAGGCAACGGTGATTCCTATCTGCGTGGCCGCGATGAAGCGGTCTAAGCCGCGCATCGACTTCTGCACCACCTGAGCCGAGGAGTTGCCCTCGGCCACGAGCTGATCGATGCGCGTGCGCCGCACCGAGACCAGGGCGAACTCGGAGGCCACGAAGAAGCCATTGAGCAAAACGAGGAAGAGCACCAGGCCGAGCGAGGAAGCGAGTTCCTGGGCGGTCATGTGAGGCGCGTGCGCCATGGACTGGCTGGCCGCGTGCGCCGCATCGGAAGCGGACGCCGCGGCCCCGGCTAAAGGAGGTTGTTCAGAACCCATAAAATGCGCTGTCGCGCGAACCAACACTCGCCCGCTCGCAAGTACTTGCAGCGAGGCATCAGGGCGAGGCAAGACAAGTGAAATACAAAACGGGCTGCGGCAAGCGATTCGCTTTCCACACCCCGCGCTTTCCTGCTTCGAGCCCACCAAGCTCGACTTCCTGAGCAATTATACAGCTTTCACCCCCGACGCTTCAACAATCACAAGCCAGCCGCACCACTTCCCAAAGCATCCGCAGCCAGCGCTGCGGATGCTCCTGAACCCAGCACATTCACTTGATGCCAGTCGTGGCGATGCCTTGAATAAAGGTCTTCTGCGCCAGGAAGAACAAGATGACAACCGGCAGCAGCACCAGCACCGAGGCCGCCATTAGAATGTTCCACTCGGTTCCGCCCTGCTGCGATTGGAAGTTCTGCAGCCCCAGAGCCAGCGTGTACTGCTCGGGATACTGCAGATACACCAGCGGGCCGAGGAAGTCGTTCCACACACCCATGAAGGTGAACAGAGCCACCACAGCCAGCGCGGGCCGCGCCAGTGGCAGCACGATGCGCCAGAACGTGGCCCACTCCGAGCAGCCATCGAGCCGCGCCGATTCAGACAGTTCGTTAGGAATCGTCATGAAGAACTGGCGCAGCAAGAAGATGTTGAAGGCGGAGCCGAACCAGGCCGGAACCCACAGCGGCTTGATGGTGCCCATCCACTGCACCGGAGTGTGATCCGAAAGCCAGCGGAAGATGGAGAACAACGACACCATCATCACCGGAAACGGGATCATCATCGTGGCCAGCATCACGCCGAAGAGGGCGTTGCGCCCCTTGAAGTTGATCTTGGCGAAGCCATAGGCCACAACCGCGCTGGACGAAACCGTGCCCGCCACTGTAAGCAGAGCAATGACGAGCGTGTTGCGCGTGAAGAGCGGGAAGTCCATCTTGGGCGAGGTGATGGCCAGCCAGTAGTTCTGCGGCATCGCGGGGTGCGGGATGAACTCGGGCGGGAAGGCCATGGTCTTGTCCAGCGACTTCAAGCTGGTCGAGACCATCCACACAAACGGCAGCAGGAAGCCCGAGCACAGCAGCAAGAGGCCCAGGTGAATCATGAAGCGCTCGGTGTTCTTGCGCCCCTTCTGCGAGCCGCCCTTTTGAGACCGGGGCCGCTCGCTTGCCTGTTGCTCTCGGTTCGTGATGGCTGTGGCTGCGGCTTCGTTTTGCAGCGCGGCGATGTCGGTGTCAGTGGGCTGAGAGACGGGCATGGTTATTTCCCCTGGTAGTAGACCCACTTGCGGCTGGACCAGAAGGCCAGCCCGGTCAAGCACAGGATGATGAGCAGCTGAACCCAGGCCATGGCCGAAGCGTAGCCCATGCGCAGGAAGTTGAAGGCGTTGTCATACAAGTACATCGTGAAGAAGTAGGTCGCACGCGCGGGCCCGCCTCCGGTCATGATGTAGGGAATCGAGAACACCTGCATCGTCCCGATGATCGCCATAATCAAGTTGAAGAAGATCACCGGCGAGATGATCGGCAGCGTCACGTTGCGCAGGCGCTGCCACGGATTAGCCCCGTCCAGCTCAGCCGCTTCATACAGCTCGCGCGGCACATCCTGCAGCCCGGCGAGGTAGATGACGACGGTCTGGCCCACGCCCCACAAGCTCATCAGGGCCAGGGCGGGCAGCGCCCACTGCTGCGAAGCCAGCCACGGCGGCCCCGCGATGCCGATCTTGCCCAGCAGCACGTTGATGAGCCCAAGCCTCGCGTTGAAGAGCCACAGCCACAGCATCGCCGAGGCCACAGCGGGCACCAGCGAAGGCAGGAAGATGATGGTGCGGTAGATCGCCTGCCCCTTGATGTCGGCGTTGAGCAGCAGGGCTAAGCCCAGCGACACCATCATGGCTGCGGGCAGAGCCATCAGGGCGTAGAGCCCAGTGTTGCGCAGCGCCTGCCAGAACACGGGGTCGGCCATCAGCGCGCGGTAGTTGTCGAGCCCGGTGTAATACGGCTGCTGCAAGAGCGAGTAGTCGCACACGCTGTAATACAGCGACAGCACGACTGGCACCAGCGTGAACCCGAAGAAGCCGATCAGCCAGGGCGACAAGAACGCCAGCCCCTTGCCCAACTGCGCCCAGCCTTTGGATTTCATGGTGATCAGAGTAAGGATGCCCTCGACTGCAGTCGGGGCTTAGAGCCTTCGGCTGGGCGTCCACCTGCGAGGACGCATCGCGTGCAAGTACTTGCAGATGATCCAGAGCTTAGCCGGGAATGCGTCCGCGCAGGCGGACGCCCAGCCGAAGGCTCTAAGCCCCGACTGCAGTCGAGGGCATCCTCGGAGGGCCACTTCATCGAGGGCAATCTAACCTCGCTTCGCGCGCCCAGCCTGGAACGCCTGAAAGCGATCGTATTTCTCCTGCAGTCGAGTCTGAGCCTCGCGCAAGGCATTCTCGGGCGTGTCTTCGAGCAGGTAGACCTTCTGGGCCACGTTGTTCAGCTCATCGTTCACTTCAGGCCAGATTGCAATAGAAGGGACGCCGAACGCTTTGGGGTTCGAGGCCAGGCGCTCGAAGACCTGGATGTAGGGGTTGGGGTGCTTCTCGATGAAGTACTTGCTGACCTGGCTCAGCGGCGAGTTCTTGCAGTGCATCATGCACAGCTTCTCCATTTCCTTCTGCGAGTTCACGAACGCGATGAACTCGAACGCTTCTTTAGGATGCTTGGCGCCGCGCGGGATAATCAGCACGTCAAACGGGCACTCGGTCGCCTCGGGCGCACCGGGCACCAGCGAAGGGAAGGGTGCCGCGCCCCAGACATAGTTGGCGCGCCGCTTCTCGATGGGCCAGCTTAGCTCAGCCCTCTTGTCGCTCGTGAGCACGCGGTTGAGCTTGGGCGCGTTGTTCTCGATGTAGTTGGCCAGCCACGGCCCCTGCTGCTCCATGGCCAGCTTGCCCACCATGAAGGGGTTCTGCGGCGAGTCGAAGCCGCCCAGCGCGGAGCGGAACTCAGACATCGAATCCTTGCCCAGCTTCTGCGAATAGGAGCGAACCCAGTTGTAGCCGCGCACCACATTTGGGTCCGTTAAGGTGAACTTCTGCGTCTTGGGATCGAAGATCTGGCCTCCGAACCAGTAAGCCGTCATCGAGAGCCACCAGCCCGGCTCCATGGGCAAGTACCCCGAGCGCAAGAGGCGCTTGTGCGAGTCGAACTTGTCTAATATCCCCGCGTAGCGATCCAGCTCCTCCAGCGTGCGCGGCGCCCGGTTCGGGTCCAGTCCAGCCGCGCGCAGACGGACGGACTCGGCTTTGAAGATAGGCTTGCTGTAGTGCAGCGCCACCGCAGCCGGCGTGCTCACCAGGCCATACAGATGCCCATTGTAAGAGCAACCCTTCCAATACACCGTCTTGTAGTAGCTCTCGGTGATGCCGTGAGCGCGCGCCATGTCGTCCAGCGGCTCCAGCGCGTCGATGGCTGCGAACTGAGGAATCTGCCCGTCCCAGACTCCAGCCACATCAGGCGGCACCCCGGCAGCGGTCGCGACCAGAGTCTTCTGGTTGATGCTGCTCATCGAGAGATACTCGACGTAGATGCCCTGTCTTGCACCAACAGTGTTGTTGAAGTCGGTGACGATGCGCTGCATCTGCTCGGCTTCTTTGTTGGTCCACTTTTCCCAGTAGGAAACCACGACGCGGCTCTTGGGGCGCGTGGCTCCGGGCCGAGGCCCCAGGATCAGGACGCCCAGCGCGGCCAGGCCCAACAGAGCCGAGATTGCGATCTTGAATCGGTGCATAAGAGTCGGCCCCGCCCTTACGCGCGTGCTCAGGCGGAGCGGAGTGCTTCTGTATTAAGTGGATGGAGCTCAACCGAGTCTACCCCTTGAAGCGCGTCTCGAAACGCCCGGCAGCAAGGAGTGGAGCACGAAAAAGGGAGTAGAAAGCGATTTGCTTTCTACTCCCCTTGCTTTTGAAGCCGCCTGCCGGACTCGAACCGGCGACCTTCTCATTACGAGTGAGACGCTCTACCACCTGAGCTAAGGCGGCAACAACGCGAAGATTTTACCTCGATATTTGAGCGCGCGCAAGTACTTACACGGGCTGGAACTTGCTGCTCATCACAAGCCACGCCTCGGCAGTTAGCCCAAGGCGGAGAGCGGTCATTGGAACTGTGAACCAGGACAAGATTATGGACACCGAAAAGCTCATAGCGCTGCATCCAGTGCTCTTTCACATGGCCGACGCCCGCAACTGGGCCAGCATCCAGGAGCATGGGCTGCTCAGCACGAGCGCTCTGCTCGGTCTCTATGAGGTGCAAGGCCCTGAGCGTCAGGCCATCGAATCGGCGCGCCGGCCCGCGATGGTTACGATTTCAAGCGCGCAGGGAAACGCTTATGTGCGCGACCAGCACCCGCTGCAGATGAGCGCCCTGGCCTCGTGCTTAGACGGGATGTCGCCCCAGGAGTGGCTGAGGCTGCTCAATGGGCGGGTCTTCTTCTGGCCCACGCGCGAGCGCATGGAGAAGATGCTCGCCGTCTACCAGCACGACGAGCAGGCCGTCTTCGAGGTAGACACGCGCCTCCTCCTGGAGTGCTACGGGCCGAGCGTCGAGCTGTCGCGTATCAACTCGGGCTTCGCGTCCACGCGCTACCAGGCGGCCAGGCGTGGGCACAGCACCTTCGTCCCACTGGCCGACTTCGCCTTTAGTAGCAAGAACAAGATCGCGGAAGTGACCGTACCACGCGCCGTCCCCGACATCTTCAGCCTGACAATCCGCGTATTCGAGCGGCGCAAAGGCCACCAGGAACGCCTGCTGTGGCAAGAGCCCGCCTCTTCAAATCGGAGCCCGTAGCAGCGGCTGGAGCGAGGCAGTGTTCAAAGCAAAAGGAGCCGCGATGATCGCGGCTCCCTTGCTATGCAAGTACTTGCAGGTTAGCTCATAGGCTGGCTCATCTTCTGGATGCGGCGCACGAAATCCTCGTCGTAAGCATCGAGCCCGATCATATCGACATCGAGCGCGATGGGCTGCTCTTCGCCATTGCAGATGCGAGCATAGCGCAGCAGAGCTTGATACGAACTGTTGCGCGGCTTCAGCTTGCTGGCCGCCTCGAAATGAGGGACGGATTCTGGAGCGCGCCTGGCCTTCAACAGAGCGGCGCCTAATCTCAGCTGGTAGTAATCATCGCGAGGCGCATCGCGCACGACCTGCTGCATTTCCTGGATGGCCTGCTCGTCTCGCCTCATCATCATCAGCAACTCAGCAAGCTGGAAGCGGTAGAAGGCATCGCGCGGCTGGATCTCGCAGGCCGCGTTGAACTGCTGCTCGGCCTGGTCATACAAGCCCGTGGCGGTCAGGGCCACGGCCAGCTTCCAGCGGAAGAAGGCGTTCTTGGGGCGCGAGCGCACGGCTCGGGTGTAGCTCTTGACCGCCGAGGCGCTTAAAGCGAGCGTGCGGCACAAATCGCCGAGCCCGACGTGCGCTTCGGTTAAGTCGGCCTCACCCTTCTGGGCTTCTGCGGTTGAGAGGGCACGCTGATAATACTCGACGGCCTTGCGCGTCACGTCCATCGCCGCGTAAGACTCGGCGATCTTGGTCAGCCGAGCGCTCGATTCGGGAGCCAGGTCAGCCGCTTTCTTGTAAGCGTTCAGGGCTCCGGCGAAGTCGCCGTCCTCACCGCGCGCATCGCCCTGAGCTGCGTGGTGAGCCAGTTGTTCCTCGCGCTCTTCGAGCTTTTCGAAGCGCGACGAAGAGCGCCCTTGATTGGGATGCAAAGGCAGCTCGTGCTCATCGGGCGCTTCTTCGAGCGGCTCCTCTGGGTACTGGTCGAGCGGCTCGTGTTCGTGGAGCGAACCTTCTATCGGTTCCTCTGTGCTCAGATCGTTTTGGCCTTGGTGTTCCATCATCCGTCGTCCCAGCGTGTGTTGTTCCAACGTGCTCCCTGCAGCAATTCTTCCCTGCGCTTCCCGACAACCGGAGCCGCCCCGCGCTTCTACGTCATTCCAATGGTCTCTGCGATTCGAGCAGCAAGCAGACCGGCCCATCGTTCTCGACCAGCACTTGCATATCGGCCCCGAAGCGGCCCTCAGCGACCTCAAGCCCCTGCTCGCGCAGCAGTGTAGCAAAGGATTCCACAAGTACTTGCGCTTCTTGGGGGCGAGCGGCTGAGGAAAAACTCGGGCGCGCTCCCTTGCGTGCGTCTCCGCACAGCGTAAAGTTCGAGACCAGCAGAACCGAGCCGCCAATCTGCTGTACCGACAGATCAAAGCGCCCCTCCTCATTCGAGAAGATGCGCAGCGCGGCAACCTTCGCGGCCAGCTTCCGCGCCACTTCCAACGTGTCACCCGCAGCCACACCAATGAACACAGCCAGCCCACGGTTTATCTGCCCGATGACCTGGCTGTCTACAAGTACTTGAGCGCGAGCGCAGCGTTGGATGAGCAGCTTCATCGCCTGAAGTATGAACCAAGCTCTTCGTGCGCGGCTGCGACAGGCGACACAGCGCCCGCAAGTACTTGAGAACTTGCGGGCGCTATGTGACGGAGAATTAGGATGCGGACTTAGAAAGCCCACAGGCTGGGCACGAGAAGCTGGGGCTGGGTCAGGGCCTTGACGTGGCCGTCCATGAAGAGCACGTTCTTGCGCTCGCGGTGCAGTGGCGGCGTGGTCAGGCCCGAGGTGGCGAAGTTCTCTTCGGTGGCTGGCTTGGATAGGCAGGCCGGGCCGTCGCAGAAGCCGATGATGCCGCCGTTGGCGTTGAGCCCGGCGTCCACCAGAAGCGCGGTCTGCGAGGGATTGCGCACCCGCGACTGCGACACGCTGATCGCCAGGCTGGGGCGGTTTGGGCCACGTAAATCGGCCATGCTGTAGCCGCCGCTCCACTTGTGCATAAAGCTGCCGCTTTCGCCTTCCTCGGGCTCCTGCGGGGCGGGGCAGCCGCTGCGATAGAGGCCGGCGGTGTTGGCGGGGCACTCGAAAATTTGTGGAGAGCGCACGTACTTCTCCACCAACACCGGCCACTCGCAGTTGGCGCCGATGGAGGTGGCCTGACGAGAAGAGGCGTAGAAGCGGTTGTTGTCGTTGAGGTATAGCTCGAAGGCGAGGTTCAACTGGCGCAGGTTGGAGGAGCAGGTCGCGGTGCGGACCGTGTCGCGGGCGCTGGATAAAACAGGAAGTAGGATCGCCGCCAGAATGCCGATGATCGACAGCACGATCAAAGTCTCCACCAAGGTGAAGCCCCGGCACGATAACACGCGATAAGAAGCACAACGGCGCGTTGTCATAGATTTACTCCATCTGGCCTGGCTGGTTCTGCAGGGCAGCCTGGTGGGCGGGCGCGAAGTCCCGGCTTGAGAAAGGCAGCGTCGCGAAGTTGCCTTGGCCCGGCACGCTCAGTGAAAGTCTCGGGCCGCCACCCGAAGTCTGGAGCAGCTTGCCCTGCACCCGCACGGTTTCAGGTGGCGTGGGCGGCAGCAGCTTGAGCGTCACGCTGCGGGCCGCAGCGGGATTGAACCGGCGCAGACGCAGGTAAGCGTCCGCCAATCCAAAGGCCGTGGCGCGCTCGACGTGGCGGCGCAGAGCAGCCATCTGCTCCGGCTGCAGCTCGCTGACTGGCACGCCGAAGCTGAACTGATCGCGCACAAACGCCTCTTCCCTATCTCGGGCGCGCGGACGCTGGGCCAGGCGCACCACGTCCAGCTCTTGAGCGATGTTCTGAATCTCATCCGGTACTCCCGGAAACTGAAGCTGCGGCGGCACCAGAGATTTGTCGGGGAACTCGGCCCGATCCTGCCAGTAGTGGAACCAGTTGGAATCGCCGATACGCAGCGCCTGCGCGTCCAGGGGCGTGAGCGGCGGGCGCATGGCGTAGGCGTTGTCGCCATCCTTTTCCCAACGCACGCCGAGCAGGTCGCTGAGCCTTTGCATCCACTGCCAGCGCGGCATCCGGCTGACGTGCACCGTGAGCAGGCGGTCTTCGACGGCCTCGTCTACGGTCACGGGCACGCCCTGCTGCTTGGCCAGCGCGACCACTTCGCGCAGCGGGCGGCGGCTGGCTTCCAGAGCGATCTCGCCTTGCAGAGCCGGCTCCTGCTCCAGAGCCAGCGGCGCGGCAACCGGCACTTGCGGCACCGCTTGCGGCGCAGCAGCGGCCTCCGGCTCGGCCAGGCTGTTGCGCGCCTGCTCCGGCGTCATCGCAATCGGCCCGCCCCGAGTCTGGCTGCTGACAAAGGACAAGCGTGGAAAATACATCAAGCGGCTCGAAGTGGAGCCCTTTCTCTCGGTGCGTTGGGTGATGCCGGTGATTTGGATCTTGGTGATGTCGGGCTGCCTGCCCTCGCCCGCCGACGGGATGTGCAAGACGGCGGTCTTCCAGAAGTCGTCGCGATACCACTGCAGAGTCTCAGCCGCGTCCGGCAGAATGGATTCAGGCCGCAGGCAGAGGGCGCGCATGGGCAGTTGCAGCTTGGCCGGAAGCTGATCCAGCGGCACTTCGAGCGGCGTGCGCCCGTCCCAGTGCAGAGTGTCGACGAAGTAGCTGGCCACCGCACTCCGCAGGGGAGAGTCGGGAAGGCCGTTCCAAGCGTCCCCTGCGCCCACTCGCTCGATTTGCAATTGAGGCAGCGCGGCGGCGGCGGCGCGTCCCAGGGCGGCCATTTCGGGCTCGCTCCACATCAGGAAGGTGCGCGTGGGAAACTGGCGCAGCGTCAGGCTCCGCTCGTACCCCAGTGTCAGTAGGAGATGGTACATCGGCCCGCTCCACTGCTTGCCATCGGAGTTGGTCGAGAAGTGCTGCCACTGCCCGCTCAGAGGCGGCGACTGCGGCGCGAAGTCGGTGGCGTCGGCCAGGAGGTTGGCGTCTGCGGCGCGCGCTATGGCCAGCAGGTACTCGCTGGTCGAGGGCTGGGCGAGCGCGATGCTAATCTTCTGCACCGAGGCCTTGTTCCACGGCGCGCTGTCCGGGATGTCCTCCGGCTTCTGAGCCCACGCCACCGGCCCCGGCAGACCCAAGGCCGCACCGGATAGAACCACGGCCACCACGCCGCATGAAATCTTCTTGTGCATAAATGCACCTCCTTAACCATAAAGCTCGAAGAAAGTGGGCACGGCAGATCGCTCCACCGCACCCACTTTGATCGGGCCTGTCAACCGGCGACGAGGCTGGTAACGGTGGCATTCGCCTGGCTGTCGCCAAACGAAGTGTTGGGCAGCGTTGGTGTTATAGCATGCACGTTGGTGGCTACCTCTGCAGTGGCTGTAGCCACGTAGTTGACGCCCATCACAGTAGCATCGCAGATGATGGCACTGTTGGAAAAAGGCAGGGGCGCAAGGGCATTGTCGGGCGTTTGGTCTGTCGCCGACACCTGACGCAGCGGCCTGTCCTGGTAAAAGTATCCGGCTGCTCCACCAGCCATCGTGATGGAGATCGAGAGTCTGGATACCTGCGTGGCGTCGGCCTGACCTCCCGCGCTTTTGACATGGGCACTCATCGCTCCGTATGTGCCGCCGTAAACCGCCGTGAACCTGGGCGCCTGCATCGGAAGGCCGCCGTTCCGCCAGGTGAAGTAGCGGGTGCCGCCGCCACTTTTTGCGGCCGGATCGGTCAGTGTAATGGAAGTGTTCTTATCGCCCGCCGCGATGTTGCTGCTGCAGTTCGCCTCCATGAACGGATCGGCTGGCGCATTGGGATCTAGCTCCCAACTCGCCTGAGCGATGCCGCTCAGCAGCAGCATACCTCCCACACACACTATCGGTGCAAGTTGCCGACGCAACATACCGTCGCACGTCAATCGACCAAGAACTGTCATGGTGCCTCCTTGGAGGGCAACCAAGTAAGTAAGCCTAACGCTCGTGTAGTACCTGCTTGCCGCTCTTAGCACCTATTGTAGATTCGCCTTCAATTAGCTGTCAAGCGTTTATAAATAAGATTTATTGCGCCGTGCTGTTGTCAAGTACTTATGTCTCAAACTCGATGCACCTCATACACGCCGACCACGCTCTTAAGCGCCAGCATCACATCACTCAGTTCATCTGAATCGCGCACCGTAGCCGCGATGTTTAACCTGGCGCGGTTGTTCTTGAGCGGGTAGGTGTTCACGCCTGCGATGTTGACGCGCCGCCCCGCGAAGATGGCCGTGACATCGTGCAGCAGGCCCGTGCGGTCGCTGGCTTCGACGGCCACCAGAGCCTGGAAGGCGCGCTCGGGGTCGGGCGTCCACTGGGCATCCAGCAAGCGGTCTGGCTCGCGTTGCTCGTAGTGCTTGAGGTTCGAGCAGTCCACGCGATGCACCGTGACGCCGCGACCTCGCGTAATGTAGCCCTTGACCTCATCACCTGGAATTGGGGCGCAGCACTTGGCCAGGGAATACAGGAAGTTGCCGCTCACGCTCTGCCCTACGCTGCCGTCCGCGTTGGTTGAGGCGAGCTGAAGGGTGCCGCCGGGAAGGGGCTCGGCCTCGGGCGTTTCCAGGGGCATCTTGCGCTGCATCAGCGCTTCGGCTGCTCCCGAAAGGCTCGCGCCCTCGCCCGCCGCAGGTTCCTGATGGCCTTTGTCTGCCCTCACCTCGGCCCGCACGCGCTGCAGAATCGAGCCCGCTGAGTATTCGCCGTAGCCAATCGAGGCCAGCAAATCGGGCAGGCCCTTGAAGTGCAAATTCTTGGCGACGCGCCCAAGTACTTCGTTGGTCGCCAGCGAGCCCAGCTTCAAGCGCTCGACCTGAGCCGCTTTCTCCAGGCGCTGCATCCCCTCGCGGTAGTTCTCCTCGAACGACTGCTTCTTCAAGAACGCCTTGATGCGGTTCTTGGCGTGCGGCGTGACCACGAAATCGAGCCAGCCGCGCTTGGGCCCGCGCGAGCCCCGGCTCGTAATCACCTCGCAGATGTCGCCGTTGTGCAACTTGTGATTCAAGGGCACGATGCGCCCGTTCACCTTGGCTCCCACGCACGCATTGCCCACTTCCGAATGGATGCGAAACGCGAAATCCACCGGAGTTGAGCCTTGGGGCAAATAAATCACGTCGCCCTTGGGCGTGAAGGCGAAGACCTGATCCGCGCTCAAGTCCAGCTTAAGCGAGTCCAGGAACGATTGAGCGTCGCCCTGAGTGTCCGACTGCAGCTCAAGAACTAAGCGCAGCCAGCGCAGCTTGTCGCCGAAGTTCTGCGAGGGCTTGTCGCCTTCCTTGTAGCGCCAGTGAGCCGCGATGCCGAACTCGGCCTCGCGGTGCATCTCCCAGGTGCGAATCTGAATCTCGACTAAATCGCCGTCTTCGGCCAGTACTTTGGTGTGCAGCGACTGGTAGTTGTTGGGCTTAGGCCCAGCGATGTAATCGAAGAACATCTCGGGCACGGGCTTCCACAGCGAATGCACCACACCCAACGCGTGGTAGCAGTCCTGAGTCGAGTTGCAGATGATGCGCAGGGCGGTCAGGTCGTGGATAGCATCGAATTGAAGGCCCTGCTTCAACATCTTCTGGTAGATCGAGTAGAAGTGCTTGGGCCTTCCCGTCACCTCAGCCTGGATATTTTCGCTGGCCAATCGAGCCCGCAAGTCTTCGATGGCTGCGGCAACGATGTCCGAGCGCTGCAGCCGCGTTTTTTGAACCAAGGCATAGATTTGCTTGTAGATGTCGGGGTTCAAGTACTTGAAGGAGCGGTCTTCGAGCTCCCACTTGATGCGCCAGATGCCCAGCCTGTGCGCGATGGGAGCCAGGATGTGCAGCGTTTCGGAAGCGATTTCGCGCTTGCGTTTTTCGGGGAAGGGATCGAGCGTGCGCATATTGTGCAGGCGGTCGGCCAGCTTGATAATGATGACGCGCACGTCTCCGGCCATGCCCAGGAACAGCTTGCGCAGGTTCTCGGCCTGCTTCTCTTCGGCTGTCGAGAACTCGATCTTCTTGAGCTTGGTCACGCCCTCGACTAAGCTCGCGACCTCGTGCCCGAAGCGCCCGGTCATCTCCTCGATCGAGACGCCGCAATCTTCGGGCACATCGTGCAGCAGGCCGGCGGCTAAGGTTGTGTCGTCCATACCCAGCTCAGCGAGCAGGCCCGCGACGGCGATGGGGTGCTCGATGTAAGGCTCGCCCGTCCTGCGGAAGACACCAGCGTGCTTTTCGGAAGCGAAGGCGAAGGCGCGCTCCAGCAGGCCGATGTCAGAGATGGGACGCGAGGCGCGCGTCTTCTCGATCAGCGCGCTGACTGAGTCGCGGGCCGAGCGCTCAGGCTCAGCCATGCGGTGAGGGGAAGGCTCGGTCGTGCTGGGTTCGGAAGCGTTGGGCTCAGGCTGAGCTTCCGCCATCTGGACGAGATCCTGGGGCTCCAGGCTCAGGTCATCGAGGGCGCCCTGGCCTTCGTGGAGGTGGAAGGAAGGCGCCACGGGATCATGGCTCAGCGCGGCGTCAGAGCGGGCGGCGGCGGAGCGAGCGCGTGTGCGTGCGTCGAAAAACGAATCGGGCTGGAGCTGGTCGAACTGAAGCATCTCACCGGCGAATTCGGAGCCATCTTCCAGGTGCATGGACATAAAGACAGTGTAGGCGCGTGTACAAGTACTTGCCCGCTTCCATAAACGAAAAAGCGCCCGCGACATTCGCGAGCGCTTGGTGTGCGGCGGGTTTACAGCCCAGAGTCCATGATCTTGAGCGCGGCTGGGCCCAGGATCACGAAGAAGATCGCGGGGAAGATGCAGAACACAAGCGGGAAGATCATCTTGACCGGGGCCTTCTGGGCCTGCTCGCGCGCACGCTGCGCCCTCTTCTCGCGCAGCCGCTCCGATTGCACGCGCAAGACGTTCGCCACGGGCAGGCCCAGAGTCTCGGCCTGCACCAGAGCGGTGAGGAAGGTCGTCAAATCGGGCACTTCCAGGCGGCGCCCCATCTCGCGCAGCGACTCGGCCTGCGAGCGGCCCAGGTGTACCTCGCCCATGGTGCGTATGAACTCTTCGGCGAGGGCCGAGGGGAAGCGCTGCGAGACGCGCTGGATGGCCGCAGCCAGGCCCAGCCCAGCTTCGACCGAAACCGTGATCAAGTCGATCATGTCGGGTAGAGCCAGTTGGATCTCGGTCTGGCGCCTGCGGGTGCGGATGTTGAGCCACACATCGGGCATCTTGAAGCCATAAATGGCTCCAATGGCGAACGAGGCCAAGACCATCGACGGGCTCAACACCCAGGAAAACAGCCCAGCCATCACGGGCAGAACAGCCGCAAAGACAAACGAGAGGCTCACCATCAAGGCCCACTTGATGAAAGCGAACTGCGTGGCCTTGAGCCCAAGAGGGAACCCAGCCCGCAGCAATCGCGCCCGAATCATGTCGATCTGCACGTTCGAGAGCAGGCGCCCAGTCTGGCCCGAGCCCCATTCGAGCAGGCGCCCTCCAGCCCGGCGGCCAAATGAACCCGCGCGCGAATTCGCACGCAGCTGAGCCGCCGAAGGACGCCCGCCACCCGCGCCCTGAGCCGAAGACGCGCGCGCGCCGCGCTTGCCGCCGCGGAACTGCGCCACCAGATCGTTGCGCGTGCCCGGCGCCGTTACGTTATCTCCAATCTCAGCCATATCTTCTCTTTAGCTGGCAGCTGACAGCTATAAAATTCCGGTGCAAGTACTTACAGCCCGCAGCTACAATCCCAAACGGCTGAATGCTGAGGGCTGGCAGCTTCCTCAAACCTTGATGCTCACGATCTTCATGATCCAGACCATGCCAACGGCCTGCATTCCCAGGGCCATGGCGACCATGGCGTGGCCGCGCGCGTCTGTCAGCAGGGGCTCGATGAACGAAGGGTCATGCGGAGCCGCCAGGCGTGAGGCCACGTGGATCAACAATCCCAGGCCAATGGGCAGCATTCCCAGCACGGCTCCCGTGATGCGTCCCTGAGCGGTCAGGGTGCGAATCTCGCCGCGTATGGTCATGCGTTGCTCGATGACCTGGGCGATAATATCCAGAATCTCGGCCAGGGCGCCGCCGGTTTCGCGCTGGATGTTGACCGCTGTCACCATCAGATCCAGGTCCGAAGACTGGATGCGGGACGCGATGTTTTCCAGAGCCTGCGAGATAGAGACGCCCAGCGCGATCTCGCGCGTCACGGTCGAGAACTCGGCTCCAATGGGAAACGGAGCCTCGCGCGCCACCATTTCCACGGCCTGCAGGAACGAGAATCCCGCGCGCAAAGAGTTCGACATCAGGCGCAGAATGTCCGAAAGCTGTTCATCGAAGCGCCTGTAGTAACGAGCTTTGACCGTCCTGACATAAACCCAGGGCAGGGGAAGGCAGGCCAGGGCAGGCAGCAGAGAGAACCAGCGCCAGCCCAGCAAGTAAGCGATCGTGAGCGCGACCAGGCCCGCCCCCATGGTGGCCACAACCAACTCGGAAGCGCGCCAGAACGAGTTGATCTGCTCCAGTTGCACATCCAGCCTGTTGAGGATGCCGACCGAGCGCGTCATGCTGTCCAGCGAGGTGAAGACCTGAGACCTCTTCTTCTGGCCCTTGGCAGCAGCGGCCTCGGCTTCCTGATCGCGCGCGAACTTGCGCGACAGCTCGGCCTCCAGCTCGTCATCCAGCCCCATCGACATCAGCGAGCCGCGCTGCTCACGCATCCTCTGCAGCTTGGCGACAGGATTGTCGTGCTCGGCGTCGCGCGCCTCCTTGAACCCAAAGGCCAGCATCAAAGCGCCGACCAGCAGGAAGAAGATCAGGACGTAAACCAGATATTCCATAACACTTCGCTTCGCTCGCGAGGTGGTGATAGAGGATGCCGCAAGCACTTGTGCTTGCGGCATCCTCTATCACCACCTCACAATCACGCCACCTCGTTAGCCCCGCGCCCTTCCGCGCATGGGCGTCACGCTCTGCAGGCCGCGCGGCGTGAACAGGTCGGTGGGCAGCTTGACTCCGCTGCTCAGGATGGCTTCCTCATTGCGCGGCCTCATGCCCGTGGCTTGGAGCGCGCCGTGGATGCGGCCCGCGTCATCGATATATTCCTGCTCGAACTTGAACAGGTCCTGCATCGTGACCACGTCGCCTTCCATGCCCGTCAGCTCCGAGATATACGTGATGCGACGCGTGCCGTCGCGCATTCGATCTTGATGAACAATGACGTGGATGGCCATGGAAATCTGCTCGCGGATGGCGCGCACCGGCAAATCGAAGCCGCTCATCAAGACCATGGTTTCCAACCTCTTCACCATGTCGCGCGGCGCGTTCGAGTGGCCCGTGGTCAAACTGCCGTCGTGCCCCGTGTTCATGGCCTGCAGCATATCCAGGGCCTCTCCGCCACGGCACTCGCCGACCACGATCCTATCAGGACGCATGCGCAGCGCGTTCCTGACCAGGTCGCGAATCGTGATCTCGCCGGCGCCCTCGATGTTAGGCGGGCGCGTTTCCAGTCGAACCACGTGATCCTGTCTCAGCTGCAGCTCAGCCGCGTCCTCAATGGTCACGATGCGCTCGTTCGAGGGAATAAAGCCCGATAGAACGTTGAGCGTGGTCGTCTTGCCGCTTCCCGTGCCGCCCGAGATCAAGATATTGAGCCGCCCTTCCACGCAGGCCTGCAGGAACTGCGCGGCCTCGCGCGTGAGCGAGCCGAAGTTGATCAAATCCGTCATGGTAAACGGATCGCGCGCGAACTTGCGGATCGTGATGGTCGGCCCGGCCAGGCTCAAAGGTGGGATGATGGCGTTGACGCGGCTGCCATCGCGCAGGCGTGCGTCCACCATCGGCGACTTCTCGTCCACGCGCCGCCCCAGAGGAGCCACGATCCTATCAAGTACTTGCAACACGTGGGCGTTGTCGCGGAAGCGGTAGGGCGTGAGTTCGAGCTTGCCCTTGCGCTCGGCGTAGATGTGGGTCGGCCCATTGACCATGACCTCATCGACTTCGGGATCTGACAAAAGCGGTTCGATCGGGCCAAGGCCTATGATCTCGTTGATTAAGTCAGTGATGAGCGAGGCGCGCTCGGCCCTGGTCAGGGCGATGCGCTCTTCGCGGATCACATCGTTAATCATGTCCTCGACCTGGGCGCGCAACTGGTCCGGGTTGGCCGTGGCCGCGCGCGAATCCAGGTTCTGCAGCAGCTTCTGCTGGATGCGCTCGCGCAATTGGGCGTAGGGCTGGGTGCCGCTTTTTTGCTCTCCTGCCCTTCTCAAAGGCTCGAAGGGATTGCCCGGCCCCTTCTCGATGGTCAGGGCGGGGCGGGGCGACAGCGGAGCCATCTTGGCCCGCACGCGCGCGCCTCCGGGCAGAGGACGATCCAGCAGAGGAACTTTGGTGTCGATGCGCCCGCGCACCAAATCCGCCACGCGGCGGATGAGCATCAAGAGGTGGTCGTCGTCGCGGAACGAGGCGGGCGTGGTTTCAATGGTGCCCAGGCGCTCGATCTGAACTTCGTCCGCGCTGTTGACCAGAATCTTGCCCAGGGCTGGGTCATCGAGGTAAGGCGTGATGGGCCCGAAGTCCAGAACCTCAGCTACGAACTCCTTGAGCATCCACTCACGCTCGGCCTTGTCGAGCGTGATGGTCTGGGTCGAGGTGGCGGCGTCCAGCGACTTTTCGAGGGCCGAGGTGATAGCCGGGCGCTGCGGCGCTTGCAGCAGGCGCGGGTCCAGGGCCGAGAGCACGTCATCGAAGAGCAAGTACTTGAGGCGGAAGCGCTCGCGCAGCACGCGATCGGTTTCCGACATCGGCACCAGGCCTGTTTCGGCGTTCGGGATGGCCGAGCCGAACTCGGGCATCGAAGAGCCGCCCATGTGAGCCATGGGGTCGCCACCGCGCCCGAAGGGAACCGTGGCCGACTCAGCCGAAGTGCCCGAGAGAAACGAGCCCCCAAAAACGTTGCCGTCGAACTCGGAATCTTCCAGAGGCTCGCCGAAGGCCTCGCTCTCACCCGGCTCTTGTGAGCCCGCGAAACCGCGAGACCCGTGTGTCCCGCCGCTGCCATTGAGGGGAATCGTTCCGTTGGAAGCGCGCGGCACATCGCCGCCCAGACGATCCGCGCCCAGCGAGCCGGGGCGGGCGCGAGCAAAGGGATCCAGAACTTCCGCACCAAGTTCTTCGCGCTCTGCAGGCGTCGCGGGCGCGTTGAAGACGGGCACTCCGGCTTCAGCACTTTCAGCGGCAGCATCGTGCGGAGTGGCGACGCGCGCCTCTTCGTGCAGTGCCTCCTCGGGAGAAGCGCCCGCAGAATGCAGAGACTGATCTTTATCGCGCACTCGATCCAGACGAGACAGCAAAGACATAGCAACCTCCAAACCACCGGCGACGACGTTTGCACAGCACTTAGCGCGCGTTGCGAAAACACTTTTACTCAATGCAGGCAAGCGATCCGGCCCGTGCCAATGTGGTCGTGACCGCTCGCGCGGCCAACAGGCTCCAACATGGGCGCAGTGTAACCGTAACTCTCGAAATTTTGGTGCGATCCAAAGAATCCGGCCCTGGCCACATCAACCGGCCATTCCAAAGCACAATTTCAACAGCCACAGCGCCGCAAACCACGTCCCAGCCGCTCTCAAGTACTTGTGACAAGTGGCAAGCAAATAGCCTCTGCACGCAACGGGGTCAAGCAGGAGGCGCTTCACTTGCGCCGCGCTTCCAGAATCAGGCGCGCTCGTTTCTCGTGCAGCGACTCTTCCAGTCCAGCAGGAAACTCGTGCGGGTTCAGCGCTCGCTTGATGGTCGGATGCAGCTCGCTCAAGCCGATCCTGGCTCTCTCGCGTGCCAGGCGCACTTCGCTTTGACGCTTCTGGGCTTGGCTCGCCTCACCCTTATCACCGCTTTCCAGAGGCTGGCCGCCCCTGAACCACGGGAGCAGCAGGTCGCGCCAGGCCAGGCCTTCCTCAACGGTGCGTCGGCGCAGAGGATCGCCAGGATGCACAATGACAACCTTCTCCCCACTCAGCCCCTCGTCCACATCGAAGATGGCGTCCGCCACATTGACGCCTCTGCTCACACCTGCGACATTGTTGCCCTGGCTGCTGTGGAGGGGTTCAGTGGAGCCGCCAGCGCGAAAGTAGCGGCGCACCTGCAAGCGGCCCGGCAGCGAGACCTTGGCCGTCTGCTCCGAGAGCTTGAGGCGAGGCTCCCATCTGCCCTCGCGCTCGATGGCCGAGAGCTTGAACACGCCTCCCAGCGCACTCTGGCTGCCTCCCGTGACCAGGTTGGTGCCCACGCCCCACACATTGATGCGCGCGCCCTGCAGCTTAAGCGATTCCACCGTGCCCTCGTCCAGATCATTGGAAGCGACCACGTTCGCGCGCTCGAAACCAGCCTCGTCCAGCAAGCGCCTGGCTTCAGCAGACAAGTAGGCCAAGTCTCCTGAGTCCAGCCGGATTCCGCTCAGCTCGTGCCCGGCTCGCCTCAGCTCGCGTCCGACTTCAATGGCGTGGCGCACGCCCTGCAGCGTGTCGTAGGTGTCAACCAGGAAGGTGCAGTTGTTGGGCAGGGCATCGGCGTAGGCCTGGAACGCGCTCAGCTCATCGGGGAAGAGCATCACCCACGAGTGAGCGTGCGTGCCTCGCACCGGAATGTCCCACACCTTGCCCGCCAGCACATTGGAGGTCGCGCTCACGCCTCCCACATAAGCCGCTCGCGAGGCCGAGAGAGCGCCATCAATGCCCTGAGCACGACGCGCCCCGAACTCCAAAACCGCTTCTCCGCGAGCGGCCAAGCACACACGGGCGGCTTTGGTGGCGATCAAGGTCTGGAAGTTCAAGATGGTGAGCAGAGCCGTCTCGACGAGCTGGCAGTGCAGGATCGGTCCCTCGACGCGCAGCAGGGGCTCGTGCGCAAAGACAACCTCGCCTTCTTCGATGGCCTCAATGTCCAGATCCAGCCTCAGCTCCTGCAAGTACTTGAGGAACTCCGGCTCGAACAAGGGCTTGCCGTCGCCGCCTTCCAAAGTGCTGAGATAAGCGCAGTCGTCAGGCGCAAAGCGGAATTCCTGAAGCCACTCGCGCGCCGTGCCGAGCCCGCAGGCGATAGCGAAGCCGCCGTGGAAGGGCAAAGAGCGGAACGAAAGGTGGAAGGCCGCGCGCGTGTTGTGCAGCCCGTTCTTCCAGTAGCCATAGGCCATCGTGAGCTGATACAAATCGTTCAGAAGCGACAGCGAAGCGTTAGTCAAGCCATTCATAATGAGGTGGTGAGGTTGTTGGGTGGCGAGGTGGCGAGGTGGCGAGGTGGCGAGGTGCGTGCAAGTACTTGCACGCGCCTCATCCACGACCTCACCACCTGCTACTGAATCTGGACTCCTGCGGCCTTCATCTCTTCAACGGCGCGCTCGATGTCGCCTGGGTTTAGCTCGACCCCTCGGCAGGCGTTCAGGTGCAGCGTGACCTCGAAGCCTTCAGAGCGCCCATCCAGAGCCGTGGCCTTGACGCAGTAATCAGTGGCCAGGCCGCACAGGTGGATTTTGCGGACGCCTCGCGCCCTGAGATACATTCCCAGGCCCGTGGCGTGCGCGTGGTCGTTGTCGAAGAAGCCTGAATACGAATCCACCTCGGGGTTCTCGCCTTTGCGGAAGATCGGGGCGATGCGCTCCTGCTCCAGATCGGCCCTCAGCTCGGCTCCCAACGTCTCCTGAACGCAGTGCGCGGGCCACAGAACCTGCGGCCTTCCGTTTAGCTCGATGACCTCGCCGACTCTCTTGCCCTCGTGGTTGGCCGCGAACGAAAGGTGCTCGCGAGGGTGCCAGTCCTGAGTCGCCACCGCCACCTTGAACCCCTGCTGCAGCGCGTTAATCAAAGGCACAACTTCCTCGCCTCCGCGCACCGCGAGAGCGCCTCCGCTGCAAAAATCGTTCTGCACATCCACAATCACCAGAGCCTCCTCCTCGTTCTCAACAGGAGTGACTTCCACATCTTCTTCCTTGACATCTTCTTCGTGCTCGCTCATCGGGCCTCCGCAAACGGTGTTGGGCACATTCTTCCACACCACTTCGCCAGCGACCAGTGAAATATTTCACAAGCCGTGCTGCAAGTACTTGGAGCGCGGCCTTGGACGGCGAGCGCTGGCTACACTGAGCTTCATGGAACACGAGGTGGGCAGCCAGTTGGAAGTCGAAGTGGACGATCGCGAGGGCCTGGAGCACGAGCGGGCGCAGGTAATTTTGGAAGAGGTGTACGCGGGCCTGAAGCCAGCCGAAGTGTGGCATCACTTCGCGTTTCTGAACGCCATTCCGCGCCCCTCGAAGCTCGAAGCGCGGGCGCGGGCTTACGTGCAGCGCGTGGCTCAGTCGGCGGGCGCAATGTGGCGCGTGGATGGCGCGGGCAACATCGTGGTTTACAAAGAGGGCAGTGAGGCTGGCTCAGGCGAAGGGGCGGAAGGGGCCGTCGCGATTCAAGCGCACCTCGACATGGTGTGCGAGCGCGTGCCCGAGCGCTCAATTAACTGGAGCCGGGACCCGATCATTCCCGTTCGAGTTGAAGGGCGCATTGAGGCCATGGGCACGACCCTGGGCGCGGACAACGGCATCGGCGCGGCCATGGCCCTGGCTCTGCTGAGCACGCCCGGCCTGTCGCACCCTCCCCTGGAGCTGCTGTTCACCGTGGAGGAGGAGACGGGGCTGCAAGGCGCTTCCAGGCTGGATGGCTCGCTGCTCAGCGCACGCCGATTGCTGAACCTGGACACCGAAAAGCCCGACGAAATCATCATTGGCTGTGCCGGAGGGCGCGGCGTGGATCTCTCGCTGCCCATCGAGCGCGAGCCGTGCGAGAGCAAGTGCCTCACCTTCGCTCTTGCTGTGGGCGGATTGGCCGGAGGTCACTCGGGTGTGCAGATCGCCGAGCCTCTGGGAAACGCGATTCAAATTCTGGCCCAGTCGCTGCGCTTCCTGGAAGGCGAACTGAAGTTTCGCCTGGTCGAAGCGCACGGCGGCAACGCGCGCAACGCCATCCCGCGCGACGCCCGAGCGCTTGTGATTGTCGACGCCGGGGACGCCGAGCGCTTCCAGCAGCTCGTGCGCGGGCTCGAAGCAGATTTGCGAGTGCAGTGGCACGAGCGCGAGCCGAGCTTAACGCTCAAGTCCAGCCCTGCGGAGTCGGCTCTGGCGCCTCTGACGAGCGGGTCCTCGCGAGTCCTGGTCGATTTGCTGTTTGAGTCGCCGCACGGAGTTCTGGCCTGGAGCCAACGTTGGCCGGGCAAAGTCGAAACCTCGTGCAACCTGGCCACGCTGAGCACAGGCGAAGAGGAGGCGCGGGTTCACATCTCGGGCCGCTCCTTCCGCGAGGCCGAGCTGCAAGCGTGGCAGGACTCGGTGCAAGTACTTGCCAGCCTCCACAACGCCCAGACCTCGCTGCACGACGGCTATCCTGGCTGGGAGCCCTCAGAGGAACCTGCGGGAGAATCTTCGCTGCGCGAGATGGCGGCTCAGGCCTTCGAGCGCGTAGCGGGAGCGCGTCCCAAGATCGAGATCGTGCACGCGGGCCTGGAGTGCGGCATCATCCTCTCGAAGTGCCCAGGCATGGAAGCCATTTCGTTCGGCCCGCTGATTCGCGGCGCGCACACTCCCGAGGAATACGTGGATATCGCGAGCGTCGAGCACTCGTGGCGGATTTTGGTCGAGCTGCTGCAACAGTTGCAAAAGGCGTGAATCGTAAGCCCAAGCCAAGCTGAACAAACGGAAGCAGACAAAGCAAAACCCGCGGGCACTTGAAGTGCCTGCGGGTTTGTATTGGTGGAGCCAAGCGGAGTCGAACCGCTGACCTCCTCATTGCGAACGAGGCGCTCTACCAGCTGAGCTATGGCCCCAACTTGCCGCCGTCGGCAGCGAAAGCAATTCTACAATTCTCAATGGCACACCGCAAGTACCTGGCCGTGCCATCAGGGTCATTGAAGTCTTTAACCCGAGCCCGCTCTTCTCATCCCGCTCCCCCGCGACGAAGAAGAGCAGTGACCCTCCAGTTGCTTGATTTGCAACCTCTACTGCTGCGACTCTACGGCTGCGCGTCCACCTCGGGCGTTTTGGGTGGCTCAAGCGTGAGGCTCTGGCCCGTGACGTGGAGCTGAGCGCCCAGGGTCAGGCCCAGGCTGGAGCAGAAGAGGCGATCCATCGTCACGTCCGACTTGGACGACAGGCTCGCCGTGGCCTGGGGCGCATAGACCAGCCCCTTGAGCTGGCCTTGAGCGCCGTCCAGCTGCAAGCCGCGATTGTTGTGTGCGCGAGCCACCAGCACGATGTTGCGCAGCGGCCCCTGAGTGGGAGCCGACAGATCGAGCTGAACCCCGCTTGCGCACCAGAAGGCTCCAGGCTGAGCGCCCGACATCGCAATGGTCCCGCCCTGGCCTTGCAGCCTGGCGCCCGAGACGAAGAAGTCGCCTCCGTTAATGATGTAAGTGCCAGGCTCCATCGTGATGACGCTGCCTTCGCCCGTGGCGAATATGCCGCCCGTGTAAACGCCGGGCCGCAGCGTCACCGTGGGCTCGTTGTTGAGGAACAGCTTCTGGCCGCTTAGCATCGGGCCGGGCTCGATGCCAAAGGAGGGCACGGAATCCTCCACGCCCTCAGCAGAAGTCAGGGGCACGGGGTTCACGGTGTGGCGCCCCAGGTAGGTGGTGCCCCCGACCACGCGAATGGCGCCCTTGGCCTCGATGGTGCCGTCGGCGTTCCACAAAGCACCCGCGTTGGTTGAGTTGATGACCACGTCGCCCGCCTGCACATCCAGCCTGGACTTGGAAGTCACCTGCAGCGACCACACCTTACTCGTCGGGTCCAGCATCAGCACCGAAGGCACTTTAGCATCCAGCTCAATGGCTTCAGCTTTGGCCGCGCCATCCGCTTGAGCGGGAACTAAAGCGGGCGCGACATCCTGAGCACGCAGCGAGCGCGGCACCATTGCAAAAGCAGCGGTGAGAACAAGAGCCGCAAGTACTTGCGGCGTGCGGCGTAAGATGAGGTTTGACATGATGATTCTGTCGAGAGGTTCCAAAGCTCTCTCGTTCTAACCGAGAATGGAGATTTTCAACCTTTAGCGGACGCATCTTTAGAGTCGCGAGCTTGCTGGAAGCTCGCGAACTGCTCCAGGCGGCGCACGGTCGAGAGCGAGCTGCGGCGGCGATCCAAAGCCTGCTCGACCTTGATGCAGATCAGCTCGTAGACATCCACGCCCGGAATATTCTTCTCCACGTAGTCGAAGGCGCCCATCTTCATGCACTCAACCGCGTTGGTCACGTTGCCGTAGGCCGTCAAGATCACGACTTCGGTGAACACATCGCGCGCCAGAGCCGCCTTCAGGACTTCAACGCCCGAGGCCGGAGATTCCATCAGCATATCGGTCAGCACCACGTCGAAGGGAATCTCGCTTTCCGCTATGACCTGGATCGCCTCGGCCTGCGAGCCAGCGGTCTCAACGCCGTGCCCATCGCGCTTCATGCGTCGCTGCAGCGAGTGCCGCACGTCCTCTTCATCGTCCACAATTAGCAAATGGCCCATTCAGAATTTCCTTAATCTTGTTCCAGTACCGTCAATCGTTCTTGTTGGCTTCGCTTCCAGCCATCCTCTGCGGCTCAGAGGGCAGCAGAATGAGGAAGTGCGCGCCCTTGACGCCTTGGGCCAGGCCGCGCCCCATGCCTTCGCGGCCCAGCTCGCGTCCCGCCTCGCGGTCGCCGATCTCGTGGATCGAGCCGTGGTGCGCCTCGATGATGCCTTTTACAATAGAAAGGCCAAGCCCCATGCCCTTGGCCTTGCGCGTGTAAAACGGCGTGAACACGCGCTCGCGATCCGCTTCCGAGAGCCCAGGCCCGTGGTCGATGAACTCGATTTGTACCACTGCAGAGCCGTTGCGACCCCGGCCTCGCCCCAGCGTGCGCACGGTTTCCTCATCGGCTAAGGAGGTGCGAATCGAGAGCATTCCGCCCTGTGGCTGGAAGTCCACTGAGTTCTCGATCAGCTCCGCAAAGGCGCGCTTGAGCTTCACCTCATCGACCGAGAGAGCGGGCAGCGCGGGCGCTAAGTTGAGCACGAGATCGACATTCGAGTGGCGCGGAAAGCTTTCGGCTGTCACGGTGCGCAGGATGTGGTTGATGTCCTGCTCGCTGGGGTGCAGCTGAGTCGCCAGCACGAAGTCGCGGAACTCGCTCAGGATGCCTTCTAAACGGTAGATGCCGCGCGTCACGCTGACCACCAACTCGTTCGCCTCGGACAAGGTCTGGGCGTCGCAAGTACTTGCGATGGCCTTGGACTTAATGAGGTGCGCCAGCTCGTTGACGTGGCCCTTGACGCCAAAGACCGTGTTGCCGATCATGTGCGCCGAGCGAGCGCTCATCTCGCCCCAGGCCGCCATACGCTCAGCCGAGAGCAGCCGAGTCGTGAGCCTCGTGCGGTCGATGGCGACAGCCAGTTGCCCGGCTAAAGTGACCAGAACATCTTCGTCGGCCTGCGTGAATTCGTGGGGCAGGAAATACAGGCTGCCCTTGCGATGGCGCACCACGCGCAGCACGCCCGGCTTGACGCGCCCCATCTTGACCGGCACGGCCATCAGAGCCGCGATTTCGCCCGCAGGCGCTTCCATGAACAGGCCCTTCCAGCGTGGGTCGGTGCGTGGATCGCCGACGCGGATGACCTGCTCGTGCTGAGCCACCCAGCCCGTTAAGCCCTCGCCCACGGTGTAGGAAGCGCCGCCGCGCCCGACCTGCTCGGACAGAGGCCCCTGCGAAGCGGCCAGCTCCAGGGTCTGCGAGTTGGAGTCGATGTCCAGGAACAGCGAGCAGTCGTCGGCCCGCAAGATTTTGGTGGCCTGCTCGACCACGTCGCTCATCAAGGTGTCCAGGTCAGCAGCCGAGTTGAAGTCCTTGCCAATGGCGATGAGAGCTTCCTCACGCAGTTGATGCTCGGCCATCGCAATAATGATGGCCACGCGCCGCGCCAGCAGAGTCAGGGCGTTGGCGTCGTCTTCGCCAAAGGCGTTGGGCTCGGGGCTCTCGATGTTGATGACGCCGATGGTGCCTCCGCCCCGCGCCAGGATGGGCACCGCGACTTCGGACTTCACGTCGTCGAAGAAGGGAATGTAGTGCGGGTCCAGATCAACGTTCGCGCTCCAGTAAGCTCGCCCGTTGACGACGACGTGGCGCGTGATGCCCTGGCGCCCTTCGAGCCTGGCCCGAGCCGCAGGCGAAAGGTGCGCATCGGGCTCGCCGTTCTGATCGCTCTGGGCCTGCGAATGCGCGGCGTCGGGCGTCATGTTGACGCGCAGGCGGCGTATGCCATCGGTCCAGCCGTCGCCAGCCGTGAAGCGCAGGGCCAGCTCGCCGGTCTGCATATCAACCAGAGCCAGGAACGCGCGCGTGCCACCCACGGCTCGCATGGCCTCATCAAGCGTGGCCTTGAGCAGCTCGTCGGCCTCGGCCAGCGAGGTCTGCGACAGCTCAACATCGAACTCATCGGCGTCAAAAGCCGCGCCTGGAAGCTGGGCGTTGACCAAGGTGCCGCGCGGCGTGGTGGACGTGTTAGGGGAAGAGGACTCGGACATCGCGAGAATATTTTACGCGACGCGGGCTGGCAGCGCGCCTCAAGTACTTGGGGCGCCTGGATCAGCCAAACTCAGGCGATGCCCGCTCACCCCGACATCGCCCAGGCCTCCGATCAAACCATCCGCGACAAGATTTTCGACCTGGCCCGCGCCATTCCCGCAGGCCGCGTTTCCAGCTACGGCGCGCTGGGAGCCGCGTGCGATCCGCCCATCTCAGGCTACATCTGTGGCCGCATTATGCAAAACGTGGCCGAAGGCGTCCCGTGGTGGCGCGTCGTCTCCAAAGACGGCGCGCTGCCGATCTCGAAGCGCTCGCCTCACCTGGCAGTTGAGCAGCGCGAGAAGCTGGAAACTGAAGGCGTCGGCTTCGGCGAGGATGGTAAGATTTTGATGAGCAAGTTTGGAGTGTGAGAGGTCCATATGCCTAACGATGAGCTGTGCACGAACTGCCGTCTGACCTTCAGCACAGGTAGCTTCCACTCAATCTCCCGGGGGTCCGTCACCATCGTGACCTGCTCGGAGTGCGCCACCATGCACATTGTGCAGCACCTTTGAGCGGCAGGACGTGATGCTCAAGGCTCAGCCCGAGCCGCTGACAGCCGATCTCGACTGCCCGCTCGATGATGACCGCATCCTCGATTTCGTCGGTTATAGGGCAGGCTGCCTGCACTCTCGTTGGGTTGAAGTGGAAGGAGCGCCGAGCGACAAGTGCATATATTGCGGCGCGAGCGGAACTCTGTTGGAGGATTGGCCCGAGGAGAACAGGACTTGCCCACGATGCGACGAGACGACGCTGTACTGCATCTGCTCGTGGATGACGTAGTGCCTGCAAGTACTTGCTACCCCACACCTGCCCTGCTCATCGAGAGCAGCACCGCCGCCAGAATCGCGTACAGCACCACGATCGCCGCCAGCCAGCCTCCGATAACTTGCAGCGAGCGCGTGGTCAGCAAGTCCTTCCAGCGCGAGGCCGTGCCGTAAACCGCTCCCGCCAAACCGCCCGAGAGCATCCAAGCTCCAGCGGGCCAGTGGTGAACAATGGGCTGCAGCCAGTGCTGAAGGCCCTCATCCACGGCGGGCAAGATCATCGTCGCGCCCATGAACGCGGCTCCGGCCAGCAGGAATGAGCTGAGCACGCCCGAGAAGAACAGCGAGAGGGACTTGCGCCGCACGCCTTCAAAGGCAAACAGCGCGATCAGAGCCGCCCACACGCAGCCCGCGAACAAGCCGCTTATCGAAGCCTTCTCGCTGAGTTGCCCGAACTGGGTGCCTGCGTTCATCCAGCTCATCAGCTTGGTGCTGTGACCTCCCGCGAAGGGCAGCGTGCGCGCCAGCATTCCGCTCAGGGCGCCGCACAAACTCGCCAGGAAAACGTGCCAGAACGGAATCGCCGAGCGGCGCCTATACACAGTAAAGCGAAACGGAACGCGCACCTCGCCGCCGCTGGTATCGACCTCGACATCGCCCTCGTAAGTCCCGCGCTGCAAGCCGCGCGAGTCCAGCACAACGGGCAGGACGCTCGCGTTGCCATCGAAGAACTGAGGGAAGCTCAAGTTGGTGTAGCGCGTGCGCACCAAGCCGAACAAATGGCCGCGCCCAGGATTCTCGATGTGCAGATCGACCGCGCGCTTCTGGCCCAGCCACAGCGTCCCGAAGTCCAGCATCTGCGGCGAAATCTTCAGGCCAGGCGGCTCCAGCACGCCCGTGAACTGGATGAACGCTTCAAGGCCTTGGCGCCTCTGAGCCACATACTGAACCCGGATCTCCTCAGCTCGCTTCGACTCGTCCTCGCGCCCCGTGACGCGCAGCCAGTTCGTGATGTCGCCGTGGAACAAGTAGTCGCACGCCTCATTGGGATGCTTGTCGCACAATCGCACCAGCTGAGTCAAGTTGCTCGCGCTCTCGCCGCTGGCAAAGACAAAGGGAGCCGCCACGACAGTACTCGCAGTGTCCCCGGCGGGAGGCACGGCTGTGTTGGCCGCCTGTGCGCTGACCGAAGGGCTTGCGGGCATAGCCGAAGTACTTGTGGGGCTCTCGATGGCGACCAGAGCGGCGGCGATTTCGCGCGCGCTGGCGGGGCGCTGGGCGGGATCGGAGGCGATGCAGCGCAGGATGAGCTCGTCCAGGGCAGCGGGGATGCGCGGGTTGAACTGGCTGGGCCGCGAGCGCCTCATCTCGATGAGCTGAGCCGCTTCGGTCGGGTCGCGTCCCGTCAAGACGCGGTACAGCGTCATGCCCAGAGCGTGGATGTCAGAGCGCGCGTCGGGGTGAATCCGCTCGCGCGGGTCATCGGGCGCGTAGCCCCAGGTGCCGCCTCCTGTGGTTTTCTTCTGCGGACGAGTGGAAAAAACGCCTGCGGCTCCGCTCTGCGTCGCGATGCCGAAGTCGAGTAGCACGGCGTCCACCGAAGCCGGATCCGAGCCCGAAGTGGCGCTCTTGATGCGCAGGCGGATGTTCTCGGGCTTGATGTCGCGGTGAACCCAGCCGCGCTCGTGGATGTGCACCAGAGCATCCACAACTTGAGCCGCGGCGCGAATAGTCTGCTTCACCGGAAGCACACCTCCGGCCTGGAGCGCGGCGGCCTCGATGTCGGGGCCGCCGATGAACTCCATCACCAGATAATAACGCTGCTTGATGACAACGGGCCGCGCGTTGTGCAAGGGGCAAGTCGAGATGCCTCTGAAGGGCACGCCGCACACCGGGCACACCAGCCACGTTCCCGAATGCGGCTGGTAATGGCCCGAGACGATGTGGGGATGGCGCAGCTCAGAAAGGTGGATGGCCTCGCGCCTGAACTGCTCCAGGGCCAGGGCGCGCTCGTTGAGGCCGGTGGAAGGGTCGTCCAGGACGTGCAGCTCCTTGACGGCGACGGTCAGGCCCAACTCGCGATCGAGGCAGCGGTAGACGGTGCCGAAGGCTCCCGCGCCCAGCTCGCCCAGCACCTGGTAGCGGTCTTGAATCTCCTCGCCCGTCTGGTGGCGCAGCGTCGCGATCATGGATGGAGCCTGTGCAACACGGAATGCCTCAGAGGACGCGCTGAGACTTCTCAGCGCTCCGCACGAACCTTTCCATTTCAACGCATCATAACGGCCAGCGGCAAGTACTTGAGGACTCAAGCCGCTCCGCCAACACAGCACGCTACAGCTCAACTCGCTCTACTTGATCGAGAACGTCGGGTTGTGACCCGCCTTGGCCGCGCTCGCGGTTGAGATGCTCTTGGGCGCGTAGAACTTGACGTGGCCATCCGTGAAAGCGTAGTTGGCGCCCTCGACGCCGCGCAGGGTGTGGCGTCGCGCGGGCGAGCCCGTTGTCTGGAGCCAGTTCGAGGGCAAGCCCGCGATGTTGTAGCGCGCATCTGAGGCCGCCGAGCCGCCGTCTCCGTCGCCCATCGCAATGGACTGAGCAGGCACCATGAACTGAGCCAGCGGCTTGCCTGAGAGGTTGCGGTTGAGCCAGTAATCGGTGTAGCCCTTCTTCTTAAAGATGTCGGGGTCTGTTGGGGCATCCGCGTCCCTGACGTGCTTCTCGGCGGGGCACTAGAAAATCTGGAGGCTCTTGAGGTAAGGCTGGATCTCCTGGGCCCAGCCGTACTCAGAGCCTTTGCTGGTTGCCAGAGGATAGCGCTCGTCGTAGTCCTGGGTGTATTGGATCAGGCCCAGGCCGATCTGCTTGAGGTTCGACTGGCAGCTTGCCGAGCGCGCATTGGAGCGCGCGCCGCCAAAGATCAAGTCGAAGAGGCTGGCCCGCGCCGCACCGGGAACAGCACAGCCGAGGCCGCGCCTGCGATGCCCAGCACAGCGACCGCTTCCACACGCGTCCAACCATTCTGCTTCTTTGCCAACGCCCGTCTCGTGCTCCGTTTCATGCGCACCTCCGATGCGGCTCTCATTATACATTTGGTCCGCGCCACTTCAAGTACTTGAGCCTTCAGGCCGTAGGGCAAGAGCTTCGGGTCGCAGCGGTACCTTATGCCCAGCATGGGTTTGGTTGACTGAAGTTCATGCACCGCACTTTTGAAATTTCAGTTTCCTCTCACGCCACGGATCAGTTAATCGAACAGCTGGCAGCTCTTGAAGATGTCATTGGCCTGTCCTTGCAGCGAGGCGCCTCGATCAAGCCCGAAGGCGATGTGATTACGGTTCACGCCCTCAACCGCAGCGCTGATGAAGTGTTGCGCTGCGTCGCTGCGCTGCCCTCGAACACGAGCGTGTCGATTGCCACAGGGGAGCTGACCAGCTTGAGCGACCCCGAGAACAACGAGAGCATCGACAACGATGTGGACGAAGCGCTCTGGGAAGAGATGGAGACAGGCGTGCGGCATCAGGGCCGCCTGACGAGCAACTACCTCGCTTTGATGGCTCTGGGCGGTGCCCTGGCCTCGATTGGGCTGATCTCGGAGCGCGTGCCGCAGGCGATCTGCTTTATCTCGGCCTCGATCATCGCGCCCGGCTTCGAGCCCATCGCCAAGATTCCCCTGGGCCTCTTGCTGCGTCACCCTCACCGCTGGAAGCGCGGCCTGGTTTCGAGCTTGGCTGGCTACGCTGTCTTGATGCTGGCCTCGGCAGCCATGTTCGGCGTGTTGCTGCTGGGCCACGAGACTTCGGCCCACGAGCTGATCGAGAACTCGCAGGTCAAGATGATGCGCCATCCTCACCTGCCTGACCTGCTGCAGTCGGCGTGCGCGGCTGTGGCGGGCGTCGTCATCATCGCGGCCTACAGGCGCAGCGTGATTGCCGGGGCGCTGGCGGCCCTGACCATCATCCCAGCAGCCGCCTTAGTTGGAGCCGCCGCCATCGCCGGGCAGGGCGAGATGGCTCTGGCCGCCCTGCGACGCACAGGGATCGACGTGCTGTTCATCATCGGGGCCGGGCTGCTGGTCTTCGGGCTCAAGCAGGCCACCACGCACAGCCGCCGCCGCCTGCCCTTCGAGGAGCCGCGTGGCAAGGTGCAACCTGCAGGCTGAGCCGCATCAGCGTCCTCGCTGCACGCTTGAAGGCTGCAAGTACTTGAATGGTCGCGGCCTTTTGGAGTGGTTCTGCTGGCATGATGGCCCGTGGGGGCTCACTACAATGCGCCCTCAGCACCCTCTTCCGAGGGCGCATTGCAATGCGCCCCTACGAAAGCTCTACAAGGGCTAAACAGGAGGGGAGCTTCCAAACCACGCAGGCCGCCATCGCGAAGATGGCGGCCTTTGTTAATGATGGCGGCTGCCACCCAAGTACTTGCTACTCTGCTCTGGCCTCATCAATAGCGCGCAGCCCTTGCAGAGCGCCCATTGGAATCGAGATCGTGCCCGGCGGCCCTTCAGCTTCGCGTGGGTTGATGCGAATCAAAGTCGCGCCACGCTTTTGCAGCCCTTCGCTCAAGCGGCGCACCGAAGGAATCGCCGTGCCCGCGCCCATCTCGACGATGGCCAGGCGGCTCGGCTCGACCCCGCTCAGCCACTCGACCATGCGCTCCTGCTGCTCATCGGAGCGGCTTGAGTTCCACTGCCCGTCCCCAAACATCAAGACGTTAGGGCGCGCCAGCTCGCTGCAATGAGAACAGCGAGGCAAAGGCTCGCGAGCGCGGAATGTCTCTTCGTCCATTTCGATCTTCAGCTCGCGCGCCTCCCACACTTGCTCAGAGCACGGCCTTGAGCACTGCCCGAAGAGCAGCGAGCCGTGCACTTCGCACACGCTTGCCTCGCCAAAGCCCGCGCGCTGGAAGTGGCCGTCCACGTTCGAGGTGAAGACGAAGGCTCCTCTTTTGGGCTCGGCCCAGCGCTTCAAAATCTCGAAGCCCGCGTGCGGCGTAGTGGCTCGATACAGGTTCAGGCGGTGGCCGTAGAAGCCCCAGGCCAGCGTGGGATCATCGCGAAACCAGCGCGGATCAGCGACTTGCTCGAAGCGCAGGCCCAGCTTTTGAAGCGGAGGATAAGCACGCCAGAAGCCTTCTGTGCCTCGAAAATCGGGCAGGCCCGAGTCCACGCCCATGCCCGCTCCCGCACCGATCAAGATCGCGGCTGAAGACTCAACGGCGCGCGCCGCCTGCTCAATGGAGTTGTGGTCGATAGTGTTCATAAGCCAAAAGCCCCACAAGTACTTGAGCTACAAGTACTTGCGGGGCCGAGCCAGGAGCCGAGTCAGATGTGTGGCGGATCAGATGCTCTGCAGGCGCATCACGACTTTGCCAAAAGCAACTTTGTCGCCCATGTTGACGCTCTGGGGCACGTTGTCGGCCAGGGGCTTGTTATTGACCCGCGTCTTGTTGGCGCCGCCCAGGTGCATGACGCTCAGGCCGCCGTTCTCGAACTTGAGCAGGGCGTGCTTACGGTGCACATAGCCCTCGTCCTGATCCGACAGGTCGATGTCGGGGTAGATGCCTTCCTCGTCGTCCTCGCGCCCCACCAGTACTTCGTTGTCGCCCAGCACGAACTGCTTGCCAACTGTCATGCCCTGCTCGACCACCAGCTTCACCTTGCCCGGCTCCAGCACCCCGCCAGTTGAAGGCGTTGCCGCCACATCGGGAGTAGCTGGAGCGGTGACGGGAGCCGCAGGCGTGGCCAGAGGATCGGTTGTCAAAGGGTCGGCGCTGGCAATCGAGACAGTGGGCAGCGAAGCGTCCGTGCTGGTGGCCGTCGCGGTGTCGGCAGCGGCGGAAATGGGAGCCGAGGCAGAAGTCGAAGCCGAGGCGCTCTGGCTTTGAGCGTGCGTGTCGAAGGGCGTCAGCGTGGGCGCTGCGTGGGCATCGGGCGCGGCGTGAGCACCCGAGCCGCCCAGCGCGCCTGGCTTGAGCTCGGTTCCGCAGACCTCGCAGACCACGTTGTCAGCCGGGTTCAGGTTGTCGCAGGCCGGGCACTTAATCATGCCAGCAGGAGCCACTCCACCCGCAGTCGAAGCTCCAGCAGCAGGGGCCGCCGCAGTCTTGGCCGCCACCGCCAATTCCTCGCCGCACATCTCACAAAACTGCGTCCCGTCCACGTTCTCGTGGCCGCACGAAGGGCATTTAATCATTTTTCTCCTTTAAACTCGGGGATGAAGGATAAGGGATTAAGGCGCCCAAGTACTTGTGGGACGCAGATCTTCATCCTTCATCACTCCACCTTCATCCCTTAGGCGAGGCGCTTGGTCTTCTTGGTCTCGATGCTTGAAGCGGCCAGCGCATCGGGCGAGACGGTGCTTCCGCTGGCCAGAGTGTCCTGCATATCCTGCAGGATCTTGGTCGCGGTCGTCTTGCCCAGGCGCTGAGTCATCTTCTTCTTGCGCTCCAGCACGGTCGTCATCTTGGCCCGGTCGCCGCTCTTGACCGCAGCTTCCAGATCCAGCTGCAGCTTGAAATCGGTGGCTTCCTCGATCAGCTTGATGACCTCCCCGTTACGTTGGGCCAACTCGCGATCGTCGTCTGAATACGAGACCAGGGCGTTGGTCTCGGCTCGCGACTCGGCTCCATTGGCCGAAGCGATGGCCGCGACCGAGCACAGCAGGCCGCGCCCAGGGTTCTCGGTCGGAGGCGGCGTCACGATGTCCATCAGATAGGCTTGCGGCTGATCGTTTTGCACGCTGCCCACGTTGAGCGAAAAGCCGCCGTTGATGACGCGCGGCGGGTCGAAGATCTTCTTGTCCGGGACCACGCGGATGAAGCGCCTAACGGTTCCGTTGAGCCGCCCAACTTCGATCGTCACATCGCCCAGCACGGTCGATTGGATGCGCCCGAACTCATCTTGGAAGGCATCGGCCAGCTCAGCCGGCGTGGGAGCCATCAGGAACTTGCCGCTGCCTCGATCCGCTAAATCGCGTAAAAACGCCGCGTCGTAATCCTGAGCCGAGCCCAGGCCGATCGTCGAGAGCGAGACGCCGTTGCGCTCGAACTCCTCGCCCACGCGCGCCAAGTACTTGTCGAACTGAGCGTCGATGTAGCCCTGAGCATCGGTCGGCTCGCCGTCCGAGAGCATAATCACAAAGGTCGTCACGTCTTTGGAGCGGTGCGGCGCGACTTCCGAAAACACGCGGCCCAGCCCGGCCAAGAGCTCGGTCGCGCCCTCGACGCGCAGGGCGCCCACAGCGTTGAGCGAGGCTTTCTTAGTCGCGTCGTCGAAGTAAGAGGACGGCGTAACCACGCGGGCGCCCGAAGAAAAGACGCACACCGCAGCGCGGTCTTGTGGCCCGAGCTGCTGCAAGAGGAGCTGGCAGGCTTGCTTGGCGTTTTCGAGCTTGGCTCCCTGCATCGAGTTCGACACATCGAGCAGGATGCCCAGGTTGAGCGGGAGCGAGCGCAGGCCATGCCCCGGCGAGATCTCAATCATCAACGTCTGCAGGAAGTCGCCCATCAGGGGGCGAAAGTCTTTGTCCAGGGCGGTTCGTATCGAAATCGCTTCAGCCATATTCCTCCAAAGTACTTGGTGCTCAGCTCAGCCCAACTCAGCACCAAGCGCTTAAAATCAGTAGCAGCATAGGCACAGGGCGGTGATGTTATCGGCTCCTCCGGCTGCGTTGGCCGCGTTCACCAGGCTGCGGCAGATGGCGCCGGGCTGCGCTTGCTGCAAGAATGGTGCGATCTCGCTGTCGCGCAGCATATCGACCACGCCGTCCGAGACGAGCAGCAGCTTATCACCGGGCTGCAGCAGGCGCATGAACACATCGCGCGTCTTCAAGTTCGCCTCGCCAATGTGAGCCGTAATGATCGAGCCGTCGGGATGATCCCACGCTTCCTCTTCTGTAATCGCGCCCGCGTCGATCAAGTTCTGCACGTAGGAGTGATCCTTGGTGACGCGCTGCAGCTGATTGTCACGGAACAGGTAAGTGCGCGAATCTCCGACGTTTCCGATCCACAGGCGGCGCCCCGCGCGCACCACGAAGGTCAAGGTTGAGCCTGGGCGCGAGCGCGAGCCCTTGTATTTGGGCTCCTCAGCCAGAGCCGCCACACGCGCGTTAGTCGCCATGATCGCGGCCAGCAAGCCGGCGCGCACCGCTGCGTTGTCCTTCCAGTCCCAGCGCGCTTCCAGGAACTGCTGGTGCAAGACGCGCACGGTCAAGTCCGAAGCGATTTCGCCGCCCTCGTGCCCACCCATGCCATCAGCGACGACCAGCAGCTCCCACTCCAGCGGCGAGAGCATGGTCTTGCGCGCGCAGCGTGCGATGAGGCCCGAGTCCTCGTTCAGCTCGCGCTGCTGCCCCACATCGGTGATGAGCGCCACGCTCATTTCGAGATCCTCAGTGCCCGCAAGTACTTGCAGAGACGCGTGGGCGGCCTCGAAGGAAGCGAATTCGCCCTCGCCCAGCTTGTGCGCGAAGGCCTTGGTTTCTTCGGTCAGGGGCAGGCCCGCGAAGGGATCGTCCAGGCGCATCGTGCCCGAGTTGGCGAAGGTGTGCTTGAGCAGGAACTCGTTGACTCCGCGCAGCTGGTTGAGCAATTCGGACTCGTCTTGCAGAGGCGAGGAGAAGCCGTAGAAGTGGATGCGGCCCGTAGCATCGAAGCGCAGCGTGTCGCGGTTGAGTTCGAGGACGCGGCCACGAGCCTTCTGCCAGGCCATGGCCTCAGCGACGCGGCCAAGCACCTGGAAGTAGCGCTCGTCGTTGGTCGAGTCGCGGAAGTCTTGCAGCGAGGTGGTTTGAGCCCACTCCCAGGCGCAATACTGGCGGCCATCCTGCTCCCAAACCTCGCCCGGCATCAAGAGCGAAGGCACATCTTCCAGATCTTCTTCGGGCTGAGGAACAGGTACTTGAGAGGTCTGAGGAGCTGAAGGGGACTGCACCAGATCGAGATGAACCGCTTCGGCGGGACGCAAATGGACGGGCTGCAAAGGCTCGGGGTCGAGATAGAGATCCTCGGGCTCGTGAGGCGAGCTGAGCGTGGAAGGCGCCACCTCGCGCGGCGCCATGATCTCGATGGGCGCATCGTAGACGCCCGACTCGGACGAAAGCCCGCCGCCTTGACCCGCGTGCTCGAACTCGCCCTGATCCGTCAGCCCCATGCCCGAGGAACGCGCCAACTCGCTCAGAGGAATCTCGGGCGCAGCAGGCACGGTGGAATCCTCGGCCTCTGGAGCAGGAGCGGCATCTGGAGCCGAAGCAGTTGCTTCAGGCTCTTCAACAGCAGCCTCTGGCTCCTCAACCACAGCGGTACTCGCAGCGGCCTCTGGGTTCGTGACAGACACGGGTTCTTTAACCGGAGCCGCCTGGGAAGCGACTTGAGGAGCGCCTGGAGCGGCAACGGGTGGCTCGGGCCTCAGCTCGCGCTCGGCGATGAGCCAGGGTTGAGACGGGCCGTAGCCTCCGGTGTCGGCGCGATACAGGTTGGTCAGGCCGCGCTCCATCACTTCCTTGATCTCGCAGTCGCCCTGCAAGAGCGTGCCCGGTGCAAGAGCACGCGGCGCTTCCGCTGCGGTGTCGTCGGTTGGATCATCGGCAGCCGAAAGCGTGGAAACACTTGGGGAAGTACTGGCAGCCGCGCTCTCGCTTGCCGCGACTGCGCTGTTGGTGGGCAAAACGGCCTCCTGCTGCGCGACTTCGTGCTCGAAGGACGCGGCGGCAAAGGAAGCGGGCGTGCTGGCAGGCGTGGAAGTACTTGAGGGAGCGCTTCCAGGCGCAACGGGGCCAGCGCTCGACGATTCGGTGCTCGACGATGGGACGGACGCATCGAAGGGCGTGGGGGATGGGCTCGATTCAGGCGGTGGGTTTTCAATCATCGCTCAATCCTTTGCTCAGGCAGCGCAAATCTGGCTTCTCTTTCACTCTACTTCACTAAGATGAACTAAACGCTTCAAGCAAAAACCCCGCCGCATTCAGCAGACACAGCGGGCCTAACGATTCGCAGCAGGACGAATCACAAAGTTGGAGACCAGGTCCGCAAATTCAAGACGAGCGTTGTTTTGCAGAGGAACGGTGGTGCCCGGTGCGACCACAAAGCCATCGACCTTGGTTGGGTTGAGGGTTGGGCCTGCTGTGATGTAGAACTGCGTGCCGTTGCGGGTGATGGTGGCGTGCTTGCGCGAAACGTAGCGGCCTGTGTCAAAGCGGCTGAGGTCGATGTCGGGGAAGACGCCGGTGTCGGGGTCGGTGCGGCCCAGCAGCGCTTTTTCCTTCTGGACGTAGAGCAAGGTCGGAGGCGCGTTCTTGGGCAGCACGCGCAGCATCACGGTGTGGATCGCGGTGCGGCACTTGCCGCAGAACAGGGCGCGTTCGCTCTTGGGCGCGGCTCCGCAGTGCGGGCAGAAGCAGGCCAGAAGAGGGTGCAGATTCTTGGCGCGCCCTCCGCCTACGCTTTCCAGGCTGGCATCTTCTATCACCAAATTGAGGGCGCGCAGGGCATCGGCCATCTCCTCAGCCGTCTGGAAGCGAGCCAGAGGGTCCAGAGCCAGCGAGCGCAGCACGATGCGCTTAAGCCCATCGGGGATGCGCGGGTCGAAGCCCCTGAAGTCGCGCGGCGTGCTCCTGGGCTCGGGCGATTCGCCCGTGAGCAACTCATACATCACGGCGCCCACGGTGAAGATGTCGGCTGAGAAGGTGACATCGGCGCGTGTGGAATACAGCTCGGGCGGCGCGTAGCCTTCGGTTCCAAGACCCTGGGTAACCTTGCGGCTCTTATTGGAGAAGCGGGCCGTCCCGAAGTCGATGAGCTTGCAGACCTGGGCGTTGGCGTCCCACATCACGTTCTCGGGCTTGAGGTCGCGGTAGATGATCTGGCCGGGCAGCGAGTGCACGTAATGCAGAGCATCCAAAATCTCCAGCCCGATGGAAACCACAGTTTCGGGCGGGAAGGGCTGGTTGGCGTGCTCGGCTCGCCACTCCTCGAAGACCTTGCGCAGCGAGTGGCCCTGGACGAGCTCCATGACGAAGAAGAGATCGGGGTCGCGCTCGATGAGCTCGATGCCGTGGACGATCTTGGGGTGATCGACCATGGTCAGGATCTCGGCCTCGCGGTGGAAGAGGCGGCGCTGATACTCGAAGTCCTCGGGCGAGCCCGAGCCCGTGTCGAAGAGCTGCTTGACGACCACGAAGGTGCCGTGCGAGTCGCGGGCGCGGAACACGGTTCCATACGTGCCCGCCCCGATGACCTCGATCATCTCGTAAGCATCGCGAGCGCCCTGAAGGGACTCGCCCGGTTTCAAAAGCATAAGGGGTTCTCCAGGGCCGCAGTTTAGACGCGCCATTCAAACCCTGCCTCAAGTACTTGCACCGCGACTGGCACCGCGACTGGCACCGTCGCGGCTGATGCACAGTCACTGGAGGCATACTCAAGACCAACACAGCAAGCCCTTATGAAGCCAAAATATTCCGGCGCCCTACCCGCCATCTTGAGCGCCGCCATCCTGAGCGGGTGCAGCGGAAGCAGCAACGGAGGCCCCGTTCTTCCCGCTCCCAACCCCACTCAAGCCGCCACGCCTCCGGCTTCGCCCACAGCAGCGCCTGCGGCCACTCCAACCGCCACGCCCGAGCCCAGGGCAAGCCTGAACCTGACGCCCTTCGCTGATCCCTGGACTCGGGCGCAACCACGCTGGCGCGACATCGACAACAATCTCTTCGCGGCCTCATTCCGTTCGGGGCCTGATGCCTTTCGCTACGCTCGCTCGCTTGTCACGCTCACTTACGAGCGCGCGCCGGGCGTGCCGACCTTCAGGGCTCACATCACGGCGCGCGGCCTCAAGCCCAACTTCGCTTACCAGCTCAAGCTCGCGGGCAAGCCGATCTACGGCTCGCGCGGCTTTGGGGTCACGGGCTCGTTTGTCAACGTGGACTCGCGCCTGCCCTCAGCGCGCCCAATCTTGAACCAGCGTTTGGGTGCCAACCGCCAGCCGTTAGCGGTCAACGCCGATGACTGGACGAACCAGCAGCTGGGCTTCGCGGGCCGCTGGTGGGACGACACTTTACCTCCGGGCACCAACCTGGACGACGCCTATTACCGCGCCAACTACCCGCGCCACACCATCTACGGCTACATCTTCCTGGGCGACTTCGTGACCGATGAGTTCGGGCGCGCTAATGTGGACATCGAGGCCAGCCGCTCTTACCACATCACCTGGCAGGACAAGCAGAACGGAATCGAGGACGCTCCTGCGGGGACTTTCGTGGTGCGCGCGGCGAACCCGCCCTTCTACGGCTACAACAGCTTCGTGCAGAGCCGCCTGGTCAAGCTGTGGTATCAATACGAGCCCTCGCGCCCACACCAGGTTCAGCTCAAGCCAGGCACCTATCACTGCCGCCTGCTCGTCACCGAAGAGGCCTTCCACACCTCGGGCGGCGAATACGGCGGCGTGTGGCAAACGGTTCTGGCCTCCGAAGAAGCTGGGGACAGCAACCCGGACAACGACATCGCCTTCACCATTCGCTAAAGCCGCGTTCAGGAGCGAAGGTCAGGTTCAGGAGTAAGCGAGGCTTATGCGGGGCTTGCGCCCTCTTCCAATCGCTTGTTGGCTGAGAGGTTCAGCAAGTTGCAAGTCCTTACGGCCAACTCAGCAGTTACCGGGCGCAAGCCCCGCATAAGCCTCGCTTACTCCTGAACCTGACCTTCGCTCCTGCAGCGCCGCGCGGCGCCGGCTGCAAGTACTTGCAGCCGATCCAGATCACAACTCGCGGCCCGTTAAATCGCGCCAGGCGTTGAGGCCAGACAGCGCGCAGGCCACGGTGCCCTGGCCTGGAAACATCGAGTCGCCCACGATCCAGCAGCCTTCGAGCCCGCTGCGTGAGGGAGCGGCAAACAGGTTCGCGTTGCCCACGTACAGCGGATTGCCGCCCACCGCTCCCTCAGCGCGGCCCGTGTAGCGAGCCCAGGACTGAGGCGAGCCCGCAATCGCAAATGAGCGCCGCTCTTCCAGATCGGGAATGGCGCCCCCGGCCACGCGCAGCATTTGAGCGCGCCAGGCCAGCTTCTTCCTCTTGTATTCAGTCGGGTTCAACTCGCGCCATTCTTCAAGGCGCGTGTGCGTCGAGATGTTGAGCGTGCGCCAGCCTGTGGGAGCGACTGCTTCGCCTCGTGCGCTTAGCGAGAGGAACACGTCGCGGCCTTCGCCGCCGCGAGCTGCGTAATCCTCCAAAACTTGCCAGTGCTGAGCGCCGTCTCCGAAATCCTCGCCATCGCGAACCGCTAAATATAGCGTCAGGGCGCCCCAGCTCTGGCCTCCGCGCTGCTCAAGTACTTGCAGGTGCTTGAGATCGTCGCGCGGCCACTCCACGATCTTGAGCGCGCTGCTCAAGGGCAGGTTCAAGATCAGCTTGCGGGCGCAAAAGAGCTCGCCCTGGCTTGAGCTCAGCTCGAAGGAGGAGGCACGCCCGCGCCAGAATCTGGGCTTGATCCTGACAATCGGCGTGCTCAGGCGCATCTGGCCGCCCTCGCGCTCGAAGGCGGCTTGCAGAGTGCGCGCAATCGAGCTCAGGCCGCCGCGAGGATGCCAGCCGCCGTGCTGGAACAAGTCCATTCCCGCGCAAGCGTTAGTCAAAGGGGCCTGGGCCGCCGAGCTTTGCACCGTGATGAGCAGCTGCAACTCGATCAGCGCTCGCAGCGCGCGATGCTCTGGGCCTTCGAGATGGAGCGCTCGCAGCAGATGATCGAGCGTCACGAAGAGACCGGGCGCGGCCAGAAGCAAGCTGGGATGCAGCAGCTTGAGGTTGCGCACGATGTCAACGGGCCGCTGCAAGGGCAGCGAAGGGCAGCCTCCGAGCATCTTCCACGCGGCTGAGGCAATGCTCGACTGCACTTTCCAGAACCGCTCCTGAGCCCGCGCACCTGCGCTGTCTTCGGCGAGTTTGGCCCGCTCGCGCTTCCAAATTTTCTCGTCGCGCGCGATGAAGACTTCGCGGTCGGGCAGCAGCACTTGCAAGCCACTCAGCTCATCAGCCGGGCAGTTGGTCTTGAGGTGATCGAAGATGCGACGGTGCAAGCCGCGCGGCTCCAGCCCAAGCGCGACGGTGGCGCCTACGGAGAACTGGAACTGCCCGGCCTGGAAGAAGCCAGCGCAGCCTCCGGGCTTGTCGTGCGCCTCGCACACAAGTACTTGAGCGCCTGAGTTCTGCAGCAAGGCGGCGCTCGTCAGCCCCGCGATTCCACTGCCCACGACGGCAACATCGAACATATTTTGAGCTTCCAGCGGTCAGCTTTGGGCAGTCAGCATAAACTTACGCATCTCAACGACAGTCTGCGGCGTCCTGGGTTTGCTCAAGAACTCATAGCTGATTGATAGAAAATGACGGCTGAGAGCTGGAAAACATCATGCCCCTGGAAAAGATTTTGATGGTTGCTCCGCGCGGCTTCTGCGCCGGAGTGGTGCGCGCCGTGGACATCGTCGAGGAAGCCTTGCAGCACACGAGGCCGGTGTATGTGCGCAAGGAGATCGTGCACAACAAGTTCGTGGTCAACGACCTGGCTTCGCGAGGCGCGGTCTTCGTCAACGAGATCAGCGAGGTTCCCCAGGGCACGCCCGCCAACCCCGTGATCTGCGTCTTCTCCGCGCACGGCGTCTCTCCCGAAGTGCGCGCGCAAGCCAAGGCCAAGAACCTCTTCATCCTGGACGCGACTTGTCCATTGGTGACCAAAGTCCACCTCAAGGCCATCAAGTACGCGCGCGAAGGCTTCAAGATCGTGCTCATCGGCCACGACGGGCACGAGGAAGTCGAGGGCACCATGGGCGAGGCTCCCCAGGCCATCACGCTGGTCGATAACATTTCGGACGTGGACAAGCTGCACTTCGCGCCCCACGAGAAGCTGGCTTACCTCACCCAGACCACGCTCAGCGTGGATGAGACGCTGGACATCATCGCGGCCCTCAAGAAGAAGTTCCCGCAGATCGTGAACCCAGGCAAGGAAGACATCTGCTACGCCACCACCAACCGCCAAGCCGCCGTGAAAGACCTGGCTCCGCTGTGCGATTTGATCCTGGTGATCGGCGCGCAGAACTCGTCCAACTCCAAGCGGCTACGCGAAGTGGCTCAGAATTGCGGCACCGCAGCTTACCTCATCGACGACGAGCACTCGATTCGTGATGAGTGGTTCAGTTCGGATGTGCGCACCGTGGGCATCAGCGCGGGAGCTTCAGCGCCCGAAGTTCTGGTGCAGCGCGTGATCGAGAACCTGCAAAGCCGAGGCGCGAGCACCGTCGAGACGCTGGATGTCATCAAGGAAGACGTCTTCTTCCCGCTGCCCAAGACGCTGCAGCAACTTCCCGTCCTGTCCAACTGAGGCCGCAGTCGCAGAGAGAAGCGCAAGTACTTGAGGTCAGAGCAAGTGCCTGCGCTTTTTGGTGTCTGGAGCCGAGAGCGGCAAATGGAATGGAAAAGAAACGCGCTTGTCACAAGAGGTTAAAGCAGTGTTCATGTGCGCCTCTTAAGATGAATGGCACAACAAAGAGCCGCCGAGTTCGAGGCGAGCGGCTCCCCTAATGTGCCTTGCACTCCTCACCGCGTCGAACATCACGCCCGCCCTGGATGGAATCAGGCCGCGCGGAGAACATCGAGCGGGCTCTTCCCCGCGAGATTTACTCGCCCCCTCCTCCCGGATGCGTCCGGACTCGCCGCCGCCCCTGGCTCCCAACCAGACGGCGGCGAGGTCGTTTGTGGCGATAGGTGGCGCTTCAAGTACTTGCAGGGATTTGGGCTCAGCTCTGCGCGCTGCTTTGCAATTCCACCTGCCAGTGCTCTGCTGTAATGCCGACGGCTTCAAGTAGTGTGGTCGCGTGGCGCTTCATGTCTTGGCCGGAGTAATTGATGTTCAGGTGCCAGCCTGAGGGCAGAACATACTCGGCGTGGGGGAACTTTTCACGCCGGATGACACCAGGCGCCGCAAGGTGCAGCTTCTCGAAGTCGGTTTCGTTGGACGCTAAAAAGTCGCCCGCGCGCCGCATCACATCGCGCCATGAAGCGACCTTCCACTCCTGCCCATTGATGGTAAGCAGAACAGGCCACTGCTGGCCATCAACAACTCCGTGGTCAGGGCTGGGCGGCGGCGGGAATGAAGGCCAGATTTCGATGATCTTCTCGGTCAGCCAGAGAGCCCGTGCGAGAATGGCGGCTTCATCCCAACACTCCGGGGCTAACGAGCCGCCGAAGTAGTCCGCGTTGAGCTTGAGGCCATGCTCAGCCAGAGCGCCCCTCTTCATCGCGAAGGCTGCGTTGGATAGTGACGAGTTGAAGCTGCCAGTGACCAGGGTCAGGTTGCCCAGGCTGTTGCCGCAGCGCCGCGAAACCTCGCTGGCTCCCTCACCCAGAGTTTCTTCCCAGGCATGAGAAGGTGTCTGAGGCAAGATGTGCTCAATGGTAGGCGCGTCGTTTAGCACTGTGTGCGCATCGCTGCCGTGTGACAGGTGGAGGTTGATGTTCTCCAGAATCAGCACGGTGCGCACGCGCGTTTCGCTTTGCGAGTAAAAATCTCGCTCGGGCGCGGCCACGCGGGAGCGCAGCACGTTGTCCGAAGGGTAGCGGCTCAGCGATAGGGCCGACTGCAGGGCGGGGATGAACGAGGAAGCGTCCTCGGCAACCTGAGGTGCGAGGTCAGGCCACAGGCGCACGAAGAGGCGGTTCATATCGCCCGTGCTCTCCTGAACCAGTAGGCGCCGCACCAGGTAATTCTCAACAGCGCCGCACGCCTGCACGAACTGGTCGGTACTGATGAGGCCACCCGAGTGAGCATCAGCCACGGCCAGCAGAAACGGGTAGATGATCGAGATGTCGAGCTTGTGGAGGCGACCCAACGCCTGGCGCAACCGGAACTCGGGGTGGCTCTCAGGGCGCAGGAAGGCGTTGTAGAAGAGGGCGAATCGCTTCAGCTGCTCCAGCTCAGATAGGAATTGCTGGTCGTCGCGCTCATTCATGCGGTCGCGGAAGGCCGGGTAGATACGGCTTTCGGGGTCCAGCCGGCGCGAACGCATGGCCTCGTAATGGCGCAAGAAAGCGGTTAGCTCGAACATACGCCCAACTCGGCGCACATCGCTTAGCTTGTCCTCGATGGGCACCCACATCTCATTAAAAACGCGCTCCTGATCGCCCGAAGCCAAGCGCATCGCGATGTAGTTGCGCACCAAGTCAGCTGGCTGCAGCGCCTCGCCCTTGGCGTTAAGGCTCTCAAAAATACGGTAAGGGTTCTCATCGCGGTTCAGGTTGATGAAGACCACCTGCAGCGCCAGCAGAAGGGTGTTGAGCAGCTTCTCAGGATCAAGACCAAGCGCAGAAGTACTTGCCGAAGCGCGCAGGTTCGTCTGCAGCTCACGGCGGAAGAATTCGAAGGCCTTGGGAATGGCGGACTCGCCTTCTGGCAGAGTCTCGCCCAGCAACAGGGCTCGATAGGCATCGCGGTCACCACGCTTGGTGGTAGGCAAAAGCTTGAAGCGTAGGTCGCTCTTAAGGTTGGCGTTGAGCAAGTAGGGCCGTATTTGCTCAGCTAATTCGGGCTTCTCGCGCTCGCACCAGCGCCACAGAGCGCACAGCAGCAGTGAGACAGTTGTCAGGCGCTGCTGCCCATCTACCAGCTTAAAAGTGGCCATCACGCCGCGCACGCCATCATGCACCACGACCAGAGAACCGAGGAAGTGCTCGGGTAGGCTGCGGCTGGAGCCTTCCTCATCGGGCATGGCCTCGTAAACCGCCAGCACGTCGCGCCATAAAGTCTGCCAATTGGTGTGGCCCCAGCGGTATTCACGCTGGAAGTGCGGCAGCACAAAGTGAATGTTGCCCCCGCTCTGTAAAACCTCGGTGATCTGGAAGCTGTCGGCTTTCATAGGCTTCCATTCTCATTCACCTATCAATTTGTGACAAGCCTAAGTACTTGCACCTTCACCGCCGCGCCAGACGCTTCAGCCACAGCCGCCCCAGTACTTGCACCGCCTCGAAGATAATCCCTCGGCTCATCTTGCTCTTGCCTGCTGTTCTGTCCGCGAAGATGATTGGCACTTCGCCGATCTTAGCTTTCTCACGGCGGCACAAGTCAGTCACTAAGAACAGGAACGCGTAGCCTTCGACTCGCACATCGAGCACACCGGCGCGCGTGATGAGCTCGGATTCCCAGCAGCGGAAGCCGCTGGTGCAGTCGCGCACGCGCAGGCCGAGCAAGGTGCGCGCGAGCCCGTTGGCTCCAGCCGAGAGGATCTGGCGGTACAGGCCCCAGTTCGCCGTGCCGCCGCCGCGCACGTAGCGGCTCCCGATGACTAAATCGCAGCGCTCGGACTTCTTCAGGATGGCGGGCAAGTACTTGGGGTGGTGCGAGAAATCGGCGTCCATCTGCACGATGCGCTCGGCGTGGTGCTCCAGCGCTCGCCTCATGCCGTCCTGGATCGCCGAAGCGTAGCCCAGCTTGCGGCCTCGGTTCAGCAGGTGCACGCGCGGCTCGGTTGAGGAGCGCTCCTGGACGTAAGCCGCGGTGCTATCTTGCGAGCCGTCGTCCACAACCAGGACGTGCAGGCGCGCATCGGCGGCCAGGATGCCGTTGAGCAGAGCTTCGATGTTGAGCCGCTCGTTGAGCGTGGGCACCACAACAGCGATTTCCCAGCGCTCGCAAGCGGCGTCTGAGGTGCAAGTACTTGAGGGGAGTTCAGGGGTCATAGAAACGAAGAAGGCGCTTCCATTTTAGCGTGTGGAAGCGCCTTCTTCAGTTATTGAGCCGCAAGTACTTGCTGGGCTGCTGTGTGGAGCAACGAGCGGAGCAGCGAGCTAAGGTGTCTGAACCGCGCCTTGCTTGGCGGAGCGGGCCACGATCTGCATGAAGTCGGAGTTGGTGGTCGTCTTGCGCAGGCGGTCGATGAGCAGCGTGATCGCCTTCTCGTTGTCCAGCTGAGCCAGCGTGCGCCTCAAGTGGAACGTGGTCGCCAGGTCTTCCTTGCTCATCAGCAGGTCGTCGCGGCGCGTGCCGCTCTTGTTGATGTCGATGGCCGGGAACACGCGCTGGTCGAACAGGTTGCGGTCCAAGACCAAGTCCATGTTGCCCGTACCCTTGAACTCCTCGAAGATGTATTCATCCATCCTCGAACCCGTGTCCACAAGCACAGTAGCCAGGATCGTCAGCGAGCCGCCTTCCTCGATGTTGCGCGCCGCGCCGAACATCTTCTTGGGCTTGTGCATCGCGGCGGGATCCAGCCCGCCCGACATCGTGCGCCCGCTGGAGGTGACGACCAGGTTGGAAGCGCGCGACAGGCGAGTCAGCGAGTCCAGCAGCACGACCACATCCTTCTTCTGCTCGACCATGCGCTTGGCCTTCTCGAAGACCATCTCGGCCACGCGCATGTGGTTCTCAGCTGTCTCGTCGAAAGTACTTGCGACCACTTCGCCGCGCACGCTGCGCGAGATGTCGGTGACTTCCTCGGGCCGCTCGTCGATGAGCAGCACGATGAGCTCAGCCTCCGGATGGTTGCGCGAGATCGAGTTGGCGATGCTCTTAATCAGCGTCGTCTTGCCCGCTTTGGGAGGCGCGACGATCAAGCCGCGCTGCCCTTTGCCGATGGGCGAAACCAGGTCGATGACGCGGGCCGTGATGTTCTCCTGCGCGGTTTCGAGCTTCCAGCGCTCGTCCGGGAAGACGGGCGTGAGCTTCTCGAACTCCTTGCGCGCCTTGAGCAGCTCAGGCGCCATGCCGTTGACTGATTCCAGGCGCAAGAGCCCCGAGTGACGCTCGTCTCCCTTGGGCGGGCGCACCTGGCCCGAGACCATGTCCCCGGTCTTGAGCCCGAAGCGCTTGATCTGCGAGGACGAGACATACACGTCGCCATCTGAGGACAAGTAGCCCTCAGTGCGCAGAAAGCCGCGCCCATCGGAGAGGATTTCGAGCAACCCGCGCTTGAACGCGATGCCCTGAGCCAGAGCCTGCACTTCCAGAGCGCGCTGGATCAGCTCGTCTCGGCCCAGAGCAGGCGCGTTCGCCTCGCCCATTTCAAGGACGGCACGCCGCAAATCCTCAAGCGAAAGCGCTTCGAGAGCCGGCGTGTCCAGCTCGGGCTTGGCGCGCAGGGCCTCGCGCTCGAAGCGATCCAGGCCGCGCTCACGAGGATCATTCTGGTTGCGGTTGTCCTGGTTACGCCCTTCTTGGTTACGCCCACCCTCGCGTCCATTGCGCTCGTTCCTCTCGTTGCGCTCGCGGCCAAAGCGGTTCTCGCCCCGGTTGTCGGAGCGATTGTCCGTACGCGCACGCCCTTCCTCGCGCACCTCGAAGCCGCGCGCTTCCAGAGCCCGGCCCTCCAGAGGCCGAGCCTCGACCGAACGTGCTTCAGGTCGCGCTTCAGGAAGGCGAGCCTCGGGCACGCGGCCTTCGTTGGCGCGGCCTTCGTTGGTGCGGGCTTCGTTGGTGCGGGCTTCGACTTCGCGGCGCTCGATCTCGCGGTTGGTCAGGCGGATGCCATTTGGCCCCACTTCCTCGCGCCAGCCCGTCGCAGCCGAGCCAGCCCCGAAATTGGCCCGAGGCACAAAGCCGTTGCCCCCAAACCCTTCAACCCGACGCCCGTCCTCACGCGCCTCGGGCCGCCCGTCGGGACGCCCGCGCAGGCGCATCCCACGAGCATCAGCGCCGCGATTCTCGTTGCCACGTCCTTCAAAGGGACGATTTTCCCCGCGCGGCTCGAAGGAGCGCTCGCCAGGCTTGGCCTCAGACGCGCGATTTTCGCCGCGTGGCTCGAAGGCGGCGCGCTCGCGGCCTTCGCCTTCGCCACCCTCTGCTTGAGCGAGCTGAGAACCGCCTGGCTCGATTTGCTCGGCGCCAGGCGCGGGCGCAAGTACTTGCAGGTGAGCAGGCGTGGGCGCTTCAGCGGTGCTCGCCTGGTGAGCCGCGTGCGCCGAAGGCTCGGGCGTCTCGATGGCTGGCGTTGAAGGCACAGTCGCGGGCGTTTCGGAGAGCACCACAGAATTAGCAGCAGCTTCGGTCAGGCCCGAAGCGCTGGTGGGAGCCGAGGCTGCGGGAACCGCATTCTTGGCTGAACGCCCACGACGGCGCACAGCAGGCGCGGCAGCTTCGTCGGCCTGAGCGGAAGGCGCGGCGTTCGCGGACGCGGTGGGCGCTTCGCTGCTCGTGCGAATCCGCCTGCGTGAAACAGCCGATTCCTCACCCTCAGCGCTGGTTTGAGCGCCTGTGGCGCGGCGCGGCGCGCGGCGGCGTGGCGCTTCTGCCCCAGAGTCTGAAGCGGCCAAGGTGCCCTCGGTGGCGTTGGCGGAAGCGCTTTCGGGAGCGCTGTTGGCGCTGGCCTGAGCGCGCATCAACTCAGCTTGCAAAGCATCGCGCGAAAGCATCGCGCTGCCAGGCCTACCGTCTTGCGACGCCGCAGCAGTGGGCGCAGGAGACTCGCGCTCATGGTCGTGTTCGGGGAGAGCAACGGCGTCACTCATGTTCAAATCCTCTGATACCTTCAGCATCAAGTTTTCCGTGCGCTTCGGAGCAGGCTCTGCCTGTCCGAAGGAAATACGTGTTGGGGTGGGCGCAGCTCTTGGTTGAACTACGCAATAAATGGGGTTACAGCCGTCCAGAAACAAGGCACAAAGCCTGCTAAGTAATCGTGCAAAAGAAAACCGGCATCTGCGCAGTGCAGAACCCGAAGCGTGAGCGAGGGCCAAAAGCAAATTAGCCCTTGCTCACGCTTTGGGTTCTGCCGGAATACATTTGCACGACTACTTACCGCAAAACCGGCGCTTGAACGCGCTCCAGCTTCCGGGGTTCGCCTGTCCTATGCTCGACTGGCTTGCACTCAACTGAAGTCCGCCCTTGGAGACTAAAGCCGACGGGTGCACACAGCGCCGCTGCAAGTACTTACAGCAATGCCAAGCCCCGCCACTGAAGATGTTCATCGGCCCAGAACGCCCAATACACAGCGAGCCGAAGGCCTTCGAGCGTCGATTTCCTTCAAGCACTGTGGTTCTTAGGACAAGCAGACAGACTGAGCAGCCTCACAACGCCCTTGCCGCGATTGAGTTACGGCAACCCAAACCGCAGCGATCAGGCTCAAGACAACTGGCGAAGGAACAAACCGCGAGCACGTGCTCAAAGATTCAGCATCAAGCGCTTCAAGAGCGCGTGGACAAGAGGCCGCTTTTACTTGCCGCCGTAGACTTCAGGCCGCAGGATACCGACGTAAGGCAGGTTGCGATAGCGCTGCGCGAAGTCCAGGCCGTAGCCCACCACGAACTCGTCTGGCACTTCGAAGCCGACGTAATCGACCTTGACGTTGTTCAGGCGGCGCGAGGGCTTGTCCAGCATCGCGCAGGTCCGCACGCTGGCCACGTTGCGATGGCGCATCGAGTCCAGCAGGTAGTTGAGCGTAAGGCCCGTGTCCACAATGTCCTCGACAATCAGAACATGGCGGCTCTCGACGCTCTCGTCCAGGTCTTTCAAGATTCTGACCACACCTGAAGAGCGCGATTCCTTGCCGTAGGAAGAGATGGCCACGAAGTCGATGAATGACGGGACCGTGATGTGGCGCATCAAGTCGGCCATGAAGACGACCGCTCCGACCAAGACGCCAACTAAGACGGGGTTCTTGTCCTCATAGTCGAGCGAGATCTGCGCGCCCAACTCAGCGATGCGCGCCTGCATCGTCTGCGCCGAGAAGAGGATTTCCTGCACGTCCGCCTCGGAAGGCTGCACGTCGGCGGACAGTTGTTCGGGACGGAACGGATGAAGCATAACTCAGGCCGCGCGTTCCACTCTTCTCACGCGCCGCGTCTTCCCACACCTGTGCTCCAGTACTTGCAAGTACTGGAGCACCCTAAATCTTAATCAATGGGATCGGAAACCAGCCTCAGCACAATAGTGCGCAATAAGGCGACTTCGCGCTCCAGCTCCAGGTGATGCGCCGCAATCGCCTTCAGCGCGTCTTCGGTGGAAGCGCCGGGCGGAAACACTTCGGTGGCGTGCGCACCAGCCCCGGTTTGCATCTTCTCCATCTCTTCCTCAACCGCCTGGCGAAAGGCGATGACTACGTCCTCTTCGTGTGCTGCTGCCATGTCTTTCCTCCACTTCTCTTCATCCATCCCACATTATGCCCCAACACGCAAGCAAAGCGCTCTACTCCCACTCAATGGTCGCGGGAGGCTTGCTCGTCACATCATACACAACGCGGTTGATGCCCTCGACCTCGTTCACAATGCGGTTCGAGATGCGCTCAAGCACCTCATAAGGAATACGCGCCCAGTCGCTGGTCATGCCGTCTTCTGAAGTCACCGCGCGAATCACAATGGGATGAGCATACGTCCTCTGGTCGCCCATTACGCCCACGCTCTTCACGGTCGGAGTCAAGACCGCGAAACACTGCCATATCTGGCGATACAAGCCCGCGCGCTTGATTTCTTCAATCAGAACCGCATCGGCTTCTCGCGCGATTTTGAGGCGTTCCTCGGTCACTTCACCGATGATGCGGATGGCCAGGCCGGGTCCTGGAAAGGGCTGGCGCCAGATGATCTCGGACGGCATCCCCATTTCCTCGCCCAGCACGCGCACCTCGTCCTTGAACAGCGTGCGGAAGGGCTCGATCAGCTTGAACTCCATGTCCTCGGGCAAGCCGCCGACGTTGTGGTGCGTCTTGATCTTGGCGGCGGATTTCGTGCCGCTCTCGATCACGTCGGGATACAAAGTGCCCTGAGCCAAGTACTTCATCTTGCCCAGGCGCTGCGTCTCGCGGTCAAAAGTCGCCACGAACTCGTTGCCGATCTTCTTGCGCTTTTCTTCCGGGCTGGTCACGCCTTCGAGCAGCTTCAAGAAGCGCTTGGAAGCATCGACATACTCGAAGTTCATGCCCGCGTAATCGCGCGTGAAGGTCTCGCGTACCTGATCCGCCTCGTTCTTGCGCAAAAATCCGTGGTTCACGAACAGGCAGGTCAGCTTGTCGCCCACGGCGCGGTGGATCAAAACGGCGGCCACAGCGGAGTCCACGCCGCCCGAAAGCGCACACAACACCCGATCATCGCCCACTTGCTCGCGAATGCGCGCGGTTTCGGTCTCGATGAAGTTCTCCATCGTCCACTCGCCACGGCAGTCGCAGAACTGATAGAGGAAGTTGCGGATGATCTCGATGCCCCACGGCGTGTGGACGACTTCGGGGTGGAACTGCACCCCAAACAGCTTCTTCTCGACGTTGGCCATCGAAGCGATCGGGCAGGAGACGGTCTTCGAGGTTGAGACAAAGCCTGGAGGCGGTTCGAGCACGTAATCGCCGTGGCTCATCCAGCAGATGAGCTGCTGGTTCAGGCCATCATAAAGCGGCGCGTTGTCAGCGATGTGCAACTCGGTCTTGCCGAACTCGCGCTTATCGGCTGGGGTGACGCGCCCGCCCATCATGTGCGCCATGACCTGGTGCCCGTAGCAGATGCCCAGGATCGGCAGGCCCAAGTGGAACAATTCCTCGGCGCAGCGCGGAGCCTCGGTCTCGTAAACCGAGAGCGGCCCGCCCGAGAAGATGATGCCCTTGGGGTTGAGGGCCAGGATCTCGTCCATCGTGGCGTCGAAGGGCAAGATCTCGCAGTAGACGCGGCACTGGCGCACGCGGCGAGCGATGAGCTGGGCGTACTGCGCGCCGAAGTCTAAGACCACGATGGTCTCGTTGGAGATTGGATTCATCGGAAAAACAGTGGGATGCCCGTTTCAAGATACTTCATTCTGGATTTGCCGCGCCACATTTGCCCGAAGCCGCCCCAAGTACTTGGGTACGCCTTCAGACTTGGCCATCCAGAATCACAGCCATCGAAAAGGCATCGATGAGCCGCCCGCCCTTGTGAATCATGGCGCGATGACGCCCTTCCACCTCGAAGCCCAGCCGCTCATACAAGCGCATCGCACCCACGTTCTCAGCGTATACCATGAGCTCAACGCGCTTGAGACCGCGATCTTTTGCCCACCTCAGCCCGCAACGCAAGAGATCAGAGCCGATGCCGCGACTGCGATGCGAAGGCACCACGGCGATGCCAACCCCAGCACAGTGCGCGCGTTCTGGAGCCGGCCCGCCGCGCATCCAGATATTGCCTACGGCTTGCTGGCCTTCCAGCGCAATGGAGTAAACATCGCGCCCCGCTGGCTACGATGCGCTCTAAAAACGCGTGCTCCTCATCGAGCGTGAAGGTGAACGTCTCGCGCGAAAGGTTCAGGTGCGGCTCATCGAGCAGCTGGTGCATCATGGCCAGCACGATCGCAGCGTCATCGGGCACGGCCTGGCGAATGAAGATGGCGGGCATGAGGCTGCAAGTACTTGCAAGGCCAATCACTGCGCGGGTGGATACAACGTGCGTAGGTCAAAGCTGTCCGGCTCGCCCAGAGCATCGCCTGCCAGCCACGCTTCGCTTCCCAGCAGCCCCTTGAGACGCAGCAGCATCTGCAAGCGCGCATTGTTGGTGAAGTGAACCTTGGCGTCCAGCTCAGCCAGAGCCTTGTCGCGCGCGTCTTGAGCCGTAGCCGCCGCATCCTGGTAGCTCTTGAGCAGAACACTCAACTGAGCATCCTTGACATCAGGGTCGCGCAGCGCGTCCCAGCAGCGCGCTGAGACACGGCGCAGTTCCTCACGCGCCACATCCTGCAGACTGGCGAAATCAACAACCGCGTCTTGCAAAGCCTTGTCACCCAGCCCGGCTTCCTCCAGCGACTGGCGCAGAACGCCCCGCTCACGCTCCCAACGCTCATCGCGCTGCCCACGCACCATCTCTTCCAGCGTAGCCGGAGCACGCCTGGGTTCTGGGGCCTTGGGCTCCACAACGGGTGGGGCTTGCGGAACTTCAGGCTTCTGCGCATCGGATGGCGCGGCGGGTGCGTCCCCAACAGTTCCCGGAGCCTGCTGAGCCTGGCTCGCAGCGGCGAGGCAGAGCGGGAGCACGCAGAGAATAGCGAACTGGCGGAAGCTCTTCATAGGTGTGCTCAGCTCCACTGGGCGAAGCGCAAGTACTCGGGGCCTCAGCCCATGCCCACGTGCTGCTCGGTCTGGTGGCGCTTGCCTTCGGTTTGCAAAGCCGGAGCGATCAGCAGCTCAACCGCTTGCATCTCGGGGATGGTCAGCGCGCCGCAGGTGCCCATGCCCAGCTTCAAGGCCCCGACGAAGTTCATCGTGCCATCGTCTTTGGTGGCTGGGCCGTGCAGAATCTGAGCGAGCCCGGCCTTCTGCCCAACCTTGATCCTCGTCCCGCGAGGCAGCCCAGCCGAAGAAGTCGCCATGCCCCAGTGGTGGCCGTGGCCCGGAGCCTCCAATGTTCCCGCGATGGGCTGGCCCATCATCACGCCATCGGCGCCACACGCGATGGCTTTGCACACATCACCGCCTGTTCTCAAGCCGCCGTCCGCCAGAATCGGCACGTGCTTCCCGGTCTTGGCCTCGAAGTCATCGCGAGCACTGGCGCAGTCGGCGATGGCCGTTCCCTGAGGCACGCCCACGCCGATCACGCGGCGCGTGGTGCAGGCCGCGCCCGGCCCCACTCCCACCAGCAGAGCCGAAGCTCCAGCCTCCATCAAGGACATCGCGCCATCATAAGTCACGGTGTTGCCCACGATCACGGGCACTCTGGAATCCTTGCAGAACTCCCCGATGCTAAAGGCCGAGCCCTTGGAGGAGCGGAACTCAACGGTTGTGACCGTAGACTGGATCACAACCGCGTCGGCCCCGGCTTCGACCGAGTGCTGGGCTAAATGAGCGCCCAGAGGTGTAAAGGAGAGAACCGCTTTGCCGCCGCCGTCCTTGATTTGCCTGGTGCGCAGGGCGACTAATTCGGGACGGACGGGCTCGCGATACAGCTTCTGGATGAGGGGCACGACGCCTTCGACGGGCGAGTCCACGATCTGGCGGATGGCGTCTTCGGGGTTCTCGTAGCGCGTCTGCAGACCTTCGCCGTTGAGGACAGCGAGCCCACCCAAGCGGCTCATCTCGATGGCCAGGCGCACATCGACGGCTCCGTCCATGGCCGAGGCGAGGAAGGGGATGTCTAATTGAAGCGAGCCGATCGTGAGGGTGATGCGCGCTTCCTCGGGGTCGGCGGCGGCCAGGCCGGGCGCCAGAGCCAGTTCATCCAGACCATACGCGCGACGGACCTCGCGCTTGCCACCGATAATCAAAACCTTACCTCGACTTGTTGGGAAATTGGGAGGGGAAAGACGATTACGCGCCTGGCGCAACACAAAACACCAAGGCCCAAAACGTTGGCGTGATAGTCTAAAAGCTTGAGGTCGCCAAGTCAAACCAGTCCCAGTCCTGCCGGCAGGAGGCAGGAGCGTAACCTGTCATTCTGAAGGAGCCTGAGCGACTGAAGAATCTGGTTGCGGCTTCCGTGCGTTGCCGTGGCCCCAGGTACTTGCAGCCAGATTCTTCAGGTCGCTGCCGCTCTCCTCAGAATGACAGGTTACGCTCCTGCCTCCTGCCCACTACCTCGCGAACCTCTCGAAGCGCCCGAAGGCCTCGTCCCACTGCGCCTTTGCCCCGACGTTGGGCTCGAAGCGCTTGGCCTCAAAGGAAGCTCGCACCACGGCGCGCACCTCTTCCAAGTTGCTCAGTGCGCCCGCTCCCATTGCTTGCGTGAGCAGGTTGCCAATCGCGGTGGCCTCAACCGGGCCTGCGATGACGACTCGGCCCAAACAGTCGGCGGACAGCTGGCACAGCAGCTCGTTCTGAGCGCCGCCGCCCACGATGTGAAGTACTTGCAGAGGCTTGCCGCGCAGCTCTTCCAGGCGCTCGAATGTCCAGCGATATTTCAAGGCCAGGCTTTCCAAACAGCAACGCACCAGAGCGCCTTCGCTTTGCGGCTGAGCCTGGTTGGTCTGCGCTGCGTATTGCTGGAGGGCCGCGATCATGTCCTCGGGGGCGCTGAAGCTGGGGTCATCGGGCTCCACAAGTACTTGCAGAGCTGGAGCCTGAGCCGCCAGAGAAGTTAGCTCGCCATAGGAGAATTCGTGGCCACGTCTGCGGAGCGAGCCCTTCACGCCCTGCACCAGCCACAGCCCCGCGATGTTCTTGAGGAAGCGGATCGTGTGGCTCACGCCGCCCTCGTTGGTGAAGTTGAGCGATTGGACGCGCTCATCAATCAGGGGCTCAGCCAACTCAAGCCCCATCAAGCTCCATGTGCCGCTCGAAAGGTAAGCCCAATCTTCGCCCTCCGCTGGAACCGCGACGACAGCCGAAGCCGTGTCGTGACTTCCGGGCAGCACGATCTGAACCTCGTGGCTCAAGCCCGTGGCTCTCGAAACCGAGTGATGCACCTTGCCGATGCCCGTGCCAGGCTGGATGATTTCGCCCAGGATGTGAGGCGGCAGCTCGAAGTGCTCCAGCAAGGGCTTAGACCAACCGCGCTCGCGGGCATCGAGCAGTTGCGAGGTCGAGGCGATGGTGTATTCGCAGGTGCGCTGGCCCGAAAGCCAGAAGTGCAGCAAGTCGGGCACGAACAAGAGCCGCTGAGCTGAGGCCAGTACTTGAGGCTCCTGATCGCGCAGCGCGAGCAGCTGGAACAGGGTATTGAAGGGCATGAACTGCAAGCCCGTGATGCCAAAGAGCCTGTCACGCCCGGCTTGCTCGATGGCCTTGTGCATCCAGCCTTCATGCCTCTTGTCGCGGTAGTGGATGGGGTTGCCCAGCAAGCGCCCGCGCTCATCGACAAGCCCGAAGTCCACGCCCCACGTATCCACGCCGATGCTCTGCACCTGGACACCTGAGCGCGCGAGCTTGCTCAGCCCATCCTGAATCTCGTGCCACAAGCGCAGCACATCCCAGTGCAGCGTGCCAAGTACTTGAGCGGGCTGGTTCGGGAAGCGGTGCGTCTCTTCAAGAGTGAGCCGCGAGCCATCGAAGTGGCCGGCCAAGACGCGGCCCGATTCGGCTCCCAGATCGACGGCGGCGAATGTCTGGTGGTTGTTCATAAAAATACCTCAAAGAAACTCCACCGCTCGTCGGTGGGGGAGGAATTGAGGTGTCTTCCGCAGGACGACTTTGCCTCGTAGTTCGGTTAAACTTTGACTTGCACATCAAGGCACTCCGCTTGGGCGGAGCAACAGTTTTCGTGCGTCGTCCCTTGACAGGTTGAAGTATCAGGTTGCAGCAACTCAATGACGTTTTGCTGCGTAAAACTTTGAAACGTCACTGAGAGATCAGTGTCTTCTCGAGGCATCGCCTTGAGAGGCAGGGCCACAGTCAATTGGCCTCTTGTAGCGGCCTTCGGGTCAGTTACAAGCCCCGCCGCTTGTTGGCGTGGGTAGTTGACGCAGTTGCTTTTCTCCCCGCGAGCCATAGCAAAAGCCGCCGCTCGATAACGAGCGGCGGCTTCTGGCTGCCCAACTTACCTCTTCAAGTTCTCAGGATTCAGCCCGTGCAGCGATTCGGGCACGAACCGCCCATCTTGCCGAATCAGCTCGCCGTCGAAGTGGATCGTCCCGCCGCCGAAGTCGGGGCGCTGGATGCACACCATGTCCCAGTGCACCTCGCTCCTGTTGCCGTTGTCGGCTTCTTCGTAGGCCTGGCCGGGCGTGAAGTGGAAGCTCCCCGCGATCTTCTCGTCGAACAAAATGTCCTTCATCGGCTGCGTGATGTAAGGGTTGAAGGCCAGGCTCCACTCGCCGATAAAGCGCGCGCCCTCGTCCGTGTCCAGCACCTCGTTCAGCTTAGCGGTGTTCGATGAAGTGGCTTCGATGACCTTGCCGTCCTTGAGCGTCAGCTTGACGCCTTCGTGGGTGACGCCATGCTCAATCGTCGCGCAGTTGAAGCTAATGGTTCCGTTGACCGAATCGCGCACGGGAGCGGTGAAGCACTCGCCATCGGGGATGTTGTGCGTCCCGAAGCACGGGATGACGCCGATGTCCTTGATCGAGAAGCTCAAGTTCGTGCCCGGCCCCTTGATCTCCACTCGGTCAGCGGCTTCCATGCGCTCTTTCAAGGGGCGGCAGGCGGCTTCCATCCGCGCGTAGTCCATGGTGCAGACGTTGAAGAAGAACTCTTCAAAGGCTTCGGTTGACATCTGGGCTTCCTGGGCCATGGCCGGATTGGGGAAGCGCAGGATGCACCAGCGTGTCTTCTTGACGCGGTGCTCCAGGTGCACTGGATGTTGCCAGTGGCGCGTGTAGAGCTTCATCTTGTCGCCTGGAATGTCGCTCAACTCAGCCGAGTTGTGTCCGCCGCGCACGCCGATGTAGCTTTGCATCTGCTGCATCTGGAACAGGGCCACAGCCGCGTTGAGCTTGATGCTCTCCTCGGTCGCATCCTTGAGCAAGACGCGCATTACGGGGCCTTGCCGCAAGTTGACGACGGGGTTCGCGCCCACCAACTGAGCGGCGCGAATGAGGGCGACTGTCATCTCGGCGGGCACATCACCGGTTTCGATGAGCACGTTGTCGCCGGGCTGGAGCTTGGTCGAGTGCGTGACGAGCAGCTGGGCGAGCTTGTCGAATCGTGAATCAATCATGCTTCAAGATTAACCACAGATGACCACGGAGAACCACAGATGGAGCACAGAGAATTTCAAGAGTAGCTGCAAGTACTTGCAGTTCTCTTTGAGACTCTCTGTGTTCTCCATGCCCAGTGGTGAATTGCTCAGCCCGTGACGATGTGATCCATGCGCACGACTTCCAGGTCACTTCCCTTGATGCGCTTGAGCGTGCCCAGTTCATCGTCGCTCCAGCGCGAGTCGGGCGCGCCGGAGAGGAACCAGTCGCTGCCATTGTCGGCCAGCATCATGCCGTATTTCTGCAACGCGCGCAGAATCACCTGGGCTTGCCTGGGGAAGCTCTTGATGTTGTAGCTCGCCTTGAGCCGCACGCGCATTCCCATGGGCGGCAGGTTGGGCTCGCGCCTGCTGCTGGCCCAGTGGCGGGCTGGGCTCACGTAAGCTCGCCTCGTGAGGCGTGCCGTGAAGCGCAACGCGTGCCCGATCTCGCCTTGCTCCATGACCTCATCGTAGCGCGCCAGGCCGGGGAAGATGGGCAGCCCAGCCGCATCAGAGGAAGTCCAGCCCGCAGGACGCAGGGCGTTGGTTTTCAAGTCGAAGATCGCGCCCGAACCCGCGTGCCAGCCTCTTCCCACGCGGTGAGATGCGAACAGCTCGTACAACTTCCAGCTGTCGCGGTCGATGACCAAGACGTGGCGGTCGCCATCGCCATTGGCTCCGCCTTCGATGGGAGCGCTCGGCGGGATGGGATAAGGCCCCTTCTCGCTCTCGTCCTCATAGTCAAAGGCAATGGGCACCCGAGGCTGCGAGCCCGCAACCACGACGTAAGGAATGCCGTTCGGGACGCCCTGCCAAGATGCCCCGAAGTCCGGGTGCAGAGGCTTCTGGCTGCCTATGCTCGCGATCAGGGCTTGCGAGTTGGGGTCGACGGGCAGCTTGTCGACGGGCGTGTTCCAGGGGTTGTCGGCTGGAAAGACCTTCTTCCCGTGCAGGCTGGCATTGGCTCCAAGAGCCGGAACGCCTTGAGCAGGCGCGCCTTGCTCTTCGGGCTCGGGCACCACGATAGCTGCGCCCATCAGCAGGGCGCAAGTACTTGCGGCTAATGCCTTAAGCGTTGTTCTATTCATGCTTCTCCTCACGAATCCGCTTCTATTGTGCCCAAATCCGCAGCGACGCCTTCACCTTGAGGAAGCGCTTGCGGAGGCGCGAGGGTTTTGCAGTGCAAGATCGAGCACGGCCTGGGCCATGTCGCGCGCGGCATCAGGACGCGCCAGAGTCTTGGCGGCTGCGCCCATTGCGCTCAGAGCGGCACGATCCCCAACAAGTACTTGCACCGCTTCAAGCAGCTTAGGCCCCGAAAACTCGCTCTGCTTGAGGATGCTGGCGGCTCCAATGGCTTCGAGCATTCGGGCGTTGCGCGTCTGCTCATCGCCTCCCGTGGGAACCAGAGGCACCAGAAGCGAAGGCTTGCCCAGCGCGCACAGCTCGGTCACGGTTCCTGCTCCCGCGCGCCCGACGACCAGATCGGCCAGCGCGAAGACATCCGCGATCTCCTCGCGCACGAAGTTCGTCGCGAAGTAGCGCGCGCGCAGGCGAGGCTCCAGCGCGCCCGAGGCGTCGCGCAGGCGGGTGTAATCCTGCTCCTCGCCCGGCTGCTTCCCGCACTGGTGGATGACGCGGCAGAATTCAAGCAGAGGCCCAAGTACTTGCTCGGCTCCCCGGTTCAAGATGCGCGCACCCTGGCTTCCGCCCGTGATATAGATCGTGGGCAGAGCGTCGTCCTCAGAAGAAAAGCCGCACCATTTGATGGCGCGCTCGGGGCTTCCGTTGAAGATAATCGGGCGCACCGGGTTGCCTGAGACGAACGATTTCAGGCGCAGATTGGGTGGCAGCTCATCCGCGGCGGAGGGAAAGGAAAGCGCAATGTGGCGGGCGAAGCGCGCGTTGATGCGGTTGGCCAACCCGATCTGCACCGTCTGCTCGTGCGTGATGATCGGGATGTGCAACATGGCCGCAGCCACAACCGGAGGCACAGCCACGTAACCTCCGGTCGCGAGCACGACGTGAGGGCGGAAGTTTCGCACCACCTTGAAGGCCTGAGCCACGCCCACCGGAACGCGCAGCGCATCGGAGAAGTTTTCGCGCGACAAGTAGCGCCTCAGCTTGCCCGTCTCAACTCCAACGAAGGGAATGTGCTGAGCCTGCACCTGCTCGGCTTCCAACCCACGTCGTCCACCGACATAGAGGAAGTTCGGAGCCCACTCGGTAGTCTGAGCCGCCATCTGGCGCAGCGTGGCGATGATGGCCAGGGCTGGTGAGATGTGCCCGCTCGAACCGCCTCCCGTCACTAAAATTCGGAGTTCACGCATGAAGAAAAGGATGAAGGATAACGGATGAGGGATGAGCACGTGCAAGTACTTGCAGCTCTGTTCATCCCTCCGCCCTCAGCCTGCGCCCTTGAGTTCGCAGTGGTCGAAGAGGTGGATTTTCTCGCGACACTCGCAACAGCGATACCAACCGCAGTTCATCTCAACCAGATGCGGATCGTTGAGTGCCTGGCAGTTGTGGCAGTCGAAGGGAGGAGGCCAATCAAGCGGCCCGAAGTCCGGGAGCAGCAGCTTGCCCGCGTGCCAATTCGTGTGGCATTGGTGGCAAAGCAGGACAAGGTTGGTGGGCTCATCCTCGCCGCCGTGAGCGCGCTGCTGGACGTGATGGTACTCAAAGCCCGAGTGGTAGCCGATCTTGGCAGCTGGGCGCCTTCCGCAGACGCGGCAACTCAAGCAGTCGCGCAGGTTGACGGCGAAGCAAACGCGGTTTTCAATGGCCATGAGTCGCGCAAGGACTTGGGGTGGCTCAGTCCCACCAGAACCACCAGGCCACGCGATTCATGAAGCCGTTGGCCGCGCGCTCGGGTATGTAGCCATCGTCCCAGCCGTCGCCTGAGCAGAAGTAAAGAACCCCACCGCAAGCGGTGGGGCATTAACGACCACGACAAGAAGTGCTCGGTGGCATTGAGCCACCTCCCACTTCCAGAACTTCCGAGGAGGAAACAGACATCGAGTCTGTTCCCTCCTCCAGCCCATTCATCCCCGCCGCAAGCAGCGGGGCACTCTGGGCTACTTCGTAGAACTGCTGATGCGCCAGCAGAAGAGCATCTTCGTAATTCTGTGGCGGGCGCGCCACGTGGAAGAGCATGGTGTCGTGGCTCCATCCGATGAGTTGCGCGCCGTGCTTCTGGTGCCAGCCGTGGAGGAGCGCGACGTGCTCGTGCGGCTCGGGGCAGGCGTTCCAGCCGCCAAAGCACAGCACTGCGGGCACTTCCCAACTGTGGCGCGCGGGAACCAGGAAGAGCCAAAACTCGCGCACAGCTTGCGGCAGCGGCTCCTCAAGTACTTGCGGCTCGTCTTCATGCCACGGCGAACCTTGTGGCTCGGGCTCGTCCGCGAAAGAATTCGCGAGGAATTCCTCGTCCTCAAGGGCCTCAAGCCCCTCATATTCGCGCTGAGCTTGCAGATCAACTTGATGCTGCGGGCTTGCCAGATAAGCCTCGTGCTCGGCGCGCCACTGAGCCGCGTATCCGTCTCGCTCTTGCAGCCACGCGTCGGGGCTGAGAGCCAAACCCCGCGCGAGAACCGCTTCGATGTTGTGGATGGAGCGATCGACGTTGTGCGGGTAAGAGCGGGCGAAGACGCGCACGTCCTCTTCCTCGCCCCTCTTGCCCGCCAGCAGCGGCCACAGCTCCAGCTCAGATAGAGCCTCGCGCAGCCGATCCCACCCATCCCAGCCGCTCCGATAAGGCCGACGACGCCCGTCAGGGAGAACGTCCACACTGGCCCACGATCCGTCTCAGCCACAACCTCAACCGCGCCCGCGTCATCGTTGAAGAGGTCGCGTAGAATCTGCTGCAAGAATTCAGAAGTCATCGCAAGTATTTGCAGCCGCTACAAGCGGGCATCGAGGGCGGCGCGGGCCATGAGAGCGGCTCCGTAGGCGGCGTCGAAGTGGGGACGGATGACGTTCCAGGCGGCTAAAGGCAGGAAGTCGCGCTTCATCTCGACCATGTGCTCGCCTATGGCGTAGCCCGTGCTCGCGCGGAAGAAATCGTCTTCAAACAGGCCGCCGCGCAAGGCAATCGCCAGATCCGAGGGCGGCGCCTTGTCGGGAGCCGCGCGGTCGCGGCGCTTAGAAAGCAGGGCGTGCGTCACAGCCGCCACGCTCAGGGCCAGCATCGCAATCGCCCGCTCGCGGATCTCGACGGCTCCGCTCACTCCGGCCTCGGCTGAGGTCAGGACGGCGCGCGCTAAGTCCGCGATCTGCTCGCGCTCCAGCTTGCCGCCTTGCAAAAGCGGGATCATCTGCTGCGCTTCGGACAGCCTCAGTTCGTTCAAGATGGTCTGCGCCAGCACGGTGCGTGGCGCGCGTCCATCCGCGGCGCGGCACACGGCGCGCAGAGCTTCGAGCCCAATCCAGTAGCCCGAGCCCTCGTCGCCCAGAAGCGGCCCCCAGCCATCGGCGTAGAACTTCTCGCCCTCATCAATGCCCAGCGCAATCCCGCCCGTTCCAGCCGAGAGCACAATGCCAGGCCCGCCGTTGAAAGCGCCCCAGTGCGCGGCCACGGCATCGGTGTCCAGAGTCCAGGGCAACTCGCCCGCGACAGGCCCGAGCTGAGCCCGCATCAGGCGAGAGTCTCCTTCGCGGCGCACTCCGGCCAGGCCAAAGCCCCAGGCCGCGATGTCCTCGCGCGTTAGCTCAGGCGCCATACGCATGGCCGCAGCAAAGGCGGACTCAGCCGCGCGCACGCAGTTCTCGGCAGCCGAGGGCGGGCCCACACGGTAGTGGTTGCTCGGGCCTGCCTCGCCGCGCCCCAGTACTTGCAGCGTGTCCGAGACGATCATCGCCTTGGTCGAGGTGCCGCCGCCATCGATGCCAACGAAAACTTTCATTTCAGAGCTGTTAGCCGTCAGCTTCGGGCGCTGAGCTCCGCGCCCGGAGGCTTCCCACGCCTCTTCGATCAGCTTCTTCATCACCAGGCTCTGCTCCCAGCGATCCGAAATCTCGCGCCCGCTCAAGTCCGTGATCGCATAACGCGGCGGCCCCAATTCGCTCGCGAAGGGAAACACGTCGCCCGGCTGAGCTTCCGCTCGCCACGAGCGGAGCATCCTCGTCCACATCCTGACAAAGAACCGCGCTGTATCGCCCGAGCCCTCACCCACATCGACCTGAACCGATTCGCCGTTCGAGATGCGAGCGTGCGCGTGTGAGGCACGCTCCAGGATCGGAGCCAGGCGCTCATCCGCGCCTTCGGCCTCCCAACCGTAGAATTCGCCGACCACAACAAAGTGCGACAGATCCGCCGTAAAGCGAATCTCGGGCACGGCCTCGATAAGCTGAAGGGTCTGGGGCAGATTTTCCGTCCAGTTGTTGCGGTGCGTCTCGACGAAGAAGCTCAGGCCCGCATCGTTGGCCATCTTGCGCCCCTGCCTCACGATCTTCACCACGTCCTCGAAGGGCGTGAAGGCTGAGGCGGGCTGAGCAAAGATGAAGTCGGCTCCGAGCTTCTGCGCGCGCTCAACGGTCGCCTGGACATCATCAATCGAGAAGGGCCGGTGCCCCAGCACGAGCCGCAGCGTGTTCCTGTCAAGCGCGGCCTTGACCTCGGCTTGGTTCGAGTCATCGAGCCAGCACTCAACGCCCCCGAAGCCGCTTTGCGCCACGCGCGCGAGCTTCTCATCCAATGTCCACTCGGGCGTGTTTTCGCAGCTGCAGTTGAAGGGCAGGCCGATGAGCGACCACAGCGCGTGGTGCACGCGCAGAGCAGGCGGGTTCGAGGAGCCGTCGTTGAAGCGCGAGAATGGGTTCATGGCAGGCATGGGCCGCAAGTACTTTACCCCATGGGCGAGGCCCAAGTGCTTACAAAGCTAAGCACGCGGACTCCGATTCAACTCGGAAGCCGCGCGCTCAAGTACTTGCAGATTAAGAGGCTGTGCTCTTCTCGGCCTTGTCGCAGTTGAAGCGGCGCGACACGCTCAGCACAAAGCCCAGGCCCAGCAGCATACAGATCATGCCCGAGCCGCCAAACGAAAGCAGAGGCAAAGGCATTCCCGTCACGGGCAGCATCCCTGTCACGACGCCCACATTGCAAACCACCTGAACCCCGAGCAGCGTCCCAATTCCCGCGCACATCAGCGCCTCAAAGGGCGAGCGCGCCCAGTGGCCCGTGTTGAAGCAGAAGAAGATCATCAAGGCATACATCCCCAGCAGAATGGTCATGCCGAGCAAGCCCCACTCTTCGCCCGTCACAGCTAAGATGAAGTCGGTGTGAGGCGCGGGCAGGTGGCCTTGCTTATACAGTGAGCCGCCCGGCCCACTGCCCAGCAAGCCGCCGCGCATCAGGGCGCCCTGGCCTTGCAGAGCCTGGTAGTTCGAGCCCTGCTCATCGGCGGCTCCGCTGAAGTGAGCCGCAATGCGCTCCTGCTGATATTCCTTCAACAAAGGCATCTTGTGCGAGGAGCACAGCACAACCGTGACCGCAGCCAGCGTAACCAGGGGCAGCGCGATCTTGGCGATGCTCTGCCAGGCCGCGCCTGCGTAGAAGGCGATGAAGAAGGGCAGCAGAAACAACAGCGAAGCCGCCGAAAGGTGCGGCTGCAAGAACACCAGCCCGGCCAGAGGCAAGGCCAGCAGAGCCGTGATGATCCAGGGCCCGGCCTGGCGCGGAGCGTTGCGCCCGGCCCGGCTCCAGAAGTCGGCCATCACGCCCACCAACGCGATCTTGGCCAGCTCGGAGAACTGGAACTGGATCGGCCCGAGCTTAGCCCAACGTCGCACGCCGCCATTCACCAGGCCCAGAGGCGTGAAATCGGTGGCCAGCAGACCGACAAGGGCCACGGCGTAGCAGATCCAGACCATGTTGCGCAGCCCGCGCGAGGACAGCCGCGAGGTCGCCAGCAGCAGCACCGCGCCCATAGCCGCGAACCCGATCTGGCGCCCCAGGAAGTAGTCAGGCCGCCCGTGGTGATCGAGCGCGATGGCTGTCGAGGCCGAGTAGATCAGCGGAATCGACATCGCCGTCAGCAACAGCGAGAGCACGAACAGCCCCCAGTGGCACGGAGGGCAAGACGCGCTTGCTCGCGGGCGCAGGGAAGGTTCTTGGGGAGCAGGAGCCGAGGAGAAGGCGCTTAAGCGCTGCAATTCTTCCTCAGAGGAAGAGCGCGCCGAAGGAGCGCGCCTGGAGCGCTGAGCGGCCTCGAAATCGAGCACGTTGTCCCACTCGCCTCGGGCGCGGGCGTGACCTGCTGAACGCGAAGAGGAACCGGCGTCCGCCTGATCTTCCTCCTCGCCACGAGCGGCCCGGCGGCGAGCCGTTGAAGGACGCGAGGCAGTGGGGCGTTCGGTGTGCGTGCGCTCGAAGGCCGGGCGCTCGTGCAGGCGCTCGCGGCGTGAGGGCAGGTCGCGCGGCAGGGAGGGCTCGCGCGAGGCGGGCGACTCACGCGGCGTGGGGCGATCGGTGCGTGGCGTGGCGGAAGGCGAGGTGCGCGTTGGCATGGGCGGCTCCTGCTGCAATGAAAGCTTCGATGAAGGCTGTGTTGTCCCCGGCGTGCAAACCTCTCCTGCGACCTCTTCGGCTCTGCAAGTACTTGCAGGCCCGCGCCCAACATCGGCGCGAGAATGAGGCGAAGCGAGCGCAAGATCTGGCGCTGTGTGACGGGCGCCACAGTCTACCCGGCGCGGGCGCTGTTTCTTGGCTCTTTGAAGCGGCGCACGCTAATTTTTGAGCTTATTTCTGCGGAATCACCTCTTTCTAAAGCCCGGTCGCTCAAGCAGCGCCTCATTGCGGCCACTTTAATCCAGAGCTTGCACCAGAGCACGGAACTTTTCGCCCCTCTCCTCGAACGAGTTGAACTGATCGAACGAGGCGCAGGCCGGAGCCATCACAACCGTCGCACCCTCTCCAGCCAGCTTCGCGGCCTCGCGCACAGCGGCCTTGAGCTCACCTGCCTCGACGATCTTCTCGCTGTCCAGCCCAGCCTTGCGAGCCGCGCGCGCGATCTCAGGCCCCGCGCGCCCAATCGTCACCAGGCCTGCGGCTTGAGCCAGCGCGCGCGCCAGAGCATCGAAGGCGTGAGGGTCCTCCAGCTTGTTGTGCCCTCCCGCGATCAGCACCACAGGAGCCGCAAACGCTCCAAGAGCAGCGATGGCCGCGTCGGGAATGGTGGCCTGCGAATCGTTGATCCAGCGCGCCCCAACCTTATATGCCACGAATTCCAGACGATGCGGCAGCGATTGAAAGCCTTCGATCGCATTTGCAATCGTTTCGCGCTGCTCAAGTACTTGCGGCCCGGCAGCCGCGACCAGAGCCGAAAGCGCAGCGGCCACATTCGCCCTATTGTGCGCGCCAGCCAGAGGAATCCGCTCCAGCGCGATCACGCTCTCGAAGCGCCCCTCAGCCACCCAGCCCAGCGCGCCGTCTCGCACGCCCGCTCCATCCAAGCTCAGCCCGTTCAGCTCAGGCAAGCCCGTCCCTGAAGCGCCCAGCACTCTGCCACCCGCGCTCTGCGAAGCCTCAAGTACTTGAGCCGCCCGCTCGCGCACCTGAGCATCATCCACGTTGAGCACCGCCGCATCGCCCGCTCCCTGATGCGCGAAGAGCTTGAGCTTAGTGCTCCAATACTGCTCGATGGACGGGTGGTAATCCTGATGATCGGGCAGCAGGTTCAGCAGCACGCCGACGCGGGGCTTGAACGTGGGCGCGCGCTCCAGCTGAAACGAAGACACCTCGACCACAGCCCACGCATCGGGCGACAACTTCGGCAGCTCGGCGATCAGAGGCGTGCCCGTGTTGCCCGCGCGAAAGGCATCCAGCCCAACCGAGCGCAGCATCTCTTCGAGCAGCTTGACGGTTGTGCTCTTGCCCTTGGTTCCCGTGACGGCGATCATGGGCGAGGGGCAGTGGCGAGCGGCCAGCTCCAGCTCGCCGATGACTTCGGTGTTGCGCCCCTCGGCTTCGGCTAAGATGGCGCGCAGAGGCTCGTGGTGAATCTTGAGCCCAGGCGAGAGCACGATCAAGTGGCACGAGCGCAGGCCCGCGAAGTGATGGTCGCCCAGCTGCAGCTCAACCCCGATGTCGCCCAGAGCGCGTGCTTCGGGAGCCAGCTGCGAGAACGGCTTGGAATCGTAGCCCACGACGCGGTTGCCGCGCTCAGCCAGGAAGCGAGCCGTTGGGATGCCCGCGCGCGCCAGGCCGATGACGGCGCATTTCTTCTCTCTTGTCCAATCCATAATTCAGTTTCGAGTTTTGAATGCTGAAATTTCCAACAGAGACACAGCAAGTACTTGAGCCCCTGGTGGAGCTCAAAATTCAAAACCAACATTCAAAGTTGCTCAAGGGAAGTGCGGCAGCACACCCGCGCTCCACAAAGCGAGCCCAATTGCTGAGGCGAGCAGGTTGATGGTCCAGAAGACCAAGACGACGCGCTTCTCGCTCCAGCCGCTCAGCTCGAAGTGATGGTGCAGAGGCGCGCGCTTGAAGATGCGCTGGCCCTCGCCCGTCTTCTTCTTGGTGTATTTGAAATACGCGACCTGAGAAGTCACGCTGAGCAGCTCGATGAAGAACATGAAGCCTATGAAGGGCAGCAAGAACACCGTGCGCGTGAGCACAGCGGCGGCTCCCAGCGCGGCTCCCAGAGCCAGCGATCCCGTGTCGCCCATGAAGACCTTCGCCTTGTGCTTGTTGTAGATTAAGAAGCCCGCGCAGGCTCCGGCCAGGGCCAGCCACCAGGCATCGCTCCACTGCTTGATGTCGCCCGCAGCCGGGCCGCTGCCCGCCAGCCAGAACGCAAGGCCGACCTGAATACAGAGCCCGGCAGCTAAGCCGTCGATGCCATCAGTGATGTTGACCGCGTTGCAAGTGCCCACGATCACGATGAGCAGGAAAGCAAAGACCACGAACAGAATCACCGGATCGTTGGCCGGGAAGATGAAGTCGCCGTTGGTGCCCGAAGCGAAGAAGCGCACGCCAAAGAGGTTCTGGTTTAGGGTCAGCCAGTACACGCTGAGCAGAAATCCAATCGCCAGCGCCAGTTGACCGAGCAGCTTGGCTCGGGCGCGAAGGCCGCCGCGTCCGGTGGCTTTGCTCCAGTCATCAGCTAAGCCCAGCACCATGTGCAACAGCGTCAGGACGGGGAGCAGGGTCAGCGAAAGCGTCAGGTGGGTGGCGGTTGCACGGAAGAAAGGCCCGTTCGCAGGAGCCGGAAGCGGTAAACCCGACGCGCCTCCGGCAGAATTGGCGATCACGAACAGCATGGTGGAGATGAGCGCCAGATACGCCATCGTCGCCGAAAACAGGATGCCTAAGCCGCCCATCGAAGGCGTGCCCGCCTTCTGCAGGTGCGTGTCGGGCGTGTCCTCGCGCGCCGACCACTTCATGCCCCTGAGCCCCTTAAGCCAGCCGATCATGGGCCGCCCCACAACGGCCATCACGAAGTAGGAAACGCCAAAGAGAGCCCCGAGCCAGTAATAGAAGGGCAAATCGGCTATCGTATCAAGCTTCAAGAGCGTTCACCACCACTTCGAGGCCAACGCTGCGCGAACCCTTGATTAAAACCGCGTCACCCTCGCGCGCAAGTACTTGCAGCGCTGGAGCGGCCTCGGCTGCCGTTGCGAACCACATCTTTTCGATCTCGCCCGCCGCTTCGAGCATTGGCTTTGTCTCTTCTCCCACGCCCACAAGTACTTGCACAATACTCGCGGCCAAGATGCCGATCTTGCGGTGCTCGTCAGGGCTCCAAGCGCCAAGCTCCTTCATCGAGCCCAGCACAGCCACGCGGCGCAGGGCGTCAGGCATTCCGCCCAGCACGTGCAGGGCCGCGCGCATCGAGTTGGGGCCCGCGTTGTAAGAGTCATCGATGAGAGCCATCTTCTTCTCTTCGAGCACGCGCAGCTTCATGCGCGCGCCTGGAACATCCACCTTCTCCAGCCCACGCGCCGCCTCTTCCAGATCCGAGCCTATCGCCAGGGCCACACACAGCGCGGCAGCGGCATTGTGCGCGTTGTGAACTCCAAACAGCGGCAGCTTCACTTCGAGGCTCGCCCCGCCTCGCACGCCGAAGACGCAGCGCGTGCCGCCATCGGCCAGAGGCGCGGCTGTAAGTACTTGCACATCGGCCTGGCCGCTCGAACCGAAGAGCCGCGTCTGGCGGCTTCCGGCCACCTCGCGCAGCACTTGGGAGCCTTCGCCCTCATCCGGGATGATGCACACGCCGCTCTGCTGCAGCGACTCCAGCAACTCGCCCTTGGCCTGCGTGATGGCTCTTTGCGAGCCCAGCAGCTCGATGTGCTGAGGGCCAACGTTGGTCACCACACCGATGTTGGGCTCAGCGACTTGAGCTAAATACTCGATCTGGTTCGGCCCTCGCATTCCCATCTCTACAACAGCGGCTTGATACGATTCATCTAGGCGCAAGAGCGTGAGCGGCAGCCCGATCTCGTTGTTGAAGTTGCCCTCGCTGGCCAGCACCTGAAAGCGCGGGCTCAGCGCAGCTTCGATGAGAGCGCGCGTGGTCGTCTTGCCATACGAGCCCGTCACCGCGACGATGAGCAGCGAACTAAAGCGCCGCCGGTGAGCATTCGCCAGAGCGCCCAGCGCCAGCCGCGTATCGCTCACAAGTACTTGAGGCGCGTCGATGTCCAGCTCGCGCTCAACCAGCAAAGCTCCCGCTCCGGCTTCAAGCGCTTGAGCCGCCAGATCGTGCCCATCGAAGTTTTCGCCGCGTAAAGCCACGAACAGAGGCCCGCAAGTACTTGCAGAAGCCTCAAGAGTGGGAGCAATCAAGCGCGTGTCCGTGACCACGCCGCGCAGTTCAAGGGAAGGCTCGCCGCGCAGGATCTTGCCGTTTGTGGCGAGCGCAACTTCCGGCAGAGTAAAGCGCGCTGTGTTGGGCGGAGGCAGCGAGGGCAGGTGAGCTGAGGTCAAGGTCACGAGCCGCTCCCCGTGCCCTTGCGCGCGGAGGAGTGATCGACGCCGAACAGCTTTTCTTCGAGCCACTCGCGCACCACTTCGCGGTCGTCGAAGTGGATCGTCCTGTCCTTGAAGATCTGATACGTCTCGTGGCCCTTGCCCGCCACGACCACGAAGTCGCCGCGCTTGGCCTGAGCCAGAGCCATCTCGATGGCCTTGCGTCGGTCGGGCTCGGCCACGGTCTGGGCGCCTCCGCCCTGCATCCCTGCCAAAATGTCTTCGATGATGCGCGCGGGGTCTTCGGTGCGCGGGTTGTCTGAAGTCACCACGCAGATGTCGGACAATCCGCTGGCGATGGCTCCCATCTGGGGCCGCTTGCCACGATCGCGGTCGCCGCCGCAGCCAAACACGGTGATGAGGCGACCCGGAGAAAACTCCTTGATGGTCGAAACTACGTTCTTGAGTCCGTCCGGCGTATGCGCGTAGTCCACGGCCACGAAGAAGTCCTGGCCCAGGTCGATCATCTCCATGCGCCCCTCGGGAGCCGAAGCGCGCTGCAAAGCCGCCTGGATCTCGGTCGGAGGACGCTCGCTCAAGAGCCCGAAGGCAATGGCGGCCAGCGCGTTATAGACGTTGAAGCGGCCCGTGAGCGTCAAGTCGAAGTGGATGTCGGCCCCAACGGAGCGGGCGACAAAGGAGGTTCCATTGGGCTTGAGGTGCACGCCCTCAGCGGTGACGTGCGCCTCGGTCTCGATGCCATAGGTGATATACAAGCGGTCGCGGCACACCTCGTCGCGCAGGCGCCGCCCGTAATGATCGTCCACGTTCAAGACCGCGCCGAAGCTCTTGAACTGCTCCGAATACGAAGCCACTTCCGAGAACAGCTTGGCCTTGGCTTGAAAATACTCTTCCATGTCTTGGTGGAAGTCCAGGTGATCCTGCGTCAAGTTGGTGAAGATGCCCGCATCAAAAGCGCAGGCCGCCACACGATTAAGAGCCAGCGCGTGCGAGGAAACCTCCATCACAACCGCGTCCGAGCCTCCGTCCAGGAAGTCGGCCAGCAAGCGCTGCAAGTCCAGGCTCTCGGGCGTGGTGCGGCCCGTGTCGTAGACCGAGCGCTCGTTGGCCGCGCCCAACGTGCCGATGATGCCCACGCTCTTGAAGCCAGATTCGCGCAGCACATCCGCAACTAAATGAGCCACGGTGGTCTTGCCGTTGGTGCCCGTGACCCCGATCAAGGTCAGCTCACGCGAAGGGTGCCCGTAGAACTCGGCAGCCAGAAACGCCATCGCCTCGCGCGAATCCTGCACCAGAACGCCCGCGATGCCGGGAGGCAGGGTGTTCAGCGTGCTCCGGTCCTCGGCCACGATGACGCTGGCGCCGCGTTCGAGGGCTTGAGGAATGAAGGCGTGGCCATCGCGCTGCAGGCCGCGTATGGCCACGAAGAGCGTGCCCATCGAGACCTCGCGCGAGTCGTAGGCCAGCGACGAAACATCGGTCTCGGGCGAGCCTGACAGCGTGTGCTCGCCCAGAGCGGCAAGCAATTCTTTCAGAAGCGGCATGGCTTAAGGTTGCAGCGAGAGCGGCGCTGCTGCAAGTACTTGCGGGCGTAACACAACAAAGAGAGCACCAATGCTTGAGATCGGTGCCCTCTTTAGCTTAGTCCACGCGCTTCTTTTCCTTGGGCCGCTCCATCAAGCTGGGGTCGGGAGAGGGAGCGCTGGCGCCCTGCTGCAAGCGCAGGTGCAGCATCGCCTTGTTCGCGATTTCGTTGAAGGCCGGGCCGCACACCTCGCTGCCCCAGTGACTGCCGTGAGGCTCGTCGGCCATCACCAGAATCACGAACTCGGGCTTGTTCGCGGGCACAAACCCCGTCAGTGACGAGATGAACTTGCTGTTGTTGTAGCCCGACTTCCCGATCGCCTTCTGCGCGCTGCCCGTCTTGCCAGCCGTGCGGTAGCCTGGCACGAACACATACTTGCGCGCCGTGCCCTCGCGAATCACGCGCTCCATCATTGCTGTGACCTGGTGCGCCGTCTCAGGCTCGATGACCTTGCGCATCACCTGGGGCTCGAACTTCTGCACCACGCGGCCCTGCTCGTCGCGCAGCTCCTTGACCAGCATGGGCTTCATCATCACGCCCTCGTTGGCGATGGTCGACACCGCGCGCACCAACTGCAACGGAGTGAGCATTAGCCCCTGCCCGAAGGAGAAGTTGGCCAGCTGAGCTCCGCTCCAGCCCTCAGGCGAGTTGCGCGGCATCATCCCGTTGGCGGTGGGGATCGGGCTCAGGTCAACACGCTCGCCGATGCCGAACTTCTGCGCGTACTTGAGCATGGTGGGAGCGCCCATGTCGTGCGCGAAGTGCCACATCGTGATGTTGCTCGAATCGCGGATGCCCTCGGAAAGCGTCTTGTAACCCGTCTTGTGGTTGCCGCCCCAGAAGTCCCAGTCGTGGATCGTGAAGCGCCCCACCTTCTCCTCACCGGTTACATACACTTGCTTGGTGCGCCAGTCGGCCAGGTTCTCCACAGCCGCCGAAGCCGTAATCAGCTTGAAAGTTGAGCCCGGCTCATATGCAAAGTCAATGCAGCGGTTGGTGACTCGCTCAGCCACATCGTCCGGCTTCTTGTTGGGGTCGAACATCAGTGAGGTGGCCATCGCCAGGATCTCGCCCGTCCTGGGCCGCATCACGATGGCGGTCGCGAAGTTCGGCTTGAACTTGGCTTGCAAGTCGGCCAGAGTGGAATCCACAGCCGCTTGAATCTCAGGATCGAGCGTTGTGACCACGGCGCGCCCCGCAACAGGAGGCTTGCGCGAGGCCACGAAGCCTGGAACGGGCCTATCCTGGGCATCGACTTGCGAGGTGACCTGGCCATCGCGCCCGGCCAGCTCGTCATTCCACGCCTTCTCGATGCCGTAGCGCCCGCCGCCTCGCGTGCCCGTGAAGCCTATGACTTGAGGCGCGAAGGCCCCCAGCGGATAATGCCGCCGAGCCGAGGCTTCGAGCGTGATGGGAGCCCAGAACTCCTTGCGCGCGCGCCTCTCCTTGCGATCCTCGTTCGCGGGCGGCTTCATGCGCTCAGTCAGGCGGTCGATGTGGTTCTCGTCGACGCGTGTGGCCAGGCGCACGTAGCGGTTGGGCTTGCCGCCGCGCTCGACGCGGTTCAAGTCCTGCAAGTACTTGCTCTCGTCCCCGCCTATGGTCTCGGCCAGGATGCGCGCCAGCCTGGGCTTGTCCGCGCCCTTGACGGCGCGCGGGTTGACGCACACGTTGTATTCGTTGAGCGTGACCGCCAGGGCCGTGCCATCCGAGGCCAGAATCTGCGCCCGCCGCGCCGGAATGACCTGCGTCTTGGTGAAGATGGGCGCTCCAGCCGCCTGAGCACGCGGCCCAGCAAACGCTTGCAGCTGAACCATGCGCCCAGCCAAAAGCGCCACGGGAATCACAAACGCGTAGCACGAAGCCTCAATGCGACGGCGCACCACCAGGGGCAGGCCCTCGGGCGGCGCGCTTCGCTTGTGCCTCGTCTCGCCTCGCCCCACGCGCTCGCCACGAGAAGCCCTCTCAGATGAATCGGTTGGGGCATCCGAGTAGCGGTCGCTCATTGCGCCTCCACCTTGTCGCCGTCTGGAGCGCTCGCGGCAGCGGCTGTATCGGCCTGGGCGCGGGCTTGATCGGGGTGAGTGATGTCGTCGATGTCCGGGTGCGCGGCTGGCCTCCAGCCCTTTTCCTGAGCCCACTGCTTGATCTGAGGCGAGGAGTCAAAGGCCGCGATGCGCTCCTGGGTGCGCTCGATCTGGTTCGAAACCTCTGCGATTTGCGTATCCATCTTCTCAACTTCGCGCGCTGAAGTCAGCGTCTTGCCGTGCAGCCACAGCAGCATCACGAGCTGGCCCATCAAGGCGCAACCGCACAAGGTCGCCGTGACAGTGAGCCGGAACGGTCGGTGCTTGCGCTCGCGCTTGAGAGCAAGCGCTGTGGCGACTTCTTCGGCCACGCCGTCTTGAGGACGCGCAACAGGGCGCGAGCGGAGTGGACGAGCCGCAGCCTGGCGCTCCTCTTCACGACTTGGCTCGCGATTTTGTTCGCGCTCGCGCGGCGAGATGCGAGCAGGCGAAGCCGCTCGCGCAGCAGAGGCTTGAGACAAAGCCGGGCGCGCCGAAGCGCCCGAGACGGAGGCAGGCGCGGGCCGAGACGAAGGCTTGGCGAGCGCGGAGGTGTTCCAGTTGTCAGGAGCGAAATCGGGTTCGAGCAAGGGCGTCTTCAGGGCGGCGGGCATCGCTCCTCCTGTGTCACGTGATTTTCAACGGCAACGCCGTGCCCTTTCGAGCGCAGCGGTTCAAGTTCAAATTGTCAAAACGGCTCGTGGTGAACGCTGTCTTCCCGAAGCTGCAAGTACTTGCAGCTTCAAGAATCCAGCATTCTCTTCTCGATCGCGCGCAACTTGCACGAGCGGCTCAGCGGGTTCAGCTCGACTTCCTCGCGGCTGGGCTCAACGGGCTTCCTGGTCACGATGTGGCCAATCCAGCTTTGATTCCAGCCAGATTCCATCAACGCTCGCTCCGCCTCATCGTCCCGCGCGCCCTCATCCGGTAATCGCAGCACTGCCACAATCTCAGGTTCCAAAGGCTCCAGGTTCGGTGCCAGCGTCTCACGCATCGAGCGCGAAAACGTCACATCGCGCCGCGCCCGCCCCTCGCCCCGGCTTCTGGGCGCAGCCAGGCCCAGCCGCCCGTTCTTGCCCTCGCCCAGAGCCGCTCCCGGACCTTGAGCGGCTCGGCTCGACAAGCGCCTGAACAAGTGCTTCACAATGCGATCCTCGTGGCTCGAATACGTCAGCACGACCAGCCTTGCACCCGGCGAAAGCACGCTCAGCAAGGCGCGCACACCTTCATCGAGCGCCCAGAACTCGGTGTTCACGGCCAGGCGCAGCGACGCGAAGGTCTTGGTCGCGGCGTGCACGCGCAACTCGCGCCGCGCTCCAGCAGGAATCGCGGCTTCCACCAGAGCGGCCAGCTCAGAGGTGCTCTCAATCACACGCTTCCTACGCGCCGCCACGATGAACTCCACGATGCGCCGCGCCCACTTCTCATCGGTGTAGGAAAACAGCAAGTTCTCCAACTCAGTGGGAAGCGAACGGTTCACCACATCGAAAGCGGACCAGCTCTGCTCTCGGTCGTAACGCATATCCAGAGGCGAGTCCAGCCTGAAGGAAAGGCCATGAGCCGCATCCGAAACTTGCCACAGCGACATCCCCGCATCCACCAGAGCCCCAGCAATCTGCGGCAGCGCGATCCAAGTACTTGGGGTGCTCGAGAAGTGCGATCCGGCCTTCGATGCCTGCTTTTCAAGGTACGGTTCGAGCAGCCGGGGCGCGTGGCGAAAGTCGCCGCGCACCAGGGCCACCCGATCTTCGATTCCAGCCTGCCTCAACCGCTCGCGTGCCACTTCCATCGAAGAAGCATCGCGATCGAAGGCCAGCACGCGCAAATCGGGCCGCGAGCTCAGCATGGCCAGCGTGTGGCCTCCCGTGCCCAGGGTGCCGTCGATCAAAACCGCGTCCCGCCTGAGAGCAGCCGGAGAAGAGGCAGCTTTCAAGGCTGAAACCTCAGCATCCTCATTGACTCGATCCTCAGCGCCCAATTGCTCAGCGTCCGAGTTGGGACAGCGTAAGAACGCGAGGACTTCGGCCACCATCGCCGGAGGATGCAACCTTGCGCCCGCCTCGCTCGGCCCCTGGCTCGGCTGCACGTCCTGCGCGCTCTTCACCGCGTTCGAGAGATCCTCGTTCGGGGGCGGCTCGTTCGAGGTCTTCATGGGCGGCTTCATCGGCTTCGCGTGTGCTGCGTGCTGCGTTTTGCCCTGAGTTGCGGCGTGCTCCCGAGGCTGCAGCGCGCACCAGGGAGGCCTGAGCCTTGAGCACGCCCGGCGAGTTGCGCCTGTCGCTGCCGCCTCGCTCGACCTGCCACTTCTCGCGCTCCCAGATCACAGCATGGTTGAGCCTGCCTTCCGTGACCACGTCCTTCTCGATCCCGGCATAGAAGCGCAGGATCTCGGGAATGGGCACGCGGAAGCCGCTTTCTATGTCCACCAGAACCGAGCCCGAAGTGATGCGATACACGGCGTCCGCGATGTCCTCGTCCTCGGGATGCTCGGCCATCATCCTCTCGCAGTGCTCCAGGATGTCCATGCCCGTTGAATAGGAATAGAGGCCGATGTTGTCGCTCTCGTCCAGCATCATCCAGAACTGCTCGGTTAGCGCCCCGCGCAGCTTGGCCGGAATGATGACGCGCCCTTTCTCGTCCAACGCGTGGAAATACGTCCCCGTCATCACCGCCGCGCCCGGCAGAGCCGCGCCCGGTGCTCCCGCGCCTGACGCCAGAGGAGGCGCAGCCGCCAAAGAAGCGGCTGGCTCCAGGCCTTCCTCTTCTTCCTCTCGCGGCGCTTGGGCGCGTTCGGCAGGCATTCTCACGGCTTCACTTCCACAGCGCGCGGAACACGCTCTCCTCTACTTTCTCCGGCCCGTTCGCACTCGCTACACGCCACGCTTAGCGACACGTTGAACGAAAGGGTGCGGTGAGGCACAGAGAAAAGTAAGCGAGAAAAATTGATGATTGCCAAAACGACGCAATTAGAGCACACTACCCGGGTTGAAGCCGTGTAGTCGCCTTTGCGCCCTCACCGAAGTGAGAGCGCAAAGGCGGGGCAGAGACTTCCAGCCTTCTCTTTCTCCTGGCACGGGTCGAAGAAGACTGAGACGCGGGGACAACTCAATGACAGAGGAACGGGCTGCGACGAGTCTGTAGTTGTTGAAGTGAAGGTTCTGCGAAATCCGTCATTTCGCGTCCCCGCGCGTCACTTGGCGTCCATTATAGGACTTGTACGCAGGGACTGACAACCTCGCATTTTAATTTTTGCAAGTTTAAGCCTTAAACTTGCACAACTTTCTTTTGGCGTTTTCAAGCGCCTCAAGTACTTGGAGTCGCCACACCCCAAAACAGAAACCCGCACCTCATTTGAGGCGCGGGTTTCGTGGTGTGGGAGCCATCGTTCTGGCTCCAGGTTAGATGCAAGCATTGGGTGCAAGTACTTGAGGCTTTAGATCCACACACTTTTGCGGGGCCGTCCCGAATCTTCGCGTTCTTCAATGAGCTTAGCGTACAGCTCCAAGAGCTGCGAGACGATGTGGTCGCGTGAGAGGCGGGCTACATCGGAGCGGGCTTTGTGGGCCATGCGCGCGCGCAACTCCTTGTCCTGGACCAAGCGCGTGGTGGCTTCGAGGAAGTCGGATTCACGTGGTGGGACGACGAAGCCGTCGCAGCCATCGGTGAGGGCTTCGGCTGCGCCCATGACTCCGACGACCACGCAGGGCAGGCCCGAAACCAGGGCCTCGGCGATGGCCATGCCCTGCGTCTCGGTGCGCGAGGCGAAGGTAAAAATATCGCCTGCCGCGTAGAAGTCGGCGATGAACTCAGGGTCCACGAAGTCGGTCCAGATCACGCGATCCGCGATGCCCATCTGGGCGCACAGAGCCTGCAATTCGAGCAAGGCAGGGCCGCCTCCCACCAGCATCAGGCGCGTCTTCATCGGCTCATCCTTGAGCAGAGGAGCCAGGGCGCGCAAGAGGAAGACCAGGTTCTTTTCGAGCACCATGCGGCCCACGCTGAGCAACAAAGTCTCGTCGGGCGCGATGTTGTACTGGGCTCGGATGCGCTCACGGTGGCCGTTCTGGAAGCGCTCGGTGTCGATTCCCGTGGGCAGCACGGTGATGGGAACGTGCGGCTGGATGGCGTGCACCACCTTGCGCACGGGCCGCGAGGGCACGATGACGTGATCGACCGAGAGCAGGTAGTTGTGCAGCCGCCACATCAAATACGGTCGCAGCACGCCCTGAGGCACGGGAACGTAGTGCAAATAGTGGTGATACAGCGTGTGAAAGGTGAAGACCGTGGGCGTGTGGTGGCGCGCGGCCCAGCGCAGGCCCGTACAGCCCAGCGTGAAGGGCGAGTGCGAGTGCACGATGTCGAACTTCTCGCGCTGGAAGCGAACCCAGGCCTGCCAGTTGAGGCGAGCCAGGGCGGGCTTGGCCACGGGAAAGTCGCGGGCTCGGAACCAGTGGCCGGCGTGGAAGCGCACCACGTCCGGCGTCTCGTCCTCGAAGCCCTGATACTCGGGCGCGAAGATGACTACGCGGTGGCCGCGCGAGCGCAGCTCCTGAGCCGTTGTGTCAACAGAAACCGCCACGCCGTTACGCGTCGGCGTGTAGGCGTCGCAGAAAAACGCGATGTTCATGCTCTCGATCACCGCGCTCAAGGCATCCAATTCTCCGTCGCGGCTGGGTGCTGAAGTCTACAAGTACTTGCCCTCGCCTCAGCCCAGCTTGCGGCCCGCTTTAGTCCTTGGGCTGCGGCGCACGATCGAGCCACGTCCGGTTGCTGGAGTTGAGAGCGCGCCTCTGGATCTCGTCGCGCAGCTCTTCGAGCGAGCCGATCGAGATCCAGAAGCGCAGCGTCTGCGCCTGGCCTTGCGCATCTGTGCCCAGCACAGAAAGCCAGTAAGTCTCGGGCGTGTGGAAGTACTTGTGGATGCTGCTCCAGGGCACAAAACGCACGCCGCGCCACGTCGCCTGCGCGATGCCCTCATCGCTGAGCAGGATGGCCGCGTGGCGCATTCGCCACCACAGCCAGGCGAACAGAGCCGAGCCCAGCAGCGTGGGCAGCCAGGGCAAGGGTTGCGGCGTGAAGCCCTCCTCGAAGCTGCGGCTCCAGTTGGAGACCAGCGTGCCCAGGATCGGCAGAGCGGGAAACAGGGCCACGAACCACAGCAAGGCGCGGTTGAGGCTGTTGCGGTAGTGGAACACCTTCACCGCGCCGTGCTCGCTCACGTGCTCGACGGGCCGCTCGTCCGCCTCCCGGATTTTGAGATCCCATGTCGCAGGCTCAGCATTTATGGCGTGTGACTGGACGGTGCTCTTGAGCAGGGCTGAGCGCGAAATATGGCCGCTGAAGCTGAAGTTGCCGTGCGTAGTCTCGACGTGGAAGATCGGGTGCCTGGCCAGGCCGGGCAGCCTTTGCACGCGCAACACTTGCACTTCATCCCAAGTACTTGCGAGGCTGCGCGAGCCGTCCGTCCAAGTGATGCCCTCGGGCGTGGCCTCGATGCGCTCTCCTCTGCGCGCCCTCGCATCACGCGCAGTACGGAAGCTCAGGGTAAAAATCAGCGTGGGCATCGCGGCCAGCATCAGAGTTGAGGTGAGCACAAGCAGAGCCGCCATGGGCCAGCCGTAAAGCGCGCGAATCTCGCCCACCGATTGCACCACGCCAGGCCCTTTAGCGCCCTTGCCCATGAGCATAACGAAGGGGTAGACCAAGCCAAGCAGAGGCATCAGGGGCAGCACCCACCGATTCTCGAAGCTCGCGTAGTCGAACACGCGCGGCCATGGAACATCCGAACGCGCCTCTCTGGGCTCCCACTCGCGCGAGCGGGCGCTGAGCGCGTGGCACGGGATGAAATCGGCCAGCTCAGCCGTGTTAGTCCACGAGCCGTCGAAAAACAGGTGGCCTTCCGGCGTCTGGACGCTGTACTTGGTGCTGCTCTTGACGCGAACGAAATAGAAGTCCGTGACATCTTCCCAACGCGCCCCGCGAGCGCGGCCCAGGCCGCGCCACATGATCTTCTCGCCGTCCGCGACGATGGCCGCACGTTGAATCCACAACGCGAGCCAGGCGGCCGCGAGCATCATCGGCACCGCAATGATGCTCATAATGGCGATGTCCTCGGCGAGCGAGCGGCGCGGGACTGGCTCGTGGCGTGGGGGCACCACGAGCAACAGAGCGTAGAAGGACAGGCCGAGGAGAAAGAAGAACACAGCAACGCCCCAGTTCGAGCGCTGGGGGCGGCAGATGATGCGCTCGGGCTCGGCTTCATCTTCAGCAAGGTCTTCGGGGCGGGGATTCATGGCTCACCTCCAAGCTGGATGGCTCATCATCGCTTGCCAGGATGCATATTCATCTACTGCTGCGCTGCGTCAAGTAGTAGGCGGGTCTACAAGTACTTGCGGCTCGGCTCGCGCTCGCCTGTCTCGGCTCCCACCGGAGGCAGCTTGTGGCGCCACTGGAGGTTCCGCGAGCGCGTGGCCCTGCGCTGTATCTCGTCCAGCAACTCGTCCGCTCCGCTGATGCAGCCGAGGAAGCGGATGGTGGCGCGCTTCCCGCCTGGGCTCTCGGCCTCGATCACGAAGCCGCTGTCGGTCTGCAAGTACTTGCGCACGTCGGGCCAGGCCACGAACTTGGGCCCCAGCGTGCCCGCCTGCGTGATGCCCCGCTCGTCGGTGCGAATCCCCGCCGTCCAGAGGAGCCTCCACACGGCAGCGGCCAGGGCCACGCCTATGGCCGCCAGAGGCCAGGGGGCGCCGCCCTTGAGGAAGTCGGGATCGGCGTGCGCGTTCACGCTGCGCAGCCACATCATGGCCAGGGGCAAGAGCAGCAAGGCCGTCACGCACCAGGCCAGGAAGCGCGCCGAGGCGTTGCGATAGCCGAACAGGAGGCCCTCGCCGTCCTGGATCGAGCCTTGACGACTGGGCGAGCGCGGCTCCCAATCCTCAGCGGGGATGTTGTGGGCGCGCTCGCGGATCAGGCTCAGCAGCAGCATCGAGCGGCTCAGGCTGGGGAGGAAGTCGAACTCGCCTTTGTCGGTCTGAATGACGTGGCGAGTCTGGGAGAGGTGGCCCTCACGCAGCATCTCAATGCGGCGCACCTCGTCCCAAGTACTTACCACTGCGCGCGAGCCGTCCGTCCAGGCGATGCCTTCGGGCCTGGCTTCAATGAGATGGTACTTCCGCTGCTGAGCATCAAGCCACACGCGGAAGAAGAAGACGCCACAGCCTGCGGGTGCCGCCAGGAACAGGAGGCCTGGAATCACGCACAGCAGCAGGGTGAACGGCCAGCCGTAGAGGTTCACGATCTGGCTCAGGCTGTTCCCGTTGGCGCCGGGATTGCGGATGGCGGAGAGGAGGCTGAAGTCCACGGCGGCCAGGCAGCCCAGGCACACCAGACTCAGCGCGGGCATCAGGTAGAGGTTATCGAAGGTGCGGTAGCTCAGGCGCAACGACCACTCCAGGCGCGGCTCCAGCCGCTTCCTCTCGCGCCAGCCGCCTGAGGTGCTCGAAGCGTGGCACTCGATGAAGAGAGCCAGCTCCCTGTCGCTGCTCCACTCGCTCCCGAAGCTGAGGCGGCCCGCCGAAGTCTCGACGACATACGTTGGGCGGTTGCTGCTGCTGCTCACGTGCTTGAAGTAGTAGTCGCGCACATCCTCCCAGCGCGCCTGGCGCACGCGGCCCGCCTCGCGCCACCTGAGGCCGTCACTGTCACCGATGATGAAGCCGCGCCGGATGCGCAGGACAAGCCAAGCCGCGAAGCACACGCAGAGCAAGGAAACCAAACCGAACAAGGCAGCCGCAGCAACCCGCTCCGACTCGGAGGTGAAGCTGCCCTTCCGGTTGTCGTGCAAGGCTGAGAACGACAAAGCGACGTAGAACGCCGCGCCCAGTAGGGCAATACACATCACAGCCCGGTGCGAATGTTCGAGGCGACACTCGACCGAATTGGATTCGGGCTCAGGTTCGGGGACGGGAACGGAATCGGGAAGGCTCATCGGCTCACCTCAGCAAGCTCAGCCGCTTGCTGAAGTGCATTGTACTCTGTCGCCACGCTGCGTCAATGTGCGCGCGATGGTGCCCACTGGAAGCTCGATCACATCGCGCGCCTTGCGAGCCACGCCGCCTTCTTCGAGCGGCTTGGCCACGAAGTACTTGCCGGGTTTTAAGTCCTCCACAAGATCGACCACGACGCCTTCAGAGTCAATAAAAACGGCGTCGAGGGCGAACTTCATGCCCCACATATGGATCGAGGGGCAGGGCGAGATCAGCAGCCCTTCGCCCTCTGCGAGACCATCGCGCCCCAACAAGCCACGGATGCGCGAGACGATGTTGTCCGCCACGCCGCACCTTTGGGCCAAGACAGTTCCTCGCGTGGTGTTCTCGATGCGCAGGAGGCAGGCGGGCTTGGTCATGCTTTGGTCATCGAAGGAGCAAGTACTTGAGGGTAACTGAGAGGCAAGCGCAGCTACTTGAGATCCGAGCGGAAGTTCAGTGTGAGCTCGCCGCCTGCTTCCGGCACCGACACATCGCGCTGAACCAGAGCTGTGCGAGCGCCTTCCAAGTCGCCATCCTGCTGCGAGGGGAAGGCCAGCACGTGCCAGCGGCCCGAGCGGATGGGGAACAGGGTGAACTCGCCCTTGTCATCCGAGCGGGCGCGCCGAGCGAGCACGCCAAAGCCGCCCATGTCCATCACGACCTCGTTGCCAGGCGCCGTGGGAGCGCCGGTTCCGAGCAGAGGCCCCAGCGAGCGCAGCTGCAAGGTCCAGTCGCGGTTAGCCAGGGGAGCGTTGTCCTGATCCAGCACGCGCACCTTCAGGCTCGAAGAGCGCACCTGAGCCGCAAGCCCAAAATCGGCTGTGGCATCTTGGCCTGCCTTGACCTCGACTTCTCGTGTCTCCGAGGGCGCGTAGGCGGGTAGAACCAGCTTGGCGCGGTAGTGGCCAGGAGGCAAGTCGCGCAACTCCAGAGTTCCATCGCCCTCGCGCGTCACGGCAGCCGAGCCGTCCGGGCTGTAAGCATAGAGGCTTTGCAAATTGGCCAGCGAGCGCGTCGAGAGGCGGCCCGCCTGACGATCGGCTTCCGTGGGCTCCAGGGTGGCGCTCAGAGAAAGCGTGGCCCCACCCAAGTACTTGGCGGGCTCGTTGGCGTCGTGAGCCGTGATCTTGAGGCCGCCTCCGCTTTGCAGACGCACATCCAGGGGCACGGGCGGCTCGGCATACTTGACCTCGACATCGCGCAGCGAAGCGAAGCCCGCGCCCGGAGCCGCGACCTCCAGGGCGTAGGAACCGGGCATCTGGCCAGCCACTTCGAGCACGCCCAGGGCGTTGGTCTTGCGGCGCAGAGGCGGGATGCCAGCCTCGGGTCGGCTCAGCCACACCACGACGCGCGCGTCCTTGAGCGGCGCTCCATCCGAGCCTAGCAGGCGCAGAGCGAGCGTGGCCAGACGCTCCAGCCGGGCGTTGAACACAGCCGAATTCTCGTCCACACGCAAGGGCTTGTTCTGCAAAGGCGCGTAGCCCTCGGCCTCGACGGAGATGAAGTAGGAGCCGTCCTCGGCTTCGGGGAAGGAGAAGAAGCCGCTGGCATCGGTGGCCGTCTGCGAGCCCCAGAAGGCAAAGGAGCCGATGTCGTTCTCGCGCTGAATCGTGACGGTCGCCCGTCCCACGCCCGAGCCATCACCGCGTGTGATGCGCCCCGTGATGGGCCGCCTCTCGGGAAGGGGCTGCGCCCAGGCCGGAGCCGAGGGCAGCAGAACACTCGCCGCGCCCAGCAGAGGCAGGGCGCACAGCAGCAGGCGCGCGGGGCGCAAGATCGGTTTCATAAGCGGAGTTGTGAACCTCGGAGTCAGCAGTCTACGACAGCGCGGCGGCCATCCGGTTGCCCCGGTCAGAGCCAAGCCCTGCTCGTCTGGTTCACGCTCAAGCGGTCTCGAAGCCTCCAGCACAAAGCAAAAGGCCGCTGCACGTACTTGTTCAAGTACGTGCAGCGGCCTTTTGCTTTGTCTGAGCTAAAACAGCGGCTCTTCTTCGGGCTGGCCCCAGGCTCGGTAGCCGCCGTCGTCAACGCAGGCGTGGGCCGACTGCATCTTGAGGAAGTTCTGCGACAAGCCCGCGTCTTCGACGTGCTCCAGCCAGTGCGCACGCTCGGCCTCGGGGAGCTTCTGCTTGAGCATCGAAACCGAAGTGTGAATCGCGCTTTCATCGGGCGCGATGCCAAAGTCCAGGCTCCAGGTCGCGGCCTTGACGCGCCCTACCGTATTGGTGCGCGAAACGCTTGTGCCGCTTCCCTGCAAGTACTTGTCGAGCACCGAAGCCTTGAACTGAAGCTGCGCCAGCTCGGGCTTGTCCAGAATCTTCTTGGCGAATGACGAGGCGAAACTCATAGTTGCGAAGTCGTCAGCAGCGCTGCAAGCCCTTGAAGGACTTGCAGCGCCCGCTGAAGTCAGGTGCTACGGCTTTTCGATGGGCACGCCGACCATGGAGCCGTATTCAGTCCACGAGCCGTCGTAATTCTTGACGTCCTTGTGGCCCAGCAAGTACTTGAGCACGAACCAGGTGTGGCTCGAACGCTCACCAATGCGGCAGTACGCCACCGTGGGCTTGCCCTGCTCAATGCCCTTGGACGCATACAGCTTTTCGAGCGCATCCTTGTCTTTGAACGTCCCGTCCTCGTTCACGGCCTGAGCCCAGGGGATGTTCTTGGCGCCGGGAATGTGGCCGCCGCGCTGAGCCGTCTCAGTCATGCCGGGAGGCGCGATCACTTCGCCGGTGAACTCAGCGGGAGAGCGCACATCGACCATCTGCGAGGCTCCGTTCTGCGCGATCCGCAGCATCTCCGTAACGTTGGCGCGCAGGCTCAGATCGGCTTCCTGAGCCTTGTAAGTCGCGAGTGTGGGATGCTCTTCTTGCGTGGTGAGTGGGCGGTTATCGGAGACCCACTTCTTGCGTCCTCCGTCCATCAGGCGCACATCCTGGTGGCCGTAGACCTTCAAGATCCAGAAGGCAAAAGCCGCGAACCAGTTGTTGTTGTCGCCATAGAGAACAACTGTGTCCTCATTCGAGATGCCCGACTCGCCCAGCAGCTTTTCGAGCTGCTCGCGGCTGGGGATGTCACGACGGACTTGATCGTTGAGCTGCGAAGTCCAGTTCCACGACACGGCTCCTGCGATGTGGCCTTCTTCGTAGGCGTTGGTGTCCACATCGACCTCGACCAGCTTGATGTTCGCGTCGTCCTTGTGCGCCTGAACCCAGTCGGCATCCACAAGTACTTCCGGGCTCACGTAGCCCTTGCTTTCCACAGACATATTTGCCTCCACACTTGAATCGAAGCGATTATAACCCAACTCTCGAACCTGAACAATCTTAACTCCACCTCGGGCATAGACTTTGGTTCAGGATGAACACAAGGCCATGGCGGGCGTTGAATGAAAAGCTTTTGAGGTGCGGTTTTGGAGGCGCGGCACGGCTCGAATTTGGCTGTGCGCACTTCTATTCGATAGAGAGGACGAACAACATGATGAACACAAAGCAGCGGGCGGGACGGTTTTCGGTTGCGAAGTGGAGCGTTAAGCTGGCGGTGCTGGCGGCGGGCGCCAGTACCTTGAGCCACGCGGCTCCGGCATCGGCCAGTCTGTTCGGCCTGTCGGAAGCGGACGAGATCAAGGCCGGGCAGCAGGTGGCGGTTCAGTCGCAGAAGGAGTACGGGCGCGCCCTTCCGCCCAGCGACCCCATGGCGCGTCGTGTGGCGGCGATCGGGCGCAAGTTCGCGGCTCTTTCGACGCGGCGCAACATTCCCTTTAGCTACACGGTGCTGCAAAACGACAAGGTCTTGAACGCCTTCGCAGCCCCAGGCGGCCCGATCTTCGTGACCACGCTTCTGGTGCGCACGACCTCGAACGATGCTGAGCTGGCCTACGTGCTGGGCCACGAGACGGGCCACATCGAGATGCGCCACATCGCCAAGTCGGTCGAGAAGCAGCAGAAGATCGGCCTGGCTGCGGGCGTGCTGGGCGCTGTTCTGGGTTCCAGGGGCGGCGCTGTTCCGGGCGCTATGATGAACGCGACCTACGCCCTGTGGCAGAGCGGCTACTCGCGCAGCCAGGAAAGCCAGGCCGATGCCGTTGGCGTGCGCTTCATGTCTCGTTTGGGCTACGACCCGCGCGCGGCCATCTCGATGCTGCACAAGCTGGACGGCGCAGGGCAAAACCCAACCGGCCTGGACAAGTACTTGGCCTCGCACCCCGCGCCCGCCAAGCGCATCGTCGCTGTGAGCAAGGAGATTCAGGACGAGAACCTGATCGAAGCCGCGCGCCAGAACGGTGGCCCTCGCCTGAGTGACAATGCCTTCTACTCGCCCGGCAGCAGGGGCTACGCCAGCAACAACAACCAGTATCCCGATAACACTTACCCGAACGCAGGTGGTTACAACACCAACGGCGGCTATAACTCGAACTCGAACTCGGGCTCGAACGCCAGCTACCCTAACTACAATGACGGCACCAGAAGTGGAGGCCGCAACAATGGCAGGCGCGACACTTCGAGCGCGCAAGCGGCCAACGGCGAGGTGGCTGACCTGGGCGCTCCGTTGCGCATTGTGGATCGCGGGCAGGACAGCGTGATCTTGGCCTCGGCTCAGGGCGTGGCGCGCTGGGCCGGAGCCAGCGTGCGCCAGAACGGGAACCTCACCACGCTCAGCCGCAACGGTCGTCGTATGGAACTGCGTCGCTACTCCACAGTCGCCACCATCAATGGACGCACGCTGGACTTGAGCATCGCGCCCAACGTCTACAACGGCCAACTCTACGCTCCCCTGGGCGACCTTGTCGAGGGCGTGGGCGGCAGCGCCAACTTCGATGACCAGCTCAACGCGGTGCGATTGCAGCTGGACGGCAACACCAGCCTGATCTACCTGAACCGCTAAGCCCCAAGTACTTGCACAAGCCAAAGCCGCCGCGAATCACTTCGCGGCGGCTGTTGTGTTGCTGCGGCAGGCGGCTTCGATGGCTGTAGTTACGAGGCTGTGAATGCGGAGCACGGGAAGCACCCCGTCCAGGTTAAGGCGTGGGCGGCTGTGCCTTCAGCGAGACTTCTACTATGCGACTGTTCCTGGCCCTCGAACCCGACGCGCCCACGCGCCGCCACATCGCCCAGGCCCAGCGGCAAGTACTTGAGGCGCTGCATAAGCATGGCTTGGAGCGTTCGGCGCGCCCCGTCGCGCCCGAGCACTGCCACCTGACACTCCTGTTCCTGGGCGATGTCGAAGAGGCGAACCAGGCCCAGATCGAGCGCCACCTGCTCGAAGCCACGCGCCCGCTCACGCACCAAGTACTTGAGGTTGCGCGCCTGGGAGCCTTCCCCAACTCCAAAGCCCCGCGCGTGCTGTGGCTGAGCGTGAGCCCGAACAACACATTGCAGCTGCTGCACGCCGACCTGCGCGCCCGGCTGGCCTCGCTGTGCCCGCAGATGGACACCAAGCCTCTGCGCCCGCACGTGACGCTGGCCCGCGTGCGCGAGATAAGCCCCCAGCAGAAGCGCCAACTCGCTGAGGCGCTGCAGCCTATGCCGCAGCCCGAGCCGCTGGCGTGGACGGCGCGCGGTGCAACTCATCCGCTCGGAGCTTACTGCGCAAGGGCCGGTTTACTCGACTTTGCTGAAGGCGAGCCTGGGCACCGAACACCAAGCTCACCCGCCGCCGAAAGCGTAATGAGAGAAGTGAGGAGGCACGACGAACGAAACGAATGGAGCTGTAGGCGGTCGGGTGCAGCGCCTTGTTGTGTCGCTTGTTGGTATGTTGCAACAGCAATTTGGACGCTCATAGCTGTTGCAAACAAACCGTTTGATTCCCTTCGACGTACTTATTCAGTTAGTTTTGAGTCCACTGGTCATGCCCTGCCATGCTTTGGATGCAGCCTCGCGTGCTGCGGGAGCAATCTGCTTCCCAGACAAAGATTGAAAAAACCAAAATAAATTTTTCCCGTCGGCGACACGTAGAATTTGTGCTTCGATTACAATACCATTTCTGTGCACTATTGTTCGTGTCAGATAAGCAGGATGCCCTCGGTATTGCGTTGCTTGGGATAATTGAGTTTGTTTGTTCTCATTCATCTTTTTGCTCATGTCGTCGGCCTGTTGAACACTTTTGGCAAGGTCTTCAGCAGTGTCAGCCGGTGAGCCAGAAGGGGTTTGAAAAAGAACAAATTTCATCATGAGTTTCGTTTCATCTACAGTTGTGCTGTACATGACGCTTTGAATGAAATTGTTGGTGGGTGATGTCGTTTCACGATTCCAGTTCTCCACTTCGGGTACTTGATAACCGTTGACAACGGTAGTGCCGTCATTTTGAATTGGGAGTTGAGGATTTGCAAACACGGTTTGCTGAACTGAAGATTGTCGAGCAAAGAAAAAAGCAAATCCAACTAATAGAACCGCAATCATTCCTACTGGAATGAGAATGCGCGGCTGTGATAACGAACTCAGCGAATTTTTCATAGGGTTTCTCCAATTTGGGATAAGTATAACTTTCCGCAACGCTGCGCGCGAGCGACACAACAGTGTGTTTAGTTGCCCTCGGCGGCTTTCGCTGGCGATTTCCTTTATTAGGGACGCCAATTCATGCTATGCTCCGGGGCATGAAATCACCCGACGAGGCCTCATCCGAGCAGCCTTCTGCTGGCGAGTTGGTGCGGCGTTACCGTGCGTTTTTGCGCCTGAAGCATTACTCGCCCAAGACCGAGGAGAGTTACTTGGGGTGGCTGCGGCGCTACTTGCGCTTTCACGGGGCGCCGGACTTTCATCCACGCCCGTGGAATGATGGCGAGGGCGTGCGGCAGTATCTGGAGTTCCTCTCGGATCAAGGGCGCGTCAATGCCAGCACGCAGAACCAGGCGCTCAATGCTCTCGTGCTGTTCTTCAAGCAAGTGCTCAAGCGCGAGGTGGGCGATGTGTCTTCCGCTCTGCGGGCACGGCGCTCCAGGAGGATTCCGGTTGTGCTGAGCCGCGAGGAAGTGCAGCAACTGTTCGAGGCTATGTCAGGCCGCCCGCGTCTCATGGCTCAACTTCTGTATGGATCAGGCTTGCGGCTGCGCGAGCTGCTTCAGTTACGCGTCAAGGATCTGGATTTTGGGCGTCTGACCATCACGATACACGCGGGCAAAGGCGACAAAGACCGCGTGGTGCCTCTGCCTCGTGTGCTTGAAGAGCCGCTACACCATCACTTGCTCTTCGTGCGCTCGCTCTACGAGGCCGATGTGCGCGAGGGCAAGGCCTGTGTCGCGTTGCCCGACGCCATCGAGCGCAAGTTCCCGCGCGCCGGGGGCGAGTGGGCGTGGCAGTGGGTCTTTCCTTCGCAATCCCGCTCGCTCGATCCTCGCACGGGCATGGAGCGCCGCCACCACCTGTACGACACCGCGCTTCAAAAAGTCGTGGCCCGAGCCGCGAGCCGGGCCGTGCCCGCCAAGCGCGCGACCTGCCACACGCTGCGCCACTCCTTCGCCACCCACCTGCTCGAAGGCGGCTCCGACATCCGCACCATCCAGGCCGCCCTGGGGCACAGGCACCTCGATACCACGATGATCTACACGCACGTCGCCAACCTCGCCGCTACCGTGCGCTCGCCCCTGGACGCTTAGCAAGTACTTGCAGCCGCCCGCGCCCGGTTTGACACCGCGCCCGCGCCCCGCTATAGTCTCTGCGACAACCCGAACGACGCACCGGATGTATGGCAAGAGCATTCTTGCCGGGAACTCGCCCGCGATTCAGCCTCGCGGAGCGGACGGCCCCGCCACTGTAGTCGCCGACGGAGCCCCAAGCCACTGAGGTGCCAAACGCATCTTGGGAAGGCGGGCCGAGGACGACGCGACGAGTCAGGAGACCGACATCCGGTTCCAGCCCACGCCTTCGAGGGAAAGGGGTGACGCGATCAGTCGTCCGCCCCAGAAGCCACGCCTCCAGCACCCCCGCGCTCAACCGCGCGCTGCTTGAGAGCTTCCAGGCGCCCTCAAGTACTTGCCCCGACTTGTGGCCGCTCGCTTCTCCCTCGCGGATTCCTCCTCGTTTCACCCGGCCCCAGGATGTGCCTGGCACGGGTCGAATTTCCGAGGAGTTTATGCTCAACGCCCACAAGTACTTGCCCTTCGCCGCGCCCTTCCTCTTAAGCGCCGCCGCTTCCGCTCAGGATGCGCCCGCGCCTGCTTTGCCCACTCCAACGCCTGCTTCCACTTCTTCCACGGCTTCAACCGATGAGCCCGAGCGAGAAGTCGAGATCGTGGTCACGCCCACGCGCACGCAGCGCACACTCAGCGAGACGGCTTCGTCTGTCACGGTCATCACGAGGCGCCAGATCGAGGACAAGAAGCCGCTCGATGTGATCGACATTTTGCGCCTGGCTCCGGGGCTTTCGATTTCGCAAAGCGGCACGCGCGGCAAGGTGGCTTCGGTCTTTCTGCGCGGCTCCAACTCGAACCAGACGCTGGTTCTTATCGATGGCGTGCGCGCCAACTCGCCCGCCGACGAGCGCTTCGACGTGGGCAACCTGGCGCCGGAGAACATCGAGCGCATCGAGGTGTTGCGCGGGCCTCAAAGCGCGCTTTATGGCGCGGACGCTATGGGCGGCGTCATCAACATCATCACCAGGCGCGGCAGCGGGCCGCTAAAAACCGGAGGCGCCCTTGAGTTCGGCTCGCAGAGCAGCAACCGCGAGGTCATCACGGCGCGGGGCGACGTAGGGCGCGGCAGCCTGAGCTTCGCGGCCTCGCGCACCTCGACGAAGGGCTTCTTCGCCAACGACGATTACCGTAACAACGCGGCCTCGCTGCGCTACGATCGCACCCTGAGCCCCAACTCAAGCCTCACCTTCACGGGCCGGGCCGAAGATGGCGAAGTCGGAGCGCCGGGCCAGCAGTTCCTTTCGTTTGACCCCAACGCGCGCTCCAAGCCTCAGCTCCTCAACGGCACGCTGCAGTTCTTTAACCAGGCCAAGTCGGGCGGCGCTGAAGGCACGGTGAGGCGCAGCGACCGCGTTTCGTTGGGCATCACGCACCGCAACCTGCGCTTTGACGATCCCATCAATCCAGGCGCGGCCTTCCCCTCGTTCACCAACTCGATCTTGCGCGACCAAGTACTTGTGGCCGATGCTCAGACCACCTTCCAGGGCGCGCGCAACGCTCTTTCTCTGGGCGGCGAGCTGAGGCGTGAAGGGGCCAACGGCGACACGCGCTCGACTTATGGCCCGACCAAGTTCGATCAGTCGACCAACACCAGCGCGCTGTGGGCTCAGGATGAGCTGCGCGCGGGCAAGCTCTTGGTGATTCCCGGCCTGCGCTACGAGCACAACTCGCAATATGGAGGGCAAGTCTCGGGGCGCCTGGCCACGGCTTATGAGCTGAGGGACGCGAGTCGCATCAAGGCTTCAGCAGCCACCGGCTTTCGCGCGCCTTCGATCAACGAGCTGTATTTCCCCAACTACGGCAACCCGAACCTGAACCCCGAGAAGTCCACGGGCTTCGAGCTTGGCTACGAGCGTCCCACATCTCGCGGCGGGCGAGCCGAGCTGACGGCCTTTACCACGCGCTACCGCGACTTGATCGGCAGCCTGCAAACGGGCCAGACATTCGCCGCAGCCAACATCAACCGAGCGCGCGTCAACGGACTTGAGCTGTCGCTGAGCCAGCCTCTGACGCGCGGCTTGGACTTGATCGTCAACCACGCCTTCCTCAATACGTCGAGTTCAAGCGGGCAGCTCTTGCGCCGCCCCAAGTTCGTCTCAACCGCCGACTTGCTGTTTCGGCGCGATAAGGTGCGCGCCGATCTTGGGTTAGTGGCTCAGGGACGCCGCTTCGACAACGACTTTGCGGCTCCTCCGTTTGGCAAGGGGCGCGGCGCGGGCTTCTACCCCGGCTTCACGCGCCTCGACCTCACGCTTGGCTACCAGGTTCAGCCCGCTCTGGAAGCTTACGTGCGCTTCGGCAACCTGCTGAACCGGCGTTATGAGGAGGCGGCTGGATACCCGAGCCAAAGGTTCAACTTCGTCGTCGGGCTGCAATCACGCGCGTTCTGAAGCGGCTCGCTCCACTCGCGTCGATTTGCCCACAACAGCGCTCGACTCAACCCAACCGTCCTCGCGCCCGCTCGCGTTGCCGATCAAGTACTTGCCGTCTTCGATGGCAAGTACTTGATGCAGCACCAAGATCGAGCGCCGCCGTTGCACGCGCGCCAGAACAACATCGCCCGCTGAGACTTGGCGCGAGGGCTCCAGAGTCACCTCATCGCCCGGCTGAATGCGGGGCTGCATCGAGCTTCCGGTGGGGCGAATGGTGATTGGATTTCCTTGGCGTAGGGCATCCTCAGCGAATGCGAGGCACAGGCGGCGCGAAAGGTGGTTCATGGCTCAAATCTTCCTCTTCCTCATCGGCTTGCTGAGCGTGCTGGCGCCTCAAGTACTTGCCGACACGCTGAGCGAGGACGAGGCGACGATTACGCGCTGCATCCAGACGCTGCACAGCTCGAACGAAACCGAGCGCGCACAGGCGGCCAAGACGCTGCGTCGCATCGTGAAGAAGTATCCCAGCAAGACGGTCAACATCCGCTGGCGCGACGGCGGCGCGGCGTTATGGCGCGAGAAGATCGGGCGCATCAAGGTGGGCATGGACATCAAGGAAGCTCAGCGCATCTTGCTCAATCCAGAGTTTGACTTCTTGGGAGTCTATAATGGCCCTGTCGTGTCGTATGCGACAGCTCAACTGGATGGACACTGGGCGATCTCTATTCCGATAAGCATGGTTTTCTCGCCCCATTCCCACACGGACATCGTGAGGGAGCGGCCCGAACTGATGGCCTTCGACGAGCGCATCGAGGTCAAGCCGCCCGCGCGCTACAGCGGGCTCTGGGCGGTCTATTACGCCAACGGACAGAAGCTGAGGCAGGCTCGCTACCTCAACGGCGAGTATGACGGGCTCTCGACGGAGTACTTCGGCAACGGGCGCAGGAGCAGCCAGATCTACATGAAGAACGGGGACTTCGCTGGCGCCTACGAAACCTGGTATCCCAACGGCCAGGCCGAGGAGCAGCACGAGAGCTACCGCAACGGCAAGTTCGATGGCCGAAGCCGCTACTGGTACTCCAATGGCCGCCTCAAGATCGATAGCCGTGACATCAACGGCGCTCCCGAAGGGCTTTCCCGCGAGTGGTATGAGAATGGGCGACTGGAGTCAATCGGCAGCTACAAGCAGGGCAAGGCCGAAGGCACTTTCCGCGACTGGTATGAGAATGGGCAGCAGCGAAGCGAGCAGTTCTGGAAGGTTGGCCGACAAGAAGGCTTCCGATACGAGTGGGACGAGCGCGGCCACCTCCTCAGCCGCCGTTTGTATCGCAATGGAGAGCCCGTGGACAACGCCGTCGCTCAGTGATGTAGCCTCGCAAGTACTTGGGGCATAATGATCTCCAATCCCATGAAGCTAAACCTCATCTCAACAGCCAGCCTCGCCCTACTGCTCTGCGCTTCGGCCTCGCACGCCGCGACTTACCACGTCGGGGTTGCGCGCGAGGATAAGGCCCTGAGCGCCGTGCTACCTCGCCTCAAGGCGGGCGACGTGGTCGAAGTCGATCCCGGTACTTACCCTGAGGTCAACACCATTCGGGCCAATGGAACGCGCCAGGCTCCCATCATCATCCGAGGCGTGGGTGCTCAGAGGCCCGTGTTCGACGCTCAGGGGATCAACACCGAGGGGCGCGGCCAGAACCCGCGCGGCGTGCTGCAGATCGAGGGCTCTTACATCACGATTGAGCACCTGGAGTTCAAGAACGCGCGCAACGATCAAAACGCCGCCGGCATCCGCCTCAACGACTCGACCAACGCTGTCATCCGCGACTGCAAAGTCACCTATTGCGACATGGGCATCTTCGGCTCCGACAAGGAGACGGTGCTCATCGACGGCTGCGAGATCGCGTTCAACGGAACCGAGAAGTTCAACGGTGGCTCGCACAACTTTTATATGCACGGCAACCGCGTGGTCGTGAGCCGCTGCTACATCCACGACTCGCTCTTTGGCCAGAACTACAAGAGCCGAGCCCACTACAACGAGCTGTGGTTCAACTGGATCACCAACTCTCAAGAAGGCGAGGTCGGAGTCGTGGACGCGCCAGGCCACACCGACACGCCCAACTCCAACACGCTTCTGGTGGGCAACACACTCATCAGCCGAGCCGAGCGCAGCGGCAACCCGGCCAAGTACGTGCTGTATGGCAGCGAGATGGGTGGCTCTCATAACGGGACGCTGTATCTGTTCCACAACACCTTCATCGCGGGCAACGGGCGCGTCAACTTCATCACGCTGGACGACCCACACGCCAGTGCCGTTGTCGAGGGCAACGTGTTCATCGGCAGCGACAACATCCTGCGCCTGGCCCGCCCCGCCGTGAGCGTCCACGCCAACCAGAACCTGCTGCCAACGAGCGCCAAATCCCCCGAAGGCTGGGCCAACACGGCTATCGAACCGCTTTCTTATGTGGATGGCGACGGCGTTTCGCACTCGGTCGGGCTGAGCCAGGTGCTGAATCAAGGGGCGAAGTAGAGAGAGCTGGCGTGCGCGCCAGCAAGTACTTGCTGGCGCGCTGCTATAACTGCTGCATGAAGTTCGCGCGTGGATTTCGCCCTCGGGCGGAGCCGCGTGCTGTGTTCGCTCGTATACTTAGCCAAATCTCAAAACCACTTCGCTGAAGTGAAGGACTCGATTGCTCGTTGGTGCCCCCATTGACTCGCAGCTCGTCGGGTCAAAAAGGTATTCAATGACAACCAGTTCAAACGCTTCCACCGAGGAAGCCGCTTCCCACGTTGATTCTGTGGGAGCAACGCCGAGCTTCGCCACTTTGGGCCTGACGCATTCTCTGCTGGCCACGCTGGACAAGCTCAAATTCACCATTCCCACCCCGATTCAGCTCGCCGCTATTCCCGTTGGAATTACAGGCGAGGACATCATCGGCATCGCGCAGACAGGAACCGGCAAGACGCTGGCTTTTGGCCTGCCCATCATCCACCGCTTCATTGAGGCCGGCAAGAAGTCGCGCGGGCGTGCTCTGATCATCCTGCCCACGCGCGAGCTGGCTTTGCAAGTCGAGGAGACGCTGCAGAAGGTAGGCGCGGCTTACGGCCTGCGCACCACGGTCTTGATCGGAGGCGCTCCGATGCGGCCTCAGCTTTCGAGCCTGCGCGCCAACCCCGATGTCATCGTGGCCACGCCCGGGCGCTTGATCGACCACTTGCAGTCGCGCTCGGTTGACCTGCGTACGGTGGACACGCTGGTCTTGGACGAGGCGGATCGGATGCTGGACATGGGTTTTGCGCCTCAGATCAAGCAGATCTTGCGCGAGGTTCCGGTTGAGCGCCAGACCATGCTCTTCTCGGCGACGATGCCCGAGCAGATCGTGGACATCGCGGCCAACTATATGCACAAGCCCACGCGAGTCGAAGTGGCACGCGCCGGAACGGTGGCTCAGGACATCTCGCAGGAGATGTTCATCGTGCCCCAGGACGAGAAGAACACCCTGATGCTGCGCTTGTTGCGTGAATACAAGGGCACGGTGCTGATCTTCGCGCGCACACGCTCGCGCGCCCATCGCATCGCGCGCTTCCTGCGCAACGAGGGCCACAACTCCGCCGAGATCCACTCCGATCGCTCGCTGATCCAGAGGCGGGCGGCTCTGGACGGCTTTAAGGCCGGAACCTATCGCATCCTGGTCGCGACCGACATCGCGGCGCGCGGCATTGATGTCTCAGACATCGAGCTGGTCTTGAACTACGACCTGCCCGACAACGCCGAGGATTATATCCACCGCATCGGGCGCACGGGCCGGGCGGGAAAGAGCGGGCACGCGATTTCGCTGGCCGCGCCGGATCAGGCCTCGGATGTGCGCGACATCGAGAAGCTCTTGCGCGCTGACCTGCCCGTCTCGCCCGACTCAGCCATGACCTTCCCGCCTCGCTCGGCTTCGAGCAGTGGAGGCAGCAGCCAGAACCGCTCACGTCGTGGCGGAGGCAGCTCGAATGGACGCTCAGGTGCCCCGCGCACCAACAACGGCGGCAGGCCGGGCGGCCCTCGTCCGCAAGCCGGGCGCCCGAGCCGCTCGTTCTCAGGCCGCTCGGCTTAGGTGCAAGTACTTGTGGGTTCAAAGGCGCGCTCTCGAAAGAGGGCGCGCTTTTTCTTTGCCCACGCCTCAAGTACTTGAGCAACCGATTCGGGCCGGATTAAACACGCGATTTGCAGGGACTTGCACCAGAGAACTGTTCACCAAAGGAAACCTATGAACCCACAAGTTCCCCTGGAGCCCTCAGCCATCGCCGAAAATCCCAGGCAGGATCAGGAGCGCGACGACGGCACCAATCAGGTCGCGCTGGATTTGGCTTACAAGCGCACCGCGATCTCGAACATCGCCTTCTTCGGCCCGGCCCTCTCGCCCGACCGCCACTGGGTGCTCATTGATGCCGGAGTACCCGGCACTTCGCACCTCATTGAAGGCGCTGCTAAGGAGAGGTTCGGCGAAGACTCGCGACCAGCCGCCATCATCCTGACGCACGCTCACTTCGACCACGTCGGCGCGCTCAGCGATCTGGCCGAGAAGTGGGACGTGCCCGTCTTCGCGCACGTGTTGGAGAAGCCTTATCTGGATGGCAGCGCTTCGTATCCTCCGCCCGATCCCGGCGTGGGAGGCGGGCTGATGTCCTTGCTCTCACCGCTCTATCCTCGCTCGCCCGTCCACATCGCGAGCCGCCTTCAGCTGCTGCCCGAAGATAACAGCGTGCCCTTCATGCCGGGCTGGAAGTGGATTCATGTGCCGGGCCACACGCCTGGCCAGGTCGCATTCTGGCGCGAGGAAGATCGAATTCTGATTGCGGCTGATGCCTTTATCACCACGCGCCAAGAATCGGCGTACGCGGTGGCCACGCAGAAGCCCGAGATGCACGGTCCTCCGGCTTACTTCACGCAGGACTGGGTGGCCGCCCGCGAATCGGTGCGCAAGCTGGCCGCTCTCCAGCCCGAGATCGTGGTGACAGGCCACGGCCCGGCCATGAAGGGCGAGTCGATGCGCCAGTCGCTCGACACCCTGGCCCGCGACTTCGATACGCTCGCCGTGCCCAAGCACGGCAAGTATGTCGAGCATCCAACCAGAGCCGAAGACGGCTCGGCTTACGACAAGGCGTAGAGACTGCGAGACAGGACAACGCGCGGCTGCAAGTACTTGCAGCCGCGCATTCGCGTTTGTGGGCATCCTTCGCTATGATGAAGGGCAAGCAGAAGCTGCGTGATGAGGCTGCACTTGCGAGTCGCAAGTACTTGAGAACCACACCTCACCTCTGGCAGAAGAATTCAGCATTAATTTTGATTGTCCGTAGCCTGAACCATGAACCGATTCTCCCTGTGCCTGATCGCCTTCAGCTGCTGCGCCACGAGCTTCACGGCTCGGGCGGCTCCTCTGGACTACTCGGTGTCGTGGCTGGGCAACTCGTTTGCGGGCACGCCGGACTGGGTGCAGCAGGACATCGAGGCGATGTGCGTCACGCCCGATGGCACTGTGTACACCAACGTGGGCTGGGACGAGGGCGGGCGCAACGTGGGCGTGTACAAAGACGGCAAGGTCATCGGCGACGCGCGCCACACGCACGGCTGGGGTTACAACGGCGGGCGAGCCATCGCGGTCAACTCGAAGTACGTCTTCATCGCGCAGCAGATGGACAACGAGGGCGGAGGCCTCAAGGACGAGAGCACCTGGCCGCCCAAGGGCTTCAGCTGGCAGGGCATCTCGCGCCGCCTGCGCTCGGACATCAGCAAGGGCGCTCCGTTTGAGAGCGGCAAGGGCGGCGCGGGCGACACACTGGCCAAGTCCTTCCTGGCCGTGGCTCAGCTTCCCGAGGGCGACAAGTCTGCAATTCTGGGCCTGTGCGCCACCGAAGATCGCTTATACGTTTCCGATCCTCAGTCCAAGACCGTCAAGGTGTACGACGCGGAAACGATGGCGCTGCTTCTGAGTTGGCCTCTGCAAGATCAAGGGCCGATGGTGCTGGATGGAGCGCGCACGCTGTGGATTCTGCAGGGCGGAGCCAGCCCTCGCATCGCGCGCTACTCGCTGGAAGGCAAGAAGTTGGACGGGCAAATCAGCTTCGCAATGGGCGTGGAGCCGGTCGCGCTGTGCCTGGACAACCGAGGGCGTCTGCTGGTCGCGGACGATGGGCCGTCGCAGCAAGTACTTGTGTTCGACAACATCGCGAGCAAGCCGCGTTTGGTTGGGGCTCTGGGGCAAAAGGGCGGCATCTCGGCGGGCCGGGCCGGAGCTTTTGGCGACTGGAAGCTGAACCGCCCGCACGCCCTGGGCTGCGATGAGAGGGGCAACATCACCATCGCGCAGGGCGATTCGAGCGGCGGAGGCAGCACGGTTCTGGAATGCTACGCGCCGGACAAATCGCTGCGCTGGCGCTTGCTGGGCCTTGAGTTCGTGGATATGGCCGATCAAGACCCCGGCTCGCCTCAAGATGTGTTCACCAAAGAAGAGCGCTTCCGGCTGGACAGCGCGAAGCCGCGCGGCAGCGAGGCGGGCTACGCGGCCTTCACCCTCCAGCGCAGGCGGTTCCCCGAAGACTCTCGGCTGCACATCTGGTCGGCGGGCGCCTGGGTGCGGCGCATCGCGGGCCAGAAGTTCCTCTTCGTCAACGACATGAACGCCGAGTACTTGCAGATGTACCGCTTCGAGCCGAGCAGCGAGACCGCCATCCCGTGCGGGCTCTTCGCCAAGCGCCACATCAACGACAAGGACGGTTGGCCTCCGCACCAGCCCGCAAAGGGCGCCTGGATCTGGCGCGACAAAAACAACAACGGTGCCTTCGATGAAGGCGAGTTCACCTCTCTGGGCAAGGATGTGCCGAGCAGCCAGGGCTGGTGCGTGGATCAGGCGGGGAACATCTGGCTGGCCACCGAGGATGAAGGCATCCAGATGTTCCCCGTCCATGGCGTAGATGCGCATGGCAGTCCAATGTGGGACTTCAACTCGGCTCACAGCTTCCCTAAGCCCGCTGAGTTCGAGCAGGTCAAGCGCCTGCGCTACGATGTCGCAGGCGACACGCTGTATGTCGGGGGCACGACGGCTGAGCACAAGAACCAGCACTGGAAGCCGATGGGGCCGGTTCTGTGTCGCTACGATGGCTGGCTGCGGGGTGCTCGGACGTTGCGCTGGAAGATCGTGGCGCCCTACGCCAAGGGCTCATCGGGCCACGAGTCGTGCGAGCCCATGGGCTTCGACGTCGCGGGCGAGCTGATCTTCGTGCCTTACACCGGAGCTTCCAAGGAAATCGGCTTCAAGACGGGCCACATCGAAGTCTTCCGCGCTTCAGATGGCTCTTCGCTGGGCAGTATGGAACCTCCCTCAGACATCGGTGAGGTCGGGCTGCAAGACATCCGCGAGTGTCTCTCAGCGCGGCGCCAAGCCGATGGCGCTTACCTGGCGTTTTTGGAGGAAGATGCCAAGGCCAAAATTCTGATGTACCGCCTGAAATCTCCCATCGCTCGCTGAAGATGGCGCTTCAAGTACTTGCAGCGGGCGGTTGGGAAGGCGCAGCGGCGGGCATACTCAAGCGCCGCGAGAAGCCTTCTGGCAGGGCTCGGCGCGGCACAATCAGGAGGCTCGCCATGAAGATGAGAAGCTGGATCGCGTTCGCCGCTGTGCCGCTGCTGCTCGCCGCACCCGCTCCGAGCACGCCCGCTCTGAGCAAGGCGGCTCAGGGCAAGATCGAGGGGACGTGGCGTATGGTGTCGTTCAAGTACGGAGGCATGGTGTCGTTCAGGTACGGAGGCGAGGGCGCGTTGCTGAAGGTGGGGGCCGACCGCGTGATGCTCAAGCACATCACTCCGGGCCACTTCACGTGGGTGGACTACAACGCCAAGACCAAGCAGGTCTCGCGCATGGCGGGCGGCACCTTCACGCTCAAGAGTGACGGCTACCAGGAGACGGTTGAGTATGGCAGCGGCCCAGACATCCAGGCGCTGCTCGGCAAAGGCCAGGTCTTCAACGACCAGATCACGGCCACGCGCTGGCACCACCAAGGCCACCTCTCGACCGGCCTCAAGATCGAGGAGAACTGGGAGCGCGTGCAGTAAGGCTGTGCCGCAGATCAACATCATCAACCGCCTGGGCCTGTGGCCCAGGCGGTTTTGCCGTCTGCTGGGGCCGCGCTCGCAGGCGCTGGGCGCGGTGCAAGTACTTGCGGAGGAATCTCGGGCGGCGTGTATTCGGCTGGCGAGCGCACATTAACTATCGGATTCTCGAAGACGGAATGGACTTCACGATCACGATGCAGGAGACACCTCTTGAATGCCGCAAGGAAGAGCTGCACGATGGCCAGCTACTGCGGGCCTTCCTCGATGATGGCGCGCAGTGGGCCTTCTCCGAGCTGCGCGAGCGGCACGCGGGCCTGGTCTACTCGACCGCGCGGCGTGAGCTGGGCGACTCGGACCGGGCCGAGGACGTGGCCCAAGCCGTGTTCCTGCTGCTGGCGCGTAGGGCGGGGGCTCTGAGGGCCGGAGCTCTGCGTGGCTCGCGCTCCCTAGCGGGCTGGCTCTTCCAGGCGGCTCGCTTGGCCTCGCGCAACGTGCTACGCCAGGAGCAGAGACGCCAGCGCCACGAGGAGGCCGCGCACGAGATGAGCCAGAGCCAGCAGGCGGCCCGCCAGGGCGAGCGCGAGATGTGGGACAGCATCGAGCCGCACCTACACGAGGCGCTGAGCACGCTGAGCGCCCGCGAGCGCGAGGCCGTGCTGCTGCGCATCGTCGAGGGACGGGCGGCCCAGGAGGTCGCCCAGCGGCTCGGAGTCTCGCCCAACGCGGCCCAAATGCGCGTCGCGCGCGGCGTCGAGAAGATGAGGCGCTTCCTGCACAAGCGTGGCGTGCCTGTCACCTCTGCGGTTCTCGCTGCTCTGGTCACGTCCCGAGCCGCACCCGCCGCGCCGACTGGGCTGAGCGCGGCAGCTTCCGCTTCGCAAGCGAAGATTATGCAAGGAGCATTGCACACGATGAAGATGAACGCATGGAAGGGCTTGGCGCTGAAGCTGGGCGTAGCAGCTGTCATAGTCGGCGGCGCGGGCGGGGCACTGACGCTCAAGCACAACGCGGATGCCGCCCAAGCGGGCCCTCTTGATCCGGGTCCGCCCCCAGGCGTGGCCGATCCGAACTCGCCCGCCGTGGGCTCCTGGAAGAAGGGCGCATTCAGCTACGATCTAAGGCCCGATGGAACCGGGCAGGAAAACTTTGGAAGTCGCCACATCAATCCTCTGCGCTGGAGGGAGCAGAGCGATGTCATCACGCTCGATGTCACCGCCAGCGAGCCTCCGGTGATTCGCCTCTGGTGGAGCGGGCACCTGTCACCCGACAAGCGCTCCCTCATCATCACGGAAGTGCGGGGCAACTACGGTTTCCACAAGCCCGTGGATACCGTTCTTCAGAAGCAGTAGCGAGCCATGCCGAGCGCGCCGGTGACACAGGCATCGCGCGCGAGTACTTGGGGCACACTTGAAGGCGATATGCCCAAACTCGTCGCCTTCAAGCGCTTCCCCACCCGCCTCACCCTGGCTCTACTTGCGTTGCCCATCATCTCCAGCCTGGGCGCGCCGACAGTTCATGCTCAGCAAGCGGCTCCGCTTGTGCCCAACGGCGACTTCGAGAGCCACAAAGCTCAAGACAACTGGCCCGACGCTTGGCCCAGGCAAGGCGGCGTGAGCTGGGAATCTGAGGCCGGAAACCACTTCCTGCGCCTCAAGCAAACCGAGCCCGGCAAGATGTTGATGCTGTATCAGGCCGTGCCGCTGAGCGCGGGCGACAAGAACTTGACGCTGCACTTCCGCGTGCGCTACCAAGATGTCAAGGCTGGGGCGCAGAACTGGAACGACGCGCGCTTCATCTTCCATTTCAAAGATGCCAATCGCAAGGAACTGCAGCCCGATCCGGCTCCGGTGTATTTTCTGGGCACTTCCAAAGGCTGGGAGCAGAAAGAAGCGCGGCTCACGATTCCGCAAGGCGCGGCTCTGCTCGAAATCATGCCTTCGCTGTTCCAGGTCGCGAGCGGCACGCTGGACATCGACGACTTGCGCCTCGTTGCTGGCGATGCTCCAGCCGCCGCTCCAGCCGCTCAAGCCGCGCCTCAAGTACTTGCAGCGCCTGCCGAGCCCGCCAACTACACGCCGCCGCCCGAGCTGAAGGTCGTGGGCAACCAGATTCGCGCTGCTGATGGCAAGGTGATGTGGCTGCAGGGCGTGAACGTGCCTTCGCTGGAGTGGATGCCCGAAGGCGAGCATATGCCGCAGTCCATCCGCGTGGCGGTTGGCGACTGGAAGGCCAACGTCATCCGCCTGCCCGTCAACGACGAATACTGGTTCGGCAAAGGCCCGCGCCAGGACGATGGTGGCGTCAAATATCGCGCGCTGGTGGACTCTTGCATCCGAGCCGCAGCCAGCCGAGGCGCTTACATTGTGCTCGACTTGCACAAATACAAAGCCGTGCGGCCCGAGCAACTGGACTTCTGGAAGGCCGCGGCCATGGCGTACAAGAATAATCCCGCCGTGCTGTTCGACATCCTGAACGAGCCGCACGACATCTCGTGGGCGCAGTGGAAGAACGGCGGGCTGATCGAAGACCAGGCGGCCAAAGACGGCAAGCCCGCCCAGACCTTCCAGTCTCCGGGAATGCAAAAAGTCATTGATGCCATCCGAGCGACAGGCGCGCGTAATATCATCGTGGCCGGAGGGCTGGACTGGGCTTACGACTTGACGGGCGTGCTCAACGGCTTCGCCCTGGACGACAGAGGCGGCAACGGGATTGTATACTCGTCGCACATTTACGCGTGGAAGTCGGACTGGCAGAACAAAGTTCTGGCCGCTGCGCAAAAGTATCCGATTCTGCTGGGCGAAGTTGGGGTTGACCCTCGTCCCGTGGGCGACAACGCGAACGAGAGCGGCTACACATGGGCGCCCGATATGATGGGCACGATTCAGAAATACCACCTCAACTGGACAGCCTGGAGCTTCCACACCGACGCCACGCCGCGCGTCATCGCCGACTGGGATTACAACCCCACGCCCTTCTGGGGCGCCTGGGTCAAGGCCGCTCTGCTGGGCGCCAGGTTCGAGGCGAACAAGCTGCGCTAAAGGGCCACAAGTACTTGCACCACCACCATCACCATGAACCTCAGCCTCGCTTGCCTGAACCGTGCCCTCACCGCCGTGCCTCTTGTTCTGGTTCTTCTGCTCTGTTGCCGCGCGCGAGCTCAGCAGTCCGCGCAGCCAGGGCCGCACGCCGGGGATCGCGAGCTTACTGAGCACATCACCTTCCCCGACAGCCTCTTGATGCAAAACGGCGGGCCGATCCTGAACATCAGGCGCCCGCCCGAGGCCGGGATGCACGCGGCCAAAGGCGACGGCGTCGCGGACGACACCGATGCCTTCCGCGACGCTTACGACCTGCTCAAGCGAGAGTTCGTTAAGAACGGGCCGTGGAGCCGCGCGGATTACTACATCTACATCCCCAACGGAACCTATAAGGTTTCGGACACGCTGATCTATCGCGGGCCTTCTGTGGGCGCGGCTCCCAAGTGGGACGGCAAGTTCGACGTGAATCACCTGCGCTTCGTTGGCGAGAGCCGCGCTCGAACCGTGATCCGCCTGGCCGACAATGCTCCGGGCTACCAAGATGCACAGAAGCCCAAGATTTTGATGGCCTTCCAGCACCCGGACACGGTCTTCAACAACGTGCCCGGCGGCAACTGGCTGCGCAACTTGACTCTGGACACCGGGCGCGGCAACGCGGGCGCGGCGGCTTTGTATTTCCAGGGCGCCAACAACTCGGATCTACACAACATCTCGATCCGCTCCCAGGATGGCGCGGGACTCTACGGCATCTGGTTCAAGAACGGCTCGATCCAAGGCTACTACTCAGATGTTTCGATTGAGGGCTTCGACTACGGCATCGCGATGCCGACCAACGCCGAGGGCGACGTGGCCTTCGAGTACTTGACGCTGCGCAACCAGAAGCTCGCAGGCATCGAGCACACCGGCGGCGGGATGTCGCTGCGTGCCCTGTTGTGTGACCAGAGGCGCACAGGAGCCTCGGCCATCAAGATCGACGGCTCAGGCCCGCAGATGGTAATTTTGGACAGCGTGCTGCAAGGCCGCATCCTCTCCGGCCCCGCCATCGAGATGACGCGCGACGCGGAGCAGTGCCTGTTCGCACGCAACGTGAGTACAAGCGGCTTCAGCTCGGCCATCCGCAAAGCCGGACGCGATGCCGTTGTGGGCCACAGCGTGGACGAATACGTCTCGTATCCCATCAAAAGCCTGAGAGCTGGGCAAGTACTTGCCTCGCTGCGCTTGCCCATCGAGGACACGCCGCGCGTGCCGTGGTTTAACCCGGCAACTCAATGGGCCATCGTCGATGATTACACGAGCGTGCAAGCCGCCTTCAACTCAGGCAAGCCCGTCGTTGTCTTCAAGAAGCGAGCCTATAAGCTGCCAGGTGATGTCCGCGTTCCGGCCAGCGTCCAGAGCATCCAGGTGCTGGGCTCAAAAGTTGAAGGCGGCGCCTTCATCATCAACGAGGCCGGGCGCGATCCGGTTCTGGTGGCGGACTCGGGCGGCGACATTCGAGTGCAGGCGCAGAGGAACGTGATTCAGAAGTGCTCAGGCGGCGGTATCTCGAATGAGAAGGGCTTGCCCGTCACGTTTTACCTGGAGAACGTGAACGACAACGCGACGGGAGACAACTTCTGCAAGCCCGGCCAGAAGGTCTTCGCGCGCCAGATCGACATCGAATACGGCAACGCCAACCAGATCGTGTGCAACGGCGGCACGATGTGGGTGTTCGGCTTCAAGACCGAGAACGGCACCAGCACGCCCTTCACGGTGAAGAACGGCGGCTTCCTGGAAATCCTGGGCGGCTACGTCAACGCCACTGCGATGTCGCCCCCCGACAAGCAAAACCCCCTGATCCGCAACGACAACGGGAATGTCTCGGCCACGCTGTTCCTCAACATGACCGGCCAGTGGGCCAACGCGATCGAGGAGACGCGCGGCAGAGTCAAAGCGGGCGCGACGAACACGGAATTCCCCGCGCGCGGAGGCGGCTACAGGAGCAACTATGTGGTGCCGCTGTATGTTGGGCAGGAGCAGAGACTTGGGCAAACGCAGCGTTGAGAATCACATCAGGCGGCTACACTCAGCTGAAGGCTGGCCTTAAAGTATGGTTGACGATCTCACCTCTCTCCTGCAACCTGACCAATGGCTTGGCTGTGTCCTCTGAGCTACAGGTGCGCTGCGAGAACGGTGTTGAAACAAGATCCACGAGACTGGCCTCATAGCGGGTAAATTGACCCTCAACAGCACCAGAATGGTGTTGAAACTACGGTACCTTTCGTGGTGGCAAGTACCATGGCCAGTCAATAATGAAGGGAGCGGACGGTAGAGTAATGATTCAGAGCGAGCAGCGATTTGTATTACCTTCGCCATCAACTCCGAATCTCACATACTACTTTCTGCATGGTCGGGCCGGAATACTGCATATCCGTGCTGAGTTCAGACTGCAGAGGAACGACGCCGCTATGTTTTTAGACAATCTGCTCCACGCCAAGATTTTGGTCGTGGACGATGATGTAACCACCGTCACGCTGCTGGAAGACACTCTACACGTTAGTGGTTACACCTCGATCAAAGGCATCAACGATCCGCGCGGGGCGATCGCGCAGTTTGTTGAATACCAGCCAGACTTGGTTATTCTCGACCTCAATATGCCCCACCTCAATGGCTTTGAGTTGCTGGCAATGATGAAGACCCTGGTTGGAGACGATGATTTTCTGCCGGTCTTGATGCTGACGGCAGAGCATGGTTATGATGCTCGCCATCAGGCACTTACGGGCGGCGCGTCCGATTTTCTAACGAAACCCTTTCTTATGGACGAGGTTTGCGTGCGCGTCGCCAATATGCTGCGGCTGCGTTTTCACACCACTCATTTACAGGAGCAGGTGCGTCTGCGAACCCAGGAGATGGAGTATTATCAATTAGAACTCAAGGAGGCTCAACTCGAAACGATCCTCCGTCTGGCACGAGCCGGCGAGCATCGTGATGACGATACAGGCCGCCATACGCAGCGGGTCGGTCTGCTCTGCTCCCTGTTGGCCAAGAGCTTGGGCTGGTCAGATCATGAAGCGCAGCTGCTCCACTATGCGGCTCCGCTACACGATGTGGGTAAAATCGGCATCCCCGACAGCGTCTTGCTCAAACCCGGTAGGTTCACGGAAGTGGAACGTAAGATTATGCAAAGGCACGCTACAATTGGAGCCGATCTTCTGGCAGGTGGTCACTCTCATATCATTCGCCTGGCTGAGCGCATTGCCAGCACGCACCATGAGCGGTGGAATGGTCAAGGCTATCCGCTTGGCTTGCAGGGAGAGGAGATTGATATTGCAGGGCGCATCGTCGCCATTGTTGATGTCTTCGATGCGCTCACGCATGATCGGCCGTACAAGAGAGCCTGGTCGATCGAAGACGCTTTGGCCGAAATCAAAAGCCAAAGCGGGCAATACTTTGATCCTGGGATCGTGGATCACTTTTTGGCTTTGCCACGTGAAGAACTCGCGCGTGCCATAGAATAACGGCCCGGCATCCCCAGGCCTGCCGAGACGAAAAATCATACGCGCGGCCGAAATGACCCGCCCTCTTGTTTCTGGTTTTCAGTTCCTTGGTGTTAAAGTAGGGTTCTATGTCTAAGACCATATTAGTCGTCGATGACGAACTGGACATTGTTCATGTCCTGCAAGTCCAGCTGGAGCAGGCCGGTTATCAAGTCATAACCGCAGGAAACGGGCAACACGCCCTGGAGAGGGTCGCCGCCGACAAACCGGACTTGATTCTGATGGATCACACGATGCCCTTCATGGATGGATTAGAAGCACTTGAGAAGTTGAAAGGCAATCCGGCGACGGCTCAGATTCCGGTAATCATACTCACGGCCAACGATAGCTATGCCCAGATGTCAAAAGGTTGGGAAATCGGCAGTGATCTCTATTTGACCAAACCTGTGCCTCTATCCGAACTCCGCGACATCATTGGTTGCATCTTGTCATAGAGAGTGTCGCCATGACACTCATATCGACTCGGTTTCATCACTGCGATCACATCCACCGGGCCGACACCAAGAAGCCCGCAGCGCCAACTTCCATGGCCTTACTACTGTAAGTAGGTCAAACATCAAACAGCCCGCTGCAAGTACTTGCAGCGGGCTGTTTGATGTTCGTCTCCAACACTTAACGCTTGGAGAACTGGAAGCCGCGGCGGGCGCGCTTGTGGCCGTACTTCTTGCGCTCTTTGACGCGAGGGTCGCGTGTCATGGCGCCGATCTCGCGCATCGAGACGCGCAGTTCCTCGTTCATGTTGACCAGGGCCACCGCGATGCCGTGGCGAATCGCCTCGGCCTGGCCCGTGATGCCGCCGCCGTGCGCCGTAACTTTCACGTCGAAGGTCGAGGTCACGCTGGGATGTGACATCGAGGCGCGCGCGGCCTTCTGGTGCGCCTGGCGCGGGAAGTATTCTTCCAGCTCGCGCCCGTTCACCGTGAAGCGTCCGCTGCCCGGCGTCATGTAAACGCGAGCGACCGCGTCCTTGCGCTTGCCCGTGCCGTAGTAAATCTCTGCCATTTGAATTCTCCGTTGAGAAAAGAAGCTCAGCGCCCTCAAGTACTTGCAGAGCGCCACGCCGCCTTTAGTTTAGTTACCAGATGTGCTCGGCCCAAGGTTGAGCGAGGCCACTTCCAGAGGCTGGGGGTTCTGCGCCTGGTGCGGATGCGAGCCGCCTGCGTACAAGTGGAGCTTGCGCGCCATGGCGCGGCCCAGCGTGGTGTGCGGCAGCATTCCCTGGATCGCGTATTCCAAGACGCGCTCGGGATGCTTTTCGAGCATGGTGCGCGCATCGGTGGCCTTGAGGCTGCCGGGTCGGGTCGTGGTGCGGTAGTAGATCTTCTGCAGCATCTTGTTGCCCGTGAAGACAACCTTGTCCGCATTGATGATGATCACGTTGTCGCCCACGTCCACGCTGGGCGTGAACTGGGGCTTGTGCTTGCCGCGCAGGATGTGCGCGACACGCGAGGCGATGCGTCCAACCGTCTGGCCGGTCGCATCGACGACAAACCAGGCGCGCTGAACGTCGCCGGGCTTGGCGTGGTAGGTTTTGGGTTTAATCGAAGCCATTGTATTTCACCTGCACTAAGCTCAGGCCCATCGGTGGAGCCGGAGGCGGGCACTTGGTCCTGTCGCGCCCCTCGCTCAACTTCTGGATCTCTGCTCTGCTCAACTCACCTCGCCCCGCGCCAATCAGCGCGCCGACGATGTTGCGTACCATCTGGTACAAGAACGCATCCGCCTCGATCTCAATCACGATCAACTCGTGATCACTCAAGGCCCAAGTACTTGCGGCACGAAGTACATCAATTCGCCGTACATGGCGCACAGTCGTTGGGCTCGGACTGCCAGCCGACTGCCAGGCCACGAAGTCCTGCCGCCCGATCAGTGCCTTGCTCGCCTCGCGCATCGCTTCCACATCCATCACTTCGCGAACTCGTCCAACAATGTTCCTCAGCAGAGGGTTGTCGCCGCCTCCGTCCGCTATGTGGTAGCGATACACACGTCCCGTGGCCGAGAAGCGCGGGTGGAAGTCCGCGCTCACCTCGCTCGCCCGCAAGATGCGAATATCCCGCCGCAGTTTCGCGTTCAGCGCCAGGGGCACGCGCTCGGCTGGAATGCGGTTGCGCGTCTTGAACGCAAGTACTTGCCCCGTGGCATGAACTCCCGCATCCGTCCGCCCCGCCAGAGTCGCCCGAGCTTGGTGCTTGAGGACAACGCGCAGAACTTCTTCCACATCGCCCTGCACCGTGCGCCCATTCGCCTGAAGCTGCGAGCCGCAGAGGTTGGTGCCATCGTAGGCGATGACAGCAGCGATGTTGCGCTCGGGCGGCTCAGCTGACATGGAGAACGGGTTGCCCTCGACTGAAGTCGGGGCTTAGAGCCTGCGGCTGGCTGTCCGCCCACGCGGACACGGCACCGGCAAGTACTTGCAGAGCCGCAAGACCTTTCCGTTGAAGATGTCCGCGTAGGCGGACAGCCAGCCGCAGGCTCTAAGCCCCGACTTCAGTCGAGGGCAACCCCTCAAGGGCTCTTCCACCTACTCCACCAGCATCAAGACAGCCTGGGGCGCCGCGTCGCCACGGCGCGGCGCCATCTTCACGATGCGCACGTAGCCTCCGTTGCCGCCGGGCTGATCCTTGGCCCGATCGCGGTAACGCGGCGCAATCTCCGTGAACAAGCGCTCCAGGATGTCGCGCTCGGGGTGCTCAGCCTCGCGCCAGGCCCGAACCGTCACGCTCTTGCGGATGGCGGTCGGGTTAGAGGCCTTGCGCTTCTTGAACTTCTCCTTCGACTCCGAAGGCATCGGCGGCTTCTGGATGACGCGGCCCACCAACTGGCGGTTGGCTGGCGTGTCGATTTTGGCGCGCGTGATGAGCTTCTCGGCCATCGAGCGCACTTCGCGCGCGCGGGCCTCGGTCGTGACGATGCGCTCGTGCGTGAACAGAGCCTGCACCTGGTTCTTCAGGAGAGCCATGCGCTGGTCCGTGGGCTTGTTCAGCTTGCGTTTTCCTACTTTGTGTCGCATTTCAAATTCCTTCGCCCCCAGGCACTGCAAGTACTTGAGGGCGCTGATCTTTATTTAAACGTCGAACTGCTCGCCGTCGGTCTCAGCCTGGCGCAGCTCGTAGCCGTATTCGGTCAGCTTTTCCTTGACCTCGTCCAGAGACTTCTGCCCGAAGTTGCGGATGTTCATCAGCTCTTCCTCGGGGTAGTTGCGCAGCTCTTCCAGAGTCTCGATGCCCTGGCGCTTGAGGCAGTTGTAAGTCCTGTTCGAGAAGTCCAGGTCATCGATCTTGATGTCGCGCGCGCGGTTCGGCCCTTCGCCGTTCGACTCGCCAAAGCCGACCTCGACCACGCCGCTCATCTCGCGGAACAAGTCCAGGTAGCCCGTCAGGATCGTAGCCGCCTGCCCCAGAGCAAGCTGAGGATTGAGCGCGCCGTTGGTCGAGACTTCCAGAACCAGGCGATCCAGCTCGGTCTGCTGGCCCACGCGCGTGGGCTCCACGAAGTAGTTGATCCTCGTGACAGGCGAGTAAATCGCGTCGATGGGAAGCGTGCCGATGGTCTTGGCGCGCTCCTGCATTCCCGAAGGCACGTAGCCCTTGCCGCTCTCGATGGTCAGCACCGCATCGAAACGCGCATCTTCACGCGTCAAGGTCGCGATGACCTTCTCGGGCGAAACGATCTGCAGGTTGGGCGGCAACTGCACGTCGGCGCCTGTAATGCGGCCTTCGCCCTGCTTGTCGATGCGCGCCGAGACAGGCCCTTCCAGGCGGCCATCGAGCGAGCGGATGGACAGCTCCTTCAGGTTGAGCACGATCTCCATCATGTCCTCGACCACGCCGGGGATCATCGAGAACTCGTGCTGCACGCCCTGCACCTGCACGGCTGTGATCGCCACGCCTTCAATCGAGGAGAGCAGGATGCGGCGCAGGCTGGCGCCCAGCGTGAGGCCGTAGCCTTTGTCGAGGGGATCGACGGCGAACTTGCCGTAGCGGTCGCTGAGCTGAAGGACGCGAATTTTGGGTTGGACAGGAGTTGTGAACATGATTAAAAGAGCAACCGCGGCTTTCCATTGCCAGTACTGCGTCCGATGCAACCGCTTTTCGAGCGGTGTTGGGAAGCCCGCGCCTCCTGGAGCGATGCTCTCGCGGGGCCGCGCGCAAGTACTTGGCACAAGGAAGGCGAAGCCGCGGGGCTCCGCCTTCCTCGTTCTCTCACAGGGTGAGGCGCTGGATTAACGCGAGTAATACTCGACGATGAGCTGTTCCTGAATTCCCTGCTCGGCGTCCTCGCGCTGGGGCAGCGACACCACGCGCGCCGCCATGTTCGCTCCGTCCGCGCTCAGCCACGCCGGGCCGCGCCGCGCCAAATCGTTGCCTTCGGCCAAGGTGCGGAAAAACGGAGCCTTGCGGCTCTCGGTGCGCACCGAAATCTGGTCGCCCACCTTGACCGTGAAGGAGGGAATGTTGGTCTTGTGCCCGTTCACCATGAAGTGCCCATGGTTCACAAGCTGCCGCGCGTGCGCCCGGCTCTTGCCGTAGCCCAAACGGAACACAACGTTATCCAGGCGACGCTCCAGCAGCGAGAACAAAGCAACGCCCGTCTCGCCAGGCTCCTTCTTGGCCGACTCGAAGGTGCGGCGGAACTGCTTTTCCAACAGGCCATAGATGAACTTGGCCTTCTGCTTCTCGATCAATCGGATGGCATAATCCGACTGCTTCTTGTTGGGGCGCGCGTTCGGCCCATGCATACCGGGCGCGTTCGGCTTCTTCTTCAAGATGCGCTCGCCCTTCTCTGAAATGCCGAAGCCTAGGCGACGGCTTACCTTGCCCACTGGCCCACGATACCTTGCCACGAATCTGTCTCCTGTAAAAGCTGCCAGCCGTCAGCAATCGGCTCGCAGCACATCTATTTCATCGACTAAAGCCCGCTCTCACGCTCCTCTGCCCACAAGTACTTGGTGCAGTTGCTGACCGCTGAAAGCTGGCTGTGAAGTTCTGCTTAGACGCGGCGGCGCTTGCGGGGGCGGCAGCCGTTGTGCGGGATCGCGGTTACGTCGCGGATCGAGCCGACTTCCAGGCCAGCAGCCTGCAGCGCGCGGATCGCCGTCTCGCGGCCACTTCCGGGGCCCTTGACGAAGACATCGACGCGGCGCATTCCGGCGTCGATGGCGCGGCGAGCCACGCTCTGGGCCGCGACCTGAGCCGCGAAGGGCGTGCCCTTCTTGGTGCCCTTGAAGCCAACCGTGCCAGCTGAAGACCAGCCGAAGGTGTTGCCCTCGCCATCGGTCAGCGTGACGATGGTGTTGTTAAAGGTGCTCTGCACGAAGGCCATGCCGCGCGCCGCAGCCTTCTTGGACTTGCGCGAGCCTCCGCGTTGTGGTTCAGCCATTTGTTCCTTCAGTTCAAACCAAATTAAGTCGCCGCCGAATACGCCGTGCCGCTCGGTGGCCATCGCCGCGCCTCGCAAGGAAGAGGTTGCGCGCCGATCGGCTTCTCAAAAGCCGCCTGCTCGTTGATGGATAAAGCCGCCGCTCACATCGGAGCGCGGCAACTACTTCTTCGAACGCTTGACGCCGACTGTCTTGCGCGGCCCCTTGCGGGTGCGAGCATTGGTCTTAGTGCGCTGGCCGCGAACCGGCAGGCCGCGCCGATGCCGTACGCCGCGGTAGCAGCCGATCTCGACCAGACGTTTGACGTTGCCGTTGACTTCGCGGCGCAGGTCGCCCTCGACGCGGAAGTCCGCCTCGATGACATCGCGCAGGCGAGCCACGTCCTCGTCGCTCAGGTCGCGCACTCGCGTCATGCCCTCAAGACCCGTCGCGGCCACGATCTGCTTGGCTGAGGTCGGGCCGAGACCATAGATGTAGGTCAGGGCCGTCTCCAGCTGCTTGTCGCGCGGCAGGTCAATACCAGAAATACGTGCCATTCTCGTTGTCTCTCCGCTTTGGCTTTTTTAGCCACGGGCCTTAGCCCTGACGCTGCTTGTGCTTCTTGATCGGGCAGATGACCAAAATCTTGCCATGCCGCCGGATAATCTTGCAGTTCACGCAGCGCTTGCCTACTGAAGCTCGAACTTTCATTGGTGCTCCCGCTGAAGCCTCAAGTACTTGAGTTACTTGTAGCGATACAAGATGCGCCCGCGCGAAAGATCGTTGACGTTGAGTTCGAGCAGCACACGGTCGCCCGGCAGGATACGGATGAAGTGCAACCGAATCTTGCCCGAAACGTGCGCCAGCACCTCGTGCCCGTTCTCCAACTCGACGCGGAACATTGCGTTTGGCAACGTCTCGCGCACAAAACCTTCGACCTCAACGCCTCTTTCTTTTGCCATGCTTCTCTACAAGTACTTGCCGCTCAAAAATACGCGCCATCAAGCAAATAACGCTCGCTGGCGCAAACCCCAAAATTCTATCACAGACCATCCACCGCTGCAGCTAATTTTTTCGCCACATCTTCGCGGCTACCCATCCCATCCACACGCCTCAAGATTCCGCTCTCCTCATAGAACAGGAGCAGAGGCGAGGTCAGGCGATGATAAACCGCCAGCCGATGCCGCACCGTCGAAGGCCTATCGTCGTCGCGCGTCACCAAGAGCGCCCTGTCTCGGTCGCAAACGCCCATCTGTCGCGGCGGCTTAGACGTGACGTGATAAATCGCGCCGCAAACCGGACACACCTGGCGCCCGACCGCGCGCTCCACAATCGCATCGTCCGGCACATCCAGCGCCAGCGCAACAGACAGAGGCCGCCCGATCTCTTCGAGCAGATCGTGCAGCGAGTGGCCTTGCTCCAAGGTGCGTGGGTAGCCATCAAGCAGAAACCCCGCGCATTCGGGCCGCGACAGGCGCTCGCGCATGAGCTTGTTCACTACATCATCGGGCACCAAGTTGCCGTGGCGCATGAACGAATCGGCGAGCTTACCAAGCGGCGTCTTGGCCGCGATTTCCGCACGGAATAGGTCGCCGGTCGCGATGTGAGGAATTTTGAGCGAGGCAGCGAGGCCGTCGGCCTGCGTCCCTTTTCCGCTCCCCGGGGGCCCGAGCATGACTAAGCGAAGCATGAGGAGGAGAGGATAACGCGCCGCAAGTACTTGTGGCGCGTTGATGGTTCACTTGGAGGCTGCCTGCAGCCTGCTCATCAGGAGCCGGTTGTAACGCGTGGCGTAGCTTGTCGCCAGCTCTTGTAGCTTGGCCTGCTCATCGCTGGTGATGAAGTCGGCGGTGCCTGGAATGGTGCTCATACCGTAGCGGCGCACAAGAGGATTCATCATCGGATCCTCGATACCCAGAACTTCACTTCCAGAGACGCCGTTAACGCCGATGAATCTCCAGTCCTTCTTGTCCCAGGCCTGCTGTAAATCCGTGGCCGGATCAGCATTCTGCAGTCTCTGGAGTTGCTGCAGCACAACAGGGTCAGGCGGCTTCGGCGTGGGCGTTGGAAAGGAAGTGGGAGTTGGTGCTTGCGTGGCGACAGGGGTTGGTAGCTGAGCAACTTGCGTCGGGAGAGGCTCTGGCGTTGGAGTGGTCGCATCCGGCGCGCTGCAGCTTACGCAAAAGAGACCAACAACACTCAAGACACAGACGCGCTTGAGTATCACTTTCAGGATATTAGCTTCGTGTTTGAGGTGCGCCATTAGGAGATGATTCCCAGGCCGCGCCCGAAAAGCATCTTGCAAGTACTTGCAGCGCTCCAAGCTGCGCATCTCGCTATGCTGTCTGTGCGCCCACAGCGCTGAGGAGACACCCAATGAAAGTTGGTTTGATTGTGCTGATCGTGCTCACGGGAGCCGGGATTCCTATCCAAGCCGCGATGAACGCCAGGCTGCGCGAAGCCGTTGTCTCGCCGCCTTTGGCCATCGCCATTGCCTTCGCCATAGGCTGCGTGGCGATGCTGGCTCTAACATTCACCGGAGCCTTCGAGAAGCCGGATCTCTCAGGAGTGCTCGGAGCACCGTGGTGGGCGCTGGGAGGCGGGCTCTTCAGCGTGGCGGCTGTTCTGGTTGGCATCATCGCCGTGAAGCAAGCCGGAGCGGCTCCTCTGATCGCGGGCAACGTGTTGGGACAGCTTGTGGCCGCCATTGCGATCGACCACTTCGGCTGGCTCGGCGTGGATAAGAACCCGATCAACCCTTGGAAAATCGGCGGCGCGATCTTGCTCTTCGCGGGCGCGCTGATGATGCAGAAGAAGTAGCTGACAACCAAAAGCGCCCTGCAAGTACTTGCAGAGCACTTTTGTTTAGTCGGCGTAGTGGAATACACCGACTACTGCTTCAAGTTGTATACAGCCAAAGTTACCGTCTCTTCTTTGTTGAGTAGCTGCAGCAGGCGCTCCATGTTACGCCCCTGGGAATCCAGCACAGGGTCATCGGTGATGTTGTTGCGGTGCTTGTAGGCCTTCAGCTCGTCCAGCTTCTTCTGAGCCACCATTGAGGCGACCTCGCGCCCCAGAACATCATCGTCGGCAAGCACCCAGGCTGAGAGAACCAGCACCCGATCGGAGACGGGCTGGAGAATGCTCTGGAAGATGCTATCGGAGACACGCTTCCCACCGATCTCCTTCAACGCAGCGGCAACGGGATACTCTGACGTCAAGCCATAGCGCCCGCCGGGCGGAGCAGTCAGCATATCTAACCGGAAGTCGATGGAGCCCAGCATGGGCCCGGCTGCCTCCTTGACCCGCAGGCGGCCCAGGAGCATCACCGTCCAATGGAGCGCGCTGCCGTAAGTCTTGTCCGGGTTTTGGCTCAGGGTCTCGAAGTTCTTGAGCAAGCCGTTGACGAGTTCACCGTGCTGGCGCTGGATCTCATCGAACGCCTTTTCGCGCTCCTTTCTGACAGGAGACAGCAGACGATCCGGTAAGCCAGCCTTGCCAACCTGCGTCTCGCCCTGAGCCCACGCCACGGAGCCGGAGCTCGATATCCCAACGTTTAATACCAGCACAAGCCACACGCCCGATTTCACTGTTGTCATCATTTCAGCACAGAGGACCCACTTCTAATGAAAAAGCACTCTGCAAGTACTTGCAGAGTGCTTTTTATGTTCCCTCAGCCTACAGCCGTCCGCTCTGCATCTGCTTGGCCAGGCCTTCATACTGGCGCATCTTGAGCTGCTGGTCGAGGTTCTGCATGATCTCCAGGCCCACGCCAACCACGATGAGCAAGGACGTGCCGCCGATGAGCGTGGACACGCCGCCAGCCGTGGGAGGCAGCCCGAGCAGGCGCGGCAGGTGCCACTGCGACAGTGCAACCAGGGCCAGGAAGATGCCTCCAGCGAAGGTGATGCGGGTCAGCACGCGGTCGATGTACAGCTGCGTCGGGCGGCCAGGAGCGTAGCCTTGGATCTGGCCGCCGTACTTCTTCAGGTTGTCCGACAGGTCGCGCACGTCGAAGATCACAGCCGTGTAGAAGTAGGTGAATCCCATCACCAGCAGAGCATACAGCAGCGAAGCCACCAGGCTCTGCGGCGAGAACAGGTTCTGCAGCGTGGTCGCGATGTGCCAGCCCGTGCTCTGACCCTGAGCCGCCACGGGCAGCGTCTTGAGGTACCAGGCCGCGATCTGGCCGGGGAACAAGACAATCGAAACCGCGAAGATGATCGGGATGACGCCAGCAGCCGCCATCTTCAAGGGCAGGAACGAGCGCTGGCCCTGAACCATGCGACGCCCGGCCTGGCGAGGCGCGTACTTAACCGGGATGCGGCGCTCGCCCTGCGTCACTGCGATGATGATCGCGACCAGAGCCACGAAGGTCACGATGAGCAGAACCATCTGCAGCACGCTGGCCAGGTGCGCCAGCTCGATCATCTGGTGCGGCAGGCGCGCCACGATGCCTGCGAAGATGATGAACGAGATGCCGTTGCCAACGCCGCGCTCCGTGATCTGCTCGCCCAACCAAATCAGGAACATCGTGCCAGCCGTCAGCGTGACCACGCTCGAAAGGAAGGTGCCTGCTCCGATGGGCAGCACGCCAACCGAAGGCGTCTGGAAGGCCTTCGTCGCGATGGTCGCCTGGATCAAGGTCAGGCCGATGGCGGCCCAGCGCGTCCACTGCGACATCTTGCGCCGCCCATATTCGCCTTCCTTCTGCAGCTCCTTGAAGTAAGGAAACGCGATCGTCAGGATCTGGAACACGATGCTTGAGGTGATGTAGGGCATGATGCCCAGGGCGACGATCGAGAGCTTGGACAGAGCGCCGCCGCCGAAGATGTCGATGAAGTCGAGCACGCCGCCCGAGTTGGAGAACAGGTTCTTGAGCGCGTCCTGGTTCACGTTGGGCAGCGGGATATGCACGGCCAGGATGTATAAAATCATCGAGCCGAGCACGAACAGTAGGCGCTGGCGCAACTCGGGCACGCGCCAGGACAGGATGATGGGTTCTAAGGCTTTTCTCATTGTTGTGTGCGGCCTCGCTTCTTTGCCTCGCCAGCTGGGAAGCAGCTTGAGAATAGCAAAACGCAAGCACCTGCACTCTGCAAGTACTTGCGTCGCTTTCTTGGGCGCGGCTCAGAGCCTAACGCTTACGCCTGGCCTTCGGTTTCCGATTGAGCTTGCGCTTCAGCCGCGCGGATCTCGCTCAGCAGCTGGATGCTGCCGCCAGCCGCCTCGATCTTCTCGCGGGCCGAATCCGAAACGTGCTGCGCCTGGATTGAAAGCGCCTTGGTGATCTCGCCGTGCCCGAGTACGCGCAGGCCATCGTGACGGCCCTTGACGATGCCGCGCTTGCGCAGCAACTCAGCGGTGACAACGGTGTTCACTTCGAGCTTATCGAGCTGGCTCAAGTTGACGATGCCATAGACCTTGCGCGTCAGACCGATGGGCATGGCGCCCTTGCTCTTGCCGCGCAGCTTGGGCAGGCGGCGATAAAGCGGAGTCTGGCCGCCCTCGAAGCCGGGGCGCACGCTGTTGCGAGCGTGCTGACCCTTCTGGCCGCGTGTTGAAGTCTTGCCGTGCCCGCTGCCGATGCCGCGCCCGACACGCTTGCGCTTCTTGCGCGCGCCCTCGGCTGAGCGCAAGTTAGTGAGTGTTAAAACTTCCATTTCTTCCTCTAATGCCGGATGAGCCTCTACTGCATCCTGCGACTGAAGGCTCTAAGCCGCGACTTCAGTCGCAGGATGCAATAGTGCTCGAAGCGGTTGCTTACGCCTCGGTGACTTCGAGCAGGTGCTTGATCTTGAAGACCATGCCGCGCACGCTATCGTTGGCGGGGAGGACGACGGTTGCCCCCACCTTGCGGAGACCGAGAGCGACCGCGGTTGCCCTTTGAGTCTTCTCGAACCCGATTGGGCTTTTCTTCAGTTTGATAGTCAGCTGGGAGCTGGGGTTGCCTTGGTTCATACAAGCTCGCGTCCTTAAGAGCAGTCGGAACTGCCAAATCTTTCAATTCCTTGCCGCGCCTGGCCGCCACAGTCGTGGCCTTCTGCATCTGGCGCAGACCATCCAACACGGCATACACGTTGTTGATCGCGTTGTCCGAGCCCATCGACTTGGTCAGGATGTCCTTGATGCCGGCGGCTTCAACAACAGCGCGAGCCGCAGGCCCCGCGATAACGCCCGTTCCCGGCGAGGCCGGCTTGAGCATTACACGAGCCGCACCGGTGCGCCCGATCACCATGTGAGGCACCGTGGTGTGCACGATGGGCACTTCGATCAGGTTCTTCTGCGCGCGCTGCGAACCCTTGCGGATCGCGTCGGGCACCGAAGCCGACTTGCCCATGCCCACTCCGACGTGGCCATTGCCATCGCCGACGACGACCAGGCTCGAAAAACGGCGCTTGCGCCCGCCCTTGACGGTCTTGGAGACCGGCTTGAGCTGGACGACTTTCTCTACTACCAGCAACTCAGCGTCAATTTGTACACGCGCCACAGTGTTCTCCTACGGCTATGCGGAGCCGCTAAAATTCCAATCCAGCTTCTCGCGCCGCTTCAGCGAACGCTTGCACCGCGCCCATGTACTGGTTGCCATTGCGGTCGAACACGACCGCCTCGACGCCCGCGTCCTTAGCCTTCTGCGCGATAGCGTTGCCAACGAACTGCGCTGCGGCCACGCTTCCGGTTCCACCCTCGATCGAGCCAGCCACGTCCTTCTGCACGGTCGAGACCGAGGCCAGAGTGTGGCCCACAGTGTCGTCGATGATCTGGGCGTGGATGTGCTTGCTGGTGCGGTTCATCACCAGGCGCGGGCGCTGCGGCGTGCCCGCGACCTTCTGGCGCAGCCGCAGATGGCGGCGCTTACGCGATTCCGACAGTGTCTTGTTTGCCATTCCGATTGCCGTCCTTCTCGCTGGTCTTGGTCAGCGATACTGCGGCTCTTAGTCCTCATAAGCCAATCGCCAGTTTTCTGCGAGCCGCTGCAAGCACAAGTACTTGAAGCGACTCGATCTGAAAGATAGCGGTTGAACGGCTGAGAACTTACTTCTTCTTGTCGCCCTTAGCCGCCTTGCCCAGCTTGCGGCGCACAACCTCGTTCTTGTAGCGCAGACCCTTGCCCTTGTAAGGCTCGACCTTGCGCTGGCGGCGCACTTCCGCCGAGAAGTCGCCCAGCAACTGCTTCGAGTGGCTCGTGATGGTGATCGTCGCCGCCAGAAAGCCGTTCTCGGTTGTGGGTGTTGAGTTCGCCACCGTCGTCGCGATGCCCTCGGGCAAAGGCAGCGAGATCGGGTGCGAGTAGCCCAGAGCCATGTCCAGATTCTTGCCCTTGACCTCGGCGCGGTAGCCAACGCCGCGCAGCTCCAGGATCTTGGTGAAGCCTTCCGAAGCACCAACTACAGCGTTGCTAAGCAGGGCGCGCGTCAGGCCGTGCATGGCGCGGTACTGCTTCTCGTCCGAGGGGCGCACCACGGTGATGTGCCCATCTTCTTGGTGCAGGCTCATGTCCTGCGAGATGCTCAGGGTGTTGACGCCCTTGGGCCCCTTCACCGTGATGTCCGTTCCGCTCTGCGTGATGGTCACGCCAGAGGGAACCGGGATAATTGCGCGTCCAATTCGTGACATCGTTATCTCCAGCTCGTCGCCCTCAAGTACTTGGGCGAAGATTTTTTAGTAGATTCGCGCCAGTACTTCGCCGCCCACGCCAGCGCGACGAGCGGCACGATCGGTGAGCACGCCGCGTGGCGTCGAAAGAATCGCCACGCCAAGTCCGCCCTGAACGCGAGCGATCTTGTCCTTGCCCACGTAGACGCGGCGGCCTGGCTTGGAGACGCGCTCCAGAACCTGGAACACGCGCTCTCGGTTCTCGATGTAGCGCAGCGTGACCTTGATCTGGCCCTGCTTGGAGTCGGGGAGCGCCTCGAAGCCCTCGATGTAGCCCTCTTCTTGGAGGATGCGGGCGATCTGGAGCTTCAGGTTGGAGGCGCGGATCGTGACCTCGGGGTGGCGCGCCGAGTTCGCGTTGCGAATGGCGGTGAGAAAATCCGCAATCGGATCAGTCTGCATTCAATTTCTTCCTCTGCGGCCCCAGGACAGCGAAACTGCGCTGATAAGTACTTGGGGCCGGTTTCAACTGCACACGCTATCCGGTTTTGCAACCGAGTTCTACCACGAGCTCTTGGTCACGCCGGGGACTAGCCCACGGTGCGACATCGAGCGGAAGCAGATGCGGCAGATTCCAAAGCGGCGCATATAGCCGCGCGGACGCCCGCACAGGTTGCAGCGGTTCTTCTGCCGCGAGGAAAAGTCCGTCGCGGCGTTCTGGCGCTTGGTCTTGGCGACCTTGGATGTTTTGGCCATGAATCTCCTCACAAGTACTTGCAGCGCAAGCACCCGCGTCATCTTTACGAGCCTTGCGGCTTGCGGAAGGGCATTCCCAGTTCCCGCAGCAGAGCGCGCGCTTCTTCATCGTTGGGCGCGGATGTTACGAACGTGACATCCAAGCCACGCGTGCGAGTCACCTTGTCGATGTCGATCTCGGGGAAGATGAATTGCTCGCGCACGCCCATCGAGTAGTTGCCGCGCCCGTCGAACGACTTGTCCGGGATGCCCTGAAAGTCGCGGATGCGGGGCAGTGCGGCGTGGATCAAGCGATCCATGAACTCCCACATCCGATCTCCGCGCAGCGTGACCATGCAGCCGATGGGCATTCCCTCGCGCAGCTTGAAGTTCGCGATCGACTTCTTGGCGCGCCGGATCGCGGGCTTCTGGCCCGCGATGGTCGTCAAGTCGGCGACCGCGGCGTCCATCAGTTTGGCATCGTCGCGAGCCTCGCCCACGCCCATGTTGAGCACGATCTTCTGCAAGCGAGGCAGCTGCATCGTGTTCGAGTAGCCGAACTGCTTTTGCAGCGCGGGCACAGCCTGCTCGTGGTAGCGCGTCTTGACGCGCGGCACACGCACTTCCTCTTCAGTTACTTCAGTTGTCTCGTCAGCCATGTTTCTCCTCCCCTGAGCCGGTGGTTCGCAACAGCGTGAACTCCTCGCTCAAGCGGATGAATTTGTTTGTTCGTCGTCGCCGTTGATTGGACGGCGAGCCTTGTATGCCTTGCGCACCTTGTTCGTAATGAAGGGGAGCGATACCGCTCCCACCATCACGAGGAGCAATTTGAGCAGTCCCTTACTCCCTTCCAGCACGTAAATGTTCACCGCACCCAGACCAAAGAACAGCACTAACCAGAGCAGCTTGAACTGGACTGATTCAAAGCGGCTACCGGGCCCCATGAAAAAGGCCGACAGCATCACCCCGAACCACAAGGCAAACAGCACATAGAAAAGCTCCATGATGCCTCCGGCGTAGCACGCAAGTACTTGCAGCGGTTTAAATCACTTCGCCGCTCTTGATGCCGACTCGGACTCGCTTGCCGTCGCGCACCTCGGACTTGACGCGCGTGGGCTTCTTGGTCTGAGGGTCGAGCAGCATCACGTTCGAGCGGTCGATGGGGAAGGGCTTCTCGACCACTTCGGTCTGGCCCTGGCCGCGTCCCTGGCTCGTGTTGCGCTCGCGATCCTTCATCACGTTGACGCCCTCGACGATGACCTTGCCCGTGTCCTTGCGCACGCCGATGACCTTGCGCGGCTCAGGCCCCTTGTTCTTGCCCGCTATGACGACAACGGTGTCGTCCATGCGGATGCCCAGCGGCTTGGTTCGCTTCACGTCTTTTCTCTTTGGCATTTTAGAGCACCTCCGGGGCGAGCGAGACGATCTTCATGTAGCGGCGGTCGCGCAGTTCACGGGCGACGGGCCCGAAGATGCGTGTGCCGCGCGGGTTGCCATCGGGGTTGATGATGACAGCCGCGTTGTCGTCGAACTTGATGTGGCTGCCATCGGTGCGGCTCACACCTGAGACCGTCCGCACAATGACGGCCCGCACGACCTGGCCAGCTTTGACCGGCGCGCCAGGAATCGCTTCCTTGACCGCCGCAATAATCACGTCGCCGATGTTTCCACTCGTCGCGTTCGAGCCCTTCAAAACACGAATGCACAGCAACTCACGGGCGCCAGAGTTATCAGCCACTCTGAGTCTTGTTTCATTCTGGATCATTTTCTCTCCTGTTTTACTTCCACTTGCGTGGCGAGCAAGGATGGGCCTCGTTCACCCCCACACCTGTGGGGAACACCCGGCGACACGCAAGCGCGTCTCGTTGTGAATCGGGTCATCCCCACCGACGTGGGGAACAATCAAAAACAAGAAGCCCATCCTGCCATGAAGCAGCGAGTTTCGCCGCTACTTGGCGCGCTCAAGTACTTGCAGGAGCCGCCAGTTCTTGTCTTTCGAGAGCGGGCGCGTCTCCATGATGCGGACACGGTCGCCGGTCTTGCACTCGTTGGCCTCGTCGTGCGCTTTGATGCGCTTGGTCATGCGCTGCACTCGCCCGTACAGCGGATGCCGCTTCAGTCGCACGACCGCGACCACAATTGTCTTGTCCATCTTGTCGCTCACAACCAGACCCTCACGCACTTTGCGCGATGTCCGTTCGAGAGACACGGTTTCATTTTCTGCCATCGATTATCCTGTTTCGCCCTAAGAACCTAAACCGACTTGCTCGCGCGAGCGCCCAGCTCAGTGTGAATACGCGCCACCATCTTGCGCACCGCGCGGATGCGCAGCGGGTTGGTTGCCTGCTGCAGCATGGCCTGCGTGCGCAGGTTGATCATCTCAAGATCAGCTGTATGCAGCGCCTCGCGCATCTCGTCTTCCGAAGCGTTGCGAATCGCTTCGCGCTGCTCGTGCATCTTGAGGTTCTTGCCGCCCGAACCCAGGAACTTATTCAGATCCGCCACTGGCTTCCTCCTCGCGCACCAAAAACTTGGTCTTGACGGGCAGCTTCATCGCACCGCGCCGCAGAGCCTCCTTCGCGACTTCAGGTGCTACACCTGAAATCTCGAAGACAATGCGCCCCGGCTTGGCGATAGCGACCCAGAACTCCACGCCGCCCTTGCCTGAGCCCATACGCGTCTCGGCGGGCTTCTGCGTGACGGGCTTGTGCGGAAATACTCGAATCCACACTTTGCCGCCGCGCTTGGTGTAGCCCACGATGGCGCGTCGTGCGGCCTCGATCTGGCGGCTGGTCAGCCAGCCTTCTTCCTGCGCCTGCAAGCCATAAGTCCCGAACGCGATGGTGTTGCCCTTGATGGCCAGACCACTGCGGCGTCCGCGATGATGCTTGCGAAAACGCGTCCTCTTCGGCATCAACATAATTTGCTTCCTTTATGTCAAGCCGCCCCCAAGTACTTGGAAGTGCTTGGGGTGCGGATTAATCGTCGTCGAAATTGCGGCGCCTGCGGTCGCGGCCTCGGCCCGTCACGTTGACATGCTGGGTCTGGTCGTCGCCGATGATGTCGCCCTTGTAGATCCAGCACTTGATGCCGATGTTGCCATACGTGGTCGTCGCTTCAGCGAACCCGTAGTCAATGTCCGCACGCAGCGTGTGCAAAGGCACCTTGCCATCGCGAACCTGCTCGTGGCGCGCGATGTCGGCTCCGGCCAGGCGGCCCGAGCACAGCAAGCGGATGCCCTCAGCGCCTTCCTTCATCGTGCGCTGCACGACCTGGCGCATGGCGCGGCGAAAAGCGATGCGCCTCTCGATCTGCTGCGCCACGCTCTCGGCCACAAGCTGAGCGTCCAAGTTGGGCTGGCGAATCTCTTCGACCGTGACACGCACGTCCTTCTTGGTGAAGCGACGTAAGCTCGACTGCAAGCGCTCGATGTCTGCGCCACGCTGCCCGATGATGACGCCGGGACGAGCCGTGTGTAGCTTGACCACAACGCGGTTCGCGGTGCGCTCGATCTCGATGCGCGACAGAGCGGGATCGTTGTTGCGCTCGCGACCTGTCGGGCGGCCCTGCTTGGCCTTGAGCGTGCGGCGGATGTAGCGGCGGATGCGCTCATCTTCGATCAAGAATTCCTTGTAGGAATCCTTGGAGTACCAGCGGCTGTGCCAAGTCTTGATGATGCCCAGGCGTAGGCCATACGGATGGATTTTTTGTCCCACTCTGTTTTTCTCCTGTCTCTTGGCGATCAGCGTGGAGGCTTAAGTACTTGCAGCCAATCGCCAAGCTAATCGCATCCGAACTAAGCTGTTCCGCCCTCTTCGACGACCACGGTGATGTGGCTCATGCGCTTGAGGATCGTGTCCGCGCGCCCTCGCGAGCGCGGCAGGTAACGCTTCAAGACCTTGCCCTTGTCGATCATCACGTTCTTGACGATCAGGCGATCTTCGTCCGCGCCCTCGTTGTTGGTCGCGTTGGCCGCTGCGCTCTTGATGACTTTGGCCAGGATGGGCGAGGCCGAGTGCGTGTCGAGCGACAGGATGTTCTGCGCCACATCAACCGGCTTGCCGATGACCAACTTGGCCACGCGGCGAACCTTGAGCGGCGTCATGCGCAGGTCGCGCAAAATTGCTTTTGCCATTTTTTACCTCTTGCCCGCGCGCTCGGTGTGCCCGCCGTGGCGCTTAAAGGTGCGCGTCGGTGAGAACTCGCCCAGCTTGTGGCCGACCATGTTCTCCTGCACAAACACCGGAACGTGGCGCCGCCCATCGTGCACGCTGATGGTGTGGCCGATCATCTCGGGGAAGATGGTCGAGCGGCGGCTCCAGGTGCGGATAACTCGCTTCTCGCCGTTGGCGTTCAGCCCCATGATCTTGTCCATGAGGTGCTCGTCGCAAAACGGCCCTTTCTTGAGTGAACGTGACATATGAACTCCAAGGATGAAGACGGAGGGATGAAGGATGAGCGCCCCAAGTACTTGCAGGGCTCTTCATCCTTCATCCTTCAAACTTCACCCTTTATTTCGCTCCCTTGCGCTTGGAGATGATGAACTTGTCGCTCTGCTTCTTGGAGCGGCGCGTCTTGTAGCCGATGGCCTTGACACCAGTCGCCGAAACCGGGCCGCTCTTGCGACGCCCGACCGGAGCGCGGCCCTCGCCGCCGCCGTGCGGGTGATCGTTGGGGTTCATGGCCTTGCCGCGAACGTGCGGCTTGACGCCCTTGTGACGCATCCGGCCCGCGTTGCCCCACACAATCGACTCCCACTCTTGGTTGCCGACCTCGCCAATCGTGGCACGGCACAGGCGCTGAACCAAGCGCGTCTCACCTGAAGGCAAGCGCAGCAGAGCGAACTTGCCCTCTTTGGCCTGCAGCACAGCTGAGGCACCAGCCGAGCGAGCCATCTGAGCGCCGCGCCCTGGCGACAACTCGATGCAGTGGATTGTGGTGCCGACGGGGATGCGGTCGATGGTCATGCAGTTGCCCACACGAATTTCAGCCGTCGCGCCGTTCATGATCGAAGCGCCCACTTCCAGACCGCGCGGAGCCACGATGTAGCTCTTGGTGCCGTCTTCATATTGCACAAGAGCGATGTTCGAGGAGCGATTGGGATCGTATTCCAGAGCGGTGATCTCGCCGCGCACGCCATCCTTGGTGCGCTTGAAGTCGATGATGCGGTACAAGCGCTTGTGCCCGCCGCCGCGATTGCGCATCGTCATGCGGCCCTGGTTGTTGCGCCCGCCCTTCTTTGGCAGGGGCTCGGTGAGCGACTTCTCGGGGCGCTTCTTGGTGAGGTTCTCAGTTGTGAGAACCGTCATCGAGCGCCGCGCCGGGGAAGTCGGGTTAAAGGATTTGATTGGCATAATTCTCAGCCTCAGCAAGTACTTGTGGCACTCGCTGCTCGCTTACGCACCCTCGAAGATCTCCTTTAGGCGCGTCGCCCGCGACTCGGGCGAGACCTTGACGATGGCCTTCTTCCAGTCGGAGGTGCGTCCTGGGCGGCCTTTGCCGACGCGCTTGGTCTTGCCCTTGACGATCGAGGTGTTCACGTCCGCGACCTTCACGTCGTAGACAAGCTCAACGGCCTGCTTGATCTCGACCTTGTTCGCGCTGGTCTTGCAGCGGAACGTGTACTGTCCATCCTGGCTCTGGCGCACGCTCTTCTCGGTGATGAGCGGGCGCTCCAAAATCTGGCTGATTGGCCTCATCCGGTCACCTCTTCCTTGCCCGCTCCACCCTCGACGCGAGCCGTCATCTCGGCCCAGGCGCCGCTGGTGCACACGATGTTCTCGCACTTGAGCACGTCCACGATGCCCGTCTGCGACACGTGGCGCACATCCACCTTCGGGATGTTGCGCGCGCTCATCAGCAGGTTCGTCTCGTCGCGCGTCACCAGGAACAAGACCTTCTTGTCGCTCAGGCCCAGCGAGGCCATCAGAGCAACAACCGTCTTGGTTCTGGGAGCTTCCAGCGAGAGTCCATCGACAACCGCGATCAGGTCGTTTTGCAAGCGCGAGTTGAGCGCGGTGCGAAAAGCAGCCTGCTTCATCTTGCGCGGCGTGTTCTCGTGGTAGTCGCGAGGCCGAGGCCCGTGCGACACGCCGCCGCCCCTCATGTGAGGCGTGCGCTTGTCGCCCTGGCGCGAGCGTCCCGTTCCCTTCTGGCGCCGGATCTTTACGCCTGAGCCCGCCACTTCCGTGCGGTCTTTGGTCTTGGCCGTGCCCTGACGCGCTCCGTTCAGCTCAGCCACCATGACTTGGTGGACAAGCGTGTAGGCTGCGTTCGCGCCTGAGAGTTTCTCAGGCGCTTCGAGCGTACCAGATGACTGGCCGCTGCCATTAAATACTTGAATTGCCATCTCAATCCTTGTGCGCGCCTCGATGCGGGCGGACGCGCGTTTTCTCCAAGTACCTACAAGTACTTGCTGTTGGCTTCGCCCTCAAGCCGATTTGAACTCAAGGATGAAGGATAAGAACAGAAGGATGAACAGCCCGCCGCAAGTACTTGCAGGCCGCTTCATCCTTCATCCCTCCGCCTTCATCCTTCGATTAAGCGCCCTTCTTCTCGCCCGACACGTTGTTCCACTCGCCCAGGAACTCAGCCGGGATCTTGTTGAAGTCATCGGTGAAGCGCTTCAGGCCGATGTCGGTCAGAGGGTGCTTCAACAGCGCCTGGAAGGTCGCGAAGGGCAGCGTGGCCACGTCGCTTCCGGCCTTGGCCGCGTTGAGAACGTGCAGCACCGAGCGCGTCGAAGCGGTCAGAATCTGCGTCTGCAGGCCGTAGTTGTCGAAGATCTCACGGATGTCGCGCACCGTGTCCAGCCCCTCGATGCCGATGTCATCCAAGCGGCCTACGAACGGCGAGATGTAAGTCGCTCCGACCTTGGCCGCGCACAGAGCCTGCACGCCGTTGAAGCACAGCGTCACGTTGGTCTTGATCCCCTCAGAAGAGAGCTGCTTAACCAGCTTGATGCCGTCCGCGACCAGAGGAACCTTGACGTTCACGTTGGGCGCGATGCCCGCGACCATGTGCGCCTGGCGCAGCATATCCTCATAGTTCGTGGCCGTGACCTCGACCGAGACTGGGCCGGGCACCATACCCGCGATCTCCTTGCACAGCTCCATAAACGGACGGTTCGCCTTCGCCACGTGGGTCGGGTTCGTCGTCACGCCGTCGAGCAAGCCGGTGTCGAGAATGGTCTCGATTTCCTTGATGTCCGCCGTGTCCAGAAAGAACTTCATCTCTGCCTTCCTTTTGCGCACCACCCAGTGGTGCGCGCCCTACAGTCGATACTCACGCTCAATGTACTGAACGACCCGCACCTTCACGTCTGGAGACGGCCCGTGCGAGCGCAGGAACTCCAACAAAGCCTGTACAAACTCTTCCGGGACGGTCACAGATGGCACCTCTAAATCGATGTCCCACCCAGCTATTCCAGAACCGCCGCCACAGATCTCGGCCCGATCACCAAGCCAATCCTCAAGGTCGTCTTCGAGGTCGCTGCGATTCCACCAATGACCTGGCCCCGAAATGAATATATGCGAGACATCCATCCCGAAGCTCTCCTGCCCTCTTCACAAGTACTTACGCCTTCTCGATGCGAACCAGCCCGCCCGGAGCGCCGGGAATGGCGCCCTTGATCACCAGCAAGTTGCGCTCGGCGTTGACCTCAACGACTTCAAGGCCCTTCTGCGTCACGTTCTCGTTTCCGAAGCGGCCAGGCCTACGCGCACCGGGGAAGGTCCGAGCTGGGTCCGTCGCGCCGTTCGAGGCGGGCTTGCGGTGGATCTTCTGACCGTGCGAAGCCTTCTGCCCCTTGAAGCCGTGGCGCTTGATGACGCCGGCGAAGCCGCGCCCCTTGCTCTTGCCCTGCACCTTGATCGCGTCGCCAGCCTTGAACACATCGGCCACGCCCAGCGATGAGCCGCCAGCAGGCTCATCGCCCTCGGACTCTAAGCGGAACTCAGCCAGGTGGCGAGTGGGCGCTCCGCCGCCGTGCGTCTCGAAGTGGCCTGCGGTGGGCTGGTTCGCCTCGGAGCGCCCGCGATGCCCCGACTCGCCGCGCTTGACCTTGCCTTCCTTGCGCGGCGCCTTCTTTTCCAAGTAGCCCAACTGCAGCGCCTCGTAGCCGTCCTTCTCCGTCGTCTTGCGCTGCACAACCACGCAGGGCCCGCACTCGATGACCGTGACGCCAATTGCCGAGCCAGCCTCGGTGAACACCTGCGTCATGCCGACCTTGCGGCCCAGCAGTCCATTAATCGTTGCCATATTTCTCCAGCCAGAGGTCGTCCCCAAGCCTGCCTTCTGCAAGTACTTAAGGGTGGACGTTCGCCGCCTTCACTTCTAAAAGCGAAGAACAGAACGTTCTTAAAGCTTAATCTTGATGTCCACGCCGGACGGCAAGTTGAGGTTCATCAACTCGGTGACTGTGCGAGGATCGGGCTCGATGATGTCGATGAGACGCTTGTGCGTCCTCATCTCGAAGTGCTCCATGCTCTCCTTGTCCACGAAAGGCGAGCGGATCACGCAGTAGATGCTCTTTTCTGTGGGCAGCGGAACCGGCCCGCTCAGGCGGCTTCCCGTGCGGCGAGCCGTGCTCACAATCTGCGCCGCACTCTGATCCAGTAGCTTGTGATCAAAGGCGCGCAGCCGAATGCGAATTCTATCCCCAGCCATTTTTATCCTTTTTTCGCTTCAGCCGACAAAAAGCCGGTGAGCCACTTTGCGTGACCCACCGGCCTTTATGTTCGGCAACTACTTGGTGATCTTCGTGACAACACCGGCTCCGACCGTGCGGCCACCCTCGCGGATGGCGAAGCGCAGGCCTTCGTCCATGGCCACAGGCGACAAGAGCTCGATGAACATCTTGATGTTATCGCCAGGCATGACCATCTCGGCACCGTCAGCCAGCTCGGTCACGGTTCCGGTCACGTCCGTGGTGCGGAAGTAGAACTGAGGACGGTAGTTCTTGAAGAACGGGGTGTGACGCCCGCCCTCTTCCTTCGACAGCACGTACACCTCGGCCTCGAAGACCGTGTGCGGCGTGATCGAGCCGGGCTTGGCGATGACCTGGCCGCGCTCGATGTCTTCGCGCTTCATGCCGCGCAGCAGGGCGCCGCAGTTGTATCCGGCCACAGCCACGTCCAGAGACTTGTTGAACATCTCAAGACCCGTGACAGCCGTCTTTTGCAGGTCGCGGATGCCGACGATCTCGACTTCCTCGCCAACCTTGATCTGCCCGCGCTCGATGCGTCCGGTGGCAACCGTACCGCGTCCCGAGATGGTGAACACGTCTTCAACGGCCATCAGGAATGGCTTGTCGGTCTCGCGCTCGGGCTCGGGAACGTAAGAGTCCAGCGCGTCCATCAGTTTCTGAATGCACTCTTCGTCCTCGGGCTTCTCGCCAGCAAGAGCCTTGGTGGCTGAACCGTGGATGATGGGCGTGTCGTCGCCGGGGAAGTCGTACTTGGAGAGCAGATCGCGGATTTCGAGCTCAACCAACTCCAACAATTCCGGGTCATCCACAAGGTCAACCTTGTTCAGGAAGACAACCATGTAAGGCACGCCGACCTGCTTGGCCAACAGGATGTGCTCACGCGTCTGCGGCATAGGGCCATCAGCAGCGGAGACAACCAAGATAGCGCCGTCCATCTGGGCGGCGCCGGTGATCATGTTCTTGACATAGTCGGCGTGGCCGGGGCAGTCGACGTGCGCGTAGTGGCGGTTGACCGTCTCATACTCGACGTGCGCGGTGGCGATGGTGATGCCACGGTCGCGCTCCTCAGGAGCTTTGTCGATCTGGTCGAAGTTGACGGTCTTGGCCAGACCCTTCTTCGACTGCACCTTGGTGATGGCAGCGGTCAGGGTGGTCTTGCCATGGTCAACGTGACCGATGGTGCCGACGTTCACGTGCGGCTTGCTGCTTTCGTACTTTTGCTTGGCCATTTGTGTGGCAACTCCTCAAAAATTCCCGACACGGTGGTCGGCGTTCGCGAGTGGGCTATTATAACGCCGCCCCACAACCCATTCAAGCCACTGCAACAGAAGTACTTGTGGGCCAGGCGCGGCATCTAAAGAAGAAAAGGCAGGGCAAAACGCAAAAAGCCCTTCGCCCGCGCCAAGCCGACGCGCAGCGGAGGGCAATTGCCTTCGCAGCACGCCGGCAGTATCGAACGCTTGAACAACGCGCTCGACTTACGGGCGAACAATCCGTTCTTCAGACACCGACGTTACATTATAGGGAATCGAAGTATTCAAGGCAAGTACTTGGGGCGTCAATCCCAGGCGTCCGCTTCGCTCAGGCTGGAGCTGAGCCCTCACCTCGACCTGGGCCATGTTGAGCGATGGTGCTGCCAGGGTCAGCAGCCCGAGGATTTGCATCATCTTGCTCCTCAAATACTTGAGGCTCTTCATCTTGGGAGCGGCCAGCCCACAAGCAAGGCGCCAAGAGTGATCGCCATAATCAAGAGCGTGCTCGCCAGCGCCATCTTCCAGCACGTGGGCGTGATCTGCTTCGGGTTTGGCTCCAGGAACGGGATGACGCCGCCGTTGAGGATATACATCATGCCCTGCACGATGAGGACGGCGATGCTCATGCCGCCGTAGCGATACAGCGCCTGCTTCAAGCCGCCATTATAGGTGAGGAGCACGCCTCCGCCCTCTCCCGCGCCCCGCAGCGCGATGTCCGAGGTGAACCAGAGGTAGAACAGCGCAAAGGAAGCCGCCATGACCAGATTCACGATCCACAGCAGGGGCAAGTACTTGCGATTGCGAACGCGTTCTTCCATGAAATTCTCCGCTTACCCTCAAGTACTTGCAGCTCAGGAACACTGAAGCTGCATCCAGACCTTGTCAAAGCGGCGCGCAGCCAAGTCATCAGCGTGGATGCAGAAGTAGATCATGCCAACGTCGCCCCAGCACCACTTGACTTTGCGCGCCTGCCGGTCGAACTGCGAATCAAGTTGGAAGAGCAGGCTCCAATTCTTCGCTTCGCCTCGCTGCATTTGCTTCCAGAACGCTTCGGAGTTGCCCGCAGGCAGTTTTAAGTTGTTGGCTTCCAGGTAAGCGCATGAAGGCACATCGTCCTGAACGTGATCCGCATAACCCAGCAACCTGTGGCGCGACTTCCCAGATGCCCTATTGCCCAGCATCTCCAACCAATCCAGATACACCTCCCAGTCAGCATCGTCGGGCTCAACATCTACTAATACTGCCGCATTCGTGTCAGGCACCGTCCACTCTACCGCGAACTCCAATGCGTGCGCTGGCAGCGAGCTGAATTGAGGCATCTTCGACTTGTCCAGTTGCTCCCGCCGCTCCAACGCCACCTCGCGCGGCCACCACAGTCCTTGCCACGCGCCCGCATCATCCGCTTCGCCCCATGGCTGCTCTTCAATCGCATAGAAGAAGCTCAGCGTCCCGGAATCCGGCAACGCGTGCTCAACATCAAAAGCCGCCACTTCCTCCAGGTTGAACTGAGCCACGAACCCAAGAGGCTTCCCCTTCCACTCCGGCCACTCGAAGCCAAGCGGCACATCAGGCGCGCCTCCGATTTTGGAGGCGCCGATCGCGATGTTCGTATCATCCGCTTCGTGCGTGATGATGCCGATGGCGGGCCGCAGATTGTCCGCCAGCACTTGCCGCAGACGCTCGGGCGCGTGCTCTTCGATCAGCGCAAGTACTTGCTCGCGTGTTGGAAAGCTCATTAGTAGTCGATCCTCATCGCAGCGCGCACGCCTTCCATCACTTGCTCGGCTCGCTCGCGGCCGCGCTTGGTGCCTTCGCGCACCACGTCCCACACCAGAGTCTCGTCGCGCGCCAGCTCCTCGCGCCTGGCTCGGATCGGGCTGAGAAGCTCCTCAAGTACTTGCACCAGCTCACGCTTGACCGTGACATCGCCGAGCAAGGGCTTGCCCTTTTCGTTCTCGCCGCCCTTGCGATACATTTCCTTCAGCTCTTCAACGCGGGCTTTGTCCGGGTTAAAGGCGTCGTGGTAGGTGAAGACGGGGTTGCCTTCGACATTGCCGGGCTCGCGGCCCGTGATGCGGTTGGGGTCCGTGAACATACTCATCACCTTCTGGCTCAGCGTCTTGGCGTCGTCGCCCAAGTTGATGGCGTTGCCCAAGCTCTTGCCCATCTTGGCCTGGCCATCGGTTCCGGGCAGGCGCGAAACCTGGGCATACATTCCCTCGGGCTTAACCAAGGTCTCGCCATAGAGGAAGTTGAAGCGCTGCACGATCTCGCGGCTCAGCTCGATCATGGGTTTCTGGTCGTCGCCTACGGGAACCAAATGAGCACCAAAGGCCGTGATGTCGGCGGCCTGCGACACGGGGTAGCACAGGAATCCCATCGGCACTTCAGCGCCGAACTTCTGCTCGATCTCGGTCTTGACCGTTGGGTTGCGCTCGACTCGGGCCAAAGTCACCAGATTTAAATAGAAGACCGTGAGCTCAGCGATCTGCGGGACTTGCGACTGGATCACGAAGGCGCACTTGTGAGGGTCCAGACCAACAGCCAGATAATCGAGCACGACCTCGCGGATGTTGGCGCGCAGAATTTCGGGTCGCTCGTAGTTGTCGGTCAGGGCCTGCACGTCGGCGATGAGGATGAAGGTTTCATACTCGTCCTGCAGCGCGACGCGGTTGCGCAAAGAGCCCACGTAATGCCCCAGGTGCAGAGGGCCGGTGGGCCTGTCGCCGGTCAGAATCGTTTTCTTGCTCATGGCGGCTTATTTTAACGTCCACAAGTACTTGCAGAAGTTCAGCGCAGCCTTAACGAAGCCGGGCGCGCACCAGAACTTCATCGCTGCCCACGACCTGGACGCGCGGCGGCAGCTCGATCTGGACGCGGCGCTGCAGAAAGCCGTCCTGCTTCTGGGCGCGCGAGGCATCGACCTGGATGCGCAGCGAGCCGATCTTCTCGATCTGGAGCAAGGGGCCGCTCACCGTCAGGTGATCGGGAAGGACTTGGGGCGGGCCAGCCGTATCTCCAGAGGCGACATTAACCAGGCTCACTTGCAGGGGCACGTCCTTTTGCAGCGCTTGCTCGCGCAGCACGGCGACAGCTCCAACACTTGCCGGCTCAACCGCGACTTCGGGCACGCGCTCGCCTCCGGCATCGGTGGCTTCCAGAAGGGCCTGAATTCTGTGGGCGGCGTTCAGCTTGAGCGGGCCTGAACGGATGATCGCGCGCAGCGATTGCACACGCGCCAGCGACTTGGACGGCCCGAACAGCGTGGCCACCGAGCGCTCCAGGCGCACGCCCTCGATGCTGTAGCCGCGTGCTGAGGTGAGCTGAGCTTCGATGGAAAGCTCCTGCTGAGCCGCGCGATCCAGGTGCACTACTACGTTGGCGGGCTTGACGCCGATGACCTCAGCATCTTCCAGCGAGGCCTGCGCCTTGACAGGTACATCCTGAGCGCCCAACTGAGCCAGCGAGAAGTCCAACGAAGCGCGCACCGCTCCGTTGCCAAGCGAGGGCGCTTCATCGGGCGCGGCCAGAGGATTGGGTGGCGCAAAGCCCTTCAGCTCGCGCAGCCGAGCTCGTGGCGCCCGCAGCGTGACCTGCACCTCGCGCGGAATCTTCTCGCGGTTGAGCACGATCAGGCGCGAGGGAGCCGCGTCGCGCAAGGGCACGCGAAACGACATCGTCTCCCAGGGGTTCACCTCGCCCCTCACATGGCTCCACAGCCCAATGGCCAGGATCAAGGACAGCAGCTTGAGATTCCAGTTGTTGAGCAAACGTTGCATTTCGAGGTGGTGAGTGCAAGTACTTGCAGAGCGCTACCGCCGCATCGCGCCGCGCACCGCACCCAGCGTCGAGCGCAAGGTGCGACGCGGAGCCGTCAGTGCGCTCTGAGCCGCCACGCCGACTGATCGTGCGAACGGCCTCAAACGCAGGGCGCCTTCCTCGCGGCCTCCCAGCAGCGACAAGATCTCGTCAGCCAAGAGCTTGGGCTGCAAAATCGAGTTCATGGTGCCGTTGTAGGCCAGGCTCACGTTGCCCGTCTCTTCCGAAACCACAATCGTGATCGCATCCGTGGCCTCGCTGAGTCCCAGGGCCGCGCGATGCCGCGTCCCGACAGTACGTGGTAGTGAATCGGTCTGAGACAGGGGCAGAATGCAGGCGGCTGAGGTGATGGTCTCGCCGTGCAGCAGAGCGGCTCCGTCGTGAAGTGGAGAGCCGCTCTGGAAGATGGTGCCCAGCAGCTCAGCCGAGAGCCGCGCGTCCAGGCGCGTGCCCGAAGCGGCGATGTCATCGAGCCCCGTCAAGCGCTCAATGACGATGAGGGCTCCTGTGCGCTTGAGAGCCAGGCCTTCAACAGCGCGCATGACTTCGTTGGCCACGCGCGCGGATTGGGCTAAGGGCGCGCGCCCCAGGTTGAGGCCCAGCACATCGAGCCTTCCGCGCCCGATCTGGTTCAGGGCGGCGCGAATCTCGGGCTGGAACAGGATCACGACGACCAGAGCCGAGGCGAAGATGAGCTGGCCTATGATCCACTGCAAGGTGTCCATGCCCAGCCACTGCGCGGCCTTCATCACGCCCAACAGAATGGCCAGGCCCTTGAGCAAGGGCATCGCACGCGTGCCCTGAGCTAAGGAAAGCAAGTAATAAATCGCTGTCGCGACCAGCGCGATGTCCAGCAGAGCCGCCACATCGAGCTGCCTGTAGAAATCGCGCCACCAGGAAAGAAGCCAGGGCCAATTCATCTGAATCTTGATCGGGAGGCTCAAGTACTTGCGGCGGGCAAGGCGTTAAAGTTCGACGGGCGGCGCTTGGAGCGTATCGCAGCTGATGTGCAATTCAGGGCGGGGCTGTTGCCACTTGCAATCTTCGGTTGCGACAGAATTGGAAGTGGGCGACGGCCCCGCGTTCTTTGTGGGTCTTGATCACACGAACTGATGTTTGCTCTAATCTTCAAGCGGGGGTGTTACGCGCTCTTGGTTCACGACGACACGGCGCACGCGAGAGGCCACGCCGCACACGATCTCGTAGCCTATGGTCTGAGCCCAGCCAGCCACTTCATCGGCTGAGATCGTCTCGTTTTTATCGCGCCCCCATAGTGTGACCGGGTCTCCAACCGAGGCGGCGACATCGGTGACATCAATGAGAATCTGATCCATCGTGACGCGGCCCACAACCCTCGCCCGTCGCCCGTTCACAAGTACTTGAGCACGCCCCGAAGCCAGCCGAGGGTAGCCATCAGCGTAGCCCACCGCCACGGTTGCGATGCGCGAAGGTCGCGGCGCGCGCCACGCTTGGCCGTAAGAAACGCCCTCGCCCCTGGGGATGCTCTGCTCGTGCGTGATGCGAGCGCGCAGGCTCATCACGGGCCGCAGATGCAGCGGGGCGAGTTGCTCAGGGCTCAGGCCGCAGCTCAGGCCGTAGCTCGCGATGCCCACGCGCACCATGTCGAAGCGCGCGTGCGAGAAGGCGATAGCGGCGGCGCTGTTAGCCGCGTGCAACAGAGGGCGCGAATCCTGATTCCAGTTCAGAGGCGAGAGTTCTACAGTGCGCAGAAAGCGGCGTCGCTGGCGCTGGGTGAAGACCGTGTCGCAATCGGCGCTCGCGAAGTGCGTATAGATGCCCGCGACGCGCAGGAAGTCAAAGCGCCGCAGCTTGTCGAAGAACGCTGGAGCCTGCTTCCAGGGCACGCCCAGACGGTGCATTCCGGTGTCGATCTTGACGTGAACGCTTAGCTCAAGGCCGCGCCTTTCGGCTTCGAGGTGCAAAGCCCGCGTGACATCGAGCGTGAAGACAGTGGGCGTTAAGCCGAAGTCGAGCACGCCGGGAGCTTCTGAGGGCAGGATCGCCGAGAGCAGTAGGATGGGACGGCGCACGCCCGCTGAGCGCAGGGCCGCGCCTTCATCAACCGAGGCCACGCCCAGCATCAGGACATCTTGAGGCGGCAGCAACTCGATGGCTTGGGCCAGAGTAGCGGCTCCGTGCCCGTAACCATCGGCCTTGAGCACGCACAGCAGGGGCACGCCGCACCAGAGCTTCAGGGCGCGCAGGTTTTGGAGGTAAGCCTCCAGGTCGATCTCGGCCCAGATGGGGCGCGAGCGTAGGCAAGTACTTGCGGGCGCGTCGTGTTGCACCCAGGGCATTCTAACAATCGCACCCAGAGCGGAGACGAGCACTTATCGCAAGTACTTGCAGAAAGAGTTGGCGCGCGCAAGCGTTAGCTCAGATGCTGCTCAACGCAAGGCGGCTCTTTGGGCGAGTTGAAGGGGAGCCGCTATACTGGCGATCAGCAAGTCGGGAAGAAGGAGTTTTCAATGTTAGGACTCGGTGGACCAGAACTGTTAATGGTCATGCTGCTGGTGCTGTTGTTGTTCGGAGGCGCCAAAATTCCTCAGCTCATGCGCGGGCTGGGCGAAGGGATGCGCGAGTTTCGCAAGGCCACGGAAGACGACCCGCACACAACCCCCAGCACAACGATCAGCACAGCCCCCAACACAACGCCCAGCAACACGATCAACACAGACCCCAGCACAAGCCCCAGCAACACGGTCAACAGCAACACGGTCAACAGCAACAAGACGCACGTCTGATCGGCTTTTGGCTCAGCTGGGCGCACAACCCAACTGTCCGCAAGTAAAGTACTTGCATGGACATCTCGACCTTAGAGCGCGATTCCTCCTCGTTCCACGAGTGGCGGAATCGCGCTTTTCCTTTTTTCCAGCGCAAAATCTTCCTCAATCACGCCGCCGTCGTGCCCTTGCCCCAGGTCGTGGTCGATGCCGTCTCCAAGTACTTGGCCCTCGTCTCCGAGCAAGGCCAGTTCGAATACGTCCACCGCGACATCTACAACCGCTGTCGCGGGCGCGTCGCTACTCTGCTCGGCCACGGCGCCCGGCCCGAGGAAGTCACCTTCGCGGGCTCGACCTCGCACGCTCTGGGCATCGTGGCCACTTCGATCGACTGGAAACCGGGCGACAACTGCGTCATCGCTGACGGCGACTTCCCCGCCAACGTCGTCACCTGGCTCAACTTAGAGCACAAATACGGAGTCCAGGTGCGCCGCATCCCGCGCCGTCCTGACTTCAGCGTTGTGCTGGAAGATATAGGGCCTTTAGTCGATGAGCGCACGCGGATTGTGTCCTTGTCCTCGTGCAACTTCCTCTCGGGCTGTCCAATCGACACGAACGCAATCGGCAAGTACTTGCGCTCGCGCGGCGTCTTGTTCTGCCTGGACTCGATCCAGACTCTGGGCGCGGTTCCCGTTGACATCTCGCACGTCGATTTCGTGTGCGCCGATGCTCACAAGTGGCTGCTCGGGCCGTGCGGCGTGGCCGTGCTGTGGGTGCGCCAGCAAGTCCTTGAGACGCTGCGCCCCGCCATGTTGGGCTGGCTGTCGGCTCCCAACGTAGAGAACTTCTTCGCTTACTCCACGGATCCTCTGCCCACAGCCGAGCGCTTCTCGCCCGGCGAGCGCAATTACACCGGCATCGCGGGCCTGGACTCGATTCTGGGAACACTTGAAGAGGTGGGACACGAAACCATTGCCGAGCGCGTAGTTGGGCTGAGGAATTACGCCGCGCGCAAAGCAGCCGAAGCGAGCCTGCAAGTACTGTGGAAGCCCGATGAGCGTCGAGCTGGCAACCTGAGCTTCCGCATGAAGAGCGACGAGCTTACCCATGAGCTGTATCAAAAGCTGGATGAAAAGTTCTCGCTCTCGCTGCGCAACGACATGGAAGGCCGGAAGTGGCTGCGCCTGTCGCCGCACTTCATGAACTGCTCCGAAGACATCGACGCTCTGTTTGAAGAGATACGCGCCTTCGAGCAAAGCTGAGCATCAAGTCCAACCAAGAGCGATGATTCTCTCGCCCTCGCGCCGCTCGGATGCGATCTTCCACCTCAAAGCCGCCGCTTTGCAAGCGCGTCGTGCTCTGCTCGACTGGCGCGCGGGCATCCGTCGCTTGAAGCGCGGCCAGGCGGAGGATTTTCCCTTCGTCCTCGCGCAGCATCGCACGCCGCTGCGAGGCGAGAGCCTGAGCGCAGCCGAGCGAGCGCTGGAGCAGGGCAAGATCCAGAACCTGCGCGCTTCGGCTCGTAGGCTGAACAACCTGCTGCTGGAGCCCAACGCGACGTTTTCGTTCTGGAAGCACGTGGGGCGCGCGACCCGGCGACGCGGCTTTGCGCGTGGGCGGCTCTTGCGCGAAGGGTGTTTAGTGCCAGCCGTGGGCGGCGGCCTGTGCCAGATGTCGAACGCGCTGTATGAAGTCGCGCTGCAAGCTGAGCTCAGCATCATCGAGAGGTGGGCGCACTCGCGCGCTGTTCCTGGTTCGGCTGCGGCTCAGGGCCGAGACGCGACGGTGGCCTGGAATTACATAGACCTGCGCTTCTCCTCGCCTCGCCCTCTGCTGCTGCAAGTACTTGTGGCCCAGGACGAGCTGATCGTGCGCCTGCGCTCGCCCGAGCCCATAGCTCAAGCCGCTCCACTTAACTTCATCCCGCTCTCCCAAGTCGCGAAGTCCAGGCCGCGACTTGATGCTCTGGCTCACTCGTGCGCCTCGTGCGGCCAAGAGGCGTGCTTCCGCCATCAAAATCAGCCAGCAGCACCCGGCCAGGGTAAGCGCACGCTGTTCTTGCTGGACGAAACCTGGCCCGAGTTCCTCGATTGGGCTAAGCAGAACTTTGGGGCGCACGATGCTCTCTCCTCGCCACGTCCCATCAAGGCGCTGCAAAATCTTCCGTGGCAGAGCGTCCACGCGGCTCAACTGTTCGCGCTGGATCGCTCGCTCCAGGTGCGCCGCTCCCAAAGCGCGCCCGAGCGCAACGCGGCTCAGTTCCGTTGCAACCGCGATTTAGCGCGTGCTCTGTCTCGCGCTTTGAGCGCGGACATCGAGCGCGTGGTGATCGCGCAGAGCCTGCTGCCTTTCGCGTGGAGCTCGGGCGCGCTGGGCGGGCGGCGCTTCGATGTTCTGATGACGCGCCCTCCGCTGAGCGAGGTGCACAAGCGCCTGGATCGGGCTCTGCAAGCGCATCCCGAGCGCCTTCAGCTGGGCGATTTCCGTGCGCCTCTTGAGCTTGTGCTCGATGAAGAGCGCGCACTGGAGGCTGCCGACGCTTGTATTACGCCGCACGCTCACATAGCCGATGTTCTGGAAGCGCGTGGGCTTCCGGTGCGGCGCTTGAGTTGGAAGCGGCCCGCCGCAAGTACTTGCAGCGGCCACAGAACGCGCTCGATTGCCTTCCCCGGCCCCACAACCGCGCGCAAGGGAGGCCACGACGTGCGTCAAATAGCACGCGAGTTGGATTTAGAAGTCGTGCTCTTGGGCAGCGAGTTGGAAGGCGTCGGCTTTTGGGACGGCGTGCGCGTGCGCCGAGTTGAGCGTGGCCATGAGTCGTGGCTGGATGAAGTGGCGTGCGTGGTTCAGCCCGCGCTGCTGGAAGAGCAGCCGCGCGTTCTGCTGCGTGCGCTAAGCCGAGGCGTTCCCGTGATCGCGACGCCGGAATGTGGGCTGAGCGGGGATGAGGATGGGCTTGAGCTTGTGGCCTTTGGCGATGCTGAGGCGCTGCGTGCTGCTGTGGTGCGCGTTCTATTAAGAGCACTGCCTGCTCGGGCTGACGACGCAAGTACTTGAGGCGCCGTCAAGGCACCTCGACGACATTGGGGGCGTTGGAGCAGTCCCAGGCGAAGGTCTTGATGTGGCCGTCGAAGAAGACGCGGTTCCAGCGCCCGCCGTGGTTGTAGTCGGCGTTTTGAGTGCCTCCGTCATTTGGGCAAGTCGCCACATCCTCGAGCAATTGGTAGCCAGCGGCTCCAGCGGCTCGGGTGGAAGCATCGATGCGGTAGGAGAGGACGCCGCCCTGATTGCCCAAGCGCCAGCCGTGGTAGTTGTAGCTGGTGACGTGCGGCACGGGAAGGCCGCCCGAAATTTCGGCAGCGTTGTATGAAGTGCCGTCCGCAGGGCACATCCAGATCGCGGAGTCGTGGGTGTAAGGCTGCAGGCTGGCCAGCAGTTGGCGACTTTGCTCAACGAATACAGGGGTTCCGTTGGGAAAGCGCGTGGCGGCGGCTCGGCTATTGTAGGGAGGCAGCAAGCTTTCGTTGTCTCCGGCGTATTGAGCGCAGGCCAAATACAGCTGGTGCAGGTTGCTGGAGCACGCGCTGAGCCGAGCCTGAGTCCGCACGCGCCCAAACACAGCCACCGCAATCGCAGCCAGCACAGCAGTGATGGCGATGACCACCAGCATTTCGATCAAGGTAAAGCCACGCCGCTTCATTGTGTTGCTCCTGTTTGCCAACTGCGCAGTTTACTTCAAGAAGATGCTGCAAGTACTTGCTACGCTTCGGGCGGCACGCGGCGCTTGGTTTCGCGCGTGGCCTGGGCGAACTGGGCCAACTCCTCGGGCGTAATGACCTCAGCGCGCTGCATCTTGCCCAGGATGAGCTGAAGGTTCTCGTGCTCGCGGTGGCGCGCGTGGTGCGCCTCGATCCTCTTGATGTAGTCGTCGATCACCTTGGGCTCCATCGACTCCATCGTCTTGCTGAGCAATAGATCCTCAACCAGAGCGCGCGCTTCAGGCGACAGCTCCTCAAACAAGCGCGGAGGATCCACAGGTTCGTCCTCGGGCCAGGCCTTCAGGTAGGACGCGATTTCAAAGTGCACCTCGCGCGTCCACATCGCGGCTGGGATGCGTTCGCACAGCGAGAGGCGCAGGCTCGGGGCGTTGAGCATAGCCAGCAGCAAGGCCCGCTCGGCCTTGACCACGCCCGATCCATCTTCGGTTGTGACGCTGGTCAGCAGCCGAGCCGCCAGAGCATCGGTGCCCGCCTCGCCGCCCGCGTTGTGATCTTCTTCCTTGCGAGCCTTCCAATCGCCGCGCGCCTTCCACTCACTCTGGGGAATCCACGGACGCTTCACGCCCGCTCCAGGAGCGCGCGGCGTGAACGGAAGCACTTCGCCCGCTTCGGGCTCGGCTGCTCCGGGCTGCAAGTACTTGTCGCCTTCGCCCGCCTCCTGATTCCCTTCGCGTTGCGGCAAAGCAATGACTTCGCCGCTGCTCTTCTCGCGCAGCCGAACCTCAACAGCCGCTCGCTCCTGAACCCGGCGCTGCTGGTTGCGTGCGTCTCGTCTCAGCTCGCCCTCAGCGGTTGAGACGCGTTTGCGAATGGATTCTTCGATGGTCGCCAGGCGATCCAGAGCGCCGCTGCTCTGAGCCACTTGCTGAGCTAAGTTAGAGATATAAACCGAGCGCTCGCCTTCATCTGACAGCTCGGCGATGACGCGTGCGGCCCCAGCTATGGCGTCCTCGCGCGCCATTCGGTTGCCCGAAAGCCCCTCTCCCATCGCGTGCTCGATGCGATATTGGGCCAGACGAGGAGCCTGGGCCAGTACTTGCTCGAAGCCCTGAGCGCCGAACTCGCGGATAAAGGTGTCGGGATCGTGCTCTGCGGGCAGCTTGACGACGCGCACCGCAAGCCCGAACGAGTCGAACATCGGACCTGCGCGCAAAGTGGCTTTGAGGCCGGCGCCGTCGCCATCGAAGCACAGGAAGATGGTTTTGGGCTTGACTCGGTTCAAGAGGCGCGCGTGATCCTGGGTTAAGCTCGTGCCCAGAGTCGCGACCGTGTTGGCGAAGCCAGCCGCGTGTAGCGCGATGGCGTCCATGTAGCCTTCGGTAACAATCAGCGCGTCGCGCTTGGAGATTTCGGGGCGCGCCAGGTGCCAGGCATACAGCGTGCGCGATTTGGAAAACAAGGGGCCTTCGGGCGAGTTGATGTACTTGGCCTCGGGCGTGCCCGTCTCGCCGCCATCGAGCGCGCGGCCTCCGAAGCCGATCACCGCGCCGCGCTCATCCCAGATCGGGAAGATCAGGCGATGCCTGTAACGGTCGTAGTAGCGCTTGCCACGCTCGTCTTCCTTCTCGACCAGCAGCCCGGCTTTGGCTCCTTCTTCAGCCGAGAAGCCGAACTTGCGCGTGAGGAAGTTGGTGCAGGCGTCCCAGGAATCGGGCGCGTAGCCCACACCGAAGGCTTCCAGGGTCTCGCGCCCGAGCTTGCGCGTGCGTGCGTAATCGCGAGCCTGCAGCCCCGCGTTGCCCGCGAACTGCTCGCGGAACCACGAGGCGGAGACGCTTGTGACGCGTTGCAGACGGTCGCGCTCGGCATAGGCCTGCGACTGCTCGGGCGTGATGTCGGACTTGTCGCGCAAAGGGATGCCGTAGCGCTCGGCCAGCTTGCGCTTGACCTCGTTAAAAGGCAGGTTCTCGGCCAGCGCGACGAACTTGAACACGTCCCCAGAGACGGAACATCCGAAACATTTGAAGAAGCCCTTGTCGCGCGACACGTTGAACGAAGGCGTCTTCTCGTTGTGGAACGGGCAGCACGCCTTCCAGCGGCCAGCGCCCGCTGGAATCAAGGACACGTATTCCTCGATGACCTCGACGATGTCGGCGCGGCGGCGGATTTCCTCGATCACCGGGTCCATAAAAGGAAGAAGCAATCGAGCGCTCTGCAAGTACTTGCAAAGCGCTCAGAGCAGCTCTTAGCCCTTCTTCGCATCCGAACCGGCTGGAGGCGCGGCTGCTGTGGCACCCGGCGCGGAGGCAGAGGGCGCCGTGGCAGAAGGCGCGGCAACAGGAGCGGGAGGCGCGGACGCAGCCGTATCAGTTGAAGTGGAATCGCCCGGCAACGGAGCCAGCGGAGGCGGCAGCTTGCTGTCCTTGCCGTTCACAATGTCGGGCGGCAATACCGGCGCGTCTATGAATTTCGTTCTCTTGCGTGGCGGGGACTTGGTCTTGCTGCTTCCCCTGGGGATGGTGCTGATGGTGTTGGGCGCCTGGATCATATTGGAGTCGATCCAGATCGTGGCTTCAGGGCCGTCGATGGTCTGCCTGTCGCCGTTGACGAAGTGGACGTTGCCCACCAGACGCACGATGTTGCGGTCTTCATCGAATAGGATACGGTCGCAGGTGCCGAAGTTCTCGCCCTGGCGCATTCGGATGTTGCCCGAGAGCGTGGCCTGCTTGGTCTCATAGTCGTAGTCCAGGCGGTCGCAGGTGATGCTCGAAGCCTTGTGCAAGACTTCGCCGCGCACCGACTTGCTTGGGTTCTGGCCCCTGAGCCCATCGCTCTGGCCATGAGACTTCAAGACGACGTTGCCTGTGAGGGTCATCATCTTGTCGTTGAAGTCCACGCGCAGCAGGTCGCCGATGATGGTCGAGTCGCGGCTTTCGACGTGCAGGTTCAAGCGCGCGGTGGCGGTGTTGTCCTTCTCGTAGTGCGTCACGTCATCGGCGTACAGGATGAAGTCCTCGCCCACTTGCCAGACCTGGACGTTGCGCTTCATGTGGCGCACACCGTTGGCCAGGTCCACAGTGGCCTCGCCGCCCGGATTCGAGATGCGCACCGTGCCCAGAGGATGATCCTTGTCCGGCGCGGCTGCAGTTGTAGCCGAAGGCTGAGCCCGGCTCAAGGTGGCTGGCACGACAACAGCAGCGGCACTCAGCACCATCAAGGCCACAACGCTCCGCCCAGCACTTAGATTCAGCATTCTCTTGTTCATCATTATCATCCTCCGCTGTCCAACAAGACTTGCGCCCGCGTTCGATGTGCGCCAAGTTTAGCGCCACGCTCGTGTGTAGGTTTCATGTAGCTGTCGGCTCTGGGCGCTGAAGTTCTCAAGTACTTGAGGCCCTGGAGCGTGGGCTCAGCGCTTGAAGCCGTATTTTCGCAGCAGTGGAGGCTGGATCGCCAGGTCGTTGATGCCTCCGGGGAAGGTGATAATGCGCTTCTTGACATCGGCCACCACCTGAGAACCCTGGGCCGAGAGCCCAGGCGCCTGCAAATTGACGGGCTGCATCGATTGCAGTTCGCCTTTGCGCGCGTCGTAGCTGAGCCCAACAGTCTGGATGTCGGCGCCCCTGAAGCGGGCCCGAACCGCTTCGGGGCAGTCCAGGCGCTGATCCTTCTCGTTCCACGAGGCCTGGCGCGAGCGTATCGAGAGGCCGTCCTGCCCTTCAACTTGCAGTTCCCCCTCGGCTTTCCAGTCGCGCGTCTGTTGATCGAAGCTCACGGTCTGGGCGCTCATCTGCAGGTTGGGCTTGCCTTCGCGGAACAAGATGGCGCGCGAAACCTGCGACAGCGTGGCCCAGCGCTTATCGGACGAGAGGTCGATGTTGGCCGCCGAGAACTCCCACACCTTGCGCCCATCCACGTCACGCGCCTCGAAGCGTTGCACGTCGCGCGCGCTGATTGAGGGGCCGTCCTCGCCCTTGGGAGTCTGGTTGGGGTCCCAGTCTCGCGCGTCCTGCGTCACCCAGCGCCACAGGCCTGGAGCCATGGCCACGCCCAGAGCCACGCCCAGCACGCCCACAGCACGCTTGAGGGCGGGCGCCACTGCGCCGCGAGGGGTGCTGCCCGTGCGAATCTCTGTTCTTCTCGCCATGCTCTGCATTCGTGCCGCTCAGCCCGCGCCTCATCATCCAAGTACTTGAGGCCTTCCACCTCCGCGCTTTGTTCGCCCGCTTGAGGCGCTGCGAGCCCAGAGAAAAACAAACATCCGAACCGGTAGTTCCCGGTTCGGATGTTTGGGGCGTGAAGAAGTTGCGTCCGAACCAAAGACGGTTGGCTCAGACACCTGAGACACCTTAGCGGTGCTTGGGCGGGCTCAAGCGAGGCGAGCCCGGCGGCCTGCCTCCAATGGTCGTCGCCGTGGCCGTGGGAGTGTTGGCTGGCGTGCCCGGCCCAGGCGTGGGTGCGGTTGTAGGCGTGGGCGAGTTCGTGGGTGTGGGTGCAGCCGTGGCGGTTGGAACTCCGCCCGGGGTGTTGGTAGCTCCAGCCGTCCCGTTGGGAGTTGCGGTTGCCGCGCCCGCAGGCCGAGTTCCCGTGGGCGTAGCCGTGCCGATGGCGATGGGCGTCAAAGTGGCGTTGGGGTTGGCTGTGAGGGTGGCGTTGGGCGTGCCGGTGCCTGAAGGGGTGCCCGGCCCCGCTGTGGGCGTTCCCGGAGGAGGAGGAGGCGTGCCACCAGGAGCTGTGAGCGACTGGTTGGTGCAGATGTCCAGGTTCGCCTGCGTCTGGCCCGCGTTGACCGTGAACGAGGCGCTGGTTCCCGCAAAGGGAGCCGCCGAGTTGCTCAGCGAGCGCGCCTCCACACGGTAGGTGCCAGCCTCGGGAATCGAGAAGATCACGAAGCTCCCGTTGGAGTTGCCGGGACGCACGATGCTCGACACAATGGGGCGGCCAGGCAGGTTCAGCGAGCGCACCTGCAGCACCAGAGCCGCCGTCACGGGCTGCGAGATCGCGCTGCAGGCCGCCGTGGTCGAATCGGCAGGCGTGTTCAAGACCGTGCGGCCCGCGATGCGAATGCCGTTGGCCGACACATTCGACAGCCCAGGAACCGCCACGAAGGTCTGAGCCAGCTCGGTCGAAACCGCAATTGTGGTGCGTGTGGTCACGCCCTCAGCCGTGAAGACCAGGGGATACGTGCCGGGCTGCAAATTGGTGAAGGCCACGCGCGAGTTGGTCGTGCTCTTGGTCACGCCGTTGAGCGTGACCGTGCCGTTGATGCCCCGGCCCTGAGCCGTCAGCAGCAAGATCGTTGCTGTGGCCAGCTGAGGCGTGGGCAACACAGCAGCGCCGCCTCCGCCCCCTCCGCAGCCCGCGACGTTGGCCACCACGCAGCCAGCCAGCGCCAGCGAAGCCAGCGAAGCGCAACGCCACGCGCTCCAGCCCGGCCTCGACCCACGCAAATTGGCTCCACTGGCCTTGACGACAGGCTCCTGCATTCCAGCACACGCCTCCGCTCTCGCGGACGCACCTGGCACCACGCTTCTGGGCGCGCTATCCCCGGCTTCTCCGCCAGGATGTTCAAACCGATTCGGCATCTATTTCTCCCCGGCTCAGATTTCTCTCAACGGTGCCAAGGCACCGCGCCTTCCGCTTCTCTTGGTTCCCGCTTCCACCTTTTTTCTAACCCGCTTCCTTATCAAAGCGATATATCATGTTAAAAAAGGTCGGACGTAGCACACTGATTTTACAGCCGCCCTCGAAGCCGTGTCAACGCGTCTCGCCGCGCAGCCCTCAAGTACTTGTCGATCGCGCACCTTGATCAAGAGATCGACAGCGAATTATTGGCTCTCACGGCTTCGATGCGCAGGCTCCTGGCTCCGGCCCGAGCCGTATAGGCGTAGAAGTGAGGCGCGTCCTGCTTCATCTCCAGGCGCACGTGGCTCGCCTCATCCACCAGGAAGAGCTTGAAGCCAGCGGGCACGCCGCTCAGGTCGCCCCAGCTCAAGACCACGCGCTCGCCAACATTGGCGCCGTCCACGATAAAGCTCCAGCGAGCGCCCGCTTTGCTCAGAGGAGGCACGAAGGACTCGGCCCAGCCGCTTTCGTTGCCAGCTCCGCTCGCGTCCTGAACTGAGGAGCCCGAGGACAGGAAGGCCAGCAGAACTGAGCGTTCGCCAGCCGTGGGCCGAGCTGCGGCCTGGCGCGCTGGCACCAGCCCGTTGAATGTTGTCGAGCCCAGCGCAAAGCCGTCCTCGCGAGCGTAGGAGGCTCCGCTTCCGCTCGCCACGCTCAGCCCCAGCTGCCAGGCTCCCACGCCTTGGGCTGGCGTGCTCAGGCTGGCGGTGCGACTGGACGAGTCGAAGATCAAGGTCGCGCTGGCCTGGCGCGTGAAGAGGAAGTAGCCTTCGAGCGGCACCAGCCCAGCGCTTCCCACATCCACGCGAGCGTAGCCGCCTTCGGGCTTCCACCTCCACACGCCGCTCGCAACCCAGCCGCGAGCCAGAGCCTCGTTCCAGCCCACAGTCTCCGCGCCTACGCGCACCTGAACCGAGGCCAGCGAAAACATCAGGTTGAAGGGCACGCCCACCGCGTTCCAGCCCGGCTTGAGCGCAACTTCCACCGGGAAGGCCCGCTCGGGCTCGCCACCGCGGATGGTCACGGTCTTGTCTCCGCTCAGCTTGAGCCAGTAGGCGCGGCCAGGCCCCAGAGGCTCGATCTGGCTGCTCTGCGGGTAGAAGATGTTCTTAGAGCTCGTGATGCCAAACGGAAAGCCTCGGCTCAAGTCAGCTCTGGCGCGCAGGGCCGGAACGGGGCGGGCGAGCACCAGGCTCGAAGCGGGAATGGCCAGGGCGCGCGCCTCGTCGCCTTCGACGGGCGTGACCGGAACCGAGATCAGGCGCCAGCGGTTGGCGTTGCGTATCGCCCACGAAGCCGTGATGGACGCATCCGAAGGCGGCGTCTGGAACACAAAGCCCACGCCCGAAGGCTGGTTCACGATCTGGTCGAAGGACCAGGCCGTGTTGCGCCCGAACAATCTGGGGCCGCCGCCATCGGTGGGCGAAAGCCTGAACAGGGTCTTCACGCCTGGGCCTGCGGGGTAAGTACTTGGGGCAAGCCAGGCGCCTCGCTCCACGGTGCCCGCCGTGGAGGTGCCGTTCGATTGCAGCACGAAGCGCCCGCGTGTGGTGCCCGTAGTCACGCCGTAGAAGCCGTTCACCCTGGCCGTGTTGCCCACCACGTTGTGAGCGTAGAAGCCCGAGTCCTGAGCACCTCCAGCCCCAAAGCGCAGCGTGATGCGGGCTTGATCGGGCTTGCCCGTCGAGTCGAAGCTCACGAAGTTCTCGTGGTGAGGCGAGGCGCTGCTGACCACGCCTTCGCCTGAGACGTTGAAGACCAGCCTGTTGTCCGCGCGCAGCTGAGGCGACAGGCTCGTGATGTCGCGCCCTGTTTCATCGAAGGCGCGCACGGCTCCGCCACCCAGCAGAGGACGCTCATTGCCCCTGGCATCGGTGCTGAAATGATACAGTTGGGCCAGGAAGGAGGAAGGCAGGTTATCGGGCGCGTAGGAAGAAAAGCTGTGCACCCAGGCGTAAAGGTGCTCGCCCTGGTGAATCGAAGTGTCCAGAATATATTGGCGCCTGAGCCAGTCGTTCCAGCTGAGCCCCTCGACCGTGGGCACAATGGAGCCTGCGATGGCCGACAGGGAAGCCGCGTTCTGGCCCACAACACTTGGGTTGCTGGCGTAGTAGAGAGCGTTGAAGCGCGCGAAGAAGGCCGGGTTCTCGATCCAGACCTTGAGCCAGGCCGCCTGCGCCATTCCGTAGCGCACAGCCGTCAGCAGGTAGGACGAGGACGTATCGCCGCCCTTGTTAGGCGAGTAGAAGTACTTGTTGCTCAGCTGAGGCCGGTTCAGGAAGTCGTAGTTGGGCAGCGAATACGACATCCCGCTGCCGCTGTAAAGCAGAGGATCGAAATGAGACGGCTGCCCCAGAACCTGCCAGGCCACAATCAAAGCCGCTGCGTCGGCGTGCCCGTTGTCCCAGGCGTCAAAGGCCGTGAGCTGAGAGCCACGGAAGGCCAGCAGCATCTGACGCGCGATGTAGAAGTTGTTGAACTCGCGCGCCACACGCGTCGCGCTGGCCTGGCAGTCGCTGCCACAGGCGCCGCTGGCATCCCCAAAGTAGCCCGTGAAAGAACTCGCGGGATAAGATTCGTATTCAATGGTGTTGAAGTTGGGCAGGCTGGGATTGTATTGGTACCTCCCATCGCCGCCTTCAGTTGAGGACACGATGCGCACTGTCTTGCCCTGCTGCGTGGGCGAAGGCACTCCGTAAACCGCCACCATCTTCGGGTAAGCCGAGCCTATGAACGCGTTGATGTCGCTCGTCTGCTGTGCTGTGAAGCCGCTCAGCACGAAGCGCAGCGAGCCGCTTGCAGCCTGCGCACCAAGCGAGGGCTCTTGAACTGAGCTTGCGATGAGCCCAGCCGAGCCCTCAGCGCCGCGCTCGATGAACGAGGGCTGGCCCAACGCTCCAAAGCGCAGCGGGCGCACAATTCCGAGCCGTCGCGCGGCCTTCTTAGACACATTCCAGGGCACGCTCTGCGCGCGTGAGGGCGAGGCGGCAAAGGCGCTGGCGAGCACTGCAAGTACTTGCAGCGGCTTGAGGAACGGCTGGGCGAACTTCTTCATAAAGGTGCGTGATGTTTGACACAAAGCCGCTGATTTGACAAGGGCTTGCATCTACTGAGCCGCGAGCTTAGCTCAGGCGAGCATCCGAGAAGCGGCGGGAGGGCGGGCGCAGCAAGCGCGTCAGGACGGCGTGCAGCGGGATGATGAGGATGGCGTGCAGGGGAGCCTGGTGCAGCGTGCGCTCGAACCACCACATCACCGGGAACGAAGAGGGCGACATCAGGGCGAAGGCTGCGTTGGCCACGCACGTTGCGCCCAGCGCTCCCAGAGGCGCGCCCAGAGGGTTGTCGAGCGAGAAGTGCGTCGAGAAGTTGGAGCCCACGGCCCCGACCACGGCACGCGAAACCGCGAACGAGCCGGGAAAAGCTCCGGCCAGAGTGCCGCTCATCCAGCCAGCGGCCAGGCCGTAGACGCCGCCCACGGGCCAGCCCAGCAAGATGGAAACGGAGACCACCGACATCAAGAGCCAGTCGATTTCGGTGTTGAAGGGCTTCCAGCGGCCCAAAAGCCCGCTTTGCAAAGCGGCCAGCAGCCAGAGCACGATCCAGGCGCGCCACGTCGCGCGCGTGCGGTTGAGCATGAAGAGACAATAAAGCGCGCCGCCCACTCCTGCAAGTACTTGAGGCCCTTAAGCGTCCTCAGCGTTGAGCCTGGGCCACAGCAAAGGCACGCGCTCGGCGTATTTCTCGAAGGTCTGGCCGTAGCGAGCGCGCATCTTGGCGTCAGCTGAGAACGAGGCCAGGATCGAATACAGCGTAAGCGCCGTGTTCAGCCCAATGAACCCCTGAGAGCCGCGCGAGAAGCACCAGAAGGCAATGGGCGCGATGAAGTTGAGCGGGTGACGATGCCTCGAAAACGGCCCTCCGCGCGGCGCACCTGAAGCAAACGAAGGGTTCTGCGCTTCAGGCGGGTCTTTCTCTTCCAGACCCACAGCCCCGCGAGCCGCAGGCCCCAGCCCGGACAAGCGCCCAGGCCCGACCTGAAGCGCGCTCCAGCCCGCGTAAGCCAAGCTCAGCACGCCCACGATGCGCATCGCCCACTTCACCACGCCGCGCGCCTCATAAACCATCTGGCCAGGCCGCTTGAGCAGCGAGCGCAAGAGCCAGAGCAGGCTCAACAGCGCCACACCGTTGTAGCCCACGCGATAAAAGTTCCCAAACGCCCGCTCGCCGGTTAACTTGCGCACCGGCGCTTTGAAGGCGTTGGAAGCGAGCGCCGAATGCAGCGCACCGTAAGCCGACATCGAGAGGAAGCCGCGCCAGAAGGACGCGCCAAAGAAGTTCTTCATAAGGCAAAGGCGCAGCGCTCAAGCGCAACACTTGGGCGCTGCAAGTAGCTGCAAGTACTTGCAACTGTAGAGAATTCAACATTCAAAACTCGCGGCGCTAAGGCCCGGCTTGGGTGCGCACGAACACGGCAGAGAGCCGATCGAAGGCCACGGCGGGCTCGATCTCGGCGCTCTGGGTCGAGTAAGTCTTGTTCTTCTTGACCTTCAGGACGCGGCCTATGACCACGCCGCGCGGAAAAATCGCCGAGTCGCCCGAGGTCACGATCAGGTCACCCTCGCGCACATCGGCCTCGAAGGAGACCAGTTCCATCGAGCAGCCCTCGCCCGTGCCGCGCACCCAGCCCTTGGCCATGCTGCGCTGGGTCATGGCTCCCACGCTCGAATTGCGATCGGTGAGCAGAAGCACTTGCGAAGCCGGCAGAGGCCCGCCTCCGGTTGTATAAACCTGCCCGACCAGACCGCGCGCGGTGAAGACCATGTCCTTGGCTCGCACGCTCTGCCCAGGCCCGATGTTGAGCGTGATGAGCCGAGCATAGTCCGAGAAGTCCACGCCCACCACATCGGCGGGCACGTTGCTGCCGCCGTAAGCCGAAGGCATCTTGAGCAGCGAACGCAGCTCCTGGTTCTCCTTCAGATAGCGCCTCAGTCGGGTGTTCTCGCCTTCCAACTCATCCAGGCGTGCCTGCAGCGCTTTGTTGTGGCCCACGATTGAATCTCGTGTTGTGATGGCGCGGCCCACATCGCCCAGCCACGAGCCCGCCGAGGAAAACCCGCGCTGAGGGCCGCGCACGCTGGCCAGCGCGATCTTCTCGGGCATCGAAAGTCCGCCACTGCCATTGCGCCGCGCGAAGTAGTGCCACGCCACAAAAACAGCGCACACCAGCAAGCTCAGGCCAAAGACAAAAGAAGCGCGGCGCATAGTTTTTCAGTCAGCAGTCGGCAGGAAGCAGTTCCGAGGAAGCAGTTCTGAGGAGGCAGTGAAAGACGCTCATCGGCTGCAAGTACTTGCAGGCTGCGGACTGGCTACTCAATTCCATAGACGGCCTGGTTGGTGCGGCTCCAGGTGTCCCAGGCCTCAACCGTCTGGCCTGTGCCCAGGGCCACGCTGGTCAGGGGATCGTCGGCGATGTGGATCGGGATCTGCGTTTCGTGAGCCAGCAGCTCATCTAAGCCGCGCAGCAGGGCGCCGCCTCCGGCCAGCCAGATGCCTCGACCCATGATGTCAGCCGACAGCTCGGGCGGCGCCTGCTCCAGCGTGGCGATCACGGTTTCGACGATCTCGCGCACCGGCTCGCGGATGGCTTCGCGCAGCTCGCCCGAAGAAATCACAGCCGAGCGAGGCAGCCCGTTCACGAGGTCGCGGCCCCGGATTTCATGCTCCAACTCGTGCTTCAAGGGGTAAGCGGAGGCGATTTCGATCTTGAGCTGCTCAGCCGTGCGCTCGCCAATCAAGATATTGTAGGTGCGCCGTACGTGCGCGATGATGGCCTCGTCCATCTCGTCGCCCGCGATGCGCAAGGAGCGCGAGGTCACGATGCCGCCCAGCGAAATCACCGCGACTTCGGTTGTGCCGCCTCCGATGTCCACGATCATGGAGCCCGTGGGCTCAGAAACCGGCAGCCCGGCTCCGATAGCCGCTGCCATGGGCTCTTCGATGGTGCGAGCGTCGCGCGCTCCGGCTGTGATGGCGGCCTCGATAACGGCCCGCCTCTCGACTTCGGTAATGCCCGAGGGAATGCCGACCATGACGCGAGGGAAGGCGAAGCCGCGCCCACGGTGAACTTTGCGTATGAAATATTGCAGCATCCGCTGCGTGACTTCGAAGTCGGCGATCACACCATCGCGCAGAGGGCGGATGGCGATGATGTGCGAAGGCGTGCGCCCGACCATCAGCTTGGCTTCTTCGCCCACCGAGCGCACCGTGTTGGAGTCGCGGTCAATGGCCACAACCGAAGGCTCGCGCAACACCACGCCGCGCCCCTTGACATGGACCAGCGTGTTCGCCGTGCCCAGGTCGATCCCCATATCTTGCGCGAACCGCCCAAAAAATCGCTTCAACATCGTCAGTCTTCAAGGCTTCAACTTCAATAAGTGCCCGCAAGTACTTACCGCAAGCGCGCGCCTCGTGCCGCCTTATTTTGCTCAGGCCACCCCTAAATCTTCCACGAACCTCGACTCAGGCCTCACCTGCTCCAAAGGCATCGAAACCTCATCGGCCACCACAACCCGCACCCGCTGCATAATTTCTTCGCGCCCACGCCAGGGAATTATGCCCGCCACATAATCCGCCATCGCACCCACAGTAGCCAGCCGCTCCGCATCCTCATCAGGAATCTCCAGCTCGAACTCCTCCTCAACGCGCATGATCACCGCGACGATTTCCAGCCCCATAATCACGCCTCAAGTACTTGCGGGCTTCCAGAAGCCCTCGACTTCGACGCCCTGCGCGCGCAGCATCTCGGATAGGCGAAAGAGTGGCAGGCCAACCACGTTGAAGAAATCGCCCTCGATCTTCTCAATCAAAAGCGCGCCCATCCCTTGAGCGGCGTAGGCTCCGGCCTTGTCCATGGGCTCGCCCGTGGCGACGTAGCGCGCGATCCAGGCGTCGGAGCGGGGCGCGAAATGGACATGGGTTTCTTCGTAAGACTCAGCCCGATCTCGATCCCCCGTACCAAGCACCTGCAAGCATACGCCGGTTAAGACGCGGTGGCTGGAGCCGCACAGCTTCTTCAGCATAGCTCGCGCTTCGGTTTCATCACGCGGCTTGTTGAGAATCGTGCCTTCGTGCCACACCACGGTGTCGGCAGAGATCACGAGATGGCGCCTCGCCTCGCGGCCCACCGACAGGAAGTGACCGTCCCAGCGACACGCCTTCACCTTGCCGTGCGCCAGCTTGCGCACGTATTTCTCGGGCCGCGCATGGTCTTCAGCAGTTGGCTCGGGCTCCTCGAAAGCACTTGCGACGCGCTCGAACGGAACGCCGAGCATCGTGAGCAACTGAGCGCGGCGCGGCGAAGCGGAGGCGAGCCAGATTTTGGGAGTTGACGGTGAGGGCATAAGGCGGACGTGAAAAACGCCGGAAGCAAAAGCCGCTTCCGGCGCATCCAAAGGGTTCTGCAAGTACTTGTAGCTCTTCTACCGATGGCCGGACTCGAACCGGCACGCCCTTGCGGGCTGCGAATTTTAAGTCCGCTGCGTCTGCCATTTCGCCACATCGGCACGCCAGCTCACGCTGAACGTGGGGCACATTATAGGAAGCTGAACTAAGCCGGTCAACGATTTAAGGGCGGTTGAAGTTGAGTTTGGCGACTGAAGTCGCGGCTATGCCCGCTGCGCGGGGCGAAGTCGGCCCTCAACCGACTCATCTCCGAACAAGTACTTGCAGCAGGCCAGGAGACAGAGCGGCTCCCGCCACAGTCAGCGCAGTCCGACTTCGCCCCGCGCAGCGGGCATAGCCGCGACTTCAGTCGCCAAGCTCAACTTCAACCGCCCTTAAATCGCATTGCGCGCCTGGCCTCAAAGTTGGTAGGATGCTCGGAGATTATCGTTTTCGTGCGCCGCGCCTGCGCTCGCTTCTAAAGGTGCCCGCTGCAAGTACTTGCCAAGTGCTTCCAAGTAGGCAAAAGGGGAAGCCAGAGTGGGAATCCAAGCGGCAACCGTGTAACCCTCCACGTCACGAAAGGAGCACGCAAGTGAGCAGTTCGACGAGCAGTTCCACCCCATCCACCGTTCTCAACAGCCAGGCCAACGGCCACGTTGAGGCCCAGGGCACGCCTGAGAACACAGGCCACTCGCCTCGCCTTAAGGGGCTCAAGTGCCGCGAGTGCGGCGCGACTTACGAGATCGCTCCCAAGCACGTCTGCGAGATGTGCTTCGGGCCTCTGGAAGTCGATTACGATTACAAGGTCATCGCTGCGAGCATCTCGCGCGAGTCCATCCAGCGCGGCCCCTATTCCATTTGGCGCTACGCCGACCTGTTGCCCGCCGACGACGCCAGCAACCGCGTCGATCTGGAAGTCGGGTTCACGCCTCTCTTGAAGGCCGATCGCTTAGCCAAAGAGCTTGGGCTCAAGCACTTGTACATCAAGAACGACTCGACGAACCCGACCTGGAGCTTCAAGGATCGCGTGGTCTCGGTCGCTCTGACCAAAGCGCGTGAGTTCGGCTTTTCCACTGCGGCCTGCGCTTCGACTGGCAACCTAGCCAACTCGGTGGCGGCCCACGCCGCGCGGGCGGGGATGAAGTGCTTCGTGTTCATTCCATCCGATTTGGAAGCTGGCAAGATCATGACTTCGCTCGTCTACGGGCCGCACGTCGTGGCCGTGAAGGGCAACTACGACGAGGTGAACAGGCTGTGCTCCGAAATCGCGGATCGCAACGCGAGCTGGGCGTTTGTCAACATCAACGTGCGCCCCTTCTATTCCGAAGGCTCCAAGACCCTGGCCTACGAAGTCGCTGAGCAACTGGGCTGGAAAGCGCCCGATCATGTCGTGATTCCCATCGCGAGTGGCTCGATGCTGACCAAGATTCACAAGGGCTTCGGCGAGTTCATGAAGCTCGGGCTGATCGAAGAGAAGAACGTGCGCGTGAGTGGCGCTCAAGCCGAAGGCTGCAATCCCGTGGCTCATGCCTACGAGAACGGGCTGGATTTCGTGAGCCCGGTTAAGCCCAAGACGATCGCCAAGAGTTTGGCGATCGGCAACCCCGCAGATGGCATCTACGCGCTGGACATCATCCAGAAGAGCGGCGGAGCTTGCGCTCAAGTCTCGGACCAGGAAATCATCGACGGCATCAAGCTGCTGGCGCGCACTGAGGGCATCTTTACGGAAACCGCTGGCGGCGTGACGATCGGCGTGCTCAAGAAGCTGGTGGCTGCGGGCAAGATCAACCCGGACGAGGTGACGGTGGCTTACATCACGGGCATCGGCCTGAAGACGCAGGAAGCCATCGCGGATCACGTCGGGGCACCTCTGTTGATCGAGCCGAACCTGGCTTCGTTCCAGAACGCGGCGGGCGACCTGATTTAGTGGCTGCAAGTACTTGAGGAGGCTTGATGAGCGTAACGATTCGGATTCCCACGGTGATGCAGCGTCACACGGATGGACAAGCCGAGGTGCAGGCGCAGGGCGCGACGGTTCGTGAGGCGTTGGACAGCCTGACAGCGCAGCATAAGGCAGCACGTGAGCAGCTGTTCAACGAGGCGGGCGAGTTGCATCGGTTCGTGGTCGTGGCAGTGAATGGCGAGGCAATTTGCTTCAAGCAGAAGCTCGATACGCCGATTCACAGCGGCGATGATGTGGCAATTTATCCAGCAGTATCAAGCAGATACTGAGAAGAAAAGCCACACTGCAAGTCCTTGTAGAATGCTTGAGGCAAGCGCTTGGTTAATTGAACGATTTGGAGACAACATGAGTGTTTTGGTACGAATCCCCAGCCCTTTGCAGAAATTGGTGAACGATCAGGCCGAGGTTCAGGCCGAGGGCAAGACGCTGCGCGAAGTGATGCAGTCGCTGGCCGCGCAGAACCCTGAGTTCCAGACCCGCCTGCTCGACGACAAGGGCGAGCTGCGCCGCTTCGTCAACGTGTATGTCAACGAGGAAGACGTGCGCTTCCTGCAAAAGCTCGACACCCCGCTCAAGGACGGCGACGAGGTCTCGATCGTGCCCGCCATCGCGGGCGGAAAGTAGCTTGAGCTGAGCCCGATGCGCCGCACATACTTGAGGAGAATCAACAAGTCTGTGCGGCGCGTTTTGTTTTGGAGCACCTGGAGAAGATCATGCGAGACCGCTTGCACCTGACGTTTCCGCGCGATGTGATTGCTGAGCCCGTCGTTTGCACCCTGGCCAAGAAATTCGAGATCAGCTTCTCGATCCGTCGCGCCAACGTCGAGATCGGCGCGGGCTGGATGGACTTGCAGCTCGAAGGCGAAGAGCCCGAAATCGAGCGCGCCATCCAGTACTTGCAGGAGCGAGGCGTGCGCGTCGATCCCATCGAAGGCGACATAATCGCAGGTTGAGATCAGTGTCCAGGAAGCAGGCGCGTAGCCGCAGGAGCGTAGCCGTAGCGCTGTTGTGCTTTTGCAAGTACTTGCAGCTTGAAGCGAAGCACTCGCTCCTGCCCACAAGCGTCTTTCCACGAAACTTCCCGACTGATGCACGAGCCGTCCCTTCCGCCTTCGCCATTTGAAAGTTCGGTTTACGCTGAGCCTTCTGCGTTCGCGCCGCCTCTGCCGCCCGTTGAGCCTGTGTCGGGTTCGCCTGAGTCCATGGCGGCCTTGGAGGGGCCGATCACAATGACGAGCGTGGCACGCGACATTGTGCGTACGCTGCGGCATCCCAGCACGGTTGTGCCTCACTGGGGGCGGCCCTGGGCGGCGTGGTGGTGCGTGGTGCGGCTGTATGCCATCGGAATGGTGCTGGCGGGCTCGGTGGTAGCTGTGGGCGTCAGGGCCTCGGGCGTGGTCAACAAGATTGATCAGATGGAATCGCCCAAGCAGCGCCTGATGCTGCTGGTGCTGGCCGGAGTAATCGCGCCCCTGTGGGAGGAGACGGCCTTTCGCCTGCCTCTGGCTCCGTTCCACTGGGCTCGCGCGCTGCCTTCGCTGGCTCTGCTGAGCCTGCTGGGAAGCGAAGTGCCTGCTGAGGTGCGCTACGTCTGGTTTGGCGCGCTGATTGTGGGCGCTGCGCTGGTTCTGGCCACGACCTTCCTCGCAGGCTGGCGCGAAACCCTGAGCCAGTGGTGGGGCTCGCACTTCCGCTGGGTGCTGGCCCTCTCGGTTGTGGGCTTTGGCTTTGCCCACGGAGGCAACTACATCTTCCCGCACCACGGGCCGGGCTGGTTCGCGGTGATTCCTCTGCTGGTTTTGCCTCAGCTCATCGCAGGAGCGCTGCTGGCTTACGTTCGGCTCAGGCTGGGCTTCTGGTTTGGCGTGCTGCTGCACGCGAGCGTCAACACAGCCCTGGTCGGCGCTTCCCTGCTTGCTCCCAATTCCGCTCATCATGCCAAGCCAATTCCCCGACACGCCCCACACACCGCTCTCCGTTCCAAGCCAGGCTCCGTATCCGGTTCCCGTAGACAGCCGCCGCTCGCGCCAAGCGCGCCTGCACGCTCTACCGATCACGCAAGTACTTCTGTGTGATGAGTTCTGGCAGCCGCGCCGCGCCACCAACCGCGACGTGACGCTGGAATCTCAGTGGCAGCAGTGCGTGCAAAACGGCTATATCCGCAACTTCGAGCGGCTGACAGGCGGCCCCGATGTTCCCTTTGAGGGGCTGCACTGGAACGATTCCGATGTCTACAAGTGGCTCGAAGCCGCGTGCTGGGCGCTGGCCACGCCCGACTGCCCGCTCCAGATCCGCGAGCACGTTGATTACACGGCGGGCTTGATCGAGCGCGCTCAAGATGCCGATGGCTACCTGCACACTTACTTCCAGGGCGAGCACAAGCACGAGCGCTACGGGTGGCTCGAACTGTCGCACGAGATGTATGCCTTTGGCCACTTCATCCAAGCCGCCATCGCTCACTTCCGCTCGACGGGCTCCACTCAGTTGCTCACAGTGGCCTGCAAACTGGCCGATCATCTGGATAGAACCTTCGGCTGGGAGAAAGACGGCAAGCGCGAAACCACGGACGGCCACGAAGAAATCGAGATGGCGCTGGCTGAGCTGTCGCGCTGCGTTGAGGGCGAGGCCGCTCGCAAGTACTTGGAGCTGGCCCGCTTCTTCGTCCAGGTGCGTGGGCCGGACAAGCCTGAGCCCATCAATCGCAAGGGCGGCTCACAGAAGTATCACCAGTCGCACGCGCCCTTAGCCGAGCAGCGCGAAGCCGTGGGGCACGCCGTGCGCGCGATGTATTTTTACTGCGGCGCCGCGGATTTGCTGCTCGAAGAGGACGACCAAGTACTTGAGGACGCGCTGCAAGCTCTGTGGCAAAACGTGACAGAGCGCAAGATGTATGTCACCGGAGGCGTGGGCTCGCGCCACCAGGACGAAGCCTTTGGAGAGGACTTCGAGCTGCCCAACGCCACCGCCTACTGCGAAACCTGCGCGGCCATCGGCCTCGTGATGTGGGCGCACCGGATGCTGCTCAAGACAGGCCGAGGCGAATTCGCCGATGTCATCGAGCGCGCGCTGTACAACAACGTGCTGGCCGGGCTCTCGCTCGATGGGCGCGAGTATTTCTACGTCAACCCGCTCGAAAGCGATGGCGAACACAGGCGCCAGAAGTGGTTCGGCTGCGCCTGCTGCCCGCCCAACGTGGCGCGCTTGATGGCTCAGCTCCCGGCTTACTTCGCCTCGGTTGACCACAGCTCCAACATCTGGCTGCATCTTTATGCTCAGGGCGAAATTCAGGTCTTGACGCCTGAGCGCGAGATTAGCTTAAAGATCGAGACACGTTATCCCTGGAACGGAGAGGTTTCGATCGAGGTGCAGGGCGAAGGCCGCTTCGGCCTGATGCTGCGTGTGCCTGCGTGGTGCGACAAGCTCGGGCTGCGCGTCAAAGGTGAAGAAATCGAGCCTCAAGTACTTGAAGGTCACATCCACATGGAGCGCGAGTGGAAGAGCGGTGACCGCATCGAGCTGAGCTTGGAGATGCCCGCGCGCCGCATCGAAGCGCACCCGAGCATTGAGGCCGATCTTGGACGCGTGGCTTTGATGCGCGGGCCTTTGGTGTATTGCCTGGAAGCAGCGGACCACGAAGGCATCGACATCTTCGCGATTGCCTTGGCTGATGACGCTCCGTTGCAATCGACTCAGCGCGATGATGCTCTGCCGATTTCAATAGTGGTGCTGCGCGCTCAAGGCGAGCTGAGCTCAGGGCAGAGCAACTGGAGCACGGAGTTGTATCGGCAGGTGCGAAGTGGCAAGGGGCAAGAGGTGGAGGTGACGGCGATTCCTTACTTCGCCTGGGCCAACCGCGAGAAGGGCAAGATGCGCGTCTGGATTCCCAGAGCTTCGCGCTGAAGCAGGGCCTTGTCCTGCGAACGTGGTTCTCAAGTACTTGCAGCACTTCACGCATTTGCAGGTCTCCTGGCTCTGGCGCCGCGTCTACACTGCTCTTATGCTGCGCGATTCGTGGGGGCGGAACTTTGGACGGCTGCGCATCAGCGTCACCGACAGGTGCAACTTCCGCTGCGCTTACTGTATGCCCGCGCACGGCGTCGAGCTCTTGCCGCGCGAGGAGTTCCTCTCCTTTGAAGAGATCGCGCGCGTCGCAAGTGTGGCCTCGCGCCTGGGGCTGAGCCGCATCCGGCTCACCGGAGGCGAGCCCACGGTGCGCCGCGACTTACCTTTGTTGATCTCGATGCTGCGCGCCTTGCCCGATGTTCGCGACATCGCCATGACGACCAACGCCGCGCGCCTGGTCGAACTGGCGCGGCCCTTGAAGGAAGCTGGGCTCAACCGCGTCAACATCTCGCTGGACACCTTGAAGAGCGAGCGCGCCCGCAGCCTCACGCGCCGCGACTTCCACGCTCAAGTACTTGAGGGCATCGACGCCGCCATCGCAGCGAACTTGACGCCGCTCAAGCTGAACGCCGTGGTTCTGCGCGGCATCAACGAAGACGAGCTGTGCGATTTAGTGAGTTTTGCGCACGAGCGAGGCGCGACGATGCGCTTCATCGAGTGGATGCCCATGGGCCAAACCGCGCGCGATCAATCCAACCAACTCGTCCCCGTCGCGGAGATGCGCACGATTCTGAGCGAGCGCTTTGACCTGGCTCCGGCTCAAAACACCGACCCGAGCGACCCGGCCCGCGAGTATGAATGCCTCAAAACAGGAGCGCGCGTGGGCTTCATTGCTTCGGTGAGCGAGCACTTCTGCGCCTCGTGCGACCGCATGAGGCTCACGGCTCAGGGCGGCCTGCGGCCCTGCCTGCACCAGGATGCCGAAGTCTCAACCCACGAAATCCTGCGCTCTGGCCGCGATGAAGCTCAGCTTGAGCGCGACTTGCTGCACGCCTTCGCGCGCGCGGGAGCCATGAAGTGGGCTGGCCACGAGATGAGCAACGTCATCCCGCTCTACTCCGCTAAAGATATGGTTTCCATCGGTGGCTGAGCTTCTATTACCCACAGATGGCCATGGAGCACCCCAGATTGGTCACGGAGAAGATGAAGCGAGCAGCAAGTACTTGAGATCCTCTCAACTTCCTGTGACTCTCTGTGGTGCTCCGTGGCCATCTGTGGTTAATTCTGCACGATGAACTCGACTCAGATGATCGACGTGGGCGACAAGTCCACAACCCAGCGCGAGGCCATGGCGCGTGGCGAGATCTGGATGCTCGCCTCGACCGCACGGCTGGTGAGGGAGTCGGCTGTGCCCAAGGGCAACGTGCTCGAAGTCGCGCGTGTGGCCGCGATCATGGCCGCCAAGCGCACGCCGGATTTGATCCCGCTGTGCCACCCTCTGCTCATCTCGCACGCCAGCGCCGAGTTCAGCTTCGCGCCGGATTTAGACACTCTTGAAGGCTCCGCAAGAACTTGCATCGAAGCCACAACGCGCGTTCGTTGCGCCGGTCAGACGGGCGTGGAAATGGAAGCTCTGGCCGCAGTCGCGGCGGCCTTGCTCACCATCTACGACATGACCAAGGGCATCGACGACACGCTGCGCATTTCGGAGATCGTGCTGCTGGAAAAGAGCGGCGGCAAGAGCGGCGACTGGAAGCGAGGCGAGCCGTGAGCCCGCACGAGGAAGCGGAGGCGTGCATCCAGCAGTTCATGGCGCGCTACAGCAGCCGGACTCTTCCGGTTCAAGAAGCCACCGAGTCTAACCCGAACGTCCGGTATTACCTGCTGCTGCGGGCAGCAACTTTGTGCGGCTCGGTGCACGCGGTCGCAGAGGATAGTGTCCTGACTTTCACGCTGGGCGGAGAACGAAAACTGGCCTTCAAGTGGAGCGAGCCGGTTCATGCCCACATAATCTTGCGCTCAATGCTGGCTAACCTGGCCTTTGCCTTAGATGAATTGGTCTTCGGGCCAAGTCCCACACCAAATGTGGGGCCTCAGCCTGCCTTTGGCTCTCCTGCGATGGCGCGATGGGTGCAGAGCATCGCTGCTCAGACCAGGCCCTTGGAGTTCGACGCCTACGGATTCAGCGCCCGGATAATCTGGGCTCAGGAAAACGCCAAGCACAAGCTGCTCATCGAGACCTCGAACACCAACGGGCGCCCCTACTTCCTCGCCATCACGCGCCTTGAGACTTGACCATCTGCAAGTACTTACCGCGCCAGCAGAATCGCCGCGCTCATCGGTTCCAGCTTGATGCTCAGCGTGCCTGAGGCACTTATGCGCTGGCCTGAGAGCGCTTCGATCCAGTTCGTCTTGCGCATCGCTGCGGGCACGGGAATCTCCACGACACGCGCTTGAGCCGAGCGGTTCAAGGCCACGATCGCCGCTTCGTTGTCCAGGTCGCGGGCGAAGCTCAGGGTATTAGCCGCGTCATCCGTAGCAAGTACTTGAGGCTCGCCGCTTTGCAGGGCGCGGCTCGATTTGCGAATCTGGATCAGCTTCTTGTAGAAGCTCAGCATCGTGTTCTGCGCGTTGGCGCGGCTCCACTCCATTCCTTTGCGGTCCTCGGGATCGTTGCCGCCTTCCATACCGATTTCTTCGCCGTAATAAATTGAGGGCGCGCCAATCCAGGTGAACTGAAGGGTGGCGGCCAGGCGCTGCAAAGCCGCGTTGCCCTTGCACTCGGTCAAGAAGCGTGGCGTGTCGTGGCTCGACAAGAGGTTCATCATGTTGCGCGAGACTTGAGGCGCAACAGAGCGGTGAACGCGCATCAGTTGCTCCATGAGCTGTGAGGGCTTGATCTCCTCACGCGCGAAGTACTTGAGCGCGGCGTCGCGGAACTGGTAGTTCATCACCGAGTCCCACTGATCGCCTTGGAGCCAGGGCGAGCCATCAGTCCACACCTCGCCCACCAGCCACAAGTTTTTGTCCTGGCCCTTGGCCCGCGTCCTCAAGAGCTTCCAGAACACCGGGTTCACCTCGTTGCCCGCGTCCAGCCTCATGCCCGAAAGCGCGGCGTGCGAGCGCCAGAAATCGACCAGGCCGAGCAGGTAATCGCGCGTCGCGGGGTTGAGCACGTTGAGCTTGGGCATTGAGGGAAAGCCATAATAGGCCTCATAGTTGGGCTTATCCTGCACCTTGACGGGATAAGAATGGATAAAATACCAATCTTTGTAAGTTGAAGCCTCGCCCTTGTCGCGTATGTCCTGGAAGGGCGCGAAGCTGGTTGCCGAGTGGTTGAAGGCGAAGTCCATGATGGTGCGGATGCCACGCGCCTGCATCGCGCGCGTCAGGGCGCCGAACTGCGCGTTGGTGCCGAACTCAGGGTCGATCTTCTTGAAGTCCGAGGCATCGTAGCGGTGGTTCGAGGGCGAGGCGAACACGGGGTTGAAGTAAACCGCCGAGATGCCAAGCTCGCTGAGATAAGGAAGATGTTGCTGCACGCCTTGAACATCGCCGCCGAAGCGGTTGAACCACGTCGGCCTGGCGTCCCAGGGCACCACATTGGGCGGATCGTTGCTCTTGTCTCCGTTGGCGAAGCGATCCGGGAATATCTGGTAGATCACGCTCCGCTCAACCCAATCGGGCACTTCAAACGGCTTGAACTCGCTGGCCTTGAGCACGAATGGGCGCGCCTGAGCCGCGCTGGGCACCACGCCGGACGCGCCCAAGTACTTGAGCGCGCTTCCATCGCGCAGCGCGAAGATGTAGCTCAGGTCGCTCTTACGATCCCAGAACAGGCGAGCCGTGTAGAAGGCGTAAAGGTCGTCGCTCGAAGCTAAGAGCAGCGGAACCGAGCGGCTGTTGATGAGCAGGCGCGCTTCTTTTAAGTCATTGGGCCGCGCGCGCAGGGTTAAGGTGAGCTGGCCTCGGTCGTAGTTGAGGTGTGGCAGCTCGCGAGGATGAGCCAGGGCGCTCAGGGCCGTCACGCCGTCATCTGGGCTCGCGGGCCCAGCGTAGTCGGGCGGCAGGAGCAGCAGGATCGAGTTCACGTTGCCGCTTGCGTCGGCCTGGCTTTGGCCGTTGGGGTCGGGCATCCAGGTCTTGCCATCGAGCACGAACTTGTATTCGTGCCTTCCATAAGGCAGCCGCTGCGTAATGCTCCAGCTGCCATCAGGCTGGCGAATCATGGGCGTGGCCGTCGCGCTCCAGCCATTGAAAGTCCCGGCCAGGTTCACCGCTTTGACCTCGGGCGCAGCCTTGAGCGTGAACACGTGCTCCACGGTTTCGGTCTTGGGCGCGGCTTGTGATGCTTGTTGTAGTTCCTGTGCCTGAAGCGGCACGTAGGATGCGGGAAGGGCGCACAGCAGCAAGAGAGCGAGCTTGAATTTCATCGTGCTAAAGTGTCACGTAATTCCTGAGCGCTTGTGACAGGAGCCAAACACGCGAAGTCGCGGCACACATAAGCGGCAGCGTGGCCATTCACTTTGCTCATGGCGCTCAGCCAGGGCATCAAGGCGCTCAGCCTGTCGCGGTTTTGAGGCGTCAGCAGCACAACCGAGGCGAAGGGCAGGAACTTTTCGCGCGCGGCCCGAGCCAGTACTTGCAGATCCTGAGCTCCTTCGTCTCCAACCAGGACGATGTGCTGCGGAGCAGTGTGGCGAGCCAACGCCGCAGCCAGCATTTCGGGCATCGCGGAGGGCACTTGAGCTAAGCGATCCGCGAAGGCGCCCAGCGTCTTATCCACGCGCTCACCCGAGGCCACATCGCCGAGCTCGCTCAGGCGCAAATCGTTGTGCGCGGCCAGCGAGGAAGCGGCGGGCTCGGCTCCGTCGTAGTCGTCCTTGAGGCGAACCAGGACGTGAGGATCGGGCGCGCTGGAAAAGTAGGCGCCGCGCTCGGCATCGTAGAAGTCGCGGGTGAGCGTGTTCTCCAGTACTTGAGCCCACTCCAGATGCTCCACGTGGCCCGTCGCTTCAAACAAGTCCAGCATCGCTCGACTCAGCGCCGCGTAGTCATCGGCGAAGGCCAGAACAGGCGAGGCTCCATCCTTATAATGGCGCTTCAAAGTTCCGCTCCCTTCATCGAACAGCTCGCGCTTGATGAAGCTCGCGGCGCGCTCGGCGGCCTGCAAGTACATGGGCTCATCTAAGATGGCTCCCGCGCGCGCGAAGGCCGAGATCGCCAGGCCGTTCCACGAAACGATGACCTTCTCGTCGCGGTGCGGGCGCGGGCGAGCTTCGCGCACATCGAACAGCCTGGCTCGCCCGGCCTCAAGTACTTGCAGCGCGTCTTGTTCGCTCATCCCGAATTCCCCAGCGACTTGAGCCAGCGGGCGGGCTTCAAACAGGATGTTCAGCCCGCGAAACTCGCCGTGAGGATCGCCCGTGCGCGGCGCGTTGCCCTCGTGACGCACGTTGTAATAAGCGCAGAACAAGGGCGCGCTGGCTCCAAGTACTTGCTCGATCTGGGTGCGGCTCCACACGTAGAACGCGCCCTCGCGCTTGTGATCGTCGCCCTCTTGAGCGTAGGAATCGGCGTCTTCGGCTGAGTAGAAGCCCCCTTCGGGGTGCGATAGGTCGCGCAGGATGTAGTCCAGAGTTGAGCGCGCCGTTTGGAAGAAGAAGCCGTCACCCGAAATCTGGCCCATTTCCAGGAGCGCAATCACCAGCTGAGCCTGATCGTACAGCATCTTCTCGTAGTGAGACACGATCCACTTCTCATCAACCGAGTAGCGGTGGAAGCCGCCTCCCAGATGATCGCGCATCCCGCCGTGCGACATCGCTTCTAAGGTGAGGCGCGACATTTTTACCGCGTCTTGCGCGCCCGTAGCGGCGAAGACGCGGTGCAAAAAGTCGTGCGTCACGGGGCGTGGGAACTTGGGCGCATCGCCGAAACCCCCGAAGTTGTCGTCGTATTGCGAGGCGAACTGAGCCAAGGCGAGCGAGAAGACTTCCTCCCACTTAGGCTCGCCGCCTTCGGGCGGCTCGTCTTGGGCGATGCGCGTGAGGAACTCGCCTGCATTCGCGGCGGCCTCGAAGATCTTCTCGCGGCTGGACTTCCACGAACTCGCAATCGAACGGAGCAGCGTGGAAAAGCCGGGACGACCGTAGGAATCGCGCGGAGGAAAGTAGGTGCCGCCGAAGAAGGGCTTGAGGTCCGGCGTCAGGAAGACCGACATCGGCCAGCCGCCCTGACCTTGATTGGTCGCCTGCACGAAGAGCATATAGACGCGGTCTAAATCCGGTCTCTCCTCACGGTCGAGCTTGATGTTGATGAAGTTCTGGTTCATCAAGTCCGCCACGGCCTGGCTCTCGAAGGACTCGCGCTCCATGACGTGGCACCAGTGGCAGGTCGAGTAGCCAATCGAGAGGAAGATCGGCTTGTCCTGAGCGCGGGCTTCCGCGAGGGTCTCCTCATTCCACTCGCGCCAATCGACGGGGTTGTGCGCGTGCTGCAAGAGGTAAGGGCTTTTGGACTGGGCTAAGCGGTTCATGGGGCTGGGCTTGAGCGATTGCCGCGCCCGCGCTCGGCCCAGACGTTCGCGAAGAGGCAGAGCGTTGTGCAAGTACTTGCAGGTTTCGGGTGCTGCAGCGAACGGTTAAAAAATAATCTTGAACAATTTGCCAACAGCCCTTGCGCTCGGTGCTCCGCGCCTTTAGGATAAAGGCCAATTAATCCAGTTATCTAAGCAGTAGTCAATCCATCAAGCGGCGCAAGTATTGGGGCGCCGAAGGAGTCAGGAATGCAGTGCCCTCGTGCGCGGCGGTTTTGCTCTGGGCCTCTGGCCTTGCTCGTGCTTGCCGGCTCTTCAGCCTTGTTGCACCGTCCTCTGCTGGCTCAGCCTGCGGGCGGAGGCATGGCGGCTAATCCTGCTCCGGCGGGGCTGGCGGAAGAGGGCGCGGCATGGGGAGCGCTGAACGCCCTGCGCGACAAGATGAAGGGCGCGGATGCCGAGGCGACCATCAAGGCCTACAACGACTTCTACGCGGCCCACGGCGAGCTGCATCCCGTGGTGGCCAACGTGCTGACGACAGACGTGGCGGCTTTGTATCGCGACCAGCTCAAGCAGCCCGACAAGGCGCTGGAGATTTACAACTGGGGCCTGGACAAGTTCAAGACTCAGGATGCCTCGATCTTGATGCTCGAAGGCAAGGGGCGCACCCTGCTCGACACCGGCCACGCCGAGGAGGCGAGCAAGCTGATGGAGGAGCGCTGGCCGCAGGTGATTCTGATGGCGCGCGGCGAGCATCCTCACCTGCGCCTGACGGCCTCGCGCTGCATCCAGATCCGAGTGCAGGCGCTGCAGAAGCAGGGCAAGGCCGATGAAGCCACCGCTCTGCTCAAGAGCACGCTGCAGGAAGCGCCGGACCTGCTGGACCCTGCGCTGCAGACTTCTGCGGACTGGAGCCAGGGGTGGATGTATGCGGCTCTGGTGGATGCTCTGATCGAGGCCAAGCACCTGGATGAAGCCGCAAGTTGGGCCAGGCTGGCCTTCGAGGAGAGCGCCTTCGACAAGGGCGCGATCGACCGCGCGAGCGAGTTGATGGGCCGGGTGTGGGCCGCGCGTGAGGACTTCGTTTCGGCCCGTGCCTTTGGAGCGGCTCAGACCGACTTGGCGCACGCCAACCCGATGAGCAAGATCGCGCTGCCCACGCTGAGCCCGGCTCTTTTGGGCTCGGAGCTCAAGCGTCTGCAGGAAGCGCAGGCCAAGAGCTACGACCAGAACCGCGCGCCCCAGATCGTGACGCTGCTGATCGCGATGGGGCAGACGCGCCCGGCGATGGAGGAAGCGCGGCGCTTGTTGGTGAAGGCTCCCACGGCTCCTCAAGGTGTGCAGCAAGTGGCGCGCGTCTTCAAGGCGGGCGACCTGTCTCTGGCGCGCGCCAACCAGTTCGTGGCCTACCTGGACGGCAAGGCCGAGAATTCTCTGCCCGCCTTCATGCAGGCCGATGCCCCTGAAGCGCCCAAAGCCGAAGCGCCGCCCAAAGTTGCAACCGCGCCCAAGAACACGCCGTAGAGCAGCTATTGAAACCGCCGCCCCGCGCGGCAGGAAGTGAACAGATGGCGATGAAGTTCGCGCTGCAAGTACTTAAGAGGCGGCGTTGTGCTCTGGCGATAGCGCCCGTCCTGGCGCTGCTGAGCCTGGCGGCGAGGCCGGGGAGCGCCCAAGAGGTGCAGCCCATTGTGCCTGCGAACGTGGGCAGCGTGAGCGCGGTTACGCCTTCAGCGGGCGGCATGGTAGCTTCAGTGGGCGCGCCCACGAGCGCAGCGGCTGGAGCGCCAGTACAAACCGAGGCGGCTTCGGCGGCGGCTGTGGGAGCGTTGATCGAGCAGTTCAGGGCGCACACGCTGACGCCCGAAGAGGCGTGGAAGAAGGGCGCGCTGGACTTGGATGACCTGCTGTATATCGTTAACGAGCGCTTCGACACATGGGGCGGCTTCAACTGGCACGGTGATGTTCCTCTACGGCGCAGCATAGTGAAGCTGCTGGTGGAGCATGGCGGCGAGCGCTTGAAGGACATCTCGAAGCTGCCGCTCAAGGTGCGGCTGTGGCTGGCCGATTACTACAGCAGCATTGGCGACGAGAGGACGGTGGCTTTGGCCGAGAGTGTGCTTGCTGAATTCAAGCCTGGCGTTGTGGAACAGGAAGATCTGGCGTTCCAAGCAGTTGAGCGTATATCGTGGTTTCGCCGCCACCGGAGCCAGTACGAGGAGAGTGCGCAGAAGTGGCTCTGGGCATCTGTCACGTTTGACAAGAACAACTGGAAGGCTTGGGATGCGCGTTGGTCTGCTGCACTTGACTTCCAGAATGAAGGAAAGAATGTTCAGGCGTCAGCGTTGTTCAAAGAGGTCATCGCATCTGAGCAGCCAACGTTTTCAGGGTTAGCTGCTTTATGTGCGACTTACCGGGAGGATGGGCACATGAGTGACGATGCTGTGCAGGTGCTGACACAGGTTGCATCCCTACGCAAACAAGAACCCGTTGGGGTTGTGGTTCTGGCAAGGTTGGGGCTTCTACAGGCGAGCGGCGGCAAGAAGAAGGAGGCCTTGGAAACCTTTGAGCGAGGTGTGGAGTTGAGCAGAACGATTGATTTCGCCCTTGTTCCACCAAGTCTGTCCTCCAACATCCGCTCTGCGGCTTCTATGTGCTCTTCTTACGTGGCCCTTTCGAAAGGAGGAATTTTAGGCGCCAGCTATCCACGGGCGCTCACAATCAGCGTGATTAAAGGCAAGGAGGACGAACTTACTGATCGAATTTTCATCATCAAGTCTCCTCATCCTGTCGATGTAGATTGGGGCACCTTGCCAGCTGGTCTCACGATCACAACAACAGGAAGAGAATGGTCGGGGGATGTAGAAGGTGATGGTGATTGCCGCGAATACTTAGTGTGCCTAAAGCCCGGTTTCTTCTTGTTAGGGCAGGCAGAGAAAACGGTGCTGCTGAAAGGGCATGGACAACTCGGCGGCAGCATCGAAATCCCCATCACCATTCACTTGCAGTCCGCAGTCGGCTGAAGGAGCACCATGCAAAGAGTAACAGGGGCACTGCTGGCTACAGTCCCAAAAGCGGCCTCCAAAAAGTCCGTGTTCGTAAAGCGAGCACAGCGTGTGACCGCGATCGCTTTGTTTGGGGTAGGCGCTGTGGTATGCATCTGTGGGCCAGAGGCTGGGGAAGTTATCGCCAGTGCCGCGCAAGGCAGACCACTTTGTATACCTTGGACAGCTCTGACCGCTCAAGGGAACAAGCAAAGCAAGGAGCAGACAGCCAGTTTTCGTATCTACAACCTCTCTCTGCACACCATACGTCTTGAGGCTCAAGCGGACTGCAGTTGCACTGGCTTATCTTGGAATCGAACCACACTTCAGCCACTGAGATTCTGCACGTTGGCTGCGTCTTTCTTCACTCCCCAGAATGGAGACGGTAAAAAAACCGTGCGCGTCCAAGTGCGCTCCAACCAGCCGCAAATGCCATCGCAATGGCTGATGGTTAACATCAACGAGCGAATCCAGGAGTGAAAACCATGCAAAAACGTGTCAAAGCATTCTCGATTGCCCTCTTCATCGGGATCGCAGCAGTTTCCTCGGTTTCTTACGCTCAGATAGCGTACGAGAAGCGTGTGTGGAAAGAAGGGGTGAATATCTGGTGCCCGTCGCCTGTCGGGACACAGTGGACTTGCCCCACCATGGCTAATACGTCGGGCGACTGCGTTAGCGGTCTGAATCCCGCAGGCCGGTGTCGAGACATACGTATAGTATGTGTATCGCCCTACGAGTGTGGGCCGAGCGAGACCAAGTGCGAGCGTTGTGTGCCTGCGGAGCTTTACTTCGATGATGAAGTGAAAGACGGCTTGTGCTGGCCACGTGGGGTGAAGACCTGCGACTGCTTCCTGGATCCAAACTGGAGGAATTTGGGCAGCAAGACGTCCATCTGGAGCTACGAAACTGTCAATCCCTGTGCAGGCAATTAGTCTCCGGAGTAGTAGGGGAGGAACATCTCATGTCGAAGTTGTACTGGCTGGCCGCATTATGCGGCACAACGCTGACTGCGCTGACAACCGGACACGGTAACGCCCAAACCATGTCACAGAACACCCGTGCTTCGCAAGACCAAACCTTGTGGTATGCTGTTGAGCAACAAGGGGTTCCGCTCCCATCCGCGTACTTGAAGTGGCGTGTGGAGAGCTACTTTGAGGCATCACCAACTCCCCCAGAGCAGGAAAACCAGAATACTGAGGCGCTTAGGCAACAGCTTCAGCAGAAGGGCGCATCGGCTGAGATGATCGATAGCGCCTTGCAAAGGGCGAAACGTCACGCCGACTTCTTCTCCCAGGATCGAACAGTGGTCAGTTACCACGAGTTCCGGCGAGATGGGCGGCGGTTGCGTTGCGACATCTTCAGCGAGAAGGGAGAACTCAATGCCATTGACTACTTCGATGGCACCAACGCTGTCACTACTCTGGGCTTCACCAAGAGCGCCAAGGGGGTTTTCATTCCTGAGAGCGGCGTTCTTCAGCGTGAAGCCCGTACTATCATGCCGCATTCGGCTGCGGGATTTGGTTATATGCTCTTCATGGCGGCAGGCTCTATCACCAGCGACTTTCCGCATGAGCAGACGCAAATCTCGCGCAGGGACGGAGCGCTCTGTCTGGAGCGCGACTACCAAGGCATGAGCATTCCACTCAGGATGCGCCTCTTTCTGTACCCAGGAGAGGGAAGGCCAAGGCGCTTGGATTGGTTCGATCCGTCCAACAACCGGCCTCTGCTGCGCCTCACTGCTTCAGACGCACAGCGCTGGCCTACAGGCGTACTCTACCCTAAGCGCATCGTAATGGAGAGATTCGACGGCGCGGGTCGATCTCACGTTAGAGATGTTTACACGTTGATCGAGGCAAATTTTGGCTCGCAACTCGACGCGACCGAAGTCAAAGTTCCGCCTGGGATCTCTCTCATCGACCAGCGATTCGGCAATACCCAACCTGCCAGCTACCGCGTTGGCCCATCTGGCCAACTACCAACCGATGATGAAGTCCGCGCTCTGATTAAACAAGATTCAGGTCAACAGGACCCGAGCCGTTCACACGCTCAACCGCAAAGCTACAATCCACACGGCCACAAGGCAAACGCCCTTGCATGGGTAGCGAGCCTCCTCTGCTTGCTGCTGGGCGCTATCTTGTGGAAGCGTTCGGATACGTGACACGCCGACTTCGCCAGAGAGGGTTCAGCAACGTGAACGAGCGGCCTGCAAGTACTTGCAGACCGCTCGTTCACGTTTGAGCCGCCTCAAGTACTTGGGGCATCGCGCGGCTTTAGGCGTCCAGCGTGCGCCGTCGTAAACTGTTGGCGAATTCTCAGCAAGTACTTGCACTATGCCTAATCCCCTGCGCGACTTTCTCTTTGGTCAAGGCCAGCAGCCCAAGCGCGAGCTGGTCGAGGCCATCACGCCGCGACGCTCCTTCGACGACGTGATCCTGCCCGAGTCCACACGCCAAGCCCTGCACTACGCCCTCAACCAGATCCGCAAGCGCGAGCTCATCTTCGGGCGCTGGGGGCTGGGCGAGCGCCACGCCACAGGCATGGGCCTGGCCTTCAACTTCGCCGGCCCTCCCGGAACAGGCAAGACCATCTGCGCCGAAGCCATTGCCTCCGCGCTCAACAAGAAGCTCTTGCTGGTGCGCTACTCCGAGATGGAATCGCTGTGGGCCGGCGAGACGGGCAAGAACGTGGCTGCCGTTTTCCACTCGGCCATGGAGCAGGACGCCGTCTTGTTCTTCGATGAGGCCGACGCCATCGCGGGACGACGTTTCGCCAACGTGACCCAGGGCTACCAGCGCGAGGCCAACACGGTCGTTAATGTGCTGCTCAAGGAGCTGGAAGCCTTCGATGGCGTGGTCATTTTCGCCACCAACCTGGCCGCCAACTTCGACCCGGCCTTCGAGCGCCGCGTGCGCACCCACATCCTGTTCGAGATGCCTGGCCCAGCCGAGCGCGCCAAGATCTGGAAGGTGCAGCTGCACGAGGCCAAGACTCCTCTGGCCGATGACGTGAACTTCGATGAGCTGGGCGAAAAATACGCCATGAGCGGCGGCGACATCAAGAACGCTGTGCTCAAGGCGGCTCAAATCGCGGCCTCGGAGCCCGGCGCGGACATCGACAAGAAGATCCACCAGAAGCACTTCATCCAGGGCATCGAGGACGTTGTCTCGTCGCGCAAGGTGATGGAGCAATCGATCTACGACCCTTCGGGCTTCGGCGACGGCTCGCACCGCACGTCCGAGAATGGCAACGGCAAGGGCGTGCCCGGTGACTTCAACCCGATGCAGGCCATCAGCGGGCTGAACGGAGCCTGGCAGCAGGTCGCAGAAGATCAGCAGGAAGCGGGCGTGCAGATCGAGGAAATGGCCCGTCGCTTAGGTGAAGTCGAGTTGAGGGCCAATGCCCTGCCCGGCATCGTCGAGCGCTTCGACGACGCGGCCCGCGAGCGCGAGCTGAGGCGCGAGGCCGAAGCGCGCAAGGAGCTTGAGTCGCGCCTTCAAGCCCTGGCCGACGAGCTGAAGAGCGGGCACAGCTCGGATCTGGATGAAAGGCTGCAAGCGCTGGCCCGCGATATTGAAACGCATCAATCCAAGGCCCTGGATGAGCATGGTCAGGCTCTGGCCGATGAGCTCAAGGCCTCCAGCCGCAGCGACTTGGATGAGCGCCTGCAAGCCCTGGCTCGCGACATGGAAGCCGCCCGCGTTCAAGAATTAGATGCGCGTCTGCAAGTACTTGCGGGCGATCTGGAAGCCCAGGCCGCGCGCTCGGATGATGCCCTGCGCGAGCAGATCGAGGGCACGCTCAACTCCAGGCTGGGTGAGGCCGGAATCAGGCTGGATGAAATCGCCGCCCGCTTGCAAGGCGAGCTAAGCGCCCAACTCAAGGGCGAGCGCGAGAGCCGCGAGCTGGCCTTGCACGAGCAGGGCGAGAGCGCAACCAAGCTGCTGGCCCAGGCACGCGAAGAGTGGCCCAGGCAATTGGCCCAGCACTCCGAAGCGCAGAATGTGATGCTGCGCGAGACCGTGGAGAAAGGGCTCAAGCAAAACATCGAGCCGCTAAGCGCCGAGCTGCAAGTACTTGCGGGCCGCGCGCGCTGGGCTCTGTATTCGGGATTAGGTGCGTTCATCCTGGCCATCGCCGCGCTCATCAAGGCCTTCGCGCACTAAATCGACACAGGCAAAAATTCGGCTCAAGAAGAAGCCGGTGCTCCCTCGGGAAGCACCGGCCTTTTCGTTTCTACCGGCTTCAGAAGCGCGAACCCAACAAAACACTTATGACCAACGCCAATGCCTCCTCTGTTTGATCGGAGGTTTGTAACAACACGAAATGGGTACAATAGCCGCTGCTAAGTTCGATGACAGACAAAGCGATTCGCCAATTCGTTGTGCAGAGCCGAACGCTCCGCGCTGGAGCGCAAGCAGGGAGAAGAAGCAGTGATCCTAAGAAAAAGTTTTCCACGGAACGAGTTGGGTTTCGGAGTTCCGCGCCTACCGAGGAGAATCGCGTGGCGGCTCGTGCTGAGCGCGGTTGCCTTGCTGGGAGTCGCCCTGCCCGGAAGGCCAGCAGGAGCGCCGATTTCCTCGCACTTGAGCGCGTGGAAAGTAGAGCAAAAGGGTGGCCAGGAAGCTCTGGTCGCGGCGGGCAAGGTGGCTCCGGGCGATGTGATCGAGTATCGCGTGGAGTATCGCAACGCAGGCTCCAAGGACGTGCGCGACATGGTGGCCACGCTGCCCATTCCCGCCGCGATGTCTTATGTCGAGCGCTCAACTAAGTAGTCCGTTACCTAAGTCTGCTTGCATTTTAGAGATGCTCTTCGTAGATCCGAAGTCTCTGCCTGACCGGTTCCGCAACCGCAAGCAGGCTCAGAGAAATGCAACCTCACTTGGGTAACGGACTACTAAGTAATCGTGCAAAAGAAAACCGGCATCTGCGCAGTGCAGAATCCAAAGCGTGAGCGAGGGCCAAAAGCAAATTAGCCCTTGCTCACGCTTTGGGTTCTGCCGGAATACATTTGCACGACTACTTAAGCCCATACGTGCCCTGGCCTCGACCAATGGGCGCACCTTCGGGCCTTTGCCCCTGCGCAGGCGAGTCAAGGGCGAGGCGGGCAACACGGTTGTGGTGTCGGTTCCGGCCAGCCAATACAGGTTCCTGCGCTGGAACGTGCCCGTGCTCGGAGCCGGGCAGAGCATCTCGTTCTCGGCACGCGCCCGCGTCAACCGATAGCACCCAGCCACACAGCCGCACCCCACACCGAGCACATCATGCTCATCTCAACTCAAGCGTTTGCGGTTCTACCCAAACGAAGTGCTGTTGTGAGCAGGTGTCGCAATATTTAGCAAGGAGAGAATACATGGCATTAGCATCAGGCGTCCGCACGGACAGAGCCGGATGCGCTGAGGCTGACTCGCGAGTACGAAAGCACGTATTGGCAAGCAGGCAACAGCGGGCACGAGCGAGCGGGATGAGGCGCGCGCTGTAAGTACTTGTGGGCGCGATGGTGGCGATCGCGGTGGCTTCGGGCACGGGAGGATCGGCGTGGGCGCAGGCGGTTTCGACCGTGCCGCGCGCGGGCAGCTCGATTGGCAACTAAGCCTCGGCCACTTACACCGATGGCTCGGGCTCGACGCGCACCGCGACCTCGAACCCCGTACAGACCGTGGTCACTCAGGTCGCGGGCGTGGATCTCACGCAGAACCAGGACGTGCGAGGCGCGACGGGTCAGCCCGTTTACTTCCCACACGTGGTCACCAACACGCGCAACGGAACCGATTCGTTCGGGCTCACGGGGACGACTTCCTCGGCTAACCTGACGGGGCCGGGCGGCGCGGGCCCGCTGCAAATTTTCCCGGATCTCAATCACGATGGGCGTCCCGATCCCGGCCAGCCCGCCATCACGACAACGCCCGCGCTGCAGCCTGGCGAGGCTTTCTCGTTTGTGGTGGCCGGAGAAGTTCCGGGCAGCGTGACCAGTGGAACAGCGCCGGTTGTGGTCACGGCGACCTCGGCTCTGACCTCGACGGTCACGGCGACCAACAACGACACGCTGACCGTGACCAACAACGCGGTCGTCAACATCGTGAAGTCGGTTTCCTCGGCAGACGGCGCTCCGGGCTCGACGGGCTTCAACTACACGCTGACCTACACCAACAACGGCAACACGACCAGCGGCCCGATCACCATCACGGACGACATCCCGGCTGGGCTGACCTACCGCGCGGGCTCAGGCTTCTGGAGCGTAGGCGGGCTGACCCTGACGGACGCTGCGGGCGATGTGCAGGGAGCCGCGCCCGACACCATCGACTACTCGGCTGCGGCCAGTCCGGTTGTGGCCGGAGGCACCAGGCTCACGATCGTGATTAGCCGAGCCCAGCCCGACGCGAACTTCTTCGTGCGCTTTGGCTTTGATGTGGCGGCCAACGCCGCGCCCGGCCCGCGCAACAACACCGCGGCCTTCAGCTAAGGCGATGGCGGCGCTCCCGCGACAACGGTCAATTCGACGACCAACACGGTGCCCTTCAACATCACGCCCACGGGCGGAGTCACGGGTACGGGCGACACCTTCGGGCCTGCCAGCCATGGCGCGAGCTTCGACTTCCTGAACACCTTCACCAACTCGGGAACCGGAGCCGACACCTTCGACATCACGCTGGCTCAGCCCGGTACTTTCCCGGCTGGAACCTCGTTCCTGCTGCTGCGCGCTCCCGCTGGAACCACGAGGCCCGCAGGCGCGGCTCTGGTTCCAAACGCCGCTCCCCTCATCGACACCAACGGCAACGGCATTCCCGACGCGGGCCAGCTCGTGGTTGGAGAATCGGTTGTGGTTGTGGTGCGCGTGCAGCTTCCTCCAGGAGCTTCGGGCAACAACAACGGCGCGGGCTTCGCTGTCTCCAAGACGGCGACATCGCCCAGGACGGGCTCGACCTTCCCAGTGACGGACACCCTGACCACGATCACGGCAGCCACGCTGGACTTGAGGAACACCCAGGCCAATAGCGCGACTCCCTCGGGAGCCGACAACGGCGGCACGGGCGCGGGCACCAACAACGTCATCAACACTTACCCGGCCACGCCTGGCACAGCCACGCGCATTCCCCTGAGCGCGACCAACACCTCGACCCAGCCCGACAGCTACAACCTGGCCTTCTCGACAACAAACGCCTTTGCTCCCGCCACGGCTCTGCCCGCGGGCTACACGCTGCGCTTCGTGGACGTGAACGGAGCGGTCATCACCAACACGGGCAGCGTGGGCGCGGGCCAGACGGTGCGCTTCTTCGCTGAGGTCGTGCCTTCGGCTGGAGCCACGCCGCAGACTCTGGACTTGTTCTTCCGCGCCATCAGCGCGAGCGGAGGAGCAGCCGCGCCCAGCGACTTCCTGCGCGACCAGATCCAGGTCGGGACGAGGCGCGCGATCCAGATCACGCCCAACAACACGGGCCAGACCTTCCAGGGTTCGAGCATCACCTACTCGCACACCATCACCAACAGCGGCAACGTGGACGAAACCGTGACATTGACCTCAGCCAACGCAACGCCCGGCTTCACCACCACGAACTACGTGGACACCAACAACAACGGCGTCGTGGATGCGGGCGATGTTCTTGTTCCCTCGGGCGGCACCATCAGGGTGCCTGCTGGTACTACGGTCAACATCCTGACGCGCGTCTTCACGCCCTCGCAGGCCTCGCCCGGCGCGGCTGACACCACGACACTCACGGCTGCGGGCACTGGCACGGTCGGCGGCGTGGCCGCTCCCACAGGCACGGCCACGGACACTACGACCATCGTGGTAGGCCAGCTTCAGCTCTTGAAGGAGCAGGCTCTGGACGCCAACAACGACGGCGTGCCAGACGGCGCCTTCAGCGTGTCCAACATCAACGCCGCTCCCGGCCAGAGCATCCGCTACCGCATTACGGTCACCAACACGGGCACCCAGCCCGTCTCGAACATCGTGATTACAGATGCCACGCCCGGCTTCACGACTTACACCATCGCTGGCCCGGCTACGCTGGCCGTTCCAGGCGGCACCACAACCCCGGCCACGGTCGCGCCCGCTGACGGAGGAACCGGAGCCCTGCGCTTCGAGTTCGCTACGACTCCCCCCCAGCAACTGCTACCCGGCCAGAGCATCGTGGCCACCTTCGGCGTGCGCGTCAACCGCTAAGGCGCCTCGCAGTTGATGCACATCATCTGGTGTGCGGTTGGAGTTCTTGTAGGGGCGCACGGCTGTGCACCCTCCGACGGACGCACCGTCTTCCGAGGGCGCACAGCCATGCGCCCCTACAAGAACTCCAACCGCACACGCTCCAAAGCACCCGCCCGCAGTCAAACCCATCGAGTTCACCAAGAGCTTCCGCTCCTCGCGGATTCGATGGGGCGCAAGTACTTGCACCTTTCCTCGCCACGATTCCCGATTCAGCTTTCTCGCGCGGCCATTTCGCTTCAGCACTTATTCTTCGCCGCCGAGCCTTGCTGAGCCCGACCGAATCGCCCTTTCTTCCGCACATCGCGCTGTCAAGTACTTGCAACGCGGCGTGATCGGCGCGACCATGCGAATGCATCCTTCCTCTTTTCGCCGCACCTCTTCCGTTCTGGCTTTGCTCGCGGGGCTTTGCGCTCTGCTGAGTGTGTGTCACATCTCGCTTGCTCAGGCCTCGGGCGCGAGCCGGGCTCCTCTGGCGGGCACGGCGATCAGCAACCAGGCTGAGCTGAGCTTTCGCGACACGGCCAGTGGGCTTCCGGTGCGCATCCTGACCAACACGGTGCGCGCCTTTGTCTCGCCTGTGCCGGACCTGGAGCTGCTCCAGGATCGCACCTTACGCGTCACTGCCGGTGCCACCGTTGATCTGCCGCACACGCTCCGCAACACGGGCAACGTGCGCACGGCCTACAGGCTCGACATAGCCAACATCGCGGGCGACGCCTTCGACCTGCTCAACCTGCACCTGGTGCGCGACCTCAACGGCAATGGGCGCGCCGATTCGGGTGAGCCTCTCTTCAGCTCGTCTGACACCATCACGCTCGATCCGGGCCAGAGCGCCGAGTTCGTAATCGTGGGAACCGTGCCCGCGGTTCCTGCTGAGCGCGGAGCGCGCGTGCGCATCACGGCCACAGCAGCGGCCAATCCCGAGCTTTCGCAAACCAACTTCGATACGCTGCAAACCGTGCAGGGCGTGGCGGTCAACATCTCCAAGAGCGTCTCGCCCAGCCAGGCCCAGCCCAACCAGACGCTGGATTACACGCTGACCGCGCTTTCGGTGGGCAGCGTATCTCCCTCGCCCTACGCGGTTACGGTGGATGGCGGCTCGGCTCGCCTGGTCGTGGTGCGCGACATTATGCCGGCCAACACGCGCTTCGAGTCCTTCCTCGATTCGCCCGCCGATGGCCTACGCCTTTATCACACAGCGGGCGCGCCCGAAGATTCCTACACCACTTCGGCACCCCAGGACTTGAGCAGCGTAGACGCCATCGCGCTCGGCCTACGCGACTGGGGCTCGCCGAGCCGCACGGTTCAGCTGCGCTTTCGCACCCGCGTCAACGGCAACGCTTCGGGCGAGATCGTCAACATCGCTCACCTGCGCTACGCCAACGCTTCGCAAAACGGGATCGTGATTTCAGCCGAGGCCCCCTCGAACGCCACGCGCGTGCCCATCCCTCCGCAAGCCCCGACGATCACCTACTTCACGGACAGCACGTACTCCAACCCCGCCATCTTGACTCAGGCCGGCGAGCCCCTGCACATCCAGGTTTCCTCAGCCGCCTGCAACCTGGACCCGACCAAGATCGAGCGCATCCGCATCACCATCACCTCGCGCGACACCGGAGACGCCGAGACATTCGACGGCATCGAAACCGGCCCCAACACAGGCCTCTTCCGCCCGGCTCGTCCTGTGCCAACCCAGCGCTCGCGCGCCCCCAAGCGCGGCGACGGCATCTTGCAAACCATCGAGCGCGACGTTCTGACCGCCACCTTCACCTCCTGCGACGGCCAGCCCGCCAGCACAACCATCTTCGTGGCTCCCTTCGGCGTGGCCTTCGACTCGCGCACCGATGCTCCCGTCGCGGGCGCTGTTGTCACCATCATCGACGTGAACGGCACCTCGAACGGAGGGCGGCGCGGCCAGCCCGCTCTGTATACAGATGCTCAGGGCAACCGGCGCCCCGCTGTGGCCACCACGGGTTCGGATGGAATATTCCGCTTTCCTCTCTTGCCGCCTGGTACTTACCGCGTGCAGATCGTGCCGCCTTCGGGCTACCAATTCCCTTCGAAAATCCCGCCCTCTCTACTGCCGCCCGAGCGCGTTATTGATCCCGCTGGCTCTTACGGGCGCACCTTCATTATTGATGGCAACGGCGGCCCGATCGCTTTCGATGTGCCGCTCGACGGCCCGCCGCCCGGAGGCCTGTTCATCGAAAAGGAGGCCTCGGCCCAGGTCGTGGAGATGGGCGGCTTTATCGAATACCGTGTGCGCGTGCGCAACGCGGGCAGCGTGGCCATCCAGAAGGTTCGCGTCTCGGATCGCCTGCCGCGCGGCTTCAGCTTTGTGCGCGGCTCCGCTCGGCTTGAAACCACAGCTGCAAGTACTTCCAGCAGCAACACAATTAAGCTGCCCGATCCCGAAGGTGGAGCAGGCCCTCTGCTCACCTTTGCTCTGGGCAACCTGGCTCCCAAGGGCGAGGCGACCTTTGTGTATCGCCTGCGCGTGGGCGCGGGCACTTCGACAGGCCAGGCGATCAACGCGGCTCAGGCCATGGGCACCTCGCCCTTTGGCACAAGTACTTCCAACACGGCCACGGCTACGGTGCAGATCATCTCGGGCGTGCTGACTGATCGCGTGGTCATCATCGGCAAGGTCTTCGTCGATACCAACCACAACCGCATCCAGGACAAGGGCGAGCTGGGCGTGCCAGGCGTGCGTGTCATTCTGGAAGACGGCACCTACGCCGTGACCGATTCCCAGGGCAAATATTCGATCTACGGCCTGGCCGCGCGTACCCACGTCGTCAAGCTGGACACTACGACGATGCCCGCTGGCTCGCACCTGGAGCCCCTGACGCAGCGCCATGCCAAGTCCGGCTCCAGCGCCTTCGCGGACGTCAAGGCGGCTGAGCTGCACAAGGTCAACTTCGCGATTATCGACGCCACGCCCCAAGTACTTGCCGACATCCAGAAGCGCCGTCTGACGGCTGAGCGCAGCCCAGATGAAGTTACGGGCCTGGCTTCGAGCCAGCTGACGATCGAGCCTCAGACCGAGGGCAGCCAGGGCGACAGGCGCGGGCTGGCGTCTTCGGGAACCATCTCGCCCTCGCGAGGCGGCACCTTGTCCTCGGCTCCAGGCGGCACGCTGGCCGTTCCAGCCGCGCCGGGAACCTCAGATCTGGACAACACCTCGCTCTTCACGGGAGCCGTCACACCGGGAGCTTCAGTTGTGGCCAATCCCTCGGGCGCTCTGGCCAACCGAAGCAGCAGCACGCAGCGCATCCAGGCTCCGGCTGTGATTTCTTCCGCTTCGGCTTCTTCGAGCAGCGCTTCGCCGGGCCAGTCCAGCACCTCGGCCAACGGAGGCAGCGCTTCAGTTCCGACCAGCGTGGAGCGAGCGGTGGCTTCGAGCACGCTGCCCGATGTGCCCCAAGTACTTGCAGCGCCCAACGGAGCGGCTCCAGCCATTTCGAGCGGCACCTTGAGCGGCGACAACGACGCGCTTGGAGCGCGGCGCCAGAACCAGGAGAACATTCCCCAGGGCGCGAGCAAGCAGCCCATCCGCGAGCCCCTGGGCGCAGGCAACTCGAACTTGCCCTCGGCTCCGGTGCGCGTGGCTCCCAGCGTCAATTACGACGCGCTCTTGCCCACCTTGAGCAACGAACTGGGCTTCGTGGAGCTGCGCGATGGCGACACGCTGGCTTCGGATCAGGTCACGATTCGCGTCAAGGGGCAGAGCGGAGGCAAGCTGCAGCTCTTGGTCAACGGAGCCCAGGTGCCTCAATCGCGCGTGGGCGCGAGCTCGATCTTGGAAAGCAAGTCTCTTGAAGTGCGCGAGTTCGTGGGCATCAAGCTCAACGAAGGGCCGAACACTTTGCGGGTGGTTCAGCTCGATTCGTTTGGCAACAAGCGCGGCGCGAGCACCATCAGCGTGATCGCTCCGGGCGGGCTGGGCATCCTGCGCGTTTCGGTTCCGCGCCAGGCTTACGCCGATGGGCGCAGCATCATCAAGGTCGGCGTGCAAGTACTGGATCGCAACGGAGTTCTGGTCTCGGCACGCACGCCCCTGACTCTGGAATCTTCGCTGGGCTCGTGGCAGGTCATCGACCTCAATCCAATCGAGCCCGGCGTGCAGGTCTTTGTGCAGGGCGGGCAGGCGACTTTCGATCTGCTGCCTCCGCTTGAAGCCGGCAATGCTCAGATTCGCGTCACCTCAGGCGCGCTGGGAGCCACGGCTCGGCTTTCGTTTGTGCCTGAGCTAAGGCCGCTGATCGGCGCCGGATTAGTTGAGGGGCGCATCAGCAACTTCAAGGTGAACCGAGTCGAGGGGCAGAACGGGCCGATCGGAGGCAATGTCTTCGATGAGCAGCTGCACTCGATTGGGGGCCAGAACTCGGCTGTGCAGGGGCGCAGCGCGGCTTACTTCAAGGGCCAGGTGCAGGGCAAGTACTTGCTGACCCTGCGCTACGACACCCAGACCGACAAGGAAGGCGAGCGCCTCTTCCGCGACATCCAGCCCGATGAGTTCTATCCCGTTTACGGCGACTCCTCGCTCAAGGGCTTCGACGCTCAGTCCACCTCAAGGCTGTATGTGCGCGTCGATCAGAACCGCTCGTATATTCTCTACGGCGATTACACGACTTCCTCGCAAAGCTTGGCGCGCTCGCTGGGCGAGTATCAACGCTCGCTGACGGGAGCCAAGACGCACTTCGAGAGCGACCGCCTGACGGTGAACGCGTTCGCGGCTCACGACAACGCGCGCCAGGTCGTGGAGGAGATTCCGGCTCAGGGCATCTCTGGCCCGTATTTGCTCTCGAACGGGGTGCTCAAGAGCCAGAGCGAGCGCGTCGAGATCATCGTGCGCGACCGCAACCAGCCGGGCATCATTCTCAGCATCACGCCCCAGACGCGCTTCTCCGACTACACACTCGATGGCCTGACCGATGGCCTTCTGTTCCGCTCGCCCGTCCCCTCGCGCGACCAGAACTTCAACCCGGTCTTCATCCGCGTGACTTACGAAGTCGATCAAGGCGGCCCCAACTTCTTCGTGGGAGGCGCCGATGCTCAGATTCGGCTGGGCTCGCAGCTGGCCATCGGAGGCTCGTTGATTGAGGATCGCAACATTGCCGACCCGTTCAAGCTGCGGGCCCTCAACGCGATTTACCAGATCCGCCCCAACACGCTGGCCATTGCTGAATACGCGCAGAGCGACAGGCGCTCGAAGGGCAGCGGCAACGCGGGGCGCTTCGAGTTCTTGCACGAGGGCAGCCGCTTCCAGGCGCGCCTCTTCGCGGGCCGGGCGGCGCGCACCTTCGACAACCCCTCGTCCCTGCTCTCCTCGGGACGCCAGGAGCTCGCGGCCTCAGCGACTTACGCCCTGAGCGACAAGGACAGGCTGCGCTTCGAGGCTTTGCAATCGAAGGACTTGCTAAACGGGGGATCGAGGCGCGGCGCTCAGATCTCGTATGAAAAGTCGCTGAGCAACAACATCCGCCTGGAACTCGGCATCCGCAACGCTCACGAAACCGCAGCCCCGGCCCAGAGCACCTCGCCCAGCGCGTCCCCAAGTACTTCGGGCCTGGGTAATGGGGGGCGCATTTCGTTCACCTCACTGCGCGCGAGGCTTTCGGGACAGCTGCCGCGCGTGCCTAACGCCAGCGTCTTCACCGAGTATGAGCGTGCTCTGGGAACCGGCAATCGGCAGGCTCTTTCGCTGGGCGGGCAGTATCAGCTGGCCAACCGCACCCGCTTATATGCCGTGCACGAGCTGATTTCGAGCCTGGAAGGGCGCTACGCTCTGAACGATTTGCAGCAGCACAACTCGACTCTGATCGGCATCGACACCGACTACATGAAGAACGGGCGCTTGTTCTCGGAGTATCGAATCAGCGACGCCATCGACGGGCGCTCGGCGGAGGCGGCTCTTGGGCTGCGCAACCTGTGGAGCCTGGCTCCCGGCCTGCGCCTGGGCACCTCGTTCGAGCGCGTGCGCCAGCTGAGCGGACGCACCACAAGTACTGCGGGCAACACCACGGGCGCGCTGGGCACGGGCAACGAGGGCACGGCAGCTTCGCTATCGCTCGAATACACGCCGCGACCAGATCTCAAGGCCACGGGGCGGCTCGAAGGGCGGCGAGGCCAGGATCAACATTCGTATCTGGGCTCGTTTGGCGTGGCTTATAAGGCCAGCCAGAGCCTGACGATCCTGGGCCGCGACATCTTCTCGGCAACAAACTCAATGCAGGCCACAAGTACTCTGGACGCGGCCAATCGCAACCAGCATCGCCTGCAGCTGGGGCTTTCGCACCGTCCCGTGCGTAACGACAAGTGGAACGCGCTGGCCAAGTATGAATTCCGCAACGGCCAGGACCCGACCACGACCTTTAACTCGGGGATGCAGCGCAGTGTTCACATCCTCTCAGCTGACCTCAACTACCAGCCCTCGGCGCTGACCTCGCTGCGCCTGCACTACGCCTGGCGCAAGTCGGCTTACAAGGACGATGCCTTTAGCGATGGGTTGGGCTCGTCTTCGAGCGCTCAGCTCTTGAGCGGGCGCATCTCGCGCGAGCTGGGGCGGCGCATGGAGTTCGATTTGTTCGGAGGGCGGCTGTTCGATTCAGGCGGTGGGCAGTGGAATATCGGAGGCGAGCTTTCGTTCCAGGTCACGCGCGATATGCTGCTGAGCCTGGGCTACAACGCCCTGGGCTTCAGCAACGACGAGCTGATGCTGGACACCTACTCGCGCAAGGGCATCTACGCCCGCCTGCGCTTCAAATTCGACGAGGACTTGCTCAGCGGCGGGCTGAGCTCCGAACAGCGATTGGCCAACGCCAGGCCGCGCTCAACCGTGGATGCCAACGCCCTCAACGCGGGCTCGGCTGCGCCCGATGTGGTGGGCGTGCCGCGCAATCCCGGTGTGGTCGGCAAGGCTCCGGCGACTTCAAATAATCCCGGCGCTCTGCCCACGGGCAATTCGCCAGCGGCTCTGGATCAGGCGCCTGGAGATGATCTGGTGCAGGAAGAAGCCGCTCCCGAAGCCGCAGTTCCGGCCTCAGGCGCAGCGCCAGCCGCGAGCACAAGCACAAGCACGAGTTCGAGTTCGAGTTCGAGTTCGAGCAGCGTAGGACACCAGGAGGGCGCAGCCAAGTAATGGTGCAAGCACTTGAGGCCACGGATTCGCGGCCCAAGTACTTGTGCCCGCGCCCTGTTGGATGGGGCTTCGCGCGAGCAACATGATTTCTTCGCCATTTTCTTCTCGAACCCGCGCCGCCAAGATGCTCAAGATGCTGCGGCTGCTGATGCTGGGCTGGCTTGTCCTGGTGTGGTGTGGCTCGGCTCAGGCGCAGCAGTTCAACAACGACGGGCGCTTCTATCAGGTGCGTCAGGTCACGAATGGAAGCGGCCAGAACGTGTCGCAGGTTTTCGTGCTGGATCGTTGGACGAGTACTTACAGCGCGATTCCCGTGGGAGCGACAACGGCTGGAGGCGCTGTGCTCAACGCTATGGGGCTGAACTCGGTGGATCGCTACTTGTATGCTTTGCAGAGCGGCACCAACAAGATCTTTCGCATCACAACAGCTGGACCTACGGCGCTGGGAACCGTGACGGGGCTGCCCTCAGCTACCTACAACGCGGGAGCCATGGACAGCGCGGGCAACTATTACGTGCTGTCCTCGACGGCCAGCACGCTCTATCGCATCAACAACGTGTCGGGCGCGAGCGGTGACGGCACCAACCCCGTCACGGGAGTCACGGTGACCGCGATTCCTCTCACCGCCGTAGTGAACCCAGGCGACATGGCGATCGACCCCAGCAATGGAAGGTTGTCTGGCCTGACGCTGGACGCCACGCCGAGGCTGTTCTCCATCGACATTACTTCGGGCGCGGGTACGGCACCGGTGCAGTTCACGACGATTTCGGGCACCACGTTCAACACCTTCGGCTCGGCCTTCTTCGACATCTCGGGCCGCTTCTACGCCTACTCGAACAACGGCGCCTTCTTCACCTTCAACTTGGCGACCGCAGCCGCGACCCAGCTCTCGACGGCCCCCACCGCCAGCCAGAGCGATGGCGCCAGCAACGCCTTCTTCAACGTGCCGCTTTCGGTCACCAAGAGCGTGACCAACATCACAAAGCCCAACGCCACGACCTACGACATCACCTTCGCGGCCACCATCACCAACACTTCGGCCACGGACACAGCCACCAACGTTCAGCTCACCGACAACCTGGACCTCACCTTCAACACGGGAACGCCCACCCTTTCCATTACAGCAACGCCCGTCGTAACCGCAGGCATCGCGCTGAGCACCAATGGGGCCTTCAACGGGCGAGCCACGGGCGACACACGCCTGCTCATCGGCAACCAGCCTCTGGGCGCGGGCGCGAACACCACGGTTTCGTTCACGGTGCGCGCGGTTTATCCAAACGCGGCTTCGGTTCCGACCCAGACTTCCAACACGGTTTACGGATCCTCGACCTCGACCGTGAACCCCAGCGGCTACAACTCGGGCTTCACGTTTCCCAACAACGTCCCTGTCCCGCCGCCCGACCTCATTGGAGTCGCGACTTCCAACCCGGCACCGATTAACTTCCGCACCATCGCAGGCCGCGTCTTCGAAGACGTGGACTACGGCGGAGGAACAGGCCGCGCCTTTGGAACGGCGGGAACAGCAGGCGTGCCGGCTGGAACACGCGTTGAGTTGTATTTCGTGGCGGGAACAACCGCCACCTTCGCGCAAGCCACCACGACCGATGCCACGGGCCAGTATCAATTCACAAATGTGCCCACTGGCGATTACCTGGTGCGAGTGGTGAACGGCGGCATTAATGGTGTTAAATCCACACGGGCCACGACAGGTCAGGCCGGAACCATCCTGCCCGTACAAACCTTCCGCACCACGGGAGCCGTGGCCGACGGCACCCAGATCGGAGGCAGCAACCCAAGTACTTCCGATGCGCCCGATGGAGCCACGGGCACAACTATCAACACCACAAGCGGCGCTCTGTCGGGCAACGGAGCTCCAGCAGGCAGCGTGGCGCAGTCGATTGGCCTGGCCTCAACAACCAACAGCAATGTCACCAGAGCGGACTTTGGCTTTAACTTCGATACAGTTGTCAACACCAATTCTTCAGGTTAGGGCTCGCTGGGCCAGTTCATCGTCAACTCGAACGTGCTGGCCAATGGCGGGCTCGCGCAGGTCGGGCAACCCGGAGGCGAGGAGCACTCGATCTTTATGATCGCGACCTCGCGCCTGACCAATGGCGTGGCGCGTATCGCGGTGACGGGCACGCCGCTGCCCGCCATCACCGATTCCTTCACCGTGATCGACGGGCAAACGCAGACCACGAACATCGGCAACACCAACGGAGGCACGCTGGGCAGCTCGCCTCAGGTCGGCATCTCGCAGACCACGGTGCCCACCCTCGATGCGCCCGAAGTGGAAATTTCTGATGCCGGAGGGCTGGCCACGGGCCTGGTGGTTTCGGCCTCGGATGACAGAATCCAGCATGGCGATTTATGGATTTGGCAACGTGACCAACACGGACAACCAGGGCAACATCTTCGTGGGCAACGTGTTGCGCACCAGGATCGAGTCTAATGTTCTGGGCACGACGGCCTTGAGCTTCAGCGATCCCGCCGGGGCTCCGGCTGGGCGTTCGGGCGGCGACAACATTCGGGTGCGCCAGGGCGACAACGGGATTATTCGCAACAACCTGATCGGCTGGAGCAATGGCAAGGGCATCGCGTTGGAAGGCGCCACGGATAACAGCGACGGCGCGCAGGGCTGGACGGTCACGCTCAACGAGGTGCGCAACAACGCGCTGAGCGACTCTTCCGTAGCCGGCCTCGACATCGAGCACTCGGGGAATGCGACGGTTCAATATAACCTCTTCGATTCCAATGGAGGCGCCGGCATCGACAGTTCGCTGGGGCTGGGCGGCGACACCATCGACAACAACACATCGTCCAACAACGGGAAGGGCCCAGGCGCCAATGTCGAGACGCCGGGGATACGCTTGTATTCTTCCAACAACACCGTCTCGAACAACATCATCTTCAACAATGGCGGCGCGGGCGTGATGGTCACGCCGGACGGACAAAACAACGTCATCACGCGCAACTCGATCTACAACAACGGCAGCCAGCCCGCCACAGGTGGCGCCTACCAGCAGATCGGCATCGACTTGCTCGAACCCGGCCAGGACGTGGCCAAGGGCACACCCGTGGCGGGCCGCGGCTTCGTCACGCCCAACGATCCAGGCGACGTGGACACAGGCGCCAACGGCCTGCTCAACTTCTCTGTGCTGGATCGTGCGACGCTGGACACAGCCACCAACCAGATCGTCATCTCCGGCTGGGCTGGGCTCGGCCCGGCTCGACCATTGAGTTCTTCGTGGCCGCGCCCGATCCCTCGGGCTTTGGCCAGGGCCAGACCTTCATCACCTCGCTGGTCGAAGGCTCGGCTGCCGACCTGGACAACACCACAAGTACTTACAGCAACCCCGCCCCCAACGTGGGAACCGACACCACCAGCCGCTTCCTCTTCCGCATCCCGCGCGGTGCTCTGAGCCTGGGCAACGTGCTCACGTCGACGGCCACGCTCAACAGCAACACTTCGGAGTTCTCCAACAACGTGGCGATCTCGACCAACACGCCTTCCATCAACGGGCGCGTGTACCGCGACGCCAACGCCAATGAGGTGCTGGACAACGGCGAGAGCGGCACGGGCTTGACCAATCTCTTCGTCAAGGCCTTCCTGCTCGACACCAACGGCAACCCCGCAGCCACAGCCGTGGCCGCTGCTCCCGTGGATGCCACCACGGGAGCCTTCAGCTTCGCTGGCCTGGCCACGGGACGCTATCGGCTTGTGCTGGACGACAACGCCACGCTCACGGACGCCACGCCTATCGACCTGGGCGCGCGCGGCTTCGTGGGCACCGAAGCGCCTGGAGGCATCCGCGATAACGTGGTTCTGACCGCCAATGCTCAGACGCCGCCGCAGAACTTCGGCTTGTTCCAGGGCTCGCGTGTCTCGGGTGTGGTCTTCAACGACAACGGCCTGGGTACGGGAGGCGTCAGCGTTGATGGCATCAAGCAGGCGGGCGAGGCTCCCTTGCCCTCAACAACCGTGCGCGCGCTTGGTACGGGAGGGCAAGTACTTGCCACAGCTCAAACCGACGCCCAGGGCGCTTACACGCTGTTCGTGCCCACTGTCGCGGGAGCCGTGCGCATCGTCGAAACCAACCCCAGCGGCTTCCTCTCGACGGGAGCCAGCGTGGGCAACTCGGGCGGCGCTTACGACCGCCCGAGCAACACCATCACTTTCACTCCCGTTGCCGGAACCACAACTTACAGCGGGCTTAGCTTCGGCGCTGTGCGCGTGCCTCAGCTCGAAAATACGAGCAGCTTGGCCATCAACCCCGGCGGCTCGGTTGTGCTGCCGCACACCTTCACGGCTTACGAGCCGGGCGTGGTCACCTTCAACGCCAGCGGCGTGGCCTCGCCTTCAACACTGGCCTTCACGCGCGTCATCTATCGCGACCTGAACTGTGATGGAACGCTGGACGGAGCCGAGGGCAACACGCCTATCACCGGGCCGCTCACCATCACGCAAGCCCAGATTGATGCCGGAGGCGGCGGGGCTCAGGTGTGCGTGCTGATCAAGGAGTTCGCTCCGGCCAACGCTCCTCAGGGCGCTCAGGATAAAGTGACGCTGCAAGCGAGCTTCAACCCAGCAGTGAACGGCGTCCCCGCCCTGGCCAACACCGTCTTGACGCGGCCCGACACTGTAGTTGTGAAGCAGACGGGCGACCTGATCTTGACCAAGACAGCGGACAAGACAACCGCTCGGCCCGGCGACAGCGTGGTGCATTGCATTAGCTACCACAACCAGGGCGCGCAACCCCTGCAGAATTTAGTGGTTCAAGATGTGGTTCCGGCCTTCACCACCTTCGTGTCCCAGAGCGCGGGGCCATTGCTAACAGGCTTGACCGGGCCGACCTTCGCCCGCAGCGGCACCGACAACCGCTCGCTGACGTGGACCTTCACGGGCGCTCTGGCTCCCAACGCCACCGGCTTCGTCGAGTTCACCGTGCAGCTCAACCAGTAATAAGGCCTTGAACAGAGGCTGTTGCCTTGCTGAGCCCACGTCAAACCAGCCTCAAGTACTTGAGGATTCCCCGCACTTTGGATGGTTGCCCGCGCCCTCAGTGGTTCATAATGAAGCTATGAAACCAAACGTTACTGAGCCGCCGATTCATCCTCGTTTGGGCCACGATGGTCACTTCGTGCCTGAGCTGGCTGGCGTGTGCACCTATGAAGAGGCCGCGCGCGAAGGGCTGGGAGTGGAGGAGAACGTGGCTCTGCTCAAGCGCTACAACTGGGTCGAGCAACGCATCAACGACTTGATCCTGGCCAAGCTCAACTCGACGCCCGAGTGGGAGGTCAAGGACGCCTTCGCCCTGCACGCCTGGCTCGACGCCGAGCACGCTCAGAGCCTTCAAGAACGCGTGGCGGATTTGCGCCACCCACCGCACAACTTCCACCTCGCGCCGGACCCCAAGCTCGAAGCCTTGTGTCAGGAAGCCCTGCGCTCTTCAAGCACGATAGAAACGCTGACGGCTTTGTACGCCGTGCTCAAGCCCGCTCTGCTGAGCGCTTACGAGAGGCATATGGAGCGCACCAACCCGCTGGCGGATGCGCCCACGCGCCGCATTCTGCGCTTCCTCATCATCGAGGAGCGCGAGAGCATCGAGTGGGGCCAGAAGGCCATTCGCGCGCTGTGCGACTCAGACGAGAAGCGCCACGAGATCGAGACGTGGCAGAATCACCTCCACAAGTACTTGCAGGCCGCTGGAGGCGTCTCGGGCAGCGAGCCGAGGCTGGACGAGGAGCTTCCAGCCGCGCGCGCTCAAGCTCCTTTGCGTTCGGCGGAGATCGACTGGACGCCTCAGCGCGATAGTCGGCTGGAAAGCTACAACTTCAACTTCCCGCCGCACTGGGTTTATGCCCAGACCGAGCGGCCCGAAAGCGAGCGTGCTCTGGCTCTGGTGTGCAAGAGGCTGCTCGAAATGGACGTGCCCGAGATGATGGCCTCGATCGTGTGGAAGCAGCGCGAGGCAGCTTTGCAAGCGGGCAAGCCCAAGCCCTGGGCTTACACCAGCGAGATGTGCCGCCAGATGTGGGACGAGGCGCGCCACTCGATGCTGGGCGAGGCCTGGCTCGCGAACCGAGGCATCGACTGGACCAAGGTTCCGCTCAACGTAGGCTTTTCGCTCGCCCTGAACTCGCTGGCCACTCCTCAAGAAGCACACGCGGCTTTGTATTGGATCGAGCAGGGCCTGATGCCCTCCAAAACAGGCAAGGCCTACGAGTGGCGCACGGCTCGCGATGCGGGCGACCGCCTGGCGATGCTCTTCATGGACTACGACTGGGCTGACGAAGTGCTGCACGTCCACATCGGGCACTGGATCATTGAGGAGATGGGCTCCCGCAAGGCCGCTGAAGAGGCCGGAGAAGCCGCCTTCGGGCGCGTGATGAGCATCCGCCGCGAGCGCCAGCACATCGAGGAGCACGCGCACCCGCAGCGTGAGTGGTGGAACGAGTTCGTGCGCGATGCCTTGAACATCGAAGCCGCCGCGCTGGAAGAAAGCGTCGCAGGCGAGCAGGACGCGCCGTGGAAGGCCGTGGCTACTAACGGTTAAGGTGCGCCTCACGCCTTCAGTTGCCAGGCGCAACTCAAGTACTTGTACTTGCTCTACCCGCCCGCCTCTTCTCTCGCCTCGCCGTGGTGCTCCACGTGATGCTCGCCGTGGATCTGCTTGCGCAGCAGGCGCAGGAACTCGCGCACGGCGCGGCTCTCGTAGCGGCCCGGCACGCGCAGGCGAAACAAAGGGCGCTCGATAGCCACGTCGCGGCCTCCAAGTACTTTGAGCGTGCCCGCCTTCACCTCATCTTCCACGGCCAGGCGCGACACCCAGGCCATCGCCACGCCAGCGGCCACCGCGCGCTTGATCGCTTCCGTGTTGCCCAGCGTCATCTTGACCTGGGGCGCCAAGCCGCGCGACTCAAAGGCTTCGGCCACAACAGCACGCGTCCCCGAGCCTTCCTCGCGCAGCAGCATAGGCTGCTCGGCTAAGCGCTCAAAGGGGATTCCCTTCAGGCAGCCCAGAGGATGAAAGGGCGAGGCGATGGGCACGATCTCGTCGCGCCCGATCTCATCGCGCACGAACTCATCTTCGGCGATCGGGCCTTCGACCAGAGCCAGGTCGATGCGGCCCGCGCGCAGGCGCTCGATGATGGCGCGCGAGTTGTCGATGTCCAGAGCCAGCTCCACGCGAGGATACTGCCGCCCGAAGGTCGCGCAGGCCGGAGGCAAAATGTAAGTTCCAACCGTCGTCGAAGCCCCGATGCGCAAGCGTCCGCGCTCCAGATTGTGCAACTCACGCAGCGCAGACTCGGCCTCGTGCTCCAGCGCAAAGATCTGGCGCGAGTAGCCCAGCAATAGCTCGCCCGCTTCGGTCAGGCGCACTCCAGTCGACAGGCGATGGAACAAGGCCATGCCCAGCGAACGCTCCAGCTCACGCAGCTGCTTCGAGACCGCAGGCTGCGAAATGAAGAGCAAAGCGGCGGCTCGGGTCAGCGAGCCTTGCTCGGCCACGGCGTGGAAGACCGCGAGCTGATGGATGTTCATGGGGAAGCAGTCAGCTGTCAGCCTTCAGCACGTCCTGCAAGTACTTGCAGCCGTTAGCTTACTGTCTGCTGAAGTCTGCCAGCTGATGGCTCAAGGTATAACCACAGGTTAGGCCCGGCATCGCAAATGAGTATTGGACGCCGAGCGAAGCAGTCTGTATCTTGTAAAGGCAGAACGAAAGTTCGCTTTTCAGGAGGAAACAGATGACCTATATCATTGCCGAGCCGTGCGTGGACGTGAAGGACAAGGCCTGCGTCGAGGTGTGCCCGGTGGACTGCATCCACGGCGACGACGACTCGCCCCAAATGTACATCAACCCCAGCGAGTGCATCGACTGCGGCGCCTGCGAGCCCGAGTGCCCCGTCGAAGCCATCTTCCAGGACACCAACCTGCCCGACGAGTGGAAGGAATACGCCGCCAAGAACACCGCCTACTTCGCCAAGTAAGCGGCTTCAAAATAGAACGCGCTTCGAGAAATCGGGGCGCGTTCTATTTTGGTGCAGTTTCTTCGTAGGGGCGAGGTGACCTCGCCCCACGAAGCGGAGGTGAGCGACCGGGCCTGTGTGGTTAAGTCTGTTGGCTTGGGCCAAAATATCCGCGTGACTTCCACCGATTCCAAAATCCCGACGCCCGCCGCAAGCTCAGAGTGGGCCGCTTTCGTCGGCGCCTCGCCCTATGGCGATGTGCTCCAGTGCCTCGAATGGGGCGAGGTCAAGAAACCTCTCTGGCAGCCGATTCCCGTCGCCATTCGCGGCGACAACGGCCAGCTCAAGGCCACGGCGCTTATCCTTAAGCGCAAGCTGGGCCGAGCCAACCGCTCGATCTTCTACCTTCCACGCGGGCCCATCGTCGATTGGAGCGACGCCCCAACCGCGCGCGCCATCTTGAACAAAGTGCGCGCTCAAGCCAGGCGACACCGCGCGATTCTGATCAAGGTCGATCCCTGCGTGCCGCGCTTCGCCGATCCAGGCGCGCTCAAAATTCTGCACGACATGGGCTTCGTACCCTCGCCCGACGCCCTCAACGCCTTCGGAGGCACCCAGCCGCGCTTCAACATGAAGCTCGACATCTCGGGCAGCGAAGACGAGGTGCAGGCGCGCTTCCACACCAAGTGGCGCTACAACACGCGCCTGGCCGCTCGCAAGGGCATCACGGTGCGCGCGATTTCTTCGCGTGACGAAATCCCTATTTTCCATGAGCTGTATCGCATTACAGCCGAGCGCGATGGCTTCACGGGGCGGCCCCTCAAGTACTTCCAGGGCTTGTGGGACGCGCTGGTTACGCCCGGCCTGGCCCGCTTCTTCCTGGCCGAAAACGCGGGCAAGCCGCTCTCGGGCGCGATTTGCTTCGCTCTGGGAACGCAGTGCTGGTATGTCTACGGCGCTTCGTCCAACGAAGACCGCAAGCTGATGCCCAACCATGCCATGCAGTGGAGCATGATGCAGTGGGCGCGCGCGCGCGGCTGCACCTTGTATGACTTCCGCGGCGTGCACGACATCCCGAGCTTAGGCGAGAAGGGCCAGGACTTCGATGTTTCCACACTCTCGACCGAGCAGCTGATGGAATCCAGCGATGGCTTAGTTCGCTTCAAGGCGGGATTTGGCGCGTCCTTGACCGAGTACATCGGCGAGTTCGACCTGCCGCTGAGCCGCATCGGATACTGGGCCTGGACTTCGGCTCGGCCCAGGTTGGTCGCTGCCCTGAAGTCCCGATCCAAAGCCTCCGCGCCAGCGCCTGCGGACTGAGATGAAATCTTTTGATTCGCGAAGGCACCCACCACAGCGCTCTCGCGGCTACACTGCGCCAATTGAACTCGCTTTTAAGCGAGCATTCCGATAGGATGTGTGCCATTGGTTTTACTTTCTCTAAACCATAGAATAAGGGGGTGGAAGTTCCACCCCAAGTACTTGGAGCGGGCGGTGGAAGAGCAGGAGAAAGGGGCGCGTCATCAGCGCTGAATTTGAGCAGGGGCGTGGGACTGGACGCGGGAGCAGAAGTGAAGAGGGGCGCGGAGCGCCCGAAGGTATGAACGCAAGCGCGATGCTGATTAGCACGGATCGACAGCTGGGACTTTTGTGCGAGGAATTGGACGCAGCGGTGCGGCCACGCGACGAGGAGCCGGGCCTGCCTCTGGCCTTCGACACCGAGTTCGTCTCGGAGCGCCGTTACACGCCTCGGCTGTGCTTGCTCCAAGTCTTCTGCCAGGCGCAGCCGATGCCCATCGAAGCGGCTGTGGACCCGTTTTCCGTTGATCTCAAGCCCCTGCTCAATATTCTGGGCGACCCTGCGGTTGTGAAGATTGTACACGCTGGAGCTTCGGATTTGCAGATCCTGTGGAACAGCTACAATTGTCGAGCTGAAGGCGTTTTCGATACTCAAATCGCGGGCGCGTTTCTGGGCTACGGGCATCAGGCAGGCTACGCAGATCTGGTGCGGCGGGTGGCGAACGGGCCTTCACTAAGCAAGGCTCAGCAGTTCACAGATTGGTCGGCGCGGCCCCTGACGAACAGCCAGGTTTCCTACGCCCTGGACGATGTGCGCTACTTGCCCTTGATGTATGAGCGCCTGCGCTCGGCTCTGGCTTCACGTGGGCGGTTGCGCTGGGCTCAGTCGGAGTTCGACCGCTCGCTGGAGCGCGCCACCGAGGGCGTGGACCCTGCCGAAGTGTGGCGGCGCTTCAACTTGTCGGGCTTGTCGCGGCGTCAGATGGGCGCGCTGCGCGAAATCGCGGGCGCGCGCGAGAAAATCGCGCAGAGTTTGGACAAGCCACCTTCGTTCATCGTGCCCGACCTGACGCTGTTACAGATGGCCAAGCTGCCGCCTTCCAACGCGGGCGAGATGCGCAACCTGCGCGGGATGCCCTCGACCTCGCCCGAGACTTCCAAGGCCCTGCTCGACGCCCTGTCGCGCGCCTCCAAGCTCAGCGATGACGAGCTGCCCAAGCTCTCCTTCAGCCCGCGCGCCGATCCTCAAGTCGAGATCGTCTCGGGCCTGCTCAACGTGGTGACTCAGCTGCGCGCGGATGAAAACGAGATCTCGCGCTCTTACCTGGCCTCGCGCGAGCAGCTCAATACTCTGGCCTCGTGGTGGCTCAAAACCGATGGCGCCGATGTGCCGGATGTGCCCGTTTTAAAAGACTGGCGGCGCGAGCTGCTGGGCGAAGAGCTGCTGGAGCTAATGAACGGTCGCCTGGCCATCTCGCTGGATGGCACCAGGCGCGGCGCCGAGCGAGGCGAGGAAACGGATTCCGTGGTGCGCGTGGTTCCCGTCGGGCGCAGAAACTAAAGCGCAAGTACTTGCGGAGCGGGGTATTGGAATTTGCTGCTGACTTTCGCGGCCACTCTTCAGGCCGCGCTTCAGAGCACTGTGGTTTGGCCAGCCTGGATTCGACGGGCCAGATCATTTAGCTGGGCTTGCGGCGCGTGCTGCGCGATCACGTTCATCAAGAAGATGCGCTCACGGGCTCCGAAGAGCTTCAGGTTCACTTGCAGCGGCGACTTGGCTTCGCCTTCGTGATGCAAGAAGAGAGTCAGGGTGTTCATGCCCTGGTAGCCCTGTTGCACATCCAGCACAGCCGCCACCTCGCGGATGCTCTGATACGGCACGGCGTACTTGTGGCCGAAGGAATTGAAAGCCAGGCAGTCGGGGCGCAGCGAAAGGCTTTGCCAGTTGAAGAGCACGCCCATCAGAAACCCGAACCACAGGGGCCCGCCGAAGATCAAGGGCAGCAGCAGCCAGCCGCGCCCAATCAGCAGCCAGCCCAGCAGCGCAGCGCCCACAAGCAGCACGCTGAAGGCCGTGAAGAAGCGGAAGAAGGGCCTCTTCAGCGTGTAGGGCAATGGGTGAGCCACAGCAGATTGCATGGGCTCAGTATTGCCTGAGCCCGGCCAACGAACCCAGCGAACGGGTTGGCAGCAAATACTTGCGTGCCCAGGAGAATGCGCCGGGCTAATTTTTACTTCGCGTCGAGAAATCTCTATGGCACAATGCTGGGTCGAGGTGGATTTAGAAAAGGTGCGCGCCAACTTCCGTGCCCTGCAAGTACTTGTGGGCTCCCAAACCAGCCTCATCGCCGTGGTCAAGGCCAACGCTTACGGGCTCGGAGCGCCTGAAGTAGGCCGTGTCTTAGCCGGGGAAGGCGCGCGCTACCTCGCCGTCACACGCGTGGAAGAAGGGCTCCAGCTGCGCGAGGCCGCCATCCAAGCGCCGATCCTGCTAATGTCTCCGGCTCCCACAGAAGATTTGGAAGCCGCCATCGCGCACGACCTGACGCTGTGCCTTTCGACGCCCGAGGAAGTTCAGCTGAGCGCGGATGAGGCCAGGCGTCAAGGGCGCAAGGCTCGCTGCGGGCTCAAGATCAACACCGGAATGAACCGCTTTGGAGTGCGGCCCGAGCAATCCGTCGAGCGCGCCCAGCAGATCGTGGCGCAACCTGAGCTGAGCCTGGAAACCTGCTGGACGCACTTCGCGGACGCGGGCGAAGCGCGTCCTTTCCTGACTCAAGTTCAGTTTGGGCGCTTCAACGCCTTGATAGGCCCGCTGCAGCGAGCCACGCAGCTTGAGGCGCGCGATTTCCACTGCGCCAATTCCTCGGCGCTCTTGCGCTTTGCTTCGATGCGGCTGTCGTGCGTGCGAACCGGAACGCTGCTCTTTGGCCAGTTCCCCAACGGCGCTGCCACCGAGGAAGGGCGGCGCCAGGGCCTTCAGTTGGCCGATCCCTTCGCGGTGCGCGCGCGCGTACTGAGCCTGCAGCGCGTTGAGAAGGACGAGAGCGTGGGCTACGGAGGCGAGTGGAAGGCGCCGGTCGAGAGCGTGCTGGCCACGCTGGGAATCGGCTTCGCGGATGGCTTGTCGCTGTCGCCCGAGGCGCGTGATGAAGGCTCCTTCGCCCTGGCGCGCAAGAACAGCGCCAGGGCCGCACGCGACGTGATGCTCGGGCTCAAGGGCTTGGCGGGCGCGGCCAATGTTCCAGCCGGGCGACGCGCCTGGTGGAGCGATGCTCAGGGGCGCGAGCACCAGGCACCCATCGTGGGGCGTATCGCGATGCAGTGCTGCCACGTCGATGTGACGCACCTGCCCGATGTGCGCGTGGGCGATGCCCTGCGCCTCTTCCAGCGCCGCACGTCCACGGGCTCGCACATGGAGCGCCGTTACCTCAACCGTTAGCTGAAGGCTCGGCTGAGGGCGGATCTTCTTATCGGAAGCGTGCTCTTCACCAAGTGGAAACATGGCTTTAACGGCCTCTTCACGTGCGTGTGGAACACTTCGAGTGCCCGAGAACGCCCAGGCAACGCACCAAAGGCGAAGATGGTGCTCGGCCCAGAAGCGCATGAATTCAACGCGCCCTCCCTTCATGACAGATCGCCCCGACAACACTTCCTCTGCCCGACGCTCCAGCCGAGGCGCTGCGGGCAACGCCCTGGCTCGCCTGCTGCCGCGCGGCGGAGCCGAGGCGTCTTGCCTCGATGCTCCCGCGCCCCCAACAGGCGCTGCGAGTATGGAAGCAGGCGAGGCCAGCACGGTTCTGCGGCGCGTGCTGCCGGACATCTACTTCATCAACACGCCCGAGGCACGCTCCGAGCGCCACATGGAGCTACTACACCGGCTGAGCTCGGCGGGCAACGGGCCTCTGCTGGAGTTCCACGAGGTTCCGGGCCGCCCCGCTCTGGAGTGCACGCTGTGCGCCTTCGACGAGGCCGCGCCAGGCCTGCTGGCCAAGCTGTGCGGAACGATGGCCGCGCTCAACCTCTCGGTTCACACCGCCTTTATCTATACGCTGCGCCTGGCCACCCCTGAGCCAAGCGCTGTTCGCGAGGGAGCCGAGAGAAGCGGCTCGCTTGTTCTCTCGCCCGTTTCTGAGGTCGAGTCGGGGCGCGCGGTCGCTCTGAACACGTTTTTGATATCTGAGAGCTACTTCGGCCACGACCGCGCGCTCACGGCCAAGACGCAGCGCAAGCTCCAGCTGGAGCTGTGCCGCGTGCTGAGCGGCCAGGCCAGCGTGAAGAAGCTGCTGTCGGGCTCGCGCCGCTCCTTCGCCCCGCTGCACATCCACGAGCTTGAAATCGAGAACCGCGCGCACGAGGCGCAGACACGTATCCTGCTGCGCGCGGGCGACTCATTCGGCGTGCTGTTCCGCGCGACCTCAGCTCTGGCCGCTCTGAACTTGGACATCACAGCCGCTCAAGTCTCGACGCGCGAGGAAGCCGCCGACGACCTCTTCTTCATCACCCAGAACGGAGCCAAGCTGCCAGACGACGCTCTTGCCACCACAGCCACCAGCCTGCGCGCCCTGCTGCAAAACGAGCCCTGAGCGGGCTGGGCAAGCGCCTCAAGTACTTGCAGGGTACCGGCTCGCATCAACGGAGATGTGCTTCAAGGAATGTGGCAAGCCTCGACTTCCTCGGCTTCGAGCAGACCCAGCAAAACCCCAGACTGAACTACTTTGCGCCTGCGAATCTCGACTCGGGGCGGCGCCTTGCCGCTTCTGCCCGCGCGCGTGAAGTGGCCGTGGCGTCGCAGGTGCACAATCGAAAGCCGCCACACTTCGGCCTCGCCCGAAGGCAGCACGAAAACCGCCCACACCTCGTCGAGACGATCCAGCATCGAGACCAGAACCGAGATTGGTGGCGAGGTGCTCTTGGCGCACTTGATAGCCACCTCCCGCCCTTGCCACGCGCCTTCGTTGCGCGCTTGATTCGCCACCATCTGCACCTCGAAACGAGCTCCGACCGCGCGCGCCAGCCGCCGCCCCCACTGCGAAGGCGCGCTGTTGGGCTCGCCTCGCCTCCTCTCCGGCTCGCGCAAGCGCGCAGCGGACGACGGAGATGTGGACAGAGAAGAGGGAGAAGATGAACTACAAGAAAAAAGGGGACGAGAAGCCACACGCCGCATAAAAGAAGAGGCAATCAATAAACTTCTTCCACCATAACACGAATCCAGGCTTTTACTCAAGGCAGCTTCGCTTAGCGCAACTGAAGCCTGCTGAGCGTAGCACGGTCACGGCTAAAGGCCTGGCCTGAGATCAGGTTCAGCCTTAGCTTGTGCTTCAGGAAGCGCTTCAGGAGCTTCAACGGCCTCTTGCAGCCGGGCCTGTTCTTCGAGATGGACCTGAACGCGCTCCAGAGCGGCCTGAGCCGCGCTCGACTCGGCTTCTTTCTTGGAGGCTCCGCTGCCCACGCCCCACTCCTGGCCTTGCAGCAGAACGCGCGAGGCATAGCGTCGCTGCGAAGGTTTGCTCGCCTCAGACCCTTCGCCTAACCCGGTGCTGTAACTCGGCGTGCCCAGGGCGTTGGCCTGCGAAAGCTCCTGCAAGCGGTTCTTGACCGGAACGGGCTCGCCTCCAGCGTTCAGCTCTTCTTGGAACCAGCGCCCAAAGAATATCTGAGCCGCCTCCAGCCCGCCTGAGAGAAAGATAGCCGCCAAGATCGCCTCCAGAGCATCGGACAGAATGCTGTCGCGCGCGGCTCCTCCGGCGTGGAACTCGCCCCGGCCCAGGATCAAGTACTTGCCAAGCTCCAGGCGGCGGGCCACGCGCGCCAGAGTTACCTTCTGCACCAGAGCCGACTTGCGCTGCGTCAGCAACCCTTCGGGCCACTCGGCGTGCTCGCCAAACAGATGAGCCGCAGCCACCGCGCCCAAAATGGTGTCGCCCAGGAACTCAAGCCTCTGGTTAGAATACAGCGTGCGCTCGATGCCCTCGCCCACCGCCGAAGGGTGCGTCAGCGCCAGCCTGAGCAGCTCCTCGGGCACCTCGACGCTCAGCTTGGGCTTGAGCGTTTCCCACTCCTCAGGCAAAACAGGCGTGCGGTCAATGAGCATTCGGAGCTGTTCGCAAAGTCAACCATCTGAGGCATTAGAAGGCCCGCGCGGGGCTGACGCCCTCAACCGCTTGGCAATTTTACTCACTATGTTGAAGGCGCAAAGTTTTCGCTGGATAAGCAACTGGAAGAGGGCGCAAGCCCCTCCTGAGCCTCGACAACGCCAACGCCTTCCCGAATAGCTCCACACGCTTGGCTGTCGCTGCAAGTACTTGCAGGCCCTTCAGGCCTCAAGAATCGGGAGCCCAGCGCTTGAAGGCCAGGCTGGTGTTGTGCCCGCCAAAGCCCGACGAGTTGCACAGCGCGTACTCGAAGCTCGCGGTGCGGGCTGCGTTGGGCACGTAATCCAGGTCGCACTCGGGGTCCGGCTCGGCGTAGTTGATGGTGGGCGGCAGAATCTGGTGCTTCAAGCCCAAGACAGTCGCGATGGCCTCAACTGCCGTGCCCGCGCCCAGCAAGTGCCCGATCTGCGACTTGGTGGACGAAACCGCCATCTTGTAAGCGTGCTCGCCAAAGACGGCCTTGATCGCAGCCGTCTCGCACGAATCGTTCACGGGCGTCGAGGTGCCGTGCGCGTTGATGTAGCCGATCTGCTGCAGAGAAAGATTGCCCAGCTTGAGCGCCTGCTTCATGGCCGCGCCGATGCCGCGCCCATCCGAGGGCATATCGGTGATGTGATACGAGTCGCCCGTCATGCCATACGAAATCATCTCGCCGTAGATGGTCGCGCCGCGAGTCAGAGCGTAATCCAGGTTCTCCAGAATCAGCATCCCGGCGCCCTCGCCGATGACGAAGCCGTCGCGCGTCTTGTCGAAGGGCCGCGAGGCGTGCTCGGGGTCATCGTTGCGCCGAGACAGCGCCCTCATGTTGCCAAATCCCGCCAGAGCCGAATCGCAAATCGGAGCTTCAGTTCCGCCCGCGATCATGGCGACCACTTCGCCTCGCTTAATCAAGTCGAACGAAAACCCCAGCGCGTGGCCCGAAGAGGTGCAGGCCGAAACCGTCGAGGTGTTGGGCCCGCGCGCGCCGCTACGAATCGAGATATGGCCCGCCGCCATATTCGGGATCATCATCGGGATCAGGAACGGGCTAACGCGATCTGGTCCTTTGGCCAGGAGCTTGGCGTATTCCCTTTCCCACGTCGTCAGCCCGCCGATGCCGCAGCCGATGACAACGCCGACACGATCCCAGTTTTCGGGCTCGATCTTGAGCCCCGAATGCGCCACGGCTTCATCGGCGGCCACCACCGCGAGCTGAACCACGCGGTCCATACGCCGAGCTTCGCGGCGGTCGATGTACTCTTCCGGGTTGAAGCCCTTGACCTCGCCGCCGAACTGGGTGGTGTGGCGCGTCGGATCGATCAAGGTCAGCCGCTCGACGCCCGAGCGCCCGTCCTTGACGCCTTCCCAGAACTCACCGGCGTTGAGCCCCAGCGGAGTCATCGCGCCCAGGCCGGTTACTACTACGCGTGCATCATTCATCATCATCGCAACACCGCCGCGCCAAGTACTCCTAAGTACTTAAGGCGCGGCGGCGTGTTCGTCAAGGCACTGCAACAGTGCCATTTCAATCTCTGCCCGCAGACGGGCTCGTTCCTGCTCTCAGCTCGGCTCCGGCTCTACCTGGAGCTTTAGCCTTCGGCCTTGCGCTCGATGTAATCGACGGCCTCGCCCACGGTCGTGATCTTCTCGGCGTCCTCGTCGGGAATCTCGATCTCGAACTCTTCCTCGAAGCGCATGACCAGCTCGACCACGTCCAGCGAGTCGGCTCCCAGGTCTTCCACGAAGCGCGCCTGGGGCGTCACGATGCTGGCGTCAACGCTCAGCTCGTCCGCCACGATTTCCTTCACCTTATCTACAACAGCCATGAACTTCCTCCAACCGACTGAATTCTTTAATGTTCAACAATGCCGCATTTCCACGCGCTCACAAGCACTCAAGTACTTGCGGTGTCCGGCGTCGCGACGCTATCACACTACGACATTACAAGGCCGCCGTCAACGTTGAAGGTCTGCCCCGTGACATACCGCGCCCCCGCTCCGGCCAGAAAAAGCGCCACCTGAGCCACGTCCTCCGCCTCGCCAAAGCAAGCCAGAGGAATGCTCTTCAACAGCTCAGCCCGCGCCTCCTCGCCCATCTCACTCGTCATGTCCGTCGCGATAAAGCCCGGCGCGATGGCGTTGCAAGTGATGCCGCGCGAGCCCAGCTCCTTGGCCACCGACTTGGTGAAGCCGAGCAGCCCGGCCTTGGAAGCCGCGTAGTTGGCCTGCCCCGCGTTGCCCATCTGCCCGATGACGCTGGAGATGTTGATGATGCGCCCCGACTCGGCCTTGAGCATCAAGCGCGACACGGCTTTGGTGCAGTAGAAGGCGCCCGAAAGGTTCGTCTCGATGACGCTGCGCCACTGCTCGGTCTTCATGCGGATGAGCAGCCCGTCCTGCGCGATGCCCGCGTTGTTGACCAGGATGTCGATCTTGCCCATCTCTGAGGCCGCTGCCTTGATGCCCCTCTCAACCGCGTCCGCATCCGCCACATCGACCGCTAAGGGTAGGGCGCGCCTTCCCAACGCCTGGATTTCCGCCGCCAGATCATCCGGCGAGTTGCGCGCGAGCAGGATGAGATCGGCGCCTTCGTGAGCGAAGCGCAGCGCGATGGCGCGCCCGATGCCACGCCGCGCGCCCGTGACCAGAGCGACTTTGCCTTCTAATTGCATACAGTTGATTTAGACGCTTCAGGTGCAAGTTGCAAGTGCTCGGGTGCGTCGAGTTGATGTTCAAGAGCGTACTCAAGTACTTGAGCCGCCCAAATCCCAACTCTCGGCTGCCTCGCAAGGCACGCTCTTGTCGATGCGCGTGCTCAGCCCGCACAGCACCTTCCCCGGTCCCAGCTCAGTGAACTGAGTCGCTCCATCGGCGATCATGGCCAGCACGCTCTCGCGCCAGCGCACGGGAGCAACCATCTGAACCCGCAGCGCGCCTTTGATGACCTGAGCTTTGGTTGTGCTCATCGCCATTGTGTTCGGGAAGACCGGCACGCGCGGCTCACGGAACTCAGCAGCGTCGATGAGAGCGCCCATTTTCTCACCCGCCGCTTCCATCAGCGGCGAGTGGAAGGCACCCGAAACGGGCAGCCGAATGGCCATCTTCGCGCCGAACTTCTTGGCCTCGCGAACCGTGAACTCAACCGCTTCGACCGCGCCCGAAACCACGACCTGGCCCGGCGAGTTGTCGTTGGCCACAACCAGAGGTCCGTGCTCGCGCGCGGCTTCGAGCAAGAGCAGCAGCTTGTTGTCATCCCCAACGCCGTTCGAGCGCGCGGCTTCGAGCAAGAGCAGACGCTTGTCCATCTCCAAGCCGATGATAGCGGCCATCGCTCCGGGTGGCGCGTGCGACATCAGCTCGGCTCGCTGCTGCACCAGCCGAAGCGCGTCCTCGAACCCGAGCACATCCGCCGCGACCAGAGCCGCGTATTCGCCCAGCGAATGCCCCGCGACCATGTTGCACTCAAGCCCACGCTCACGTGCGATGTCAGAGGCGATGACGCCCACCGTGAGCAACGCGGGCTGAGCGTGGCGCGTGTCGGTGAGCTTCTCTTCGGGGCCGTCGAAGCACAGCGCGGCCAAGTCGTAGCCAAGTACTTGCGAGGCGGTCTCGAAGCGGGCGCGAGCGAAGGGGAAGGCTTCGGCCCAGGCGCGGCCCATGCCGACCTTCTGCGAGCCCTGGCCGGGAAATATCCAAGCGTTCATAGTGAAGTACAAGTACTTGCAGCGTGAGAGGGGCTCACAGAATGCGCAGCGGCTGCGGTTGGTTGTGCCCGGATTCGACCTTCCGCTCGCCTTCATAAAAGGCCCACTGCCCATCTGCCAGGCCCGAGATGACGACGGCGGCCAAGCCGCCCCACACATCGCCGCTCCACTCGACCTGAAGATCGCTTCCGTAGTAGCGCAGGGTGAGCTTCTGGCCGGGGTTAACGCAGTAATCCTCTCCCTGCGGCTCCACCAAGATCATCAACGTCATCTTGGTGCGGTTGGAGAACTCGATGCTCTGAGCGGGTGATTCCATTTCCATCGGGCTTGACTCCTCAATTCTTAACCGCGGTGATCACGTAGTGATACGGCCCCACGTCGCGCGCCTCGTCCACCTTAAAGCCCGCGCCCGCAAGCAGTTCGCGCACCGTGTTCGGCTCCAGGCGCTCCACATTGGGCGGGCCAGGCTGCGATTCCTCGTCGGCCCAGTGCCACTCGATCACGATGATGCGGCCTCCACTCTTCAGGACCCGCGCGGCTTCTGCTAAGTGGCGCTCGGGCTCGTGGCACTCGTGCAGGACGTTGGCGTGGAAGACCACATCGACCTCGCCGCTGTCCAACTCGAAGTCGTTTTCGCCGCAGGGCAGCGTCAGGATGCGCTCCCAGTTGTCGCGGCGGGCGCGCAGAATCTGCAGCATGGCGGGCTGCATATCCAAGGCGAAGACCATGCCGCGCGGGCGCACTGCACGCTCGATCTCGAAGGTGAACCAGCCACTTCCGCAACCGATCTCGGCGATGCGCTCGCCGGGCTTGAGCTCAGCCTGAGCCACGATCGCAACCGGATTATTCCATTCCAACCGCTCCGCGCTGTCCAGGCGTGCGGCGTTGCTTGCATCAAATTTCATAGTTCGCTTCTCTTCAAGCGGCGCGTGAATCAAGCCGCAAGTACTTGCAGCCTTCACCAGCGCACAACAGCCGTGGCCCACGTTAATCCAGCGCCGAAGCCGACCATGACAACGGTGGAGCCTTCCTTAACCAAGCCTTGATCGCGCGCCTCACACAATGCGATGGGCACGCTGGCCGCTGAGGTGTTGCCGTATCTGTCCACGTTCACGAACACCTTCTCAGGCCCGAGTTCCAAACGCTTGGCGGCAGCGTCGATGATGCGCACGTTGGCCTGGTGCGGCACGAACAGATCGACTTCGGGCGGCGCGATGCGGCACTTTTCCAGAGCGCGCAGGGCCGACTCGCCCATCACGTTGACCGCGAAGCGATACACCTCGCGCCCGTTCTGGAAGATCACGCGCGGCGAGAAAGCAAAGCCTTCTTCATTATCATCTTGATCCCCATCCAGAGGCAGGTGCAAGGGCGCCGGTTCACCTGCGATGGGCAGCTTCAAGAGCGGCCCTCCGGCTCCATCCGAGCCCAGGTCGAAGGCCAGCACGCCGCTGCCTGGCCTGGCTCGCGAGACCACAGCGGCTCCGGCTCCGTCGCCGAAGAGGATGGCCGTGGCGCGGTCGCTCCAGTTGATGACCCGCGACATCACCTCGGCTCCGACCACAAGCACGTTCTCCACGGCTCCCGACTGGATGAACTGAGCCGCCGTGACCAAGGCATAAACCCAGCCCGAGCAGGCCGCGCCCAGATCGAAGGCGGCGCAGGTCGCGCCCAGCCGATCCTGGAGCAGCGAAGCGGTCGAGGGAAACTGGTAATCGGGCGTGCAGGTGGCCACGATAATCATCTGCACCTGTTCAGGCGCGAGGCGGGCGTCATCGAGAGCGCGGCGTGCGGCGGCTTCGGCGATGGAAGCGGTTGTCTCGTGCGGCGCGGCGACGCGGCGCTCGGCGATGCCTGTGCGCGAGCGAATCCACTCGTCGGAGGTTTCGAGGAAGGCGCACAGATCGGCGTTGAGCAAGCGGCGCTCGGGCACATAGAAGCCCAGCCCGGAGATTCCGGCGGCAAAGGGAAGTGAGGCGAGGGTCGAAGCGGACGTGGACATAGCAAGCGGCGCGCTCAAGTACTTGCAGCACGCAAGGGCTTGTGGCGGCGAAAGAAAAGCGCGGCGCATTCTATCAGAATGGCCGCGCGAAGGTTAGAGATGAAGCTGTTTAGCACTGAATTAAAGGGCGATGGGCTTGTAGGCGAGCGCCTTTTCCAGAATTTGTTTCGGCGTGAGGTCGTCGTAGAAGATGTAATCCGACAGGGGCGGGCAGCTCAAGTTGAGCCGCAGTAGAGCCAGCCAGAAGACATATTCCCCCTCGCCATTCATCACGCGCCTGATGAGTTCCAGATATTCCTCACGTGAAATGTTGGGGAGGTAAGGCGGCTCGGGCGTTAGGGCCTGGCGTGCGAACTCATCCATCGACATCGAGCCAGCCGCGCCATCGAAGTCGCCCGCAGCATAAGGCCGCGCTGCCAGAGCATTGAACCTCTCGATGAGTTCACTGTAATCAAGCCCGGCGTCCATACGGTTGACAACCTCAGTCGCGATCTGGGCAAGCTGAGCCACTTGAGCTTCGTCCACCTCGGGCGGCAAAAGAGCGGGCCTGAGTTCCATAGCGCCTCGCAAGTACTTGTAGCTCTACTCCAGCCTCAATTCGGGAAATTCGGGCTCCAACTGAAGCAGCACATCTTCGCCCTCAGCGCTCGGCAACACGAGATGAATATCAAAGAACATTTCACAGTTCGCACCGTTGTTGGGCAGCCGAACTGAGAAGGAATCTTCTGCTCCACGCAGGTTTTTGAACCGCTCGATGAGCGAGGCGCGGATGTGCTTGGGGATTATCATCTGCTCACGCCACTCGCCCCCAATCAAGAAGAAAACTTGGCTGCCGTGACGTGGTGAACCCGCGTCTATACGGATCTGCTCAGCGCCTTGACGCGTGGCATGGGTGAGCAGCGTCATCAAAATGCTTCCCAGCGGATCGGAGTAGGAACTCATCGGAGTACCGAAGTTCGTAAAGAGCGCGCTTCAACTCGCCTCAGCCTCATCGCCAGCCGTGTTGCTTCCGGCGATGACCTTTTTAATCATGCCCGTCACGTCGCTTTGCACGGTCTGGCGGGCGATGCGGATGGCGGAGTAGATCGAGCGGCTGTCCGCTGAGCCGTGGCAGATGATGCACACGCCGTTCACGCCCAGCAGAACCGCGCCGCCATACTCCCTGTAGTCGATGCGGTCGCGCCACTGCTTCAGGCTCGGCTTGAGCAGCATCGCGCCAATCTTCGAGCGCACATCACGCAGCAGAGCATCTTTCAAGGAGCCAGAGAAGAACCTGGCGAAGCCTTCGGCTACTTTTAGTACCACGTTGCCCACGAAACCGTCGCAGACGACAACATCGACCGTGCCAAAGGCGATGTCGCGGCCCTCGACGTTGCCGAAGTACTTGTAGAAGCCCCCGGCCTCGCCTTCCTTGAGCAGCTTGTAAGTCGATTTGACCAGCTCGTTGCCCTTGCCTTCCTCCTCGCCAATCGAGAGCAAGCCAACTGTCGGAATGGCGTTGGCTGCCACGCCCTTGGTTCCAGGAATCACATCTTGAATGGCGCGCGCGTAAGCCGCGCCCATCAGCGCGAACTCGATGAGGTGGCGCGGGCGGCAATCGACGTTGGCTCCCGCGTCCATGAGCACCAAGGCGTTCTTCTGGGTGGGGAAAACCGTGGCGATGCCGGGTCGATCCACGCCCTCGATGGGCCGCAACTCGAAGATGGCGGCGGCTGAAGCCGCTCCCGTGTTGCCGGCTGAGAGCACGGCATCAGCTGCTCCCTCGGCGTGCAGGCGCGTGGCCACAGCGATCGACGAGTCGCGCTTGCGGCGCACGGCCTGCGAGGGAGCCTCCTCCATCCCGACGACCTGCGAGGCGTGGTGCACCGATACCGAAGCGGGAGCGGGCGTCTTCATGGCGCTCAAGTACTTGCTGAGCACCTCCTGATCGCCGACCAGAATGACCTGGATATTGAAGTCGCGCGCGGCTTGCACGGCACCGTCGATGATGGCTCCTGGCGCGTGGTCGCCGCCCATGGCGTCGATGGCAATTCGCATAGTTCCTCTTCAAAGCGCCCGGTTCACAAGCGCGCAGCGGCGTGTCGAGATTATGACAGCGCAAGGCCAGGCGGCAAGGACTTGCCGCCGCTTCCAGACGCGAAAACGCCGCCAGGCCGAGATACAGGCATGGCGGCGGCGGGGTTCTTGAGTTACTCAGCGTCCGGGCGCGGCGTGGACTTGGCGCGCGGTGGGATCACCTGGCGACCATTGTAATAGCCGCAGGTGCCGCAGGCGCGGTGCGGCAGGCTGGCTGCCGAGCAGTGCGGACAGGTCGCCGTGGTCAGCTTCTTGGCGCGCCACTGCTGCTGGCGCGTGCGCACGCGGGCGTGCGATTTCCTTCTCTTTGGTAATGCCATTGTTCGTCCTCCAACCTCATTTAATTGCGCGGCTCATCGCTGAGCAACTCGTCAGCGCCCGCCAATTCGTCAGCGTGCGCCAGCTCTTCTTCCCTCAGATCATCCGTCCAATTCGCGTCCTCAACCTCATCCACCTCGGCTTCGTCCAGCTCAGCCTGGCCCGGCTCGCCCTCAACAACTGAGGGCGCGGACAGAGCTTTGAGGGCGCTCCAACGATCGTCGCCGAGCTCGATCTTGTAGCGTGTGGCTTCGGGCAGGCCCGCACAATCTCCCGAGCACAGTGGCTGGATAGGCCAGGCCAGAACAGCGGCCTGGCGCAACAGCTCCAGCACATCAACCGAGTGAGCGTCGAAGATGGCGGCTGTCTCGTCATCCATCTCGTCTTCTTCCTCGCCGTCCTCGCCCTCTTCGCGACTGCCTTTAGCGTTCGATAGCACAGTGTTAGACGCCGAGCGGAAGAACGAAACCGGAGCAACGGCTTCGAGCTCCATATCGAGGGGCTGCGCGAACAAGCGCAGGCAGCGCGAGCAACGCATTTCCACTTCCGAAGCAGCCTGGCCCGAGATCACAATACTGCGCCGCGCGTTGGCGGCTCGCACATGACCCCGGATGCGCTCGACGAAGCGCACATCATCCAGGTCCACGGGGGGCAGCTCAATAGCACGCTCCAGCGAGGTGCCAGGTGCGCGCAGGATATCCATCAAGTCCAGGTACATGGCGTTGTCCCCGACGGCTGCCCGTGCGCGGCGCTGCAAGTACTTGCAACAAGTACTTGCGGATGAGCCACGCTCGATCCTTGCGGCTCAAGGCGCGGTAAGGCATTTTAGGGAGGCTGGGCCCTCTTGTCAAGCTAAGCACGCCCGATCAAGCCTACGCCACAAGTACTTGGCCGGGTGCGGGCCAGGCCATTGAGCATGCGACCAGCGCGAAAACGCCTCGCACAGAGTTTGTGCGAGGCGTTTGGCCAGGTCGGGATAAGAGTCCCCTTCCTACCTTTCTGTCACGTGGCGGTGGTGGTGCGGCGCGCTCGACGAGCCGTTGTCGCGGCGAACACGCTGACTGTCAAGCCCGTAAACTGGGTATTTGTTGTTCTGCGCGTAGCCGCCGTTGTTGTAAGCACCGTTGTTGTAAGCACCGTTGTTGTAGGCGCCGTTGTTGTAGGTGCCATTGTCAACAGTGGCGCCGTAATCGTCGCCGTCACCGTCAGCATGGCGCGGGTAGGAGACATTGCCCGTGCCATCATTGTAACGTCCACGAGGCGTGCTGGGCGGGTAGCCCGCACCATCATCGTAGCCACCCTGATAGCCGCCTTGAGGAGAGACAACCGGGTAGCCATTGGAGTAGCCGCCATTCGCATCATCTGCGTTCGCGTAGCCGCCGTTCGCGTAGCCGCCATTGTCATCCGGGTACACGTTGCCTGCGGTGCTGCCATCGGGATTGTAGCCGTAGCGGTCGCGCCTGGACTTGTCGCTTTCCTGCTGGCCCTTCTTGTACGCGTAGTAGGCCCCAGCTCCGGCTACGATGGCTCCGACCGGGTTCTTCTTTTTGAGGCCGTAGTAAAGCGCGGCACCGCCCAGAACAGCGGCTCCGATTTTGTAGTCGCGCGCACGGCGGTCGCTCTTCACATCGGCGCGGGCGGTCATCAGGCCCAGGCTCGACAGGCTCATCGAGGCCATCAGAACGCCTCCGGTTAGAAGAGCCAGGTGCGCCTGTAGCGAGGCGCGCGAGGGAAGCGAGGGACGAGCAACAGCCAGGGAAGCGGAGTGGGAAGAACGGATCATCGGGGCCTCACAGAATCTAAAGTGCGTCTCGAAGGCAGAGCCTTGGAACAACCGGCTCGCTCCCTTCATGTGGAACACAGCGCGGGACGAAGAGGAACAAGAGGCTGTTCAAAATCTTATTTCGCGCCCCGGCTCCTCAGCAGAGCCAGCACATCAGGCTGCTCCCAAGCGAAAAAAGTGGGCGGCTTGACGTGCGACTGCTTGTTCTTTGCGTTCACGAGAGCCGGGTCTGCATCTAAGAAGGCCGCGACTTCTTCCACTCGGCCCAGCACGCAGGCCGCGTAAATATCCAGAGGCGCGCCCTGAGCCAGCAGGAAGAGAATGATGTCCGCGCGCTTCATCTGGCAAGCCGCGCCCAGAGCCGTCTCACTGCCATTTGGCAGCAGCAGCAGGCCGGGCTGGAGCGCCAGCATCCTCTGCACGGCTTCCAGATCTCCGTGCGCGGCCAGCACGAATTCCTTCACGTCGTTCTTGGTAATTTTCTCCTCGCTCATTGCGCCTCCCGAACTGAGCCACAGGATGGCAGCAAAAAAATGCAGCTGCAAGTACTTACAGCTGCATTTGGGCGTTTCAACCAGATTCAGGCGCGCAGCCCATCGCGCAGCATCAGCTCGGAGACGGGCGTGTTTTCCTCGCTCCATTCATCGCCCAGTAAGCTCTTCAGCTTGGCCTGCGCCTGCTCGGGCGTGTCACCCGTAATCGCGTGGTGGCTCTGCCAGAACTGCTCCCACCAATCGGGAGGCTGCACCTTGAGCCCTTCGTATTCCGTGGCGCGTGCGGTGCGGCCTCCTGTCACGAGCGAGCCCACGTAGTCGCTTTGCGCATACACGCGATTGATTTGCTCGGCAATCTCGCTCATATCCTGGGGCGAGAGCACGCCGTTCGAGGTGGCCTTGTAGAACTGAACCGTCACGCGTATGGGGAAGCGCTCGTCGCGCTCGATGTCCAGGCCGTCGATCTCGGTGAAGGGGCCTTCGACCTCGCCGTGCCCGATGACCGCGTTCTCCACGTCGCTCCTCATGCGCGGTATGGAAGCCGGTCTGGGAATGGACGCAGCACCGACCATCATGCCGCGCATCTCGTCCAGGCGTAGCTCCTTTTGCTTGAGCGGAATCTGGATAAGCAAGACCATATTGAGCCCGCCCTCGTGCTGATCCCTGGCCTCGCTGCCCACGCCGGGCGTCGGGCCTGTGCTCTGGTTCTTGAGGCGGAATTCGCTTTCGCGCTCGCCGGTGAGAGGAGCACGCTGGCCGTGAAGGTTGTGGAACAGGCGCTGGCCCCAGGCGCTTCCGCTGGAAAAAGCATCGCGCGTGTTGTCGATGATGGTGGCGCTGGTGCCCTCGCGCGTGGCCAGAACAGCCAAAACCGCGGGATCGCCGCGCCGCGATTGGTAGTTGAACAAGACCGGGTTGAAAGTCGCCGTACCTTGCCTGGAAACGGGCAGGAAGCAGGCCTGGGCCGAGACAAGGACTTGCTCATCGCGCGGCGCGAGCAAGCTCTGGCGCTCGCCCTTCCAGCTCGCAGGGTTCGAGAGGAAGCGGCGCGGCCCTTCGAGGAAGTCATAGAGCGAGATGCGCTTGAGCTCGCTGCTCTGCTCACATGGGCTCGCCTCGCCTGCGCTCTGCTTACGTGCGACCTTCTCGTTGCCCACGAGCAGGGTGAAGTCGCGAGGGCTGAGGTCCGCGCTTTTGTCGCTGAAGTTGGGGAAGCGGATCACGGGCATGGCCGCGACCTTGAAGGCTCTGCTTTGTGCATCCAGCCGCCCGACCTGGATGGTCATGTCCGAGATGTTGGGGCCAACACTTGAGCCCTTGAAGCGCCCGGCGTCTTCCCAGGTCACGTTCAATATCTTCAGCCCGTGGGCGCTCGCCTCGCGCTGCGCGGACTCCTCGCGCACCATGCCGCACGTGCTCTCGATGGCCTGAGCGTAAGCCTCGTCGATGTCGAGCGGCAGTGGTTCAGGAGTTGTGGGCGATGCGGGCGCGTCCGAGGCAGCGGGCTTCTTGGGGTTGAGGAAGGAGAAGAGGGACATGAGGGGCTGGGGACAAAGTAATAATTCTCAAGTACTTGCACATCCCTCTCATTGTTCCCAGGCGCGGCTGCCCACGAACAAAATCCAGGCAGAAGCCTGCGCCTCTACACGTTGGGCACAGGGAGCAGGCAGTGCGGGCAGGCGCGCTTGAGCTGGAAGCGCTCATCCAGCTCCTCGAACTTTCCGTGCGGCCCCATGTAGCTGCACTGAGGGCACTTGCTCCAGCCAAAGGGCACCGCATCGCGAGCACTTGCAACTGGGGTGCTTGAATCTGTGGGCGCGCTCAGGGAGGCGTTATAACGATGGGCGCGGCGCAGGTGAGTGGCGACTCGGGCCATGAGCAGAGCCAGGTCGAAGGGCTTGGTTACGTAGTCGTCCGCGCCGCACTTGAGGCCCTGAAGATGATCCTCCGCCTGGTTGCGCGCGGTAATCATAATCACGGGGATGTGGCTCGACTGCCGGATGCGCGCGCACACCTCGTAGCCGCTGATGTCGGGCAGCATCAAGTCGAGCAGAACGAGGTGAGGCTGAAATTCTTCCAATGCCTTGAGGCCAACGGCGCCTGCTGCGGCGTGGCGAAACTGCATCCCGGCCTTGATGATGTTGGCCTGCAGCAAGCGCGCGATCGAAAGATCGTCTTCGATGGCCAGCACACGAAAGGCCGCTGCATTGGGCGTTGCGCGTGGCGTTGCGCTGGGCGCTCCGGCTTGGCTGGGCGCTGATGAAGTCGATGTAGTCATTGGCTTCTCCTTTACTGAACTGAGTTCGTGATTGCGCGCGCAACTATGATCCGCAATCACGGCTGGAGTGTGAGCCGAAGGTGTTAAGCCGATCTTACAAAGCCATCGCTTGCAGTTATCACTGCCCCACGCCTGAACGATTTCAAGTACTTGCAGCACTCAGGCGTGGGGCAAAGCAAAAGCGACAAGCACTTGAAAGCAAGTACTTGTCGCTTTGGTTCTGGGACGCTCAGCCATCGCGCTTAGCGGTTGCGGTCTTCGCCCAGGTCCAGGCCGTCGATGAGCTTCATGAACTTGTCGATTTCGCCTGGCTCCTCGGCTTCTTCAAGCTCATCGTCTTCTTCATCGGGCACTTCGGAGATTTCGGAGGCCTCGTCGATCTGGATGCCGTGCTGCTCGGCGACATCCTGAGCCACTAAGATCTGGCAGTGGGCGCGCAGGGCGAGAGCGATGGCGTCCGAGGGGCGGGCATCGACTTCCTGAGCCTGGGTGGCTCCGGGCATGAGCAGGTGCAGCGAAGCGTAGTAGACCTGATCCGAGAAGGAGTTGATGGTCACTTTTTCGAGCCTGATGCCCAGGTCGTTGAGGATGTTGGTGAGCAGATCGTGGGTCATCGGGCGCTGGGGGACTTTCTTGTCCAGCTCCATCTGGATCGAGACCGCTTCGGGCGGGCCGATCCAGATCGGCACGAAGGTCTTACGCTCCTCATCGCGCAGCAGCACCAGAGGCTGGCTCTGCGGGTCGATGCCGATGCCCTCGACCATCATTTCGATCATCTGCATAACGATTCCCATCCCTTCCAGCCTCCGCACCAACTGGAGGCCCGGCTCTAAGTACTCAACTCAATGGCGCAAAACGACGGCGCGCATCGAACCGCGTGCCTTGAGTTTAAACGATTTTTAGCCACGCCTCCGCTGCTCCCATATCCGCTCCAACTTCTACTTCGCGCCAGGTCAGATCGCGTCCGATGCGCTCCAGAACAGGCTTCTCCTTCCAGCACCCAAGCGCCGCATGGCCAAGTCCTTGAGCACGCTCAGGCGATTCGCCGCGCAGGAGGCTCCAGGCGCGCGCCGCCTCGCGCACTTCATGGCCCACGAACTCCGCGAGCGGCGCTTCAAGTACTTGAGGCCCACACTCAATGCGATAGGAACCGCCGATCGCGCCGCACTGAAGAACTTCCCGTCGAGAAACTGGCTGAGCCGCACCTGAAGTAGCGCTGCCCGCGTCCTGAGGGCTTGCCTCACCGTGGGGCCCCATCAAAATACGATACGGCACCTCGGGCGCGCCCTCGTCTTCGGTGAGTTGCAGTTTCAGGGCGGGCAGGCGGGCAACCCAGGCCTCCAACTCGCGGCGCAGCAGGCGCGCGTTGGGGTCGCGTCCCAGAGCCAGGCTCAGCTCGACTCCGCTGAAGAGAGCCCGCGCCTCTTCCAGGCTCCAGCGAGCCAGCAGCAGAGCCAGAACGGGAGCGCCGCCTGGAACACGGACTTCGCGCTCAATGCGCGTGAAGGGGCGCGAAGAATCATGTGAAGCGTTGTGTGAGGGCTGGCTCAGCAGCAGGTGATACTCGGCCCAGGCCGGGCCGCTGACCTTGATGACGCGGGGCGTGCCGGGCTGAGCTGAATTGAATGGAGCGCTGAGTTCGGGAGCGAACGCGGCTTGGGCTGAGGCGTCGAGTGGGGGCGCACCGCTTGGAGCGGGCGCGTTTGGTTCTGGGGTTAGGTTTTCTTGAGGATCGAGCATGACAGCATCTTTCATGACAGCATCTTTTCGTCCGTGGGCGTTGGCTTTTTCTGTGGGGGGCGCGGGTCTTGGCGCGGTGTGGAGCAGCTCTTCGGCTCAGGCCAAGGCTGCGCCGAACCTGACGTTCGCGATGACGGCGCGCGTCTTTTATAAGGATGGCGCTTCCTCAGCTCCGGCGCAGACCATCAACGCTCAAGTGTGGCTTTCGGGGCGCAAGGCGCGCATGGACACTACGATCTCGGGCCGTCCACTGCGCTTGCTGTTCACGCCTCCCTTCGCCTACAGGCTGCTGACGGCCTCGAAAGTCGGGCGCAAGTTCCGCGCTTCGAGCCTGCCCGGCATGAGCAGCATCATGCCCGGCAACGAAGGCTTGTCGCCTGACCCCAACACCATCCGCGCCGCCCTCATCAACGGTGGAGCGCGCAAGACGGGCAGCGCGACCATCGGCGGCGAGGTGCTGGATGTGTTCTCGTCCTCGCACTTTCGTAACCGCCCCGACAGGGTGAAGGCCTTTTTACGGCGCTCGGATGCGCTGCCCGTGCGCGTCGAGATCGACTCAAAGAACTTCAGCGCCATCGCTTCGTGGCGCAACTACCAGAAGCCTTCGAGCCTGAGCCCAACATTGTTCGCGGTTCCACCTGGATTCCGCATCCGCGAAGGCGCACCCGGCGAGTCTTAGCGGGTCTTGATCGCTGCTGGGGCCGCAAAGTTAGGCCTCGAAAATGCCGCCGCTCCTGGAGCGGCGGCATTTTCGCTCAGCGCAGCAAGTGGGCTGGGCAAGTACTTGAGGCCTTGCTTGTGAGGTCTTCACAAATATTTACAAGGTGGCTGTGAGATTTCCTGCGCGGCGGGGTATCTTAGAAGGAAAGCCACCGAATAGGAACACGCCTTTATGCGTCCAACTTCTTGCTCTTCAACACGACCCGCTCCAACTCGCTTTCTCCGCGTCGCCGCACCCGCGTTGCGCACGGGACTTTTGCTATCCTTGCTTCCCTGGCTCGGCTCGGCCACCACGCCCGCGCGCGCTCAAGAGGACGCCACAGGTGCAACTGCAGCCACGGGTGCAACGGCTACAGCCGCGACCGGCACCACGGGCGACTGGACGATGTACAAGGGCGACGCGCAGCGCACCTCGGCGCGCAACATCGCGTTGGCGCTGCCTTTGAACCTGCTGTGGCGCCACACGCCCACGGCTGAGGCGGGCACGGCCTCGGCTCCCATTGTGGTGGGGCCGCGCGACAACAGGCGCATCTACTTCGCCGCAGCCTCTACGGTCTATTGCATTGATGGCAGCACGGGATCGAGTGTGTGGCGCTCGCAAGCGCTGACGCGGCCCGTGACGGCTCCTCTGCTCTACGTTCCTGGAGCCGATGCCGAGAGCGGCATGATCGTGGTGGCGACTTCGGGCGGCCAGATCTCGGCCCTGCGCACCAGCGATGGCGGGCAAATCTGGACGGCTGACGCCAAGTCCCCGATTTCTCTGGCGGCCCCTGTTGTAGGGCATACAGCCGGGGGCGACCGCTTGATTGTTGCGCTGGCCACGGGCCAACTCGTCGCTTACACGCTTGACGGGATGCTCGATCCCAGGTGGCGCATCGACGCCCTCAACCCTCAGCTGCGCGTCACGCCCAACGCCACGCCCGCTCTATCGAGCGATGGCACACGGCTCTTCGTCCCGGCTCAGGATCAGAAGCTGTATTCAGTTGATGTGACCAAGGGCACGGTGGACTACGCCATTCAGCTTCCTGCGGCCTCGACCTCTTCGCCCATGGTGCTGGGAGATCAGGTCGTGGTGTGCGCGGGCGAAATCGTGGCGGGCTACAGGGTGCGCACCGGAGATCCCATCTGGCGCGTCAATACGGGAGGCCGCCAGGTCTCGGCCTCGCCCGCGGGATTGATGGATGCTCAGGGGCGGCCCGTGATTTACATAGGAGCGCGCAACGGCGTCTTCTTCGCCATCGAAGGCACCAAGGGCCAGGTGTTGTGGAAGCGCGACTTGGGCGAGTCGGTGACGGGAACCGCTTCAATCACCACCAACGCCGTCATGGTCGGCACTTCGCGCGGCGTGGTCTTCGCGCTCAAGCCCGAAGACGGCTCCACCCTCTGGGAATATCGCCTCCACACAGAGCGCCCCGTAGAGGTCACAACTGACAGCGCTGGCGGCGGTTATGGAGGCGGCGGGGGCGGTTATGGAGGAGGTAGAGGTGGTGGCGGTGGTTATGGAGGTGGCGGTGGTTATGGAGGTGGCGGCGGAGGCAGAGATGGTGGCGGCGGACGCGGTGGCGGCGGGCGTGGTGGTGGCGGTTATGGAGGAGGAGGCAGAGGCGGCTTCGGGCGCAACGCGCCGACGGTAACGCAGGTGTATGGGGTGAGCGCGCCTCCTGTTATCGTGGACGGCCAGGCTTACCTGATGGGCGACAATGTGGCTGTGTATTGCTTCGACACGCAGCCCTTCGACTCGGCTCCTCCACGCGTGATCCAGCCTTCGCTTTCGGTTCCCGCGCTGGAGGGCGGCTTGGCCACACTGCTGCTGCCTGAGAACAGGCCGCCGCAGGTGCCCGGCAAAGCGCCCATGTACTTCGCGGCTCAGATCGATGACACTGGCTCAGGCCTGGATCCAACTTCGCTGCAAGCCCAGCTCAACGACACCGCGATTCCAGCCAGCCGCGTGACCTTCTCGGCGGGAACGGGCGTTCTGACTCTTGTGCTCAACCAGCCAGACGCCGCCGGTAGAGGCGCCAACCTGCCCGACGGCACCTACACGCTCAAGCTAAACGGCAAGGATTACGCGGGCAACACCTTTTCCTACTCCGGGCGGCTCCAGGTCAACAACGCAGCCTCCGCACCCTCGCAGCAGCCAAGGAGAGGTCGCGGTGGCTACGGAGGAAGAGGCGGTGGTGGCTACGGCGGTGGTGGCTACGGCGGCGGTGGCTACGGCGGCGGTGGCTACGGCGGCGGTGGTGGCGGAGGCTTCCCAGGTGCTGATGCCGGTGGAGGCGGCGGCGGCTTTCCTGGAGGCGGCGGAGGCTTTCCTGGAGGCGGAGGCTTTCCTGGAGGCGGCGGAGGCTTTCCTGGAGGCGGCCCAGAGCAGTAGGCCAGGCAGCGAACTCAACAGCGAGCCCGCGCGACTTTTTGATCGCGCGGGCTTTGGCTTGTTGAGGCACCGCTTGATCCAGAAGCGGCCACGGCACCTTGAAGCCTTGCAAGTACTTGCACGAAGGCATTACGCTTTAGCCTCGCGTCCAAATACTTCCCGCGCCAGGCCAGTGCAGATCCAGAGCAGACAATGACAGCCCCTGAACCACTTCACCTCCCAACCGTGCCCGAACTTCTTCCTAATTCCGAGCCGCCGCGCGCTCGTGGCTTCGAGGGGTTGGCGCGCGAGGATGAGGCCTGGCTTCGGCTCTCGTTTGTCAATATGACGGCTCGTCACTGCCGCCTGGCGCTCGGGCGCTGGAGCACGCCGCACGCCCTGCTCGAAGCCGCGCGTCGCGGGCGGCGCGACGAGTTGCTGGCCACCAGGGGGCTTTCGGAAGCCACCGTAAACCGCCTGGAAGAAGCCTCGGCTCAGGACCTCTCGCCCGCCCTGCGCGCCATCGAAGAAAACCAAATCTGGCTCTTGCGGCACGGCGACCCGCTCTATCCTCCTGCTCTGCGCGCCATTGAGGACGCGCCCGTCCTGCTGTGGGTGCGCGGCACCATAGAGCCCCAGGACGAAATCGCCGTGGGGATGGTAGGCACGCGCGATGTCACAGAATACGGCAAGGGCATGGCCGGACGCATCGCCCGCGACCTGGCGGGGCGCGGCATCACGGTGGTTTCTGGCCTGGCCCTTGGCATCGACACTTACGCGCACAGGGGAGCGCTTGAAGGCGGAGGGCGCACTCTGGCTTGCTGCGGCTGTGGCCTGGACATCGTGTATCCCAGCCCAAACCGCCAGCTGATGCGCGACATCATCGAGAACGGAGCCATGATCTCGGAATACGCGCCGACCATGAAGGCTCAGGGCTGGCACTTTCCGGCTCGCAACCGCATCATCAGCGGGCTGAGCGCGGGCGTGGTCGTGGTCGAGGCCGCCGAGAAATCGGGCGCGCTTATCACGGCGGCCTTTGCGGTTGAGCAAGGGCGCGAAGTGTTCGCCGTGCCTGGCAATGTGCTCAAGGTGCAGAGCCGAGGCCCGCACGGGCTCATCAAGCAGGGCGCGACCTTAGTGGAGAAGGCCCAGGACATCGTGGATGTGCTCAAGGCCCGCTCGCTGCCCTTTGAGCGCGCGGGTGATTTCGCTCAGGCTTCGGCCCAAGCCGCCTTGAAAGCTGACGCCGCGCGCCAGAACACGCTACCCTTCCAGACAGAAGCAGGCGAAGATCCCGAAGATCCACAGGATCAGGCCCAAGTACTTGAGGCGGAACGCGAGCCTCTGTCCTCCGTTGAGCCGCGCCGTGCGGCTCTTCCTGAAGCATCGAAATCGGCGGCGTCCTCAGCGATGCTCGATTCTGTGCCCAGGGGCTTAAGTGCGGAGGAAGACCGCGCGCTGGGAGCACTGGGCTGGGAAGCGCGCCACATCGACGAGATCGCGGCGCAGGCAGGCCTGGGAGCGGGGCAAGCCTCCGCCACGCTCCTGATGCTGGAGCTGAAGCGGCTCGCGCGTCGCCTGCCCGGTGGAATGTTTGAACGCTTGGAGTAGGTTGTGAGGTTGTTGGGTGGTGAGGTGGAGAAGATGCAAGCGCAAGTACTTGCAGGGCGCAGCACGATCTCACTACCCCACAACCTGACCACGCCGCAACCTCGCCGCCTTGTTAGGAACGCTATGGCTAAATCGCTGTTGATCGTTGAGTCGCCGACCAAAGTCAAGACGCTGCAGGCCTTTCTGGGCCCGAGCTTTAAAATCATGGGTTCGCAGGGCCACGTCCGCGACCTGCCCAAGAGCGGCCTCTCAGTCGACATCGAGCACGACTTCGAGCCCAAATACGAGCTGCTCGAAGACCGCAAGCACATCATCGCTGCCCTGCGCGAAGCCGCCAAGGGCGTCGATGAGGTGTATCTGGCGAGTGACCCGGATCGTGAGGGCGAGGCCATCGCGTGGCATATCGGCGAGGCCTTGAAGCTCAAGAACGCGCGCCGCATCGAGTTCAACGAGATCACTAAGTCCGCGGTGCAAAAGGCCCTGGCCAACCCGCGCGCCATTGATATGCAGCGCGTCAACGCCCAGCAGGCGCGGCGCGTGCTGGATCGCATCATCGGCTACAAAGTCTCGCCCCTGCTGGCCCGCAAGATTAGCAAGGGGCTTTCGGCGGGCCGCGTTCAATCGGTGGCCCTGCGCTTGATCTGCGAGCGCGAGCGCGAAATCCAGGCCTTCAAGGTCGAGGAGTATTGGAGCGTCACAGCGATCTTGACGCCCAAGACTGAGGAGTTTCCGTTTCCGGCCCGGCTCATCGCGCGCGCGGGCAAGAAGATCGACAAGCTCGACATCAAGACCGAGGACGAGGCCAACGAGCTGGTCGCCCTGCTCGCGGGCCAAGATTACGTGGTCGAGAACGTCAAGCGGACCGAGAAGAAGCGCTTTGCTCCCGCTCCGTTCATCACAAGTACTTTGCAGCAGGAAGCCTCGAAGCAGCTCGGATTTTCGGCCAAGCGCACGATGCAAGTGGCGCAGAGGCTGTATGAAGGCGTGGCTCTGGAAGGCGGCGAGACCGTTGGCCTCATCACGTATATGAGGACGGACTCGACCACAATTGCCAAAGAAGCACAGCAAGCGGCGCGCGATTACATCGAGAAGCGCTTCGGCGCGGACTTTTTGCCCGCCACGCCTCCGACCTTCAAGAACCGCAAGAGCGCTCAGGAAGCGCACGAGTGCATCCGGCCTTCGTATGTCGAGCGCACGCCGCAGAGCATCGAGGGGTATGTCGAGCGCGACCAGTTCCGCTTGTATCAGCTGATCTGGCGCCGCTTCGTGGCCTCGCAGATGAAGCCCGCGATCATGGACGTGACCACGGTTGACATCAAGGCGGGCGAGTTCGGTCTGCGCGCAAGCGGCTCGATCATCAAGTTCGCGGGCTTTCTCTCGGTTTATGAGGAGTCCAAGGACGAGGACAAGAGCGAAGACATCGCTGCTGATGACGAGAACGCTGAGCGCAATTTGCCGGACTTGAAGCAGAATCAGGCGCTGGACTTGGTTGACCTCTTGCCGCGCCAGCACTTCACGCAGCCGCCTCCGCGCTACACCGAGGCGACTCTGGTCAAGACTCTGGAAGAAAACGGCATCGGGCGGCCTTCGACGTATGCTTCGATCTTGTCCACGATTCAAGATCGCGGCTATGTGGGCCTGGAGCAGCGCCGCTTTACGCCGACTGAGCTGGGCTTGATCGTGAGCGACAAGCTGGTGCAGCACTTTCCGGATGTCGTAGATGTTCACTTCACGGCTGAGATCGAGTCCAAGCTGGACGCGGTGGAGGATGGGCAGCAGAACTGGGTGGACTTGCTCAAGGAGTGGTATGGCCCCTTCGCCGAGGAGCTGAAGAAGGCCACGACTGAGATGGAGCGCGTGGGGCCTGTTGAAACAGACTTCGACTGCCCGGCCTGCGGCAAGAAGCTGTGGCTGAGGCGTGGTCGCTTCGGCGAGTTCTTCTCGTGCTCGGACTACCCTGAGTGCAAGACCTCGATGAACGTAGGGCCAGACGGCAGCCCGCTGGCGCGCGAGGAAAAGCCCACCGTCACGGTTGAGGGCGTGGACTTAACCGAGGCGCGCGAGTGCGAGAAGTGCGGCAAGCCCATGGTTGTGCGCGGCTCGCGGCGCGGCGCCTTCTGGGGTTGCACCGGCTACCCCAAGTGCAAGAACCTGGTGCCCATCGAAGGCGCCACGGTTGTGGGCCTGCCCTCGAACGAGCCCGAGATGACCGAGCACCTGTGCCCCAACTGCGAGCGCCCGCTCGCTATCCGCAAGGGCCGCTTCGGAGCCTTTTTGGGCTGCACCGGCTACCCTGAGTGCAAGACGATCATCAAGATCGACAAGGAAGGCGAGCCGCGCTGGGACACCGCCACCGCTCCCGAAGGCCGCCCCAAGGCCGCCAAGACCGAGCCCAAGGCAGCCGAGGCCAAGGGCAAAGCCACCAAGCCAGCCAAGAGCGCGGCGAAAAAAGCTCCGGCTAAGAAGACCGCGACGAAAAAGGCCCCGGTGAAAAAAGCCGTGGCGAAGAAAGCTCCCTCTCGCGTCAGCGCCAAGAGCAAAGTGGTGGCAGGCAGCGCGGAGTGAGGCGGCAAGTACTTGTACTCGGCACAGTACAAAAGCAGGCGGCATGAACTTGCCGCCTGCTTTTGCTTGGCTCAGCTCACAAGCTGTCACAAGTATTTGAGCCGCACCGCGACAGCACGCAAGCGTAGCCACTGCAATGCACACCCTGGGCGTTGTCTCCTACCGCAACTCTCTTCCTTTGTGGAAGCCGCTCCAAACCATGAGCGAGCGCATCAAGATCGCGCTTGATGTGCCTTCACGCTTGCAGGCCGGGCTGGACTCGCAGCAATTTGACGCGGCGCTTTTGCCCACTGTGGACTTCTTCAGGCACGGCGGGCACCTGACCTCAGACGCCTGCATCGGGGCCGATGGCCCTGTGCGCTCGGTTCTGATCTTCGCCAACCGCGAGCCTCGCGATTGGAAGAGCCTGGCGCTCGACACTTCCTCGCACACCTCGGTGGCGCTCACGCAAGTTCTGCTGCGCGACCACTGGAAGAGCGCGCCCACTCTGCAAGAGCACGCGCCCGACTTCCAAGCGATGCAAAGTCGCTTCGATGCCTGGCTGCTCATCGGTGACGAGGCGCTTTCCGCGCGCGGCAAGTACTTGCACGACCCCAGCGTGCGCATCTACGACCTGGCCGAAGAGTGGCGCTCCTTGACCGGCCTGCCCTTTGTCTTCGCAGCCTGGATCGCGCGCCAGGATCTACCCGCTCGCGCGCGCGCGGAGCTAAGCGGTCTTCTCAGCCAGTCTCGCGATTGTGGCCTGGAGCAAATTCCAACTCTGGCCCGAGAAAGCGCCACGCCTGAGCTAAGCGCCGAGGTCATCGAGCATTACCTCAGCCACGCCATCCAGTTCACGATCACGCCGCGTCACCGGGCGGCGATGGAGGAGTTCCGCGCCAGGCTCAGCGCGCGCGGCTTGATCTGAGACGCCAAGAGGAGCAAGTACCCCAAGGACTTGCTCCTCTTGATTGCGCCGGGAACTCACTGGTTCTTGAGCTTGGTGAGCCCTTGATCGACGCCTTCGCGCACCTGATCGAACTTGCCCACGAAGAATTTCTCCACGTCCTTGAGCTTGGGCGGATCGACTTTGACGCCGCTCTTGACATCGGTCAAATACGCGTAGTTCTGCCCGCCGATTTGCGGCCCTATGATCTGCACCACGCCGCTCACGGTGCGCGGGTAGTAGGGCTTGGGCGGAGCTTTGTCGTCGATAACCAGGATGCGATCGTCGCCGTCAACCAAGAGATACATATTGCGGTTGGACGCGATCTTGGTTGCCGAGCGCACACGGCCCGTGACCGTCTGGCGCTTGCCCTGAAAGCGCATCGGGTTCTGCGCGATCTGGTGCAGCACCGAGGAAGCCTGTTTGCCCACAGTGTCGCCGCTCGCCTTCATCTGGCGCGCGATGCTGCCTGCGGGCGTGCCCCAACTCGTGACCTTGTTCCAGCCTTGCACAAAGAAATACGCGCCTATCAAAATCACGATCAACGTTCCGCAACCCAGCAGCCTACGCATCCGCCACCTCCGTTTCTGCTTCCCATTGTTGCCCGACTCGGAGCCCAGCGGCAAGGGCCGCCTCCAAGTCGTGAGGTCGTGCAAGTACTTGCAGGCGATCCGTCACCTGAAAAAGCTACACCAGCCGCACCGACATCACGGTCGAGACGCCAGGCTTTTGCATCGTGATGCCATAGAGCACATCTGCCGCCTGCATCGTGCCGTTGTTGTGCGTGATGACCAGGAACTGCGTCCTGTCCGTGAACTCGCGCAGCAGAGCCGTAAAGCGCCCCACGTTCGACTGATCCAGAGGAGCGTCCACCTCATCCAGCACCACAAACGGGCTCGGGTTGGTCTTGAGCAAAGCCAGCATAAAGGTCAAAGCCGTCAGAGCGCGCTCGCCGCCCGAAAGCAAGGCGATGTCCTGAGCCGCCTTGCCCGGAGGCTGCACGCGCAGCTCAACACCTGTTTCGAGCAGGTTGTCGGGCTGAGTCAGCGACAAAAAAGTCTGGCCGCCTTCAAAAACGCGCCTGAACAGCTCATCGAAATGCCCGCGCACCTGGTGAAATGTCTCCAAAAACCGCTCGCGGGTGCGCCCATCGACTTCGGCAATGATCGCTTCCAGCTCGGCCTGAGCCGCTTCCAGATCAGCTTTCTGGGCTTGGAGGAACTCCAGACGCTCGCGAACCGATTGGTGCTGCGTGATCGCTCCCGCGTTCACCGGGCCAAGAGCCGCGATCTGAGCTTGCAAACTTCGAATCTCCTCGGCCACAGCGCTTCTGTTCTCGATGGGCTCGCGGATTTCGAGCACTTTCTCGGGCTCGATCTCGAACTCTTCGCGCAGACGCCGCTCCATCTCGCCAACCTCAGCCTCGCCACTGGCTAACCTCACCTCGACTCGGTGCAGCTCTTCCTCATCGCCGTGCAGCCTGAGCCGCGCGCGCTTCAAGCTCGCGCCAGCCTCACTTAACTTCGCCACCACATCCGCCCGCTCCACGCGCCCCGCCTGCGAGCGCGCTTCGAGATCAGCCCGCCGCTGCGATTCCAGCGCAACACGCGCCACCAAATCAGCCTCGCGCTCGACCAGAAGCGCGTCCTCACCGCGTGCGCGCTCGACCGACTGCCGCCGCGCCCGCACCTGAGCTTCCACTTCCAGCAGAGCCCGCTCGCCTTCTGAAATGGCGCGCTTCATCCCGTTCAAGCGCTCCTGAACCGCCGAGAAGTCGGCGCGCACAGCGGCAATCGAGGCCGCCACGTCCTCGCGCTCACCCTGGCGCGCGGCCACAAGTACTTGCAGCTCGCGAATCTGCTCATCCACTCCGCGAGCCGCCTCTTCGAGCCGCCCAGCTTCAGCTTCGTGCTCGGCTTGCCTGCCGCTCTTGGCTTCCAGAGACTGCTGCGCGTTGTGCAGCTCGTGCGTGGCCGTCGCAGCGTTCGACTTCAAGCGCCGCGACTCGCGCTCACGGTGCTCGGCTTCGCGCTCGGCTCGCGCGGCCTGGCTCTTCAGTTCGCCTGCACCTTCCTGCTCGCGCCTGAGCACCTTCTGCGCCTCATCAATGCGACTTTGCGCTTCCAGGACTTGCGCTTCGTGCTCGGCGACAACAGCATCAAGCCCCTGGACGCGCTCTTCGATTTCATCCAGCTCGCGCTTGCGAGCCAGCAAGCCGCCGCTCTTCTGGCGCCCCTGGCCGCCCGTGATGGCTCCAGCCGGCAAAACAAGATCGCCTTCGAGCGTGACTAGCCGCGAGCCAAAGTCGCAGCGTCCGGCCAGCCTCGTCGCGGTGTCCAGATCATCGACAACCACGACGCGGCCCAGCAAGTACTTGAGCGCCTCACGATGCTCGGGCGCGCACTCCACTAAATCCGAAGCTAAACCGCGCACACCGTTCTGGTTGAGGATCGCGCGCGTCCGTTCTCCGGCTCCAGAAGGGCGCAGCGCGTCGAGCGGCAGGAAGGTGGCGCGCCCGCCTCGGCTCTCCTTAAGGAAGCCAATGGCGCGCTTGGCCTGAGCTTCGCGCTCGCAAATCAGGTTGTGAACAGCGGCGCCCAGAGCGATTTCGACGGCGACTTCGAGTTCTTCAGGCGCGCGGACGGCATCGGCGACAAGTGTGTGATCCGGGCTCAGCTGCCCTCGCTTGATGGCCGCCAGAACAGAGCGTGCGCCGCCCTGGATGCCTTCCAAGCTTTCTTCCAACTCGCGCAGAACCCGCAGCCTTGAGCTCAGCGAAGAGCGCTCCTCACGAGCGCGCGCCAGGCCTTGAACCCGCGCCTCGCGCTCCTGCTGGCGCTCCAATACTTGAGCGCGCAAGGCCTCGATCTTCGCCCCGGCTTCGCGATTTTGGGCCTGCAGCTCCCCAAACTCCGCTTCCGTTTTCCGCTTGGCTTCAAGTACTTGAGCCTGCTCTTCTTGCAGCGAGCCCAGCAGCTTTTCCAGCTCAGCCACGCGCGCGCCCAATGATTCGCTTTGCGCGCGCCCACTGGCCGCAGCTTCACGTGAGCGCTGACCTGAGCGCATCAGTTCCAGCGCGCGCGCCTGAAGTACTTGCAGCTCGCGCGTGGCTTCTTGGAGCTTCAAGTTGGCTGCGTTGAGCCTGGCCTCGGCCTGAGCCGCTTCGTTGGACAGGGCGCCCGAAGAGCGCACTTCGGCTTCCAGCTCGCGCCTGCGCTCCTTCAATTCCTCGCGCCCAGACTCAACGCGAGCTGTGAGCAACCCGGCTTCTTGAGCCAAGAACTCGGCCTGCTCACTGAGCGAACGCCTCCGCTCGCGCGCCACGGCCAGCTCGCCTTCCGATGACCTCAGGCGCGACACGATCTCGGTGCCCTCCGCGCCCAGAGCGTCCATCACGCCTTCCAGCTCACGTAGACGGGCGCTCAAGGTCGCCTCGCCGCCTTCGAGAGTCTCGATCATCTGCAAGGCTTCGAGCACGCGATCGGTACTCGATTCTTTGGACACGCGCAGCTGCTCCAGCCTCTTGAGCCGCGCTTCGTAATCGCGAGCCAGAAGCGCCAGCTGCAAGTACTTGAGGCGACCGGACAGGCTCTCGAACTCGCGCGCGGCCTGAGCCGCTTCTTCCAGAGGCACCAATTGCGATTCCAGCTCGGACGTGATGTCGCCCACGCGCAGCAAATCGGCATCTACTTTTTCCAATTTGCGCCTCGTCTCGGTTCGGCGCGCGCGATATTTCTGCACCCCAGCTGCGCTTTCCAATAAGTTGCGCCTGTCTTCGGGCTTGGCGGAGAGGATCGCGTCGATCTCGCTCTGCGAGACAATCGAGTAAGCGTCCGGGCCAAGACCTGTGTCGAGGAACAAGTCGGTCACATCGCGCAGGCGGCACGGAGTCTTGTTGATCGCGTATTGCGCGTCGCCCTCGCGAAACAGGCGGCGCGTGACCTGGACTTCATCAAAGCCAAGCGAAAGCGCGCGGTCAGTGTTGTTGAAAAACAGCGACACCTCGGCCATGCCTCCGGCCTTGCGGTCGTTCGAGCCCGAGAAGATCACATCGCTTGAAACGTGAGCGCGCAGGCTCTTGTTGGAGCGCTCGCCCAGAGCCCACAGCATCGCGTCCACAATGTTCGACTTACCCGAACCGTTGGGGCCAACGATGGCTGTCAGGCCGGGCCCCAATTCGAGCGTGGTCTCATCCGCGAAGGTCTTAAAGCCAGACAGCGCGAGCTTCTTCAGGTGCATTGAGGTGAGGGCAGGCTGCAAGTACTTGAAGGCATGATTTTACCGCAGGCGTTCGCGCGCCGCGATTTTTCGTCGTTGCTTGCAGCGCTTATTTCACCACTTCGCGCGCGGCAAAGTGTCTTCACGATCCCCGCATTAATCCTGAGAACCATTTGGAAGCGTTGAATGAGAAGAGGGCGCTGCAAGTACTTGCAGCGCCCTCTTCTCGTGCCTCAACCGTGAGGGCAGGCTATTTTGCTGTGGCGCCAGCCCCAGGAGCCGCAGCCCCAGGAGCCGCGCCTGTGGCCCCAACAGCAGCGGCGTTTGGAGTGGGAACGGCGGGCGCGTCCAGCTTGGCGAGCACGAGACGGGCTTGCCCGACGCTGCGCGTGTCGCCAGCGCCGTTGAAGAGTTCGATGGCCTTGTTGATGGCAGCGCGTGCGCCGTCCTTGTCCTTGGCTCCAGCCAGGTAGACGCCCAGGCTCATCAGACCCTGAGCTTTCCTGGGGGCTTCGGTGGTGGCCTCGATGCGCGCGCGGGCCTGAGTCACGGCGGCGGCGGCTTCATCGGGCTTGCTCTGTTTGGTGAGCAGGCGAGCCTGGGAAAGCAGAAGGGAGACTTCCATCTCGGTTTGGCCCAGCGCTCTGTAGCGACCGACCAGGCTGCGCAGGATTTCGAGCGCCTGATCCGGCTGCTTGTTGGCGATGTAAGCCGAGGCCAACTGGCGCCTGGTGCTCAGGGTCGCTTCTTCGGTCTCGCCTTCGCTCAGCTCATCGGCGCGCAGCAGCGTCTTGACAGCCTCGGAGGCTTGCCCGTCTTGGAGCAAGACTTCGCCCAGGTTGCTCAGCGTGGTCGAGGAGACGGCTTCGAGGCCAGCGCCGTTCAAGACGGCCACGGCTTCGCGAAACGTCGAGATGGCCTTCTCGCGCTGGCCCAGCTCGTTGTAGCAGGAGCCCAGCCAGGTGAGGGACATCCCTGCTCCGCTGGCGTCGCCGGCTCCCGAGGCCATGCTCGCGCCGTCCTTGAACAGCTTGGCCGCCACCTCGTAGCGCTGAGCCTCGAACTCGGTGCGCCCGCGCCGCACCAGGTCGGCCACGGGAGCGATGGCGCTCATGGTGCGCCCCTTTAGATACTTGGACGAGAAGTCGCTGAGCACAACCGCCCGCGCGTGCAGCGCCTTCCCGCTGCCTTGATCATGCCCGATCACGCCCACGCGCATCCCCAGCTTGACCACCTTCCAGCCAACGGGGTGCTCCAGGTCGTCGCCAGCATAGACCTTGGTCGCCTCGTCGCCATCAATGCCCTTGTCCTTGGCGTCCTCGAACTCGATGAGCTTGCCGGCCTGGGTCGTGAAGGAGAAGGCCTTGATGTCGAAGCCCGTGACTCCAGTCATGGCCGTAATGCGCCCATCCAGCCTGATCTCGCCCTTCTCGATGGCCATTGTCTTGGGCTTGGGCTTGGGCGCCTGGGCCGAAGCCGCGTCGGGCGGAGCGGTCGCCGCGTCGTCTTGAGCGCGCGATGTTAAGGGCAGCGCGGTCAGGGCGCACAATAAAAAGGGGTAAGCGGTTCTCATAGCATCTCCTTAAGCTGACCCTATTCTACTTCCTAAACGGCAAATACTGGCGCAATTTGCAACAGAATTTTGCCGCAAGTACTTGAGCCCTCTCTTCAAGCCCGGCTCATGACTCCAGCATTGTGGCGCGTGTGGCTTTGGGAGCGCGGTGTGGTTAATCTTCTGTTATGGCTAAGTGGCGCAAGTTGCACGATTGGGACGTCTCGGCCAGGCGCGCCGTCGAGATGCAGCGCGAACTGGCGGCTCAAGTGGTGATTCAGCCGCTGCCCTCGAAGATCGAGCTGGTGGCCGGAGGCGACATTTCCTTCGACAAGTTCTCCGAAGTGGTCTTCGCGGGCATCATCGTGCTGCGCCTGCCGGATATGGAAGTCGTGGAGCGCTCGGGCGTGCAGACGACCGCGAAGTTTCCTTACGTGCCCGGCCTGCTGTCCTTCCGCGAGATGCCAGCGCTGATCGAAGCGTGGGAGAAGCTCAAGGCCGAGCCGGACGTTGTCGTCCTGGATGGCCAGGGCCTGGCTCACCCCCGGCGCATGGGCATAGCCTGTCACGCCGGCCTGGTCTTCGATCGCCCCACAATCGGCTGCGCCAAGAGCTTGTTCGTGGGCACTTTCGAGGATCTCAAGCCCGAGCGCGGCAGTTGGTCGCCCCTGGTTCATCGCGGCGAAACCGTGGGCGCGGCTCTGCGCACCAAGAACAAGATCTCACCTGTCTTCGCCTCGCCGGGCCACAAGAGCGACTTGAGCGGAGCCATTGACCTGCTGCTCAAGCTCGACGGCGGCTATCGGATTCCCGAGGCGACACGGCGGGCGCACCTCTTCGTCAATGAGCTGCGCACGGCGGCGAAAGACGAGAAAGAGGAGTAGCAAGTACTTGTGGAGGAGCCATGACAGCAGACATCTCACTATTTCCGTTGCCCTCGCAGGTCGCGGCGGAAGCCGCGAAGTGCTTCCCGGATGAGGACAGCGCGTTCATTTTGGAAGTGCTGAATCTATATGGGAGCGAGCCGGGCGAGTTGCATCGCGAGTGGATGCAGATGTATCTGGTGCAACACGCGTGCGGCGATCTCGCTCTGCTGCTGCGAAGCGTCGAGGAAGCCAAGCGCGGTTACAAGCAGTTCTTGGACAGAGTTCGCGGTGAGGCGCTCTCACAGTTCCTGGCGAAGCATCCGCACATCAGCATCACGTTGATGCCCTACGAGCCTCCCGAAGAACCGATCTCGCGCGAGCGGGCCGTGCATTGGCTCGGCATCTCGTGGCCTGAGTTCGACCGCTGGGTCGAGGAGCGGAAGCTGCGTCCTCTGCGTCAGCCCGGCCCGCCGCTCTTCGCCGTCGCCGACCTGGAGCGCCTGCAACGCGAGCGCGAAGATTCGGCTTAGCCTCAGCAAAAGCCCAGCCTCAATCGCGCGAGCCGCTGCTGCGCTGCAGACGCGCGCTGCAAGTACTTGCAGCGCCTCACGCCACCATCGCCGCGCACGCCTGCGCCGCGCGTCCGCCGTCGATGGCCGCCGAGACGATGCCTCCGGCGTAGCCCGCGCCCTCGCCGCACGGGAAAAGGCCCTTCACCTCGGGATGCTCCAGCGTCATCTCATCACGAGGCACGCGCACCGGCGATGATGTGCGCGACTCGACGCCCACAATCACCGCGTCTTCCGAGACGTAGCCGCGCATCGTCTTCCCGAACTGCTGCAACGCTTCTTGCAAGCGGCTCGCGAAATGCGACGGCAGCACTTCGTGCAGCGGCGCGCTGCTGATGCCGGGCTTATACGAGCAAGCCGGAAGCGATTTCGAGAGGCGGCCCGCCAGGAAATCGGGCACGCGCTGGGCCGGAGCACGCTGCCCGGCCTCGCCCACGTTGCCTGCGGCTTGCCTGGCCTGCGTTTCAATCGCGCGCTGGAAGGCCATACCCGCCAGAGGCCCGTGCTCGGCATAAGGCGCCAAGTCCTCGGTTTCAATCGAGACGACCAAGCCTGAGTTGGCAAAGGGCGAGTCGCGACGCGACAGGCTCATGCCGTTGACCACGACTTCATCCGAGCGTGTGGCGCTGGGCACGATCCAGCCGCCGGGACACATACAAAACGAAAACACGCCGCGCCCCTGAGCTGTGTGTGCCAGCCGATAGGAAGCGGCGGGTAGTCGAGGATGGCGCCACTCGCGGCCTCGGGGCTCGGGAGGAGGCGGCGCGTTGCGGTATTGGATGCGGTCGATGAGAGGCTGAGGATGCTCGATGCGCACGCCCATCGCGAAGGGCTTGGCCTCCACAAGTACTTGACGCCGCGCCAGCAGCTCGAAGATCTCGCGCCCCGAGTGCCCCGAAGCCAAGATCACCGCCTCGCCGCTGATCTCGCGCCCATCGGCCAGGATGACGCCGCGCATTCGGCTGCCCTCGATAATAAAATCGGTGACGCGCGAATTGAAGTGAACCTCGCCTCCGGCGCCTCGGATGCTCTCGCGCAGAGCGGCCACGATCTGAGGCAAGCGGTTGGAGCCGATGTGGGGATGAGCCTCGACCAGCACATCGGGCGCAGCACCGTGAGCGACCAGGGTTTCGAGCACGCGCGCGATGGCGGCCTTGTCCTTGACTCGGGTGTACAGCTTGCCATCTGAGTAAGTGCCCGCGCCGCCCTCGCCAAAGCAGTAGTTGCTCTCGGGGTTCACGATGCCCTCGCGGGTGAGGAGGGCCAGGTCGCGGCGCCGCGCCTGCACGTCCTTGCCGCGCTCGACGATGATGGGCCGTATGCCCAGCTCAATCAAGCGCAGGGCCGCGAACATCCCAGCGGGGCCGCAGCCCACAATCACGACGCGCCTCTCGCCTCGAACCGGCGCGTATTCGATGCGCGGCGGTTCTTCGGGCGGCGCCTCTTCGTCGATCCACACATCGCACAGCAGCCGCACGCGAATCTGACCGCGCGCATCCAGCGAGCGGCGGCGCACACGTACGCCAGAGATGCGTTCGGGGGCATATTTGAGGACACGCGCGGCTTCGCGGCGCTGAGCTTCGGGCTCATCGGCGCGGTCGAGGTCGAGCACGAGTTCAGTCGAGGCATTCATAGAAGAGGTTTCGCAAGGGAACAACGCGCCTACACCTCGCTCGCTCCGGCACAGAGACGCAGCAAGTACTTGCAGCGAGCAGCGCGCGGGCCACACTAAGCGATACGCAACAGCTTCAGGAGAATCATGCTAAGCCAAGCACAGATCGAGCAGTTCCACGAGCAGGGCTTCCTCAACGGTGGCGCGGCCATCGGAGACGAGGAAGTCGAAGTTCTCCGCGCGGAGACGATGCGCGTCATCGAGCACCAGGGCGAGCTGGAGCACAAGCCCGTCCACATCGTCAACCTGAGCGGCAAGGGCGACGCTCCCGTGTGGCAGATCGTCAACATCTGGCAGGCTTCGGAGCCATTTCGTCATCTGGTCAGCAACACCAAGATCGCAGAGGATATCGCTCAGCTGACTCAAGCCAGCGAGGTGCGCTTGTGGCACGACCAGATTCAATACAAGCCTGCGGCTGTGGGAGGCGTCAATATGTGGCACCAGGACTCTCCGCTGTGGCCGCCGCTGATGCCCAAGGATCAGCAGGTGACGGCCTGGGTCGCGCTGGATGATGTGGACGAGGAAAACGGCTGTATGTGGATGGTGCCCCACTCGCACAAGTGGGGGCCTCAGATGCAGCACATCGGATTGATGCGCGACTTCTTCGCCATGCATGAGGAGTTCCAGGGCAACATCACCAAGATGGTCGCCTGCCCGGTGAAGAAGGGCCACGTCCACTACCACCACTCGCTGACCTGGCACGGCTCAGGCCCCAACACAAGTGGCCGTCCACGACGCGCCATCGCGCTGCATTACATGAGCGACAAGACCGTGTTCAAGAAGACCGGCGCGCACCCCATGAACCCCTTCATCCACGTGGCAGAGGGCGAGATGATGAGTGGCGAGGCGTTCCCGCTTGTGTGGCCGCGCGCCTGAATGGAGCCGCAAGTACTTGCAGCGGGAGTGTTCGAGGCTGCGGAATAGGATTATCATTAAGCGGCTTCGCTCACGAAAATCATGCTTCCACTGGCCCAGCAGCTTCAAGCCGGAAACTTCAGTGCCTTCGCGGGCGCGCGTCTCAACTTGAGCCTGCCCTTCTCGCAGCAGATGCTGAACGAAGCTCTGGCTCAGGCGCGCGAGGGCAAGGACGGGCCGCTCAAGGAAATCCAGCTCGAAATCCAGGCAGCGAACCAGGTTCAGGTACGCTTGGTCATCCAGATGTTCGGCTTGTCTAAGAGCCTGAGCTTCGACTTGCACATCGAGCCCAACCTGGGGTTTCCGGCTTCTCCCAGGCTGCAGCTCGCCTTGCCCTCGGCTCATCCCCTGCTGGGCAAGGTGCTGGAGATTTTGACCTCGTCTTTTGGCCTGCTGCCTGGAGGCATCGCAATTGTCGAGCGTGTCATCACGGTGGACTTGACTCAAGCCATCGAGGGCGGCGCGCCAACGCCCGAAGAGCAAGCCACGGCGCGCACCTTCCTGAGCCTGATTAAACGAGGCGAGATCCAGACCCAGGCCGGAAAGCTGATCTTGAACCTCCAGATGGAAGTCGATGAGCCAGGCCAGACGAGCAAGTATTGATGAGCCGCCTATGAGCAACCCACTGGACAAGCACCTCGCCAACGCCTTCGCGGACTTCGAGGGCCTGCGCATCTCGGGCACCATCCCGCTGCGCGAAGAGCTACTCAACGAAATGATCGCCGCCCTGCTCCAGCAGGGCGTGCCCGCTCCCACGCCCTCTGCCGCTCCGCCTTCGCCCACACCCCTGGAGCCGCCACCCACGCCGCCAGTGAAGCCCGACATCAACGCGCTCTTGAAGCGCGTCCACAAGGCTCAGGTGCGCTTTGAGAACGGGCGCGCCATCGTGGATTTTGAAATCGGCGTGTAAGCCTGCAAGCACTGGCAAGTACTTGAAGGCGTGGAAGAGCATAAACCCAAAGAGCGGGCCTCAATTGAGGCCCGCTCTTTGGATTGACAAGTCGGCTTGGCTTAGCGGTTGGAATCCTTGGTGATGCGGAAGGTGCCGCGCCCGCCTGCGGACGAGGTGAAGGTGCCGGCTCCGACCACGGCGTTGCCCGCCGCGCGCACGACGCGCCCGTTCAGGCCGAAGAACTGGGCTGTGTTCTGGTAGCGGAACGGAGCCGAGAGCGTGAGGCGGCCCGTGGAGAAGTCCAGGATGCCACGCCCGTTGATGGTTCCGATGCCCGGCACATCGATGGCGGCTGTGACATTGCCATTATTGACGGTGGCCTTGACGGTGCCATTCTGGGAAGTGTTGACCTTATTGACGAAGGTACCCGTGTAGCTTCCGTTGAACAAGGCCACCTGCGAGGCCGCCAGGGAGCGCGCCGCGATGGTGCCGCGCACCGTGCTGTTGGTGTAGGCGTTGGTGAAGGTGCCCGTGCCCGAGAACAGGCGATCCGCGCCGCGCGACAGCGTGCCGTCCACGGTCACGCGTGAGGCCTGCCCGCCGAAGTCTGCGGTTCCGCTGCCGTGCAGCACGCCCGCGTTGGAGACCGTGCCCCTGATCGGGATGGTATCCGGGGCCAGCGGGCTGGAGAAGAAGCCGCTCGCCGTACCATCCGCGCCCACCGTGAAGAGCAGGGTTCCGATCTCGCCCGTCGCAGGCGTCAACGTGCGGTAAGTGCCGGTATATTGAGCCCGGAACGGGTTGCCGATGGGCGTCGCCGAGGCTGTTGGAACAGCAGTCGCCACAGGTGTGCCTGTGGTTAGCGGCGTGGCCGTGGGCTGAGCCGTGGGGCCGCCGTTACCGCTACCGTTACATCCGGCCAGACCAACAGCCGCCGCTCCAGCCAAACCAAGCAACACACGAGAGCGGTTCGTCATCAAAACCTTAAACATTCTAATCCTCCTTAGGAATCGCCCTCCATCATAACACACGATGATTCAAAGTGGCGATTGTACGCCAAAATTTTGTGCAAGTACTTGGGGCCTGCACCAAAAAACGTTTTTGGGGAAGCATATCCTTATGCTCTCTCGCTTTCTGCGCGCCTCGCTCCTGATTTCCGCTGCTCTGTGCAGCCTCACCGCTCACGCCGCGCCCTCCAATGATGCCTTGGCGTCGGGCTTCGTGGCGCCTCCAGGCTCGGCCAGGCCTCATACGTGGTGGCATTGGATGAACGGCAACGTCACGCGCGCGGGCATCACGGCTGACCTCGAAGCCATGAAGCGCGTGGGCGTGGGCGGCGCGCAGATTTTCAACGTGTCCGAGGGCATTCCCGATGGGCCGGTGCGCTTTATGTCGCCCGAGTTCAAGGGCATGATCCACTTCGCGGCGAGCGAGGCTCAGCGCCTGGGCCTGGAGCTGTGCCTGCACAACTGCGCGGGCTGGAGCAGCAGCGGAGGGCCATGGAACACGCCCGCCAACGCCATGCAGTTCGTCACCTCCAGCGAGCAGAAGGTCTCAGGCCCCCAGCACTTCGAGGCGGCCTTAGCTCAGCCCAACACTCAGCTCGGCTACTACCAGGACATCGCGATTCTGGCTTTTCCCACGCCAGCCCAGGGCTTCGCGATTCCAAATTTGAACACCAAAGCCGCCTTCGAGCGAGGCGACAACATAGAGCCCGCTCAAGGCCCCGAAGCGCCACCCGAAGCGGTTGTGAAACGCGCTTCAGTTGTGAATCTCACCAGCCGCTTCCAGGGTGGCAAGCTGAGCTGGGACGTGCCCGAGGGCAACTGGACCATCCTGCGCATTGGGCACACGCCCACGGGCCAGACCAACCATCCCGCGCCGCCCGAAGCCACAGGCCCCGAAGTAGACAAGCTCTCCAAGAGCGCCCTGGATGCGCACTGGAACGGCATGATGCAGCCGCTGCTTGATGAGATCGGGCCTCTGGCGGGCAAGTCGGTCAACAACTCGCTGATCGACTCGTATGAAGTCGGTAACCAGAACTGGACGCCCTTGTTCAGACAGGAATTCCAGCAACGTCGCGGCTACGACATCTTGCCCTATTTACCCATTTTCATGGGCCGCGTAGTGGACAGCGTCGCGGTTTCGGAGCGCGTGCTGTGGGACATCAGGCGCACCGTGGCCGATTTGATGGACGAGAACTACTTCGGCCACTTCGCCCAGCTGTGCCATCAGCACGGGCTCAAGATGTCGACCGAGCCTTATGGCAACGGGCCGTTCGAGGACATGACGGCTGGCAGCGCGGCTGACATCCCGATGGGCGAGTTCTGGGCTGGAGACTCGGGCTCGGGCTCCGTGAAGCTGGCCTCTTCGATAGGCCACGTCTATGGCAAGCCCATCGTGGGAGCCGAGTCCTTCACGGCGGCTCCCGAGAATGGCAAGTGGACTAACGATCCCTATTCGATGAAGGCCCTGGGCGATGCCATGTTCTGCTCGGGCCTGAACCGCATGATCTTCCACCGCTACGCGATGCAGCCCTGGCTCAACCGCTTTCCGGGCATGACCATGGGGCAGTGGGGCATCCACTTCGAGCGCACCAACACGCTGTGGGAGCCCCAGGCCGCTTGGCTGCGCTACATCGCGCGCTGCCAGTACTTGCTGCAGCAAGGCCGCTTCGTGGCCGATGCGCTCTATGCTTCGGGCGAGAACGCGCCGGTCAGCCTGCGTTACGGCGACCCTGCGCTGCCCGCAGGCTACGATTACGACGGCATCAGCACGGACGCCATTATGCGCCTGCTCAGCGTGCGCGATGGCCGCATCGTGACGTCAGGAGGAATGAGCTACCGCGTCCTCGTGCTGCCTCCGGGCCAGACCATGACGCCGGCCATGGAGCGCAAGCTACGCGACTTGATCCAGGCCGGAGCCACCGTTGTCGGCCCGCGCCCCACGCGCTCGCCCAGCCTGGAAGGTTTCCCGGCCTGCGATGCTCAGGTGCAAGTACTTGCCGATCAAATCTGGGGCAACTGCGACGGCAAGACCATCACCAGCCACGCCCTGGGCCGGGGCCGCGTCTTCTGGGGCCAGAGCATGGCTCAAGTCCTGGCCAGCCTCAACGCTCCGCCCGACTTCTCCTCGCAGGGCAAGGGCGCGCGTCTCTCCTACACCCACAGAACAGCTGGCGGCAGCGACATTTACTTCGTCTCGAACCAGCGCAACTCAGCCCAAGAAGCCGAGTGCGCCTTCCGCGTCAGCGGCAGGACACCCGAGCTGTGGCACGCCGATACGAGAATTATGGAGCCCGCGCCCCTTTACCACGAAGCCAATGGCCACACCTTCGTCTCGCTGCGCTTCGAGCCCGTGGGCTCGGTCTTCGTGCTCTTCAGGCGCCCTGCGCCGCGCGCTCACCTGGTCTCCGCTGAGTTCGCTGGCCCGCGCACGTCAGCTGCCCCTCTGCCCGAGCTGAAGATCCAGAGCGCGACTTACGAAGCAACCGACGGCTTTGCGAGCGCAGATGTGACGGCCAAAGTCGCGGCCCAAATCGAGAACAACTCGCTGAGCATGGTCATAGGCAACGATGTGTTCGGCGACCCGGCTTCGATGCACATTAAGCACCTGCGCGTCGAATACACGCTGGGCGGCAAGGCGGGCACCGCGATTGTGCCCGAGAACGGCACCCTTGAGCTGGGAAGCTCGGGCTCAAGCGCTTTCCCGCCAATTGAGTGGAGCGCGGACAGCCGAGGCCGCGCCCAAGTCATCGCCTGGCAGCCCGGCTCGCTCCAGCTACGCGACTCAAGCGGCCAGATGCGGCGCGTGAGCCTGCCCTCTGCTCTGCCCGCCCAAACCCTGGAAGGCCCATGGCAGCTGCGATTCCCGCCCGACTGGGGCGCGCCCGCGAGCGTCCGGCTGGACAAGCTCGCCTCGTGGACGCAGAACACAAACTCGGGAGTGCGCTACTTCTCAGGCACCGCGACTTACGCGAAGGACTTCACGCTCAACCGCTCGCAAATCGGAGCCTCCCAAGTACTTGCCCTTGATCTGGGAGCCGTCAAGAACCTGGCCCGCGTGCGCCTCAACGGAACTGACCTGGGCGTGCTGTGGAAGCCGCCGTTTCGCGTGGACATCACGCGCGCGGCCAAAGTTGGAGCTAACCACCTCGAAATCGAAGTCACGAACGGCTGGCCCAACCGCTTGATCGGCGACGAGCAGCTGCCCGAAGACCGCGAGTGGGATGGCATCCGCCTCAAGAAGTGGCCCGACTGGGTGCTGCAAGGCAAGCCCAGCCCAACAGGACGCTACACTTTCACGACGTGGCACCACTGGACCAAGGACTCGCCGCTGCAAGAATCGGGGTTGCTGGGGCCGGTTGTGCTGCACGTGGGGCAGAAGGTGGCGGTTCGCTGAGGCGGGAGTATCGGCAAGTACTTGTGGGCGGTTCGGGACGCGGATTCTCGCGTCCACGGATCGTCGCTGCTAAATTAAGCAGCACATCCTCATGCTCAACGCTCTCATTTCTCAGCGCGCCCAAAGCTGGTTCGCGCAACCCGACTGCCCGGCCCGCGCCATTATCGAACACATTCGGCAGCGCGGATTCTTGCGCGAGGCGCAGATCGAAGCGATCAAGACCTATCTGTTCCTCAAGATCGAAGGCGGCAACCGCCCGCTGTGGCAGTTGCTCTGCGAAGGCGGACTGACGCAGAGCGAGGACTTATCGCGCCTCCACATCAGCGAGCAGGCGCGCGAGGTGCTCGAAGAGAACAAAGCCGCGCGCGCCCTCTTCGAGTACTCGCGCAGCAAAACCAACGGCGGCACCAGGACGCTCTTGCCCGACTTGGAAAAGTACTTGCTCGATCACTTCGGTGACATCGACTGCCAGAGCGTCATCCAGAAAATCTTCTACGATGTCTCTTATCCCGATTATCTGTTCAGCCTACCGATGGGCGCGGGCAAGACGTTCTTGATGGCGGCCTTCATCTACCTCGACTTGTACTTCGCGCAGAACGAGCCGCACAACCCAATCTGGGCGCACAACTTTATCCTGCTTATTCCCTCGGGCCTAAAGTCGTCTCTGGTGCCCAGCTTGAAGACGATTGAGAACTTCGACGCGACTTGGGTCTTGCCCGAGCCAGCCGCGAGCAGCGTCAAGAAGCTGATTCGCTTCGAGATGCTCGATCAGCCCAAGTCGGCCAGCAAGAGCAACAAGGCACGCAGCCCGAACGCGGTCAAGGTCGCCGCGCACCAGCCGTTCGAGGACTTGATGGGCCTCGTCATGGTGACAAACGCTGAGAAAGTCGTGCTCGACCGCGTGAAGATTGACGCTCAGGGCACACTCATCGAACAGAGCGAGGACGAGAAGGACAACTTCGCCAACGAGCTGCGCAACCTCATCGGCAAGATTCCCAACCTGCAAATCCTGATTGACGAAGTGCATCACGCCGCCACCGACGACATCAAGCTGCGCCAGGTCGTCAACAACTGGAGCCGCAAGGGAAACATCAACGGCGTGCTGGGATTCTCCGGCACGCCGTATCTTTCCTCACCGGAGAACGTCGCGGTCGGCGTGGGGATGTCGGTCAAGTTCTCGCAGATCACCAACACGGTTTTCTACTACCCTCTGACGCGCGCCATCGAAGGCTTTCTCAAGAAGCCCACGGTGCGCACCTTGAGCGAAGTGCAATCATCTTCCATCGTGCGGCGCGGCGCGGAAGAGTTTCTGGCGCAATACGGCGCCAAGAATTACCACGGCGGCCAGACGGCCAAGCTCGCCATCTACTGCGGCACCATCGAGCGGTTGGAAGACGAGGTGTTCCCGATGCTGCTCGAAATGGGAATCGCTGCGGACGACATCCTGAAATATCACCGGGGCAACAAGCAGCACAAAATCTCAGCCCACGCCGAGCGCGAGTGGAAGACGCTGGACACTTCCCTTTCCACCAAGCGCATCATCTTGCTGGTGCAGATCGGCAAGGAAGGCTGGGACTGCCGCAGCTTGACCGGAGTCATCCTGTCGCAGAAGGGCGACTGCCCGACCAACATGGTGCTCCAGACATCCTGCCGCTGCCTGCGCCAGATGGACGGATTGGCACCCGATGGCTTGCCCGAAAGCGCGGGCATCTGGCTCAACGCGGACAACGCCAAAATGCTGGACAAGCAGCTCAAGGAAGAGCAGCACACCAGCATCGAGGAGATCAACAAGCTCGGCAAAGGCGACGCGGTTACGATGCGGCCTCGCATCTCGCGCGTGGATTACCTCAAGCTGCCCTTAGTCGATTTCTATCAGATGTGCGTGCGCTACACCTCCGAGACCACGCAGCACGCCACGCCGCAAGCCACCATCGCGGCCATCGAAGCAAGCGAATTCCGGCGCAACGCCGAGATTCAGACCGGGGCGCTGGGCGCGCGCGACGAAGTGACGCGCCGCTTTTTGGACGATGAGCGCGGCGACATCGCCAGCTTCAACGGCTGGCTCTTGAGCATCGCGCGCGCTTCTTTCAATGCGCTTTCGACACGCGACCTGCGCGCCTTCGAGGGCGAACTGCGCCCGCTCTTCGATGCGATCACTTACGATGACGGCGGCGTGCGGCGATTCAACGCGCTCTTCGACGAGGCGAAGATCGCGGTGCGCATCCGGCTCGCCTTCCACGACAGGCGCACGCTCCATTCCACAAGCGAGGTCGTCAAGCAGGAGGCGCATCTGTTGATTGTCGCCAAGCTCAAGGAAATCGCAGCCGACAAGAGCCTTTACCCGAGCGAGGAAGAGGTCGAGAAGATGCGCGCGATGGACGAGGCGGGGCAGAGCGCCGACAAGTACTTGCAAGCGCAAATCGAGAAGCACAAGAGTGATCTGGAAGCTCTCAAGGCAATCAAGATGGAGCATCTGCTGCCGCCGCTGGACACTTCGCAGGGTGCGGCCATCAAGAACAAGGAGCGCTCGTTTCACATCGCGCCTTACCTCTTCGACAGCAGCTTCGAGATGGACTTTCTACGCGACGCTTTGACGTTTGAAGAGCTGAGCGAGCGCGGGCTGGAGCTGTATTTCAACGGCGAGAAGGAGCTGACCGAGTTCCGCATCGACTGCTACGCGCGCGTGCCAAGCGGCTGGAGCCGCGTCGGATTGTACACGCCCGACTTCCTGCTCGTCGAGCGCCGGGACGGCGCGATTTATCGTGCGCTCATTGTCGAAACCAAGGGCAAAGGGTTCTCTGAGCAGACGGAGTTTGTGCTGCGGCGCAAGTTCGTCGAGAGTGAGTTCTTAAAGCTCAATGAAGAGAAGTTCGGCTACGCGCGCTTCGATTACTTGTATCTCTCGGACGCCGACAGCATGACGCAGAACTTGAGCAAGCTGCACCTCGCGGCGCGCGCGTTTTTTGGAGGTTGATTATGCCCGTCAAATACATTCCCTACGTTCCCAGCACCGTGCAGGGCCAGGCGATCCTGGACAACATCACGCGCACCCGCCGCGTGCTGCGCTACCGCGACAACGACCAAGTACTTGACCGCATCCGGCGCGGACTGCCGCTCTACGAAGCCGCAGAAGTCGAAGCCGTGGGCCAGGCGGGCGATACAAGTACTTGTAGCCTGCTCTTGCGCGGCGAGTGCTTGTCGGCGTGCGCGTATCTCAAGGCCAACAACATCGCGCTCGATCTGGTTTACATCGACCCGCCCTTTGCCTCAGGAGCCGACTACGCCAAGAACGTCTATCTGCGCCGCAACCCGCAGGCGGCCCAAGTACTTGTAGAGGCCGAAGCCGAGTTGGAACTCGATGAGCTGCGCGCCTTCGAGGAAAAGATGTATGGCGACATCTGGAACAAGGAAGACTACCTGAACTGGATGTTTGAAAACCTCCACGCCATCAAAAGCGTGATGAGCGAAACCGCCAGCATCTACGTTCACCTCGACGCGAACATCGGGCACTACGTCAAGATTCTTCTGGATGAAGTGTTTGGCGAGGATAATTTCGTCAATGAGATTGTTTGGAAGCGGCAGACTGCCAAAGGCGACGGAACACAAGGTGCTCGCCATATGGGGCGCATCCACGAGACTATTTTCTTTTATGTCAGATCAACCGAGAGCTATACGTGGAATATCGTTTATACGCCTTACGACCAAGACTATGCTGACGCTTTCTATCGCCATGCAGACGAAGACGGCAGGCGTTATCAACTCAGCGATACCAGCGCGCCAGGCGGGGCAGGAAAAGGAAACCCTTACTACGAGTTTCTTGGCGTCAAACGATACTACCGCTTCTCAGAAGAGAAGATGCAAGAGCTTTACGAGCAGGGCAAGATAGTGCAAACCTCGCCAGGCACCGTTCCACGCCAAAAGCGTTATCTGGATGAGATGCCGGGCGTGCCTTTGCAATCCCTCTGGACAGACATTCAGTCCGTGCAGGCGCAGGCAGAGGAACGACTTGATTACGCGACACAAAAGCCTGGAGCGTTGCTGGAACGCATCATCAAAGCGTCCTCGAACGCGACGCGGGACGATGGGACGCCGATGGTTGTGGGCGACTTCTTCGGTGGCAGCGGCGTGACGGCGAAGGTGGCGCACGATCTGGGGCGGCGGTTCGTGCACGTGGATGTCGGAGTCAACAGCGTGCAGACCGCGCGCGACCGCTTGAGGGCCTCTGGCGCGTCGTTTCGCGTGCTCGACATCCAGGACGGCGTGTCGCTGTTCCGCAACCCGGTGCAGACGATGGACAAGCTCAAGACGCTCATCGTGGGCCTCAAGAACCAGGACGGGCTGGACGCCTTCTGGGAAGGCAGCATCGCCGACTCCAAGCTGGGCACGGTTCCGGTCTACCTGCCCAACCTGCTCGACCACACCACCAAGGTGCTGGACGACAAGCTCATCTCCCGCGTCATCAACGAGGCGCTGCCTGCGCTGCCCGACGAAACCAAGTGCGTCATCGTGTATTACGTGGACATCTTCGATGAGGCCGCGCTGAGAAAATTCATCCACGAGCACAACATGAGCGGCGTGGACATCGAGCTGCGCGACCTCAAGGAAGTGCTGGACGAAGTCGTGCTCAACGATGAAGCCGAGTTCGAGGTGCGCGAAGCGATGGGCGGCTGGGAAGTCGAGATCACGCGCTTTAGCAGCGACCGCCTGGGCCAGAAGATCAGCGAATACAACCAGAAGCGCGGCCTCACTGGAAAAGCCCGCGCCTCGCTGCTCGAAGCCGCCGACGAGGCAGAAGCCGCGCCGCCCAAAAAAGCGCCCTTCAAACCCATCCAGATCAGCGACAACGGCCTGGAACTCATCGAGTGGCTGAGCCTGGACTGCACCAATTCCAGCGGCGCCTGGCACTCGGACGCGGAAATCAAAATCGACAAGAAAGGCCAAGTCATCCGCAACGGCGTGAAGAGCAAAGGCTTCTGGGACGCGAAGGTTACAAGTACTTCCAAGCCGCTGCGCCTCAAGATCCGCAACATCGCAGGCGACGAAAGCGTGCTCTCGCTGCCGTGAGCTTGGGCTGGGCAGTTCCCCGGCCTTTGGCCGGATGCTATGTGTCCAACTTAGAAGCGCGCTCAAGTACTTGAGCACAAGCATTAACACGGCGCGAGAGGCGCACTAACCTTCTTCTTACCCCGCTTCATTCGTCCCAGTGAAGTGAGGTGGGAGGAAGAGATGCAGCGAACAGCAGTTGAGTCATCCAATCTTGTTTCGGTAGGCTACGATGAAGCGTCCCGCGTTCTTGAGGTGGAGTTTCACCACGGCGGCGTCTACCAATACTTCGACGTGCCCAAGTCCGAGTACCTCGGGCTGATGAGCGCGAGTTCGCACGGCCAGTATTTCGATGCGCACATCAAGAAGGGCGGCTACCGCTACACCAAAGTACGGTAGGAGAGGCACCAGACACAAACAAAAGCGCCCGCAAGCACAAGTACTTGCGGGCGCTTCTTCGTCTCAACTCTACTTCTTCTTGCCGTGCTTGCCGTTGTGCGACTTGGGCTTGATGAACTCCTTCTCCTCGTGCAATTGCCCGCCTTCGAGACGATAAGCCTCCGTCGCAATCGCCGAAACGAAGGGCAGATCGTGCGAGGCCATCACGACCGCGCCCTCGAACTTCGAGACGGCATCCTGAAGCACTTGCCTGGATGAAGGGTCCAGGTGGTTGGTCGGCTCATCTAAGATCAAGGTGTTGGCGGGCTGCATCAGGAACTTGGCCAGCGCCACTCGGCTCTTCTCGCCGCCCGACAAGACCGAGATCGGCTTGAAGACCTGGTCGCCTCTGATCTGGAGCCTTCCCAGCAGGCCGCGCGCCTTCTCTTCGGGGCGCTCATCTAAGCCGAGCAGAACTTCATCCAGAACGCCTCGCGTGGGCTCCAGAGCTTCGGCCTGGTGCTGGGCGAAGTAGCCGATCAGCACGTTGCGGCCTTCCTCGCGCTCGCCCTTGTTGGGCGCTTCGATGCCCGCCAGCAAACGCAGCAAGGTGCTCTTGCCCGCTCCGTTGGGGCCCAGCAGAGCGATGCGGTCGCCGCGCTTGAGCTTGAAGTCCACGTCCTTCAAGACCACGCGCTCTACGCTGCTCGCGCCCTGGTAGCTCTTGGTGACGTTCTTGAGGCGCAGCGCGTCGATGGCGGGCTTGGGAGCTTCGGGGAACATGAAGACCATCTCGCGGGAGCGCGTGATGGGAGCCTCGACGCGCTCCATCTTGTCCAGCATCTTGACGCGGCTCTGCACCTGCGAGGCCTTGGAAGCCTTGGCGCCCATGCTGTTGATGAAGACCTGCTGGCGCTCGATCTCCTTCTGCTGGGCGTCGTACTGCTTCTGCTGGTTTTCCAGGTTCGTGGCCTTCTGCTCGGTGTACTGGAAGTAATTCCCGGCATAAGAAGTGAGCTTGCCCTTGTCCACCTCGACAATGCGCTCCACGATCTTGTTCAGGAACGCGGGCTCGTGCGAGATGACCAGGACAGCGCCGTGATAGTCCTCCAAGTACTTGAGCAGCCACTTCACAGCCGCCGAGTCCAGGTGGTTGGTCGGCTCATCGAGCAGCAGCAAATCCGGCTCGCGCAGCAGAATCTTGGCCATCGCGATGCGCATCTGCCAGCCGCCCGAGAACTCGTCCGTCATGCGGTCCATGGCGTCTTTTTCGAAGCCCAGACCGTTCAGGACGCGGCCAATGCGACGTTCAACTGTGTGTGCTTCCTGCATTTCCAAGGCAGTCTGGGCCTGGCTTAAGTCGCGCAGCGCCTGGCGGTTCTCGAAGGACGAGGTGTCGTTGTCCAGCTTGTGGGCCAGGACCGCGATCTGCTCGTTGGCCGCGTCCATCTCGGGGAAGGCCGACATCATTTCCTCGCGCACCGTGACTCCCAGGCGGCACTGCGAGTCCTGAGAGAGAACATCGACCGTGGCCCAAGACTCGACCTCGACCTTGCCTGAGTCGGGGATTTCCTGGTCCAAGATCATGCGGAACAGCGTGGTCTTGCCCGCTCCGTTTGGCCCGACGAGCCCGACGCGCTCGCCGATGTACACCGACATTTCAGCTTCGTTGAAGAGGACTTGCTCGGCCCACTGCTTCTTTAGGTTTTCGATAATCAACATGACCGACACAGTTTAGCGGCTCTGGAACATGGCAGCTGTTCTATTTCTTAGTTATAGAACCCACTCAAAGCGTGTATAATCGCCCCGTCTGTTGCATCTTCCTCTTCCAACGCGTTCCAAATCCGCTCAAAGCCCTCCATGATCCGCCGCAAACTCCCCTTCATCGCTGTTCTTGCCTTACCCGCTCTGCTTGCCTCGGGCTGCCACAGGCAGAAAACCGTGACTCAAGCGCCCAAGCCCACTCCAACTCCGCCCAAGGTTTCCCAGGCCGACATCGACAAATACCAGCCCAACGAAGCCGGGGCCATCATGGTGCTGATGTACCACCGCTTCCTGGACAAAGAAGCCGAGGCGGACCTCAACCGCCACCCCGGAACCTTCGCCCACGATCTCGAAACCTTGCGATCAAAGGGCTATTACCCGGTGAACGCGCTTGATCTGGTCGAGAATAACATGGCGGTTCCCCCAGGTAAGACGCCCGTTGTGCTGACCTTCGATGACGCCTTGCCCTCGCAGTTCAAGTTGGTCACGGGCAGCGACGGCAAGCCGCACATCGACCCCAAGTGCGCGGTGGGCATTCTGGAATCGTTCCACAAGAAGCACCCCGACGAGTGGCCCGAAAAGGCGACCTTCTTCGTCTTGCCCGGCGGAGGCCACAACGCCGAGCCCTTTGGCCAGGCCGATTCGGTGGCGCGTAAGTTCAAGTACTTGCAGGATCACGGCTACGAGATTGCCAACCACACCACGACGCATCCCAATATGCACAGCATGAACGCTGCAACGGTGCAAAAAGAACTGGCGGGAGCGCTCAAGAGCATCAAGGAAGTCGCGCCTGATGCTGCCATGCAAACCTTCGCGCTGCCCTACGGCAAGGTGCCCAGGGATGAAGCCGCGCGCAAGGCCTTGCAAGCTGGTTCGAGCGGAGGCCAGAGCTACTCGCACAAGGCCGTCTTCCTGGCGGCCTGGCGCCCCGTGCTCTCGCCCATCACGCGCGAGGACAAGAAGCTTACGCGCGCCGGCGAACTCGCCGTTTTCAACCCCTACCGCATCGAGCGCATCACGCCTGACGCCCGGCATCCCAACAGCCCAGGCACGTTGGAGTATTGGATTAGCTGGTTCGATAAAAACCACGACGCGCGCTACATCTCGGATGGCGTGGACGAGATCGTCTCGGTTCCAGCTTCCTCCAGGAGCGCGGTTGACACGGCCCGAGTCGAGGAGCAAGGCAAGAAGCTCCAGGTCTACGGCGAGGGCGGAGGCGAGGCGAGCCCAGGCAAAGGCGGCGCGAAAGGCGGCAAAAGCAGCGGCGGAGACTTGAGCGTGCAGTGAGGCGCCGCCAACAGAACCCCAGGCGTCAGCGACGGCTACAAGTACTTGAGCGGTTCTGGCCCTCGCTGACGCTTGGGGTTCTGTTATTTGGTTTAAGTCTTGAAAGAGCGTATGGATTGGCGCGACTTTCTTGAGCGCGCGCGAATTTTAGACGTTACACGGCGCGCATGGCATTTCTCCTCTGCGTGGACGACGAGCCCTCGCTGCACCTGCTGCTTCGCAAAATTCTCTCGGATGCCGGGCACGAAGTTCTGGTGGTGGGCTCGGGCTCCGAGGCCCTGCAAGTACTTGGCGAGCGCGTGCCCGACTTGCTGCTGCTCGATGTCGAGATGCCCGAGATGTCGGGGCTTGAAATCGCGCGCCGGGTCAAGAGCAACCCCTTCAGCTCGCGCGTGCCCATCCTGATGCTCACGGCCCAGAGCGACCTGGAAACCAAGATCAAGGGCTTCGAGGCCGGAGCCGACGACTTTTTGGCCAAGCCCTTCCACCCGCGCGAGCTGGTGGTGCGCGTTGAGTCGCTGCTGCGTCTTGTCACGCGCGAGAGCGAGCGCAACCCGTCCTCGGGCCTACCTGGAGGCCCTTCCATCGAGCGAGCCATCGAAGCTCGGCGTGGGCGCGACTTCGCCCTGCTCTACATCGACCTGGATCACTTCAAGCCCTTTGCCGATGCCTTCGGGTTTACGAGCGCGGATCGCGTGATCGCCCTGCTGGGGCGTGGCCTGGGCGAAGTCTCGGCGCGCCTGGGGCGCGAGGGCGACCTCGCGGGGCACATCGGCGGCGACGACTTTCTGGTGGTGTGCGCTCCCGAGCAGGCAGGCGCAATCGCCCGGGCCTGCGTCACGATGTTCCCTCCAATTGTGAGGGCAGCTGTGGGCGATGAGGCCATGGCGCGCGGCGTCTTCAAGGCCCGCGACCGCGACGGCATGGCGCGCGAGTGGCCTCTGGCCCGCCTCACCGTGACCATCGTGTGCATCGGCGCCCACGACAACTTCTCCATCGGCCATTTGGGAAGCTTCGCCGCCGAACTGAAGCGGCGCGCCAAGGGCGAGGGGCTGGCCGTCATCAGCAGCGAGTATGCGGCCCAATAAATCGGATTGCATCCAGTGAGAGCGGGGCTGACGCCCTCTTCCAATCATGAAGGCTCCGCGAGGCTTAGAGCCTATCCGAGTAGGCATTTATTCCAATTGATGAGGGCACACGCGAACTGCAAGAGAGCGAGGTAGTTGTCGGCTTTTTTGTCCCAGCGAATGAGGAGGCGGCCGGGTGCCCCTTGGCGGCATTGAGCCAGGAGTGAGTGCGCTCGCCCACCCAGCGCCACGCCTTTTGACCAGCGACTTTGGCTTGTTTCTCCTGACCGCGCGTGACGATGTGGGTGGTGCAGCCTCACTCAGCGGCCACCTCGCGCACCTCGTCATAGTCAAAGCCGGCATCCAGACACAGCCCCGACTCGGGCAAGGGAGCTTCCAAGTCCGGCTCCCACTCCGCGTCCCGAACCCGCGCCAGTTCCACCTCCAAGTCCACCTCGACCGCGCCAAAGAGGAATCGTCCCGCTTGGCCGCGATGATCGCAGGCTCGCTTTCAAGCGTCTCGCGCACCAGCTTCCTGTCGTGGCGATTGGCGCCTTCGACCACCAACCCCACCACGATACCCGCCGCTTCGGTCAGCGGGCTGCTTTTTCCCCCGCCCAGAGGCGCCTTTGTCATGGCGCCATCCAGGGCCATCCACTCGAAGTTCAAGCCATGCCTCTCGTCGTACTCCAGCAGGCTCGCCTCCCACAACCGCGCGAAGAAGCCCGCCTCCATCCACTCCTGAAACCGTGCGTGAGCGGTCGAACTCTTGGCGTAGCGGGCCGCATCCAGCGAGTCCAAGCTCTTCCACTGCCCACCAGTGCTCAACAGGGAGAAGATACTGTTGAGCACACGGCGGTCAGGAACACGCTGGCGGTGGCGACCCAACGGATGAACCGGCTTGGCCCGAACCGGCAGCAACGGCTCGATGCGCCCCCACAGCGCATCGCTGATCTCGAACTCTTGAACAGGTCGGCTCTCTTGGCTCATACCACTATTCGGATAGGCTCTTAACCGCAAAGCGCTGAGCCAGAGCGCCCAGGAAGCGGCCTTGAGGCGTGCGCCTGGCCGCAACAATCCAGATGGGTTACATGAGATTTCAAGTACTTGAGACGGCTCGCCCAACAAGCTGCGGCATCTCGGTCGAGCCGAAGGAGACGTTGTGCTCCGAGCCCAGCAGCAGACGGTCGGCCTCGAAGCGCAGCGTCAGGGTTGAGTAGAAAGGCGTTTCGCACAGGGCGAGCTTGAGGGTGAAGGCATCGTCCGCGCTCCAGGCGCCGCTGGCACCGACTAAAGGCTGCTCCACCACGCTCAGGAATTGGCCCAGGCCGTTTGTGAACCCGCCACGGCTCTTGAGCCAGCAGCCCATTCCAAACGGCGTGCGCATCTCTTCAGACAGGGTGCGCACCAGGAGCGCGGGCGGATTTGAGCCCAGGTCAAGCGATAGGGCCTGGATGCCGCGCTCGTTCTGCTCGAACTGATACCACTGGCCCGACACATCAGCGGCCAAAGGAGCCGTGGCCTGGCCGGGCGGGAGGCGCAGCGTCAGGGCCTGGAGTGCCTCTTCGAGTTGGCGGTGTGTGGCGGCGTCTTTGGGCAGGGGCTGGGGCTTCATGGCGGGCAGCAGGTGCTCCCAGACCAGGTTCATCACGGCCCCCATATCGCGCACGCCTCCTGTGATGGCGACTACGGCGTCTTGTTCGGGCAGCACCAGGCAATATTGACCGAAGGCTCCATCGCCACGGAAGGAATTGTGGCGTGAGCGCCAGAACTGGTAGCCGTAGCCCTGATCCCAATCGCTCGTGGGCGAGGAGCCGTTCGAGGTCTGGAAGGCGCTCGCCTCCCGAACCCAGGAAGCGGGGAGAAGCTGCCTTCCCCTCCACTGGCCTCCCTGCAGGTACAGCTGCCCGAAGCGCGCAATGTCTTCGGTGCGCCCCAGCAGCCCGTAGCCTCCGACCGTGATTCCCTGCGGGCTCGCTGCCCAGTTTGGGTTCTCGAAGCCCAGCGGCTCGAACAGCCTGGGGCGCAGGTAATCGAGCAGGGTCTGGCCCGTCACCTTCTGCACGATGGCCGAGAGCATATAAGTCGCGGGCGTGTTGTACAGGAAGTGCGTGCCGGGCTTGAAGGGAACGGGATGCGCCAGAAACTTCTTGCTCCACGAAGCCCCCGCCTCCGATTCAGGCTCGTCGCGCCCCAGAGCAGGTTCGTCCTGATGCCCTGTGTTCATGCGCAGCAGGTCGCGCACGCGCATCGAGCGCAGGTTAGCCGAGGGCTCGGAGGGAGCATCCTCCGCGAAGAACTTCAGCACCTCATCGTCCAGGCTCAGCTTGCCTTCCTCGATGGCCAGGCCCACGCCCGTTGAGGTGAAGCTCTTGCTCAGCGAGTAGAACATATGCGGAGTCCGGGCATCGTGAGGCTCCCACCAGCCTTCTGCGACCACGTGCCCGTGCCGCACCAGCATAAAAGAATGCAGCGCGTCAATTTGGTCCGCAGCCTTGATGAAGGCGTGGATGGGCTGGGATGAGAGGCCCTGCTGCTCGGGCGTGCCGCGCGGCAGAAGCGCATCGTGGCTGGTTGGCATTTTCTAAATCTCCTGAGTTGGATTCACCGTATTGGTGCGCGGCCTTAAGTACTTGAGCAGGGCTTTCGCTTGGTTCTCGTAGGGGCAGGGCTCGATTGGAGGCAGAGTAGGCCCAAGCGAAAGTCCTATTGAGGTTACGCCCCGAACTGAGCCAGGTGCAGGCGGCTGTACAGGCCGCCCATCTCGATGAGTTCCTGGTGCCTGCCCTCTTCACTGATGCCCTGCTCGGTCACGACCACGATGCGATCGGCGCTTTTAATTGTGGCCAGGCGGTGCGCGATGATGAGCGTGGTGCGGCCCCGCGACAGCTCGGCCAGGGAGTTTTGGATCACCAGTTCGGTTTCAGTGTCCAGAGCGGAAGTGGCTTCATCTAAGATCAAGATCGGAGGGTTCTTGAGGAACATCCTGGCGATGGCCAGGCGCTGCTTCTGGCCGCCCGAGAGCTTGACGCCGCGCTCACCGATCAAGGTGTCCAGGCCCAGGGGCTGCGACTGGATGAACTCTTCCAGGTGCGCGCGCCGTGCGGCCTGGCGAATCTCCTCGTCCGTGGCCTCCAGATTTCCATAAGCGATGTTGTCGCGCATCGTGCCCGTGAACAGAAACACATCCTGCTGCACGATGCCGATCTGCCGACGCAGCGCGCTGAGCTTCATGTCGCGCAAGTCCAGCCCATCAACCGTGACCTGGCCCGCCGTGACATCGTAGAAGCGCGGCAGCAACGAGCACAGCGTGGTCTTGCCCGCTCCAGAAGGGCCGACAAAGGCCACCGTCTCGCCCGCACGAATCGTCAGGTTGATGTTTTGCAGCACGGGCCTGTGCTCCTCGTAAGCAAAAGAAACGTCGCGATACTCGATCTCGCCGCTCAAGTACTTGATATCCACAGCGCCCAGAGCATCGGCCACATCGGGCGCGGTGTCCATGACTTCGAGGAAGCGTGTGAAGCCCGCGATGCCCTTGGGATAGGTCTCGATGACCGCATTGATCTTGTCGATGGGCCGGAACAAAATACCCGAGAGCAGCAAAAACCCGATGAAGCCTCCGCTCGAAAGCTGGCCGTGGAACACGAACCACGCGCCGCACAAGAGCACGAAAAGCGACACCATGCGCGTGAGCAGGTAGCTCAGCGAGCCGTTCCAGGCCATGATCTTGTAGGCCGAGATCTTGGTCGCGCGGAAACGCTTGTTGTTGGCCGCGAACAGGCTCTTCTCGTGATCCTCGTTGGCAAAGGCCTGCACCACGCGAATGCCCCCGATGTTGTCCTCGACGCGAGCGTTGAACTCGGCCAGGTCATCGAACATCTGCCGGGCGGCCCGCCCCAGGTTCCTGTTGGACAACACGGCCAGCCAGATCAAGACGGGCACCACCGCAAAGGTCATCACCGCCAGCTTCCACTGGATGAAGAGCATCACGCCAAAGGCCCCCAGCAGCGTCATCACGGCGATAAAGGCATCTTCGGGCCCGTGGTGCGCCACCTCGCCAATGTCGAACAAATCGGTGGACATTCGGGACATCAAGTGACCTGTCTTGTGGTTGTCGAAGAAGCGAAAGGACAACTTCTGGATGTGCTCGAACAGCGAGCGCCGCATATCGGTTTCGATGTTGATGCCCAGAATATGGCCCCAGTAAGTGACAACGAACTGCAGTCCTGAGCTCAGGGCATAGATCAGCAGCAGGCCCGAGCAGGCGGTAAAAATGAGCGACCAATTGTTGCTGGGCAGCAGCCTATCCACGACCTGGTTAACGAACAGAGGAAAGCCCAATTCGAGGACGGCCGAGGTCACGGCGCAGGAAAAATCGAGCACGAACAGCTTTTTGTAGGGCTTGTAATAATCGAGGAAGCGGCGGGCGAGAGGCGGCATACGAACAGTATGTCCGGTTCAAAAGCGTCCCTTCAGGGTTTCAAGTACTTGGGACCACAGAGCATCGAGCCTGCGTGTTGAATCAATGGGGGGCGCATTGCAATGCGCCCCCCAAGGGCACAGGCCTTGATAAGGGCACAGGCCTTGATAAAGGCACAGGCCTTGATCTTGGTAAAGAAGAGCGCGCGTTTGGATTAAGCTGCGGGGAGAATTTATGAGCCAAGAGATCTTCGGCATCCACCACATCACGTGCATCGCGGGCGACGCTCAGGAGAACCTGGACTTCTACGCCGGCGTGCTGGGAATGCGCCTGGTGAAGAGGAGCGTCAACCAGGACGCGCCCGACACTTACCACCTGTTCTACGCCGATGGCGAGGGCACGCCAGGCACCGACCTGACGTTTTTCCCCTGGCCCAACATGAACCGAGCTCAAGATGGAACTGGCCTTACGGTCGAGGTTTCACTCGCCGTGCCTGCGGGCAGCCTGAGCTACTGGAAGCAGAGGCTTCAAGATAGAGGCATACGCGCGGACGAAGCCGAAACACGCTTTGGCGAAGCGGCTTTGCCCTTTGGCGATCCTCACGGCTTGCGTCTGGCTCTGGTCGAGACGGGTGACGAGCGGAACTTTGTGCCTTGGCCTCAGAGCCCGGTTCCTGCTGAGTTCCAGGTGCGCGGCCTGCATTGCGTGCGCTTGTGGGAACGCTCCCTGGCTCCCACAGCCGCTCTGCTGAGCTTGATGGGGCTGGAGCTCGTGGGCGAGGAAGACGGCTGGCACCGCTACGGCGTGAGCGGAGGCGGCAGCGGGAAGATCATCGACATCCAGGAGCTGCCTCAGCAAGCGCGTGGGCGCCAGGGCGTCGGCGGCGTGCATCACGTGGCCTGGCGCACCCGCGATGCCGAAGAGGAAATGGCCATCCGCAGCGTCATTGAGCGAGTTGGGTTGCAGCCCACATCTTTGATCGACCGCTTCTGGTTCGAGTCGGTGTATTTCCGCGAGCCAGGAGGCGTGCTGTTCGAGCTGGCCACCGATGGCCCAGGCTTCGGCGTGGACGAAGACGCCGCTCACCTGGGCGAGAAGCTGGTCTTACCACCCTGGCTCGAAGCCCAGCGCCCCATCATCGAAGCCGGGCTGCCTCCGCTCCAGATGCCAAATTCAACAGGCGAGGTCAGCCAATGAGCACGCCCGAACTGAGCTTCGCGCACTGCTTCCTGCCCTCGGACAATCCAGGCTCCTCACCGACCTTGTTGCTGCTGCACGGCACCGGCGGCAGCGAGCACGACTTGCTCTCGATGGGAGCCGCCTTGCTGCCCGGAGCCGCTCTTCTCTCGCCGCGCGGCCAAGTACTTGAGAACGGAATGCCGCGCTTCTTCCGCCGCCTGGCCGAAGGCGTCTTCGACATCGAGGACCTCCAGGCGCGCACCCATCAACTGGCCGATTTCGTCACGTCTGCGGCATCCGCTTACAGCTTCGATCCGAGCAAGGTGCTGGCTGTGGGCTACTCGAATGGGGCCAACATCGCGGCCAGCCTGCTGCTGCGGCGGCCTCAAGTCCTTGCGGGCGCGGTTCTGCTGCACCCCATGGTGCCCCTGGTGCCCGAGCCTCTGCCCGATCTCGCGGGCAAGCCGATCTTCATTGGCGCGGGGCGGCGCGATCCAATGGTGGCTCAGGCCCAGACTCAGGATCTGGCCGCTCTGCTGGGCTCGGCTGGAGCCCAAGTGTCGCTGCACTGGCAGGACAACGGCCACAGCATTACGCAAGATGAACTCAACGCGGCCCGGAGCTGGCTTGGGCAGGCGGCTCGTACGCTGTGGCCTTCAAGTACTTGAGCCCTTCCTTTTATGAAAGCTTTGAGAATTGGAGTTTCGACTTACTCGTTCTGGCACTTCAAAGGCGAGCGCGTCGAAATCGCGAGCTGCATCGAGCAGGCCGCACAGATGGGCTTCGATGGCGTGGAGATTCTGCACCAGCAGATGGCCGGGGAATCCAACACTTACCTTCAAGGGCTCAAGCGCCGGGCCTTTTGCCTGGGCCTGGACTTGATGGGCTTCTCCACTCATCAGGGCTTCGTCTCGCCGGACCCTGCTGTTCGCGAGCACAACATCGAGCACACCTTGCGCTGCATTGAGCTGGCCTACGCGCTCGGCATTCCCACGGTGCGCATCAACACCGGGCGCTGGGGCACCAGCGGCTCGTTCGATGACCTGATGGCGAACAAAGGCATCGAGCCCGCTCTGCCCGGCTACAACGAGGAGCAGGCCTTCGGCTGGGTTATAAGCTCCATCGAGAAGTGCCTGCCGCGCGCCCAGGAATGCGGCGTTTTATTGGGCCTGGAGAATCACTGGGGCCTGGGTCGCACAGCAACGGGCGTGTTGCGCATTGTGGAAGACATCGACTCGCCCTGGCTGCGCGTGACGCTGGACACCGGCAACTTCCTGGAAGATTCCTATGCTCAGATGGAAGCTCTGGCTCCCCACGCCATTCTGGTTCAAGCCAAGACCTATTATGGAGGCGGCGAGTGGTATTCGCTCGACATCGACTACGCGCGAGTCGCGCAAATCCTGCGCGGCGCGGGTTATCAGGGCTACATCTCGCTTGAAATGGAAGGCCAGGAAGATCCCACAACCGCAATCCCCAAGAGCCTTGAGCTGCTGAGAAGCTCGCTTAGCTAAAGCCGCGATCTTGAGCCGCGCTTCCTTGCCCTTTGCGCCTCAAGTACTTGCCCCGCCGCGAAGCGCCTTCAGCCTTGCATCAGCTCAACTTGGACGCGCCGCCCGCTCTCGAACGATTCGATGGCCGCCATCGCGAGCTGCAAGGCGCGCTTGCCCCCAGAGGCGTCGATAGGCGGAGACTGGCCCACTCGGAAGGCCTTGAGCACTTCGTCCATGTGGCGGTCGAAGGTGCGGTGGAACTGGCGGTCCGGGTCGTTGAAGTAGCCCGCTTCCCAGACCTGGGCGCTTTCCTCGCCCGCGCTCTGGAACTGGAAGCGCCGCACCGTGTCCTCGATCAAGACGCGGCCCCTGGTTCCGTTGACCTCGATGCGCTGGGTGTCGCGGTAAGCGTAGGACGAGTCGTAGGAACCCAGCAGCGAGCCCACCGCGCCGTTTGCGAAGCGTAGCGAAAGCGCCAGGGTCGAGAATCCTTTGCCCGTCATCTGGGTCATCTCGGCCATGATCGAGGTGATGGGGCCGCACAGCCATTCGAGCTGGTCAAAGGCGTGGCACTGCGTCTCGATCAAGTTCGCGTGCGGATGATCTGAGCTGCCCTCGCCGCCAAAGCGCCAGGTCGCGAACACGATGTCGCCCAGCTTGCCCTCGTCAATGGCGGCCTTTGCTAATTGCAAGGGCTTAGCGTAACGATGGTTGAAGTTGATCGCGAAGAACAAGCCTCGCGCGCGCGCGGCCTTCAAAAGCACCTCGGCTTGCGCCATCTCGAAGACCAGAGGCTTCTCGACCAGAAGCGGGAATCCGGCCTCAAGTACTTGCAGCGTGGGCTCGAAGTGGTGCTGGTTGGGCAGGCACACGCACACCAGATCCGGCTTCTGCTCGTGCAGCATCGCCTCAATCGAGGTGTAAGGGCGCGTGTTGTATTCCCCGGCGCGCCGAGCCGTGCGCTCAGTGTTGCGGCCCACGATGGCGCAGAAGTCCACGTCCGGGCGCCCCGACAGGAAGCGGCAGTGCTCGCGCGCCCAGCCTCCGGTTCCAATCAACGCGATCTTGAGTTTATCGCTCATTGTTCGATGATGACCTTGCCCGTTTGGCCCGCGAAGAACAGCTCGAAGGCGTGCTGGATTTCGTCCACGCCGAATCGGTGCGTGATGATTTGCTCCAAGTACTTGCGGTTGGCCTGGAGCAGCTCCAGGTTCTCCGCGAGCTCGTGGTAAGCGAAGTATTCGCTGGCGATCAAGGCCAGCTCGCGTGGGATGAAATGGTGCGACACGCTCTCGATCTTCACTCCCTCGCCGTGCGCCACGCTCACCAGAACGCCCCTGTGCGCCAGCAGAGACAGGCACGCCTCGCGCACTGTGGCCTTGCCCGCGCAGTCGATGGCTACGTCCGGCGCCTCCAGCCCGTGTCGCTTGAGCCCTTCTTCAAGCGACATCTGCGTGCTCAAGACGGGCAGGCCGCCCAAAGCCTCGGCCATCTTGAGGCGGTAGGGCACCACATCCGAAATCACAACGGGCATATCCGAGCCCAGCAGCAGCTTGGCCATGGCCAACACGCCCAGGCCAATTGGCCCCGCGCCCGCAATGAGCAGCGATTCTATATCCCGGTGCACCAGCTGAGCGCGCTTGATTGAGTGGCCGCCCGTGCCCATGATGTCGAGCAGCAAAGTGGCTTCGGAGAGCGGAAGATCGCCCACGGGGAAGAAGATGTTCTCGTGGATTAGCTCGTAGCGCCCGTAGCCTCCGTCGTGCGAGAAGCCCATGTCGGCGCGCTTGGCCAGGCACTGGTTGGTGAACCCAGCGCGGCAACTGCGGCACTCGCCACAGAAGTCCATCAGAAAGACCACGCCGGGCGTGCCGATGCAAGTACTTGTGCCCTCGCCAACCGCCACGACCACGCCCGCCGCCTCGTGGCCCGGCGTGGCCGAGCTCCCGCCGATGAACTGCCCTCGCTCGCTGCCGCACAGGGCGTTGGCCTTGCATTCAAGCAGGAGCTGGCCCGGCCCAGGCTGAGGCACGGGCTTGGAGATGGTGCTAATCTGGCGCTGTCCCACAAAATGAGGGACGGTGACTTCGGCTGGAAGAGAGGGCATCAGGTTTCTCCTGAACTGAAAAGCAGCATCCATCTTGAACGGGTGGGTGTTGGACCGCAATAGATGGAAGCGCCTCAAGACCAACAGGCGAGTTCTGCTGGGCAGAACCCGCCTGTTGGCACCTTTGAAATCACAAAGCCACGACCGTGATGTTGCGGAACTGAGCGCCCGGCTTGTTGGACTTGGCCCCGTATTGCCGCACGCCGATGGAGCCCTGGCTAAACGACTCGTCGCTCACCTCGATGAGAGGCTGCGCCATATCGTCCACGAACACGCGTAGATGAGGCCCGCGCGCCTCGACGCGCACATGATGCGGTTGGTTAGCAGCCACAGTCTTCTGCGCGGTCTTGAGCAAAGTCCAGTTGTTGCGCGCCTTACCCAGTTGCACGCGGCCCGCTTCGGCGCTGAGGCCAACGTAGTAAGCGCTGTGCGCATCGTCGCCAATCGAAGGGCTGTTCAAGCGGAACAGCAGCCCGGCATCTCCGGCCTCGCCCACCGTGACATCGGCGTCGTAGGTGAAGTCACGGAAGCTGGTTTCGGTCGCCACGGCCTTGCTGCTGTTGGCATCCGGCGAAGGCCCAAAGGCTCCGTCGCGAACGAGCCAGCCGCCGCCGTAAGTCACCCAGTTGTCGAAGTGCTTGTCCCCAAAGCTGTCGCGGAAGAGGCGCTCGGGCCGCCTGGAAGGGCCGATGCGCGGGAAGTTGGTGACGCGCAGCATCTGAGCGCCAAAGGGCACCAAGCTCACCGTTTCGATGGGCGCCAGCGAAGGAACCGGGCTCAGCGGAGGATCGAAGGCCGCGTGCCCGTTCCAGGCCAGCGTCCAATCGGGAAGCCTGCGCGCACGGGCGCGCAAAGACAGCGGCGTCTGCTCCTTGTCGAACGGGTTGCCCGCAGAAGTGCTGGAAGTACTTGGAGTGTTGCGCTGCAGGCTAAACGACAAGCCTGGGTTGCGCTCATCGAGAACAAGGCCATAGTTCCAGGGCGAGGTTGGCGTGACTTCATACGAGTCGAAGCCCTGTACCTTGTTCTTCTCGAACGACTTCCACTCCTCGTCGATCTTGAGCGTATAGAGCAGAGGCCCACGCTGAACCGAAACCGAATCGTTGATGCCGGTCTTGGTTTGCACTTCCATCGGGAAGCGCAGCACGACTTCATCGCCATTTTTCCAGGCTCGATCCAGCACAGCGAAGGTTCCCGGCGTAGCCCTGGGCCCAGCCTTGCCGTTGACCAAGATGGACGGGTTCTGGCACCAGGCCGGGATGCGCAGCTTCAGCGGGAAGCGGACTGTGCCGGGCGCTTGCAGCGTGAGGCGAATGGTCTCCTCGAAGGGGTAAGCGGTTTCGGCCACGAAACTTACCGTGGTGCCATTGGCGACCTGAGCCGTGACTTGCGTGGGAACGTAAGCCAAAACCGCCAGGCCGCCGTCGCTGGTGGCGGCCCAGGCGCTCTGGGCCAGCTTGGGCCAGCCCATGTGGAGGTTATAGCAGCAGCAGGGATAGCCCGAGATGGGCGAGGGCGTGCGTGCGTTTTCGTAATCCTGGGTGTAGCCCAGGTGCCCGCGCGGGGCCGTGACGTTGTTGGGCAGCGTGAAGTACACGTGCTGGCGCAAGCTCTTGGACAGAGCCGCAGGCAGGGCGTTGAAGGCCAGCATCTCCAGGTTGTCGCCGATCGAAGCGTCGCCCAAAATGCGCAAAGCGGTCTCGTCGCTCAGCATTCGCTCGACAATGGCGCAAGTTTCGACGCCCTGGGTTGTGCTGCGCCCGGCCAGGAACTCCGTGCCCGAGTTCATGCCCAGAGCCAGCCCGTGATCGCGCATCAGGTTCTCGACTCCGGCTCCAAAGGCGGCTCGGTCTTCTGTGTTGGCCGAGCGCTGCCAGTACACGGGCGGCATCTTGAGCGCCTGAGGCACGTTGACGTTGTGCTTAGGGTGGAAGTCCTCGCCGAACTCCAGGAAGCGGTTGTGCAAGAAGATGTCGCGCCAGGGATACGCTTGCTGATGCAGCGTGTCCGCTAAGGACAGCAGGAACTCCTCGCCGCTGCGGTTGTAGGCCCAGAACACCGTATCGATCTCATCGCCTGCTCGCGCCCGTCCCCAGTCGCGCAGAGGCCGCTTGTCGATCTGGGCGGCCATGAAGCGGTAGTACTTGACCAAGAAGGGCAGCACGCGCTCGTCTCCGCTGCCCTCGGCGTAGTCGCGCAGCAGGTAGGTCGCGACCATGCGCGGCCACCAGTCCTCATTGCTGCGCGGCCCGAAGAAGCCGTCCGCGCGCTGGCTGCTCAAGATGGCCTCGACCCACTTCTGCGCCCTGCCCTTGAGTTCAGGATCATCCAGCGTATACGCCAGGGGCAGCAGCCCCTTGAGGTAATACGGCCCCTTCTCCCAGTCTTCGCCCTTGCCATCGCGCCAGGCACTCTCGATGGCCGCGGGCAGAATCTCCTCGGCGTGCCCCGTCAGCCCCTCGCGCTGCAATTCCAGTTGATGCAGCAGCCAGCCGCGCGCCCGCACGCTGCCCAGAGGCAGGGCCACGAACGGCACCTTCTGCAAGGGCGCGCGGTTGCCCACCGCAGCCCGCGCCGCGCCCTTCCCTGGCTGCAAGGTCGAAGCGCTCGCATTGGCCGGGGCTGAGCCGAGATCAGCTGAGCCTGAAGCTGAACCCATCGCGTTTTGCGCGGCCTGAGCGATGGATTCGTGCGAGACCAGCCACGCGCCCGCAAGGGTGGCGGCTGCCAGCTTCACAAATGTGCGTCGCGTGGTTGAGGAGGGCTGCTCAGCATCTTCGTGCTGGGGAAATTCTTCTTTAGCCATGGAGGTGTTCACCGATTGCTGTGAGTGTGGTTGGAAAAACTCTAAGTAGCCGTACGTGTGTTGAGCCTGGCGACTAAAGTCGCGGCTATGCCCGCTGCGCGGGACGAAGTCGGCCCTCAACCGACTGAGTCGGGAGCCACACACCTTCCTCGCCTGCTGCAAGTACTTGCTTGGAGAAGAGTCGGTTGAGGGCCGACTTCGTCCCGCGCAGCGGGCATAGCCGCGACTTTAGTCGCCAGGCTCAACACACACCAGCTTAAGGCTTAATACGCTGCCACGAGCCATCGGCTGCCCACATTTGCTCCAAGATTCTCAAGGCGCCATAATCTCCAGGCCGCTGATCTTCGCATTCTGATCCGCGCTGCCCGGCGCCGCCATGACTCGAATCACGATGTTGCCCTCAGCGTTGGGCGCGATGCCCGCGAAGTCCTTCACCAGAGCCTTGTTCAAGCCCACAGCAGCCGCGATGTCCAGGTTGCTCAAAACGCGCTGGCCGTTGATGTCGATGTTCTCCACCCTGCGCCCAGGCCCAGCGCCGAAGATCTCCGCGAAGTGCAGGCGCACGTTGTAGAGCCTTCCTCGTGGCACCGCGAACGAAAACGTGAAATCCGGGCCGTAGCGCTCGCTTTGATACACGGCTGCGGGTGCTGAGCCAGGCGTGCTCACGTCCACCGCAGCGCGGGAAGAGTTGGTCTGGCCCGCTTCGATGTTGGGGTCGGGAACGAAGCCCGCGACGGGCTCCTCCACGCCAGCGACCACGCGAATCGGCAGCGGCAAGGTTATGTGCGGGCTCACGGGAAGCGGGAATTGCTGCGCAAGTACTTGGGGCGCGCGCCCGGCTGTCTGCAGCACGAACTCGCCGAACAGCGTATTGGCCCAGGCGAACCACGAGCGCGTGAAGCGTCGCGGGTTGTTCTTGTGAAACGACTCGTGCATGAATCCTGTGCCCGCGTGCGTGGCCTTGAGCGTGCGCAGGCTGGATGTGACTTCAGCCACCGAAGTGCTGGTCAGCCCAAACATAATCAGGCTCATCGGCCAGATCATGTCGCGCCCAACATGAGGCCCGCCCACGCCCGTGAACTTGCCCTGGAAGAACCAGGGATTGGCTCGGCTCCACACGAACTTCCGCGTGTTCTGGTAAATCGGGTCGCGCACCGAGCAGGCGCCCAGGTAAGGCAAGGAGAGCAAGTCGGGCACGTTCGAGTCGTCCATCAGCGACACGTGGCCCAGGCCGTCCATCTCGTAAGCGTAGACGGTGCCCGCCGTGGGATGCTGCTGCTTCGCGTGCTGCTGCAAAGCGTGCTCGACTTCATCGGCCAGCATTGTAGCCGAGTTCGCCATCGCCGTATTGTGATGGATTTTGCTCAGCAGAATCGCCATCTGGCGCAGCGAGGCCACGGCGAAGAAGTTGGATGGAATCAAGAACTGGTAAGTCGTCTCGTCATCCGAGGGACGAAAGCGCGAGCAGATGAGGCCTATGGGCTTGATGGGTGAGCCATACAGCTCAGCTGAGCCCGGCTCGGGGCGAGCGCCGCCGCGTTTGAAGGCGTAGTTTCCAAATCCATCCTTGCGCTGCTGATCGCGGAAAGTCTGGATGATGGTGCCCATGGCGCGCTCCCACCCGGCATCGAAGGGCGAAGTGTCGCCGGTCTGCTTCCAGTAGCCGTAAGCCAGGCGGATGGTGTAGCAGAGCGAATCGACTTCCCACTTGCGCTCGTGGATGCCTGGCTTCATCTCGGTGTAGTCGCTGCTCCACTCGCTCTTCGCGTTGGGATCGGCCAAAAACGCGTTGGCGTAAGGGTCGAGCAAAATGCACTGCACCTGGCGCCGGATCACGCCCTGAACCAGACGCGCCAGCTTTGCATCGCGCCGAGTCAAGGGCAGGTAAGGCCACACCTGAGCCGAGGAATCGCGCAACCACATGGCGTCGATGTCGCCTGTGATGACAAAGGTGTTCGGCTGCCCGTTCTCCTCGCGGAAAGTGACCGTTGTGTCCAGAGTGTTGGGATAGCAGTTCTCGAAGAGCCAGGCCAGCTCGCTGTCGCGGATACGGCGCTTGGTGGCCACGATCGTTTCCTCAACCGCAGCCGAAGTGAAGCGCCGATCCTTGAGAGCCGGGCGCTTGGAGACAAAGGGCGCGGCTTGAGCCCCTTGAGTCTGAGCCGCCTGAGCCAGAACGGATTCGGCCAGGCCAAGAGGCAGGCCCGCAACCGAAAGAGCTGCAGCGCCTTGCAGAAGGGAGCGGCGCGAAAGGGCGTGTGAGGCGTTGGGCTCAGGATGTTCTTGTTGGGTCACGGTGGCTCCACGAAGGGATTGGATTGGGCACAAGTACTTGAGGGCGCCTCTCAACTACTGTGCCGTAATCTCCAGCCCGCTGATCTTGGCATTTTGATCCGCGCTGCCCGGCGCCGCCGTGACGCGGACCACGATGTTGCCCCTGGCATCGGGCGCGATGTTGGGGAAGTCTTTGACCAGAGCCTTGTTGTAGCCGGCTTCCCTGGCGATGTCCAGGTTGCTCAAGACGCGCTGGCCGTTGATGTCCACGTTCTCGATGCGCTCGCCGATCTTGGCCCCAAAAATTTCCGCGAAGTGCAGGCGCACGTTGTAGCGCGCATTCTTGGGCACAGGAAAGCTCAGCGAGTAATCCGAGCCATACATCTCGCTCTGATACACGCCTGCGGGCGCGGCGCCCAGCGCGCTCACGTCGATTGCTGAAGTGCTGCCGTTGGTCGAGCCGTCCACTTCGTTGGGATACGGCACGAAGTTGCTCACCGAGGTATCGCTGCCAGCCGCGACACGGATGGGAAGCCCCAGCACCACGGGCTTGTTCATCGAGGGCGTGGGCAGAGCCGCGTAACGGAAGCTCGCCGGCAAGCCCGAAGGCGGGCGATCGGCCAGGGCACGGCCCCAGTTGATGTTGGGGTTTGGCCCCATCACAAGCCGCAGCTGCCCGCCTTGCGCGATCTCAGACTGCGTGATCCACGAGCGGCTCAGCGGCCTTCCGTTGAGCGTAGCCGACTGGATATACATATTGCGCGCGGAATTGTTAGGAGCCAGCACGCTGAAGGTGCGGCCTCCATAGTGCGCGCGGTCGAGCTGAAGCGTAGCTCGGCTCACGCGTGGGCTGCCGATGGTGTACACGCCGCCCACCGGGTTGGTCGGGTAGAAGCCCAGGGCGCTGAACACATACCACGCCGACATCTGCCCGCAGTCGTTGTTGCCAGGCTGACCCGCAGGCGTGTCGTTATACAGCGTGTCCATGATCTGGCGCACGCGTTGCTGCGTCTTCCACGGCGCTCCCGCGTAGTTGTACAGATACGCCACGTGATGTACCGGCTCGTTGCCGTGCGCGTATTGGCCGATCAATCCCGTGATGTCGGGGATGTTGGCGATGACATCGGACTTCTCGTTGAACAGAGCGTCGAGCTTGGCCACGAACGGAGCATCGCCGCCCATAATGCGCACCAGGCCAGGAGCATCCTGCATCACGGACCAGGTATATTGCCAAGCGTTGGCCTCGGTGTAATCGGCCCACACCAGCTGCTTGGGGTTGAACGGCCTGCGCCACGAGCCATCGGCCTTGCGCCCGCGCATAAAGCCCGTCGTCGTGTCGAACAGGTTGCGGTAGTTGCCCGCGCGCCCCAAGAACATCGCGGCGTCTTCCTTGTGGCCAAGTGCCTGGGCCAGCTGAGCGATGCACCAGTCGTCGTAGGCGAACTCAAGGGTGCGCGAGACCGATTGCTTCGAGCCCGCGCCCGAAGAGAGCACATAGCCGTATTTCTGATACTCGTCCTGCCCGTTGCGCCCGTTCATGGCCGTGGTCTTGAGCGCCTGATACACGCCCTCGGCATCGAAGCCTCGGAAGCCCTTGAGGTAAGCATCCGCGACCACGGGAGCCGAGTGGTAGCCGATCATCGTCCCCGTCTCGTTGCCCCACAGCGGCCACACGGGCATCTCCTGGCGGTTGCGCTCGGTGTATTCCTCCAGCAGCGACTGCACAATGCTCGGCACGCGCGAGGGCTGCAGCAGAGTAATCAGAGGCTGCTCGGCGCGGAAGATGTCCCACAGCGAGAACGTGGTGTAATTGTCGAAATTGGCGCCGCTGTGGTTCTGCTTCGGCTTATCGAGCCCACGATAAGTCTTGTCCGCGTCGTTAAACAGAGTCGGCGACAGCATCGAGAGGTACAAGTTCGAGTAGAAGGTGCGGCGCACTTGAGGCTCAGCCGTCTCGATCTGGACCGAGCCCAGCGCCTCGCTCCACTGGCGCGCCGCAGCGTTTCGCACCGCGTCGAAGTCGAAGTTGAAGTCCGACGCCATCACATCGCTCAGGCTCAGGTTGATTCCAGTAATCACACGGGTACGCACTGGAATCTCGGCCTGGAGGTTGCGGCGCGCGCCCTCGACGCCCGTGCCCGAGATGCCGACCTTGACCAAGATGGGCTCTTCCGCGCGCGTCTGGAAGTTAAAGGCTGCTTTGACGCTCTTGCCCGTGGCGCTGCCCGCACCGGCGTCGAGCCTCTGGCCATCCTGCTCAATGATGGGCGAGGAGAAGGGCCGCGAGAACTGAGCCACGAAATACACATCGCGCCGCCCGCCCCAGCCATTGGAAGAGCGCGAGCCGCTAATCGTCGTGCTGTTCTCGATTTGCAGCGTGGTCTGCACCGCCGAGTTACCCACGCCGTGCTCCAGATCCAGAATGATGTGCGCCTGCTCCGAAGTCGGGAAGGTGTAGCGGTGCAGGCCGACGCGCGCCGTCGCGGTCATCTCGGCAAGTACTTGAGGGCCTTGCAAGAAGACGCGGTAATAGCCGGGCGAGGCCACTTCCTGGGCGTGCGAGAAGAGCGAGGCGTAGCCCGCTTCGGCCCTGAGAGGATTGCCCGCATTGAGCTGAACCTCGCCCACGGTGGGCATCAGCAAGATGTCGCCCAGGCCGCCTACGCCGGTTCCTTCGAGATGCGTGTGGCTAAAGCCCCGGATCACCGAATCCGAGTAGTGGTAGCCCGAGGAGCCGTCCCAGCCCTGCAAGGGAGTGTCGGGGCTCAGCTGAACTAAACCGAAGGGAACGGCAGCGCCTGGATAGGTGTGCCCGTGCTCAGCGGTTCCCACCAATGGATTAGCGCTTTCAAGAGGCGAGGGGACAGCGGCTCTGGAAGGCGAGACAGCCAGCCAGGGCGAGGCGCACAACAGCGAAAGGGCGGGCAAAACGGAAGCGCGGAAAGCAGATTGTTTCATGACGTGCGGGGCTCAAGTACTTGTGGCTGGAGCGAACTGTCGGCTCTGAGGACTTATCTTCAACAGCACCGCGCCCAGAACCTGAAGTCGGTTCACCTGGCTCGATGTTCGGTTCAATCAAGATTGGGATACGAGTATAGCCCTTGCCTGAAGCCGTCTCGAAACGCCTTCAAGTACTTGAGCCGCCGCGATACTACGCTCCGCCAAAGGCAGGCAAGGCCACCGTCTCAGCGCAACCCGCAACACCGGGGACGGCTATTTTGCGCGTGTAAATCTTGCCGCCGCACACGATATAAAGCTCATCGAAGGCCTTGCCGCCAAAGCACAGGCTCGTGACCGCGCCCCCGGCCAAGCTCAAGATGCCTTCAACGCGACCATTGCGGTCACAAATCTGGACGCCCATTTTGGTGGCCACATACAGGTTGCCCTGAGTGTCAATCGCCATAGCCGAGGCTCCGCTGCCCGCGCTTTCCTCATCCGCGCTTTCGGCGGAGTGCAGCCAGTAGAAGCGCTGCTTGTGCAACAGGCCTTCGGGCTGCAGCACGTAGCTGTAAATCCAGTGGCTGCCGCCCTGAGCCGCCAGCAGCAAGTTGTGGTCGGGCGAAAGCACAAGCCCGCTCGCCCCACGCAACGCAGAGTCCAGAACCGTCTTGCTCCCATCGGGCTTGATGAGCCACAGCTTGCCTGGCTGGTCACCAGCTCCAGGTTCGGCGGCGTAGATGCGATTATCACTGGTCACGAAGAGGGCGCGGGTGTGCAAGCCCTGGCTTATCACAGCAGCCTTGTCTCCGTTGAAAGCCAAGATCCGGCCATCTAAGGTGGCCACATAAAGCCTGCCGTCGTGCCCGAAGGCCTGAGCATCCACAGAGGGAACATTGCGCCTGAAGATGCTGATTGACCCGTCCTGGGCGATTTTCTTGATGCTGTGAGCCGAAGCATCGTGGAAGAACACTTCGCCCTGAGCATTGGCGGCCAGAGCCGAGGGCGATTGATAATCTCCCGGCACCAGGCGCCAACCCTGGCCGCGATGCAAAACGGAGCGCAGCATACTGTTGCCCGAGGCTCCGCTCGCGATGGGCTGAGGGTAATCGCGCCACAGCCACTTCAGCACATCAGGGAAGAGCGACTGCGCGTGCGAGCCCTCGTGCCCCAGCGTGCCCCACGAGTGGTTCACGTCATAGCCCGCGAAGCGCAGCGATTCCTCCATCGACTGGTTTTGCGTCCACCAGTTGTCAAACAGAGGGTTCCATGTGTCCTGAGCGCCGTCCTGCAAGAAGATGCGAATCGGCTTGGGCTCGGTCTTGCGGATCAAGGTCGGATAGGCATCGGCGCCTCGCATCCCGACATAAGTCCCGATGGCGGTGAAGACGCGGCGGAACAAGTCGGGCCGCTGCCAGGCCGCCGTGAAAGCTCCGACTCCGCCGCTGCTGGCCCCGTAGATCATGTGGTCGTTGGGGTCTTGAGAGAAGCGAATCGCGCGGCCATCAGAGGTCTTGTGCTCCTCCACAGCAGGCAGAATCTCCTCGAAAAGGAAGCGCGCGAAGGCGTCGCTTGTGCTGTCGAACTCATAGGAACGGTCGAAGCGCAAGGGCTGATCGGTGCCCGGCTTGTTCACCGCCCCTGACGAGACGAAGACGCCGATTGTGATTGGCATCTGCTTCTTGAAGATCAGGTTGTCGAACACGGTTTGCGGCAGGTAGTTGGGGCCGTCCAAGCCCACGCACAGGCAGGCGGGCTGCTCGGGCGTGTATTGAGCCGGCACGTAAACCCAGATCGTCGATCTGGTGCCGGGAAAGTACTTGCCCGAAGCCGCCAGATCAAACTGGAACGTCTTGCCCTGCGGCACGCCCTGCTGAACCTGAGAATCCGGCCCCACAAGATACTGCGTCTGAGCCGCGCATCGAGAAGCGCCGCTTAGCAGAGCACAGCAGGCGAGGGTGATGAGAGGTCGCAGAAGGGGATTCATGGGGACAACATCCGTGATAATTCGTGCCGTTTCCGTGTGTGGCGAAGGCATCCATGGCCTATGCTCCTCTTCTTGCACAGGCGGCAAGTACTTGCATGGCTCAAGGCACCGGGTTGATGAGCCACTGCGTGTGCGGGTCATCGGGCAGGAATTGCCAGATGTCCATCAGGGTGCCGGGCGCAGTGCTGCCTCCGAAATCATCCAGCCCGCTTTCGGGGGCGCACCGAGGAGACAGGCCATAAGTTCCGTTGGCGTTCGCGATCAGCTTCCAGCGCTGCGAATCGAGATTCTGATCGGTCTGGAGCACCACTTTGGTTCCGCTGGCCGCGTTCGCTCCGGCAACAGTTAAGGCGAGCGAAGCATCGTAGAAGGGGCGGATGGCATACACGCCGTTGCCCTTGGCCGTGAAGACCCACTTCTGAGCCGGCGTATCACCCGGCGTCGTGATGTCCACGCCTGTTCCGTTGGTCTTGCCCGCGCCCGCGGCATCCAGGCGCAGAGCCGGAGCGCTGGCGGGTACCACGAAGTAAGCGCCATCTTCCACCGCAGACGGCGCGCCCTCGGTTAAAGCTACGTGATCGAAGCTCGCCGTGCTGCTCAACCCCACATGAGGCTGAGTCAAGCTCAGGCCAACGTAGATCATGCCCGAAGCAATGGGCTCGCTGGCCCCGATCTTCTTCCAGCGTCCGGGCGCGGCGTTGACATCGGGCGCGAACGAGCTTTCGACACCCGTGCCTCGCTTCACCAGCCTCAGCCAGATCGGGCCGGAAGACTTGCCGCCAACGCTGCCTGTCACGCTGCTCGTCACGGGCGCGAAGGCATTTCGATACTGAGCCAGCACGCCCTGAGCAGGAGCCAGCGCAACACCCGCGAAGTTGGAAGTCGTGGCCAGAGCGTCGCGATCCATCAGCCCGGCCTGAGCATCGGAGTTCGGCGCTCCGCTCACGGTGACGCGGGCGATAAAAGTGAAGTCGCCCGTTCTGGATTGATAGACGAAGTGGAATTGATCGGAGGCGACGTTTGGCTCAGAGCCGCTGGCTGTGATGGCGATGGTTCCATTCGTGTCTGTGGCCTTGCCTTCGGGGACGAGCTTGCCGATGTCCATGCCGTTCCAGGGCACAAGTACTTGGTCGCTGGCCCGAGCCGCGCTCGTGAGGCACAGGCTGGCCGCCAGCGATGCGATGAAGAGGTGCTTCATGGAGTTGTGTCGGTTCTACAAGGTTAAGTTGTTGGACAGCGTGATGGGCGCGCTGTTGTCTTGCAGCTTGAGCCCGCCCGCGAAGAAGTTGTTGGCCGCCATGAACTGGCGCACGTTGGGGCCTCGGAACAGAGCGGGCCTGTCTTCGAGCCGGAAGTCGCAGCCCAGAACGCGCACCGAGCCTCCGTTGGCGCGGATACAAGCGCTGCGCTGCTCGGAGATGCCCCAGGTCTGGAACTGGCAACTGGTAAGGGCAACCTCGGGGCTCGACACGTTAGGCGGCCCGTAAGGAGCGGCATCGACCACAACAGCCGAGCCGAAGCAGTTCCAGAAGTTGCAGTTGACAAACGACAGGCGGCCCGTGAAAGTCGGGGCGGTGTACACCAAGTAGTGATCGTCGGCATCGTTGAGCCCGGCGAAGTCGCAGTCGGTGAAGGTGATGCCTGGGATTTCCACGTTGTCCACGTAGCAGGGCTGAGCCGTTAAATCGGCCCCGCAGCCTATCAAGCGTCCGTAAGCTAAGTTGCGCGCATTCGGGGTGTGGCTGGGGTTGATGGCGAAGTGGAAGCCGCGCCAGTAGCCCAGGCAGAAGCAGTCGAGGAGCCTGAACTGGTCGTCGCGCCCGATTTCGAAGGCGGTTCCGTGCTGCTGCTGCCACTGCCAGATGCCGTTTCGGCCCGGCCCCAGCAGCGAGGTGTTGTTGTTGAACTCGGGCACGAACTGCACCGACTCAACACGATCCACATCACCTCCATTGTCGATGCTGATGCCCTTGAAGGTCGGCTGCCCGCTGATGTGATCGACCCAGTGGCGCACGCCGCTCCACATCCTGATGCCCTGATACACATTCACCAAGTTCACATTCGACACCCGATCCGAATTCCCCACCATGTCCACAGCCCAGGGCGCCGGCGTCGGCGCGCTCAGATCCTCCGCGTTCGACTGCAAAGGGTTGAAGATCGCGATGCCTTCCACAATCGCGTTCGTGTTGACGGTGAGAAACGGCCTGGCCTCAGCGTTGCCGAACCCTTCGACCATGCCAAGAGTGGTGCCGCCATCGAGCGGCCCCAGGCCCGGAAACTGGTTGCCAGGCAGCGCCCCAATCAGGCTCGAAGCCAGCATCAGCTGGCCGTGCAGACGCACAAAGCGCGGCACATCCAAAGTCCCCGCGACCAGGTAAGCGCCGCTTGGCACATCGACCACGCCGCCCAGAGCCCTGGCCTGAGCATCCATAGCCGCCTGAAACGCCTGGGTGTTGTCCGTGCCATAAGTCGCCCGAGCGCTGCGCACGCTTGTCGCGGCTACATCACGCAGCACAACATGATGAGCATCGCGCACCGCGCTAATGGTCGAAGCCAGCACGCCTCCGCCAGCCGAGGCCCCAGCCACAAGCACAGCCCTCCCCACATCTGAGGCCGCCAGCGAGCCCGCAGCGGTGGCCAGCAGCCTGGAGCCGCCTTCAATGGTGGCGTCCGAAAGCACCTTCATATCCGCTCTGGCTCTCAAGGGCGTTGGAGTTCGAGTAGCGCTGATCTCAGCGGCTTGCACCTGAGACAACGGAGCGGCGAGAAGAACAACGCCCAACGAGAAGAAATCGAATCGAGTCAAGTGCTTGTCTCCCGTGCGCGAAAACGGCTGAGTTGCCATCGAACAGGCGCATCAAAGGGTCAAGTACTTGAGTTGCTTGATGCGTACTGGATGACTTGAGAGCGTGGTCGCCTCCCATCTTAGCAGGGCAAGTCGCTTCGTAGGGGCTGGGCGAGACTTGCGTTCAGCGGCCACACCAACTGTTGCCAGGCGATTGATAGCTCGTTCCAAGCAGAAGACCCCGTGCAAGTACTTGCACGGGATCTTTGTTGAGGCTTGGGCTTTACTTGAAGTCGGCGGTGTCGGGGTCGGCGCCGATGCGCTGGCCCGCGTCCAGGGCGTCGATTTGCTTCATTTCCTCGGGCGAGAGGGCGAAGTCGAAGAGGGCGAAGTTCTCCTTGATGCGCTCGGGCTTGACCGACTTGGGGATCACGATGAAGCCGCTCTGTACGTGCCAGCGCAGCATGATCTGAGCCGGAGTCTTGCCGTGCTTCTGGGCCAAGCTCGCGATGGCCGAGTGCTCCATGGCCTCGCCTGCGCGCATCAGGGGAGAGTAGGACTCGATGATGATGTTGTGCCCGGCGCAGAAGTCGCGCGTTTCTTTCTGCTGCAGCATCGGGTGCAGCTCGATCTGGTTTACCGTGGGCACCACCTCAGCTGCCTTGAGCAGTTCTTCCAGATGATGAGGCTTGAAGTTCGAGACGCCGATGGCGCGCGTTCGCTTGTCGGCATACAGCTTCTCCATGGCTTTCCAGGCCTGGGTGAAGAGGCCGTCCATGGGCACGGGCCAGTGGATGAGGTACAGGTCGATGTAGCCGCAGTCGAGCTTTTGCAGGCTTTCCTCGAAGCCGCGCAGGGCGTCGTCGTGGGCGTGGTTGGCGTTCCACAGCTTGGTCGTGATGAAGACTTCCTCGCGCTTGAGCCCGCTGTCCTTGATGGCGCGCCCCACTCCAACTTCGTTGCCGTAGATGGCTGCGGTGTCGATCAGCCTGTAACCGGATTGCAGCGCCGAACGCACCGCGTTTTCAACTTCTTCGCCCTCTTCGGCCTGCCACACGCCCAGCCCGACCTGGGGAATCGTCACGCCGTTGTTGAGGGTAAGCAGGGGAACAGCTGACTGATTAGGGGTTGATGTGCTCATGGTGGCTCGCAAGGCTGCAAGTGTCAGACCCGTTTATGCTTCCCGATTACGGGCGAGCCGCCTCAAGTACTTGAGCGTCCGTTGCGTCACACGCGCCCAGGACTAAAAGCGTCCAACAAGACCCGTGCGGGGCTTGCGCCCTCTTCCCATCTTTGTTTCCACTGAGTCCCAAGCGCCTGCAAGTACTTGCAGATCGAGAATGCAGCAGAGGCAGGAGATTGGAAGAGGGCACAAGCCCCGCAGATCGAACCGAAGCAGAGGAGGCGTAAGCAAGTGCGATACTGCGCAGGGCGATGAACACTCTTCCCTTGCAGTTTTCGGACATCGTGGCGGCGCAGGAGCGCATTCGGCACGGCGTCAAGCGCACGCCTTGCCGCCACACGCGGCTGGCCGGGCTGGACTTGTATCTCAAGTTCGACAACCGCCAGGAGACGCACGCCTTCAAGGAGCGGGGCGCGCTCAACAAGCTGCTGTGCCTGAGCCATGAGGAGCGTGAGCGCGGCGTGGTCGCGGCCTCAGCCGGCAACCACGCGCAGGCCGTGGCGCGCCACGCCGGAATCCTGGGCATTAGGGCTCTAATCGTGATGCCCGAAGGCACGCCCTTCAACAAGATCGCACGCACCCAGAGCTACGGAGCCCAAGTACTGCTGCAAGGCGACAGCTTCGAGCAGGCCAAGGACTGGGCGCTCGACCTATCCATCAAGGAGGGCCTGACCTGGGTCTCGCCCTTCGATGACCCTCTCATCATGGCTGGCCAGGGCACCTTGGCTCTGGAGATGCTCGAAGACTTTCCCCAGATCGACACTCTGGTCGTGCCCGTTGGAGGCGGAGGTTTGATCTCGGGGTGCGCCGTGGCCGCCAAGACTATCAAGCCGAGCATCGAAGTGATAGGCGTGCAGGCCGCTCTATTTCCAGCCATGAAAGCGGTTCTGGAAGGCCGGCCCATCCCGGAGTTCCGGGGCCGCTCAATGGCCGAGGGCATCGCGGTCAAGGAGCCCGGCCTGCTGACGAGGCAGGTGATCAAAGCCCTGGTTTCGCGCATCGAGATGGTGAGCGAAACTGAGATCGAAGACGCCATCAACTTGCTGCTCGAAGAAGAGAAGACGCTGGCCGAAGGCGCGGGCGCGGCTGGATTAGCGCTGGTGCTGGCGCACGCCGAGGAGTTTCGAGGGCGGCAGGTGGGCCTTCCCATCTGCGGCGGCAACCTGGATATGCGCCTGCTGGCTACCTGCCTGATGCGTGGTTTGGCTCGTTCCTCGCGCATCGTCTCGCTCACGATTCTGCTCGATGACGTGCCCGGAGGCCTGGCTCGCAGCGCCCAGGCCATCGCAGAAGCTGGGGGCAACGTCATCGAGGTGCAGCACCAGAGGCAATTCGGCGATGTCACGGGCTCGCAGGTCGCGCTCCACATCACGGTCGAAACCCAAGACGCCGCCCACATCGAACGCATCCTCAGCGCCATGAAATCCAGAGGTTTAGCCGTAGTGCGAGCCAGTTGAGCCCAACACTTGAACCCAGGAGATGAACCCGGAGATCGGGCGCTGAGCTTGCAGCCGAGCACGGCTTGCGTTGTTAAGTTCACAAGAGGCGCGTTGGTCGAGCGCATTGCAATGCGCCCCAACATCAATCAGGCACCGGAACAGGCTCTTCCACTTGAATTATGTCTACTTCATCACTCATCGAAAGATTTCGTGCCGCTGGTCAGGGGCACGTGTTCGCCTTTATCGAGCAGCTCGCGCCCCAGGAGCGGGAGCATCTGCTGGCTCAGGCCGCTGAGGTGGATCTGGCCGAGATCGAGCACCTTAAGAAGACCTTGATCGACGCAGGATCGGCCTCGGGCCTCCACATGGAAGGCCTTGAGCCCGCGCCCTACCAAAAGCTGCCCGAGCACGGCGGCGACGACGCCTCGTGGCAGCAGGCGCTTCAGGCCGGAGAGGATGCTCTGCGAGCGGGCCAGGTCGCGGCCTTCACTGTGGCCGGGGGGCAGGGCACGCGCCTGGGCTACGATGGCCCCAAAGGGACTTTTCCGGTCACGCCCGTGAAGCACAAAGCCCTGTTCCAGGTGTTCGCCGAGAAAATCCGCGCTACGGCAGAGCGTTACGGGCGGCCTCTGCACTGGTTCATCATGACCAGCCACCAGAACCACGAGGCCACCCAAGCCTTCTTCGAGGAGCACAAGTACTTCGGGCTCTCGCCGCAGCACGTGCACTTGTTCCGCCAGGGTCGTATGCCCGCAGTTGATCTTGAGGGCAAGATTTTGCTGGAATCCAAAAGTAGCATCGCGCTCTCGCCCGATGGTCATGGCGGCTCGCTGCGCGCCCTGGAGCGCTCGGGCGCCCTCGACTTGATGGAGCAGGAAGGGATCAGCACCATCTCTTACTTTCAGGTCGATAACCCTCTGGTGCGCTGCACGGACCCGGCTTTTATAGGCTGGCACCTGAAGCGTGGCTCGCAGATGTCGAGCAAGATGCTGCCCAAGGCCTACGCCGAAGAGAAGCTGGGCCACTTCTGCATCCAGGACGGGCGCCTGGTCGTGGTCGAATACTCGGACCTGCCCATGGAAATGCAGCGCCAGACCGATGAGGATGGCCAGCTGCGCTTTGTCGCGGGCAGCGTCGCCATCCATATGCTGGACCGCGATTTCGTGAGGAGCATGGCCAGCGGGCAGGCCTCGCTGCCCTTCCACCGCGCCGACAAGAAGATATCCACCATTGATGCTCAGGGCAACCCAGTTAAGCCCGAGCAGCCCAACGGCATCAAGTTCGAGATGTTCGTGTTTGACGCCCTGCCCTTCGCCCAGAACCCACTCGTCATCGAGGCCAGGCGCCAGGATGAGTTCGCGCCCGTCAAGAACGCGCAGGGCCTGGACTCGCCCCAGACCTGCCGCGAAGATCAGCTCAAGCAGTTCGCGCGCTGGGTCAACGCCCAGAACAGCAACGTGCCCGTCGATGAGAACGGATCGCCTTCGGTCACTTTCGAAGTCTCGCCCCTCTTTGGCTACGACGAGGCCTCCTTCGCCGATTCATGGCGCAAGCTCAGCCCCAAGCCAGAGATTAGCGAGGGGCTTTACCTGGAGTGAGCCCTGTGTCCGCTGCTTTTAGCCGCTCAAGTACTTGTGGAGCCAGGCGAAGGCGTCTTGTTGCATCGGCGCGTCGAACTTGTGGCCGCCCTCGTAGAACTCGCCTTGATACGCCTGGGGCGCGCCCACCCCAGCGTAATGAGCAGCCAGACGCTCGTGTGCGTCCTGCATTCCCTGGGGAGTGAACAGAGTGTCTTCCTTATCGAACTGAACCAGCAGGGGCGAGGGCGCGCGGCAGGCCGCCAGATCGCTCCAGTCGCCCCAGCGAGCCCAGTTCGAGGGCAGCAGCATCCAGGTGTGGGTGGCCACGTTGTGATCGAGCAGCCCCTCGAAGGTGCTCATCATGCCCACGATCACGGCGGCCTTGATGCGCTCGCACGTGGCCTGCAGCAGCGCCGAGCGGCAGCCTCCCCCTGACAGCCCAGCGCAGCCGATGCGCTCGGCGTCCACATCCTCGCGCGAGGCGAGGTAAGAGGCGGCTACGCGGTCTTCAAAGGCCACCACTCCGGCCATGGTTGTGTTCAGTAGGTGGCAATACTTCTCGATCAGGTGCTCGTGCTGCCCAGCTGCTAAGTTGAATTCTCTGGCCTCAGCCTCTTCCTCGCTCGGCTCAACCTCTGGCTCAACTATGCTGCTTTCGAGTAGGAGGGCACGGGCAACGAGGCGGTCGTGCTCGGTCATGGTCTGGAGCGGGAAGCGCCTGCTGCCCCAGCAGAAGGTGTCGTGGATGAGCACCACGAAGCCCTGGCGCGCCAGTTCGTTGGCCCAGGCGCGCCCTCCGTAGGCCTGAGCCCGAAACTCTTCCAGCAAGGGTAAAGGGCCTTGGGCTCCGTCCGCGATCTTCTCCTTGCCGTGGAATTTCCAGCCTCCGTGATCGTGCAGAGCCACCACAGCGGGCAGGCGAGCGCCCCAAGTACTTGAGCCCTCGGGCTTGAGCACCCAGGCGCGCGTGCGAGGCCCATAGCCTACGCTCCATGAGACCTCCTCGCCTTCAAGCCCCTCGCGCTTCCAGCTCGATTCGAGCTTCACCTCGCGCGGCGCCTCCTCGCCCTCGAAGCTCAGCGCCTCGCGCACCAGGCGCTGCGTGCGCGGGCCGGGCTCGGCTCGGGGAAAGAGAGGGCTTAGCTCGTTCGCGAACTGCACCCAGTCGCTGAATTCGCCCAGATCTGTGTAATGTGCCATGGCTGTTACTGGATGAAGCGAGCTCAACTAAGGGCTTGTAGAAGCTGCAGCGGGCTCAAATGCTTACGATTCAAGCCCCAGGGCGCGGCGTGGGTTGGTGCTTGAGAGCAGTTCGATCTCGGTTGGGCTGAGCCCGATGCGGCTCAGGTTGGCGGCGCTTTCGTGCATGGTGATGGCCGCGCCGATGAGGTGCGAGCCGTCGGGCGCGCGGGCCACCATGTCCTTACCGATGTCCAGCTCCCAGCGGCCCAGGGTGTAGTGCCCAGGCCCCAGGCCAGCCGGAGCGATGGCATCGGTGACCAGGATGCAGCGCTCAACCGAGGCGGCTCGGATGTAGTTCTTGAGGGCGGGCAGGGCCACGTGCGCGCCGTCGGCGATGAAGCACAGCCACAAGCGCTCGCTCAGACTCAGGGCGCGCTGGATGATGTTGTCGTGGCGCGGCAGCAGCATCGGGCAGCCGTTGCCCAGGTGCGTGAACAGGCTCAGGCCCGCGTCGATGGCCGCTTCCAGCTCATCCAACGAAGCGTCGCTGTGGCCAGCCGCGACACGTATATTCTGCTCGGCCAGCATCTTCGTTACCCGAAGCCCTTCATCTTGCTCGGGCGCCAGCGTCACCAGGCGTGCCAAGCCCGCAGCCGATTCCAACAAGTACTTCATGGCCTCAAGGTCAGCCGGGCGGACCGCATCAGGTGGATGAGCGCCTCGAAAGCCTGGGCCGGGGTTGAGGAAAGGCCCCTCGATGTGGAAGCCCGCGACCAAGCGCCGCGCCAGATCGTCCTCTTCGCGCAGGCGAGCCAGGGTCGCGAGGCGGCGCGCCATGACTTGGACATCCTCGGTCACAATCGTGGCCAGGAACCCCTTGACGCCGCCCGCTTCGAGCTTCTGGCAGGCGAGGTGCAAGTCGCCAGCGCTCAGGTTGTCTCGGTTGAAGTCCACGCCCGCGAAGCCATTCACCTGCAAGTCGAAGAAGTTGGAGGCTTCGCTCATGACGCCCCAGCCTTTTCGCTCAGCAGAGAAGCTGAAGCCGGGTCCAGGAAGATGGCGCTGTCCGCGTGCTGTTGCAGTATGGAAGCGGGAGCCAGCGGCGAGATTGGCCCTTCCAAACACGCGCGCACGGCCTGAGCCTTGCGCTCATCGGGCACAGCCGCGATGAGCGAGCGCGACTTGAGGATCTGGCGGATCGACATCGAGATGGCCTGGCGCGGCACTTCTTCGAGCGAGCCGAACCAGCCCTCGCCCAGCTGCTGGCGACGGCAGCCCTCATCCAGATCGACCACGAGGTAAGGCTCTTCGGTTTCAAAATCCGCGGGCGGGTCGTTGAAGGCCAGGTGCCCGTTCTCGCCGATACCCACGAAGGCCACGCTGATCTCAACCGAGCCCAGCAGAGCGTTCAGGCGAAGGCATTCCTGCTGCGCGTGCTCCAAATCGCCCTCGGCGTTGACGGGGTGGAAGGCGCGCAACGGGCGCGGCAAGAGCGACACGAAGCGCTCCTGCAAGTACTTGCGGAATGAAGCCGGGTGCGAAAGCGGCAGGCCCACGTATTCGTCCAGGTGGAAGGCCGTAACACGGCTCCAGTCGAGGGGAGCCCGGACAAGATGAGCCAGCATCTCGAACTGCGAGGCTCCCGTGGCCACGATGATGCCGGCCTCGCCGTGCTGGTGCAAAGCGCGCTCGATGGCCCGTTCGCCTCGCTGAGCCGCAGCGCGCCCCAGATCTTGCTTGCTTGGGCTGATGAGGATTTCCATAATTTCCCGGACCTCTTGGCTGGCCAGCAGTATGGCAGCTCAAGAAGTGCGCTTCAGGCGCGGGAAAGGCACAATTACCCTCGGTTGAACACGCGTTCGAGGTTCATGCGAGTGGAGCCTTAACTTACTCTGGTCCCCATGGAACACGACACACTGCGCATCGGCATCATTGGCGGCGGCGGGCGGGGCATCAACTGCTTCGGCGTTCTGCTCGGCCAGCGCCAGGACGCGCGCCTGGTTGCCCTGGCCGAGCCCAACGAGGTGCGTGCTCAGGGCGCGGCTCACAAGCTGGGCCGGAATTTCCGCGTCTACGCAAGCGCACAGGCAATGTTGAGGAGCGAGGATCTGGACGGCGTGATCGTGACCACGCCCGATTACTTGCACGCCGGGTTCGTGGTCGAATCTCTGCAAGCGGGAGTGCAGCACGTTCTGGTGGATAAGCCGCTGGCGACCACAGTTGAAGGGTGCTTGAGCGTGGCCAGGGCCATGCGCGAAAGCGGAGGGCGCGTTTCGATCGGCTTCAACATGAGGCACCTGCCGTTCATCGTGAAGGTCAAGCAGCTGATCCAGGACGGAGCGGTGGGCGAGCTGATGCTGATCGAGAACCGCGAGTTCTATGACGGAGGGCGCTCTTACATGGCGCGCTGGAACCGCAAGTACTTGCTCTCGGGCGGCCTGTGGGTACACAAAGGCTCGCACGACTTCGATGTCTTCAACTGGTGGAACGAGGGCGGCGACCCGATGCGAGTCTCGGCCTCGGCGGGAGTGAACGCCCTGCGCGAAGACAAAATCCCCTTCCCGGTGCAAGAAGGCGTGCCCGTTGGCCCCAACTGCGCGCGCTGTGCTTACAAAGAAATCTGCCCCGATTTCCTGAAGCCTATCGCTGGCGAGGCTCTGTTCAACGAGCGCACCGAGCAAGTCGATGGCTACGTGCAGGACAGGTGCGTGTTCCTCTCGGACAAGGACACTCACGACAACGGCATCGCCCTGGTTGAATACTCGAACAACGTGCGCGCCAGCCACATGGAGTGCTTCGTGTGCAACTTCACCGATCGCTTCTACACCATCATCGGCGACCGTGGCACCTTGATGGGCAGCCTGTCTAACCCAACCCAGATCGAGTTGCGCCCGCGCTGGGGCGACAACAAGATGATCCCGATCGAGATGGCGGGCTCAGATGAGCACGGCGGCAGCGACCCTTTGCTGCTGGACAATTTCCTCACCAGCATCAGGGACAATGCGCCCGGCTCCTCCTCGGTGCGCGACGGCCTGCGCGCCGTGGCCGTGGGCCAGGCCGCTGAGCTCGCCTGGCGCAACCACCGCTCAGTTGAAATCTCCGAGTTGCTCGATCTTGCAGACCCCGGCTTTAAGAGGGCTTAGCTCCAGATTGCACCAAACACCAAACACGGAGCGCGAAGCGCTCTGTGTTGCATTCTCAAGTACTTGCAGCCTGACTCAGCGGCACGGCTGCCCGACTAACTCGGTGGCTTCGCTGATGCCCTCGGCGACTTCGGGTGGCAGGATGCCCAGGCCGCGATAGATTGGATGCACCAGAGGGCGCAGCGCGGGCAGCCTCGAAGCGAACCAGGCTGCGGATCCCAGGCTGCACACGCCGCACGCCAAGATGGTGTAGGGCACGCCATAACGATGCGACATGGCTCCGGCCAACAGGCTGCCAAAGGGAGCCGTGCCCATGAACGACATCGTGAAGAAGCTCATCACGCGCCCGCGCTTGTCTTCCTCGACGATGGTCTGCAGCAAGGTGTTGCACGAGGCCATCTGCACCATGAACCCGAAGCCCAGCAGAGGCAGCAGCAGCAGCGAGAGCCACAGCACGTGCGAAAACGAAAACGCGATCAGCCCCACGCCCAGCAGAGCCGTCGCCAGAGAAATCACGCGCCCCAGCCCCAAGACGGACTTGCGCGTGGCCAGGAACAGCGCTCCGCACAAAGCTCCCACGCCCGAGCCCGCCATCAGATAGCCCTGAGTGTGCGCGTCGCCGTGCAAAATCTTGGTCGCCACAGCGGGCATCAAGACGGTGTAAGGCGTCCCCAGCAGGCTAACAGTCGCCATGTGCAGCAAAATGGTGCGGATCGGGCCATAGCGCGACACATATTGCCAACCTTCGCGCAGAGCCAGCATCGGGGCCAGCACGCGCTTGGGAGCCGCAGGCGCAAGTACTTGCATCAGCAGCAGCGAGGCCAAGACAGCTAAGTAAAGAACCCCACCGCAAGCGGTGGGGCATTAACGACCACGACAAGAAGTGCTCGGTGGCATTGAGCCACCTCCCACTTCCAGAACTTCCGAGGAGGAAACAGACATCGAGTCTGTTCCCTCCTCCAGCCCATTCATCCCCGCCGCAAGCAGCGGGGCACTCTGGGCTACTTCGTAGCTCACGCCGTCCAGGAAGAAGCACCAGCCCTCGCCCACCAAGGCGATGATGGCTCCGGCCAGGGCAGGCCCGACCAGCCGAGCCGCGTTGACCATCGAGGAGTTGAGCGCGATGGCGTTGCTCAAGTCCTCCTTCTTCTCGATCATCTGCACCACAAACGACTGGCGCGCGGGCATATCGAAGGCGTTGATGCACCCTTGAACCAAGCTCAGCACGATGATGTGAGGCACCGTAATCACGCCGCGCAAGGCCAGGAACGCCAGGGCGAAAGACTGCAGCATGGCCAGCGTCTGCGTCACCTTGAGGATGCGGTGCCTGTTCCAGCGATCGACCCACACGCCCGCGAACGGAGCCAGCACAAAAGCCGGAATCTGCCCCGCGAAGCCAACCGCGCCCAGCATCAGGGTCGAGCCCGTCAAGCGATACACAAGCCAGCTGGTGGCCAACTGAGTCATCCAGTTGCCCACCAGAGACACGATCTGGCCGCTGAAGAAGAGGCGATAGTTGCGGTAGCTCAGCGCGCGCAAGGCCCAGGCGAGGTTCATAATCGTCTGCTCTGAGAAATTTGCGCGCCCAAACTCGCTTCCAACCGCTCGCCTCAGCTCCCCTTAAACAGCTCACAGAACCCGAAGCGTGACTCTTCGCAACCACGCAACACAGAGCCCGACTCCTCAAGTACTTGCACGCGCCCCGGCTTCGCTTTCGTAAGGGCGCCTTGCTCCACGAGGTTGACAGCCTCATACTCGGGCGTATGAACCCAAAGCAGCTTTTGCCTCTGTTCGCTCTATGCGGTGCGCTGGCTTTATCAGCCCAGCCAAGCGCCAGGGCTTGGGCGCCCAAGCAGGCGCCGATCATGACGCGCTGGGCCAGCCAGGTCAACCCAGCCAAGCCCTTGCCCGAGTATCCTCGCCCTCAGCTGGTGCGCTCGCAGTGGCTCAACCTCAACGGCGTGTGGGAATACCAGAGCGGCAACGCCGATGACCAAGTTCCCGCCGGACGCACGCTGTCGAGCCAAATCCTGGTGCCCTTTGCGGTGGAGTCCGCGCTTTCGGGCGTGATGGAGCATCACGATCGGCTGTGGTATCGGCGCTCGTTTTCGGTTCCCGCGTCCTGGGCGAACAAGCGCGTGATGCTGAACTTCGGGGCCGTCGATTACGAGTCCGAGGTCTTCGTCAACGGGCGCAGCGTGGGCGTTCATAAAGGCGGCTACCTTCCCTTTAGCTACGACATCTCGCCTTACCTGCAGGGCAGCGGGCCACAGGAACTGATCGTGCGCGTCTTCGACCCCACCGAAGGCGGAGGGCAGCCGCGAGGCAAGCAGACCACCAAGCCGGGCGGCATCATGTACACGCCAACCACAGGCATCTGGCAGACGGTGTGGCTCGAACCCGTGGCTCCCATCTCGATCCAGAGCCTACACATCGTCCCCGACATCGACGCTGGGCGCGTCAAGATCACCGTCAACGCTCCTGGCGCGGCTCCTGCTGACAGCGTTCAGCTCACCATTCGCAACGGCGCTCAAGTACTTCGCACGGTGCGGGCGCGTCCCAATGTCGAGCTGTCGATCCCGATGCGGAACGCCAAGCTGTGGTCGCCCGACAGCCCGTTTCTGTATGACCTGGACGTGGCCTTGAGGCAGGGCCGCAAGGTGAGCGACCGCGTGGGCAGCTACTTCGGGATGCGCAAGATCTCGCTCGGGGTGCAGAACGGAGTGAAGAAGATGTTCTTGAACAACAAGTTCGTCTTCCAGATCGGGCCTCTGGATCAAGGGTTCTGGCCCGATGGCATCTACACCCAGCCCACAGAAGACGCGCTCAAGGCCGACATCTCGACCATGAAGGCGCTCGGCTTCAACATGGTGCGCAAGCACATCAAGGTCGAGCCCGCGCGCTGGTATTATTGGACCGACAGGATGGGGCTCATGGTGTGGCAGGATATGCCCTCGCCCAACTCCTACATCGACAACCCTCCGCCCATCGACAGGGAGGCCTTCGAGTCGCAGCTTCCCGGCGTGATCCAGAGCCACTGGAACAGCCCGTCGATTATCATGTGGGTCATCTTCAACGAGTCTCAGGGCCAGTTCGACACGCCCCGACTAGTGCGTGAAGCCAAGGCTCTGGATCCTTCGCGCCTGGTGAACCAGGCCAGCGGAGGCAGCTACGAGGGAGTGGGCGATGTGCTCGATGTGCACTCGTATCCTCCGCCGAATGTGCCCGCCCCAAGTACTTCGCAGGCCCTGGCGTGCGGCGAATATGGAGGCATCGGCTTCATAGTCAAAGGCCACACCTGGCGCCCGGACGGAGGAGGCTACACCAACGTCAAGAGCGCGCAGGATCTCGAAGAGCTGTATGGCGAGTTCACGGGCCAGCTCAAGGGCTTCCGCGATCAGAAAGGGCTCAGCGCGGCTGTATACACCCAGATCACCGATGTCGAAACCGAGCTGAACGGCCTGATGACCTACGACCGCATTCTCAAGTGCGACCCCGCAGCCATCAATAAGGCCAACCACTTCCGCTATCCTGTGCCCAGCTTCCGCCAGGTGCTTGCGACTTCGGAGGCGGCCAGCCAGACCTGGAAATACACCTTCACGGCTCCAGCCGCCGATTGGAGCGCCAAGAGCTTCGATGATGCGGCCTGGCAAACCGGGCCGGGCGGCTTTGGAACCGCGATGACGCCGGGCATCGGCAAGCTCGGCACGGTGTGGAGCACCGGAGACATCTGGATTCGCCGCACCTTCAACCCAGGAAGCTTGACGCCCGAGCAGATCAGCCGCCTGGTCATCCGCGACTACCACGATGAGGACGTGGAAATCTTCATTAACGGCGTGCGCGCTTACGCCGCCACCGGCTACATCGGCTCCTACGAGTCCAGGCCGCTCAGTGTGCAGGCCAAGGCCGCCATCATTCCCAACGGCTCCAACGTGCTCGCCGTGCACTGCCACCAGACAGGAGGCGGTCAATACGTCGATGTCGGCCTCTCCGAGCGCATTCCGGCCCTATCACCGCAGCCATAAATCGCCCGCGTCTCACACGAACAACAGCCGCTGCAAGTACTTGCAGCGGCTGTTGTTCGTGTGAGGCGCAGCGCTTGGAGGCGTGTCTCAGTTAATGTGCCTCAAGAATCAAAGAAGAGGGCGCAAGCCCCGCTCACAAACGCACATCAAGCCGCATTGGCTTTCACTTCTCGGCCCCTCAAGTACTTGCACGCCCTCACCATCCTCTAACGGCGCGATGCTTCAGGCGCGAGTTGATGCGCCTGCGAAGCGCAGCGGAAGGCATCCACGGCTTCGGCCACGGACTCGAAGACCTGAGCATCCCCGATTCTGGCCGCGATGCCCAGACGCGACAAGGGCTCGCTCACGTCCTCGCACTGCGCCAGGGCGAACGTGATGCCTTCTTTCTGCCTCTGCTCGATCAGAGAAAGCAGCGTCAGGCCGGCTGTAAAATCCACGTCGTTCACGCTCACCATATCGAGGACGAGCCAGCGCACGGGATGCGGCGCCTGCTCGATGAGCGACTGCACGCGCGCGTGGAAGTAATCGGCGTTGGCGAAGAAGAGCGAGGCCTCAAAACGATAAACCACCAGCCCAGGCTCGCTCTGCGTTCCGGGCTCGGCGGGCTGCGCCTTCCAGCGCGGAAGCCCTGGCTGCTCGTGTTCTTCCTCACGCCGCACCAGAACTACATCCTTGGGATGATACTCCTGGCGCAGATGATCCAGAATCGAGAGCCCGATGGCCACGAAGATGCCGCGCTCCACGCCCAGAAACACCACGCCCAAAAGCGTCGCCAGGGCCACAGCGAACGTGCTGCGCCGGAAGCTCCAGATCTGGTGCAGCGTGCGCACATCGACCAGCTTAGCCCCGATCAAAAACACCATCGCCGAGAGAGCCGCGTTGGGCAGGCGCGCGATCAGCGAGGTCGCGAACAGCAACACGGCTAAAGTCACCGCCACCGTGGTGAGCTGAGCGACCTGGGTGCGCCCTCCTGCGGAATCGACCACGGCTGTCTTGGTGGGGCTTCCGTTGACCACAAAGGTGCCCGAGAACCCGGCCAGAGCATTGGAAAGCCCCAGCGCAAGCAGATCGCGGTTCCCATCCAGAGGCTCCGCGTACTTGCCCGCGAACGAGCGCGCTGTGGCCGCGCTCTGAGCCACGATCACCAGAAACATCGAGGCCGACATCGCGAGCAGCTTCTGCACCTGGGGCACCGAGACAGCAGGCAGATGCAGCGAGGGCAGGCCGGGCGGAACCGAACCCACGACCTTAATCCCGTAGCGTTCGAGATGAAACAGAGCCGTAGCGCCTATGGCCAGGGCAACCGCCAGCAGCGAGCCCGGCACACGCTTGAGCCTTGAGCTTTTCTGCCCCAGCTTCTCGCAGCCCACGATGACCAGCACCACCGCCAGAGCCATCGTCAGAGTCGCGAGGTGAAGGTGCGGCAACCCGCGCCCAATGGCGCTGAGCTGAGCCACGAAGCCCTTGCCCTGAACTTCCAGGCCGAGCATCTCGGGCAGCTGCCCGACCAGAAGAGAGACGCCCACGCCACTCAAGAATCCGACCAAGACCGTGCGCGACAGGAAGTTGGACAAGAATCCCAGCCTCAGCACGCTGGCCAGGATCAAGAACACAGCCGTCAGCAGAGCCGAAGCGCCCGCCAGGGCCAGCCACTGAGCCGAGCCAGGCTGAGCCAGGCCCAAAAGCCCGGCGAACAAAATAGCCGCCGTCGCCGAGTCCGCGCCTACAACCAGATGGCGCGACGAGCCCAGCAGAGCAAAGGCCAACAGAGGCAGCAGAATGGTGTACAGGCCCGTCACCACAGGCGTGCCCGCGATGCGGGTGTAGCCCATGCACTCGGGAATCGAAACCGCAGCCAGAGTCAGCCCCGCGATGATGTCCGGGCCAAGCCAGGCGCTCTGGTAGCCGCTGAAGACGGGCAACACGCCCGCCGCGCCGCGAGAACCGCGCTTCTTGCGGGACGCTCGGGCTGAAGTGGCTGGGCTGCTCGCCATCACGCAGCGCTCGCTGAGGGCTGCACGTCGGTTGACGCTGCCGGGCTTGCCGGAGGCGGAGCGGGCGGAGGCTGAGCGGGCTTGGGCTGAGTGAGCGGCTTGTCCGAGACCACGCGGATGGTGCCTTCGGCGTCGCCGTTGATGGGCTGGGCCGCGCCCTCAAGTACTTGCGCGATGATCTGCACGCCCCGAGGAGCTTTGGGGCGGTTCAGCATCTTCAGCAGGGGATAAGCCGCCACGAACAGGGCCAGAGGAGGTGCGACCATCTCGGTCGCGACGGCAAGCGCCAGGCCTCCGTAGAAGCCGATTGTGCGCGGCCAGTCCACCTCAACAGGCCCGATGCGCGATACCAAGTTCGCCTCGCCTTCTTGCAGCTGGTCATCTTGTTGGGCCATGGTTTCTTCTTAATCCAAGTCAAATCTTCTCAAGCCAGCAGCGGAGCCAGCGAAGGCCCTGGCAAAGCGCGCGGCTTTGGCGGCACATCCAGAGCCCGAGGCGCGGGTTTCGGGGGCGCAACCGGGTCGGGGCGCGTGCCCGGCAGCGGCAGCGTGCGGCTCATGGTAACGGCCAGCCCCGCCTCGGCTGCAATCAGAGCCCACACCAGAGGAGTTGGAATCACCAGGCCGAACAGATCGCGCAGCGTAGGAATCGCCAGGGCAGTGCCCAGCAAGCCCAGCGAGCCGGCCACAGCGCCCAGCACGGGCCTGCTCAAGCCGCCCTCAGAGCGACCCGCGTCCAGGGTTTGCGCCATCTGCGTTACGATCACGCCGATGAAGGCCGCGCTGCGCCCCTGAGCCTCGCCGCCCAAGGCCGTGCCCAGGATGTAGCCGAGCAGAGACGGAATCGCGACCGCGCTGCCTCGCCTCAAGATGTCTTGCTGCAGGGGCTTGTCCATCGCCTGCGTCCCCTCGCGCGCCAGGGCCGACAGGTCGCGGTTCTCGGGTTGCTGCAAAGCCACGGCAATCGCGGGCAGCACATCGGTAATCATGTTGACCGCAAGTACTTGCGTGGTGGTCAGAGGCGGCACCATGCCCAGCAACCCGGCCCCCACTTGCAGCCCGACCTCGCCCGCGTTGCCTCCGATCAAGAGCCCCAGCGCGCGGCGCACGTTGCGCCAGAACGAGCGGCCTTCCACCAAAGCCTCCACCAGAGTCGAGAAATCATCCTCGGCCAGCACCACATCGGCGGCCTGACGCGCGACTTCGGTTCCGCCCTTGCCCATCGCTACACCTGCATCGGCCAGGCGCAGGGCGGGAGCGTCGTTGACGCCATCGCCCGTCATGGCTACGATGTGGCCTCGGCGCTGCAAGCTTTCGACGATGCGCACCTTGTCCAGGGGAGTCGCGCGTGCCACCACAACAGCCCGCTCCAGAGCCGAGTCCAGCTCACCGTTGACCAACTCGCTTAGCTGGCTGCCCGTCAGGACGCGGCCTTCCTCGCTCTGCTCGCTCTTGTCCGGCCATAGAAAAAGCCCGGCCTGAGCTGCAATGGCGCGCGCCGTCGCGGGATGATCGCCCGTCAACATGATGACGCGGATGCCCGCCGAGTGGCAGCGACTCACGGCTTCCTGCACCTTCGGGCGCAGAGGGTCGCTGATGCCGATGAAGCCCAGCGCCGTTAACTCGCGAGGATCGGTCACCGCGCTTTCGTCGCTTTGGTCTTCAAGTACTTGCTCGGCCTGCGCCACCATCAGCACGCGCAGGCCCTGCTGCGAAAGCGCGATGGCGCGCTGCGAAAGCTCTTCGCGCAAGGCCTCATCCACGGGCACGGTTTGCCCATCGCGGCGCACGAAGGAGCAGCGCGGCAAGATGGCTTCAGTCGCCCCCTTGACGCACACGCTGCCCCCGACCTGAGCCGCGTGGAAGGCGCGTACGGGGTCGAAGGGCGACTCGGCTTCTCGCTCCTGGCGCATCTCCGAACCCAAGCCGATGCGCTCGGCTCCGCGCACAACGGAAACGTCAGTGGGATGCGAGGCCGCGTCCGGCGCATCGGGGTGAGGCGAGGCCAGGCCAGCGCACCTGAGCACAAGCCTCATCGTGTCGTCTATCTCGATGAGAGCTTCGCCCTCCTGAGGCGCGGGCAGCTCGCTCTGCGAGTCCAGATCCGCGACCACGCGCAGCGAAAGGCGGCCCTGCGTGAGTGTGCCCGTCTTGTCCGTGCAGGCCACATCGACGCGGCCAAGGGCCTCAACTGAGGTGAGCCGCCGCACCAGAGCGCCCCTTGTGGCCAGGCGGCGCGCCACAGCTGCCTCGCCCATCTTGGCCAGCAGAGGCAAGCCTTCGGGCACAGCCGAAACCGCCACGCTCGCGCCCAGGGCGGCCTGCGACGCGATCGGAGCGCCGCGCAAAACCGCGCTGGCCGCCACCAGAGCGCCCGCTCCCAGCGACCAGGGCAACGAGCGCCCCAACACTCCGTTGAGCTTGTGGTCCAGAGGCGAAGGCGCTCGCGTCTCGCTCGCCAGGGACGCAGCTGTGGCTCCCATCCTGGTGCCGCGTCCGACCGCCACCACCAGGGCGCGCCCGCTTCCCGTTGTGACATCCGAGCCCTCAAGCACAATGCGCGAGGCCTCTTCGCCACCTTCGGGGCTCTTGACAACAGGCAGCGATTCTCCTGTGAGCGCGGCCTCGTCCACTTCCAGAGAAGAGGCTTCGAGCACACGCGCATCGGCTGCCACGCGATCGCCAGAAGCCAGTACCATCACGTCGCCGGGCACCAGTTCGCGCGATGCAAGTACTTGGGGCTCGCCATCGCGCAGCACGCACACCTGCGGGCTGCCCATGGTTTCCAGAGCCTGAGCCGCTTTGTCGGCTTGCCCTTCCTGCCACGCGCCCACGATGGCGTTGAGCACAATCGTGCCCGCGATCAGGGCGACATCGGTGTAGGAGCCAAACAGGAACGAGAGAGCGCCTCCGCCCAGCAGCACGACGTTGATGGGCAAGCGGAACTGAAGCCACAGCGCTTCGGCCAGCCCGTGCTTCTCGGCCTGGATCGGAGGAGGCAGCGTCTTGAGCCGATCCTGCGCCTTCTGCTGAGTTAAGCCCTGGGGCGTGGAGTCCAGAGAGCGCACCACTTCCTCGATGCTGCGCGCGCCCCATTTCTCGGGCCTGGGATCGACCACACGGCTGGCCGTGGCGTGAGGCCGTGCGCCGCCGCGCTCGCGCCACCAGGCCGAGCCCAGGGCCGCCAGAGCCGCCACATAAACCGCACGCGAAGCCCGCGCCACGCCCGTCCCGCCCTGCCAGCCCCAGAACAAGCCCACTCCATTGGCGATGAGCGAAAACACAAGCCCATCGCGCGAGGCCACATCACGCCGCGCCCCGGCCTCAATGATGGCCGCCAGGCCGCCTACATCGGGCGAAAGCACATCGGCTCGGGCTCGGAAGTGCGAGCGGCCCGAGGTCAGGCCAATGGCCAGATCGCAGGCCGCGAAAGCCTCGGCTGCCTCAGCCGAGTCCGATACGAAGGCCACATACTCGCCCGTGCCCTGGCGTGAGCGAATCGCTTCCAGCGCGTTGGGCGTGGGCACCACTTCCACTCCAGCACGGTGCGCAAAGGCGCGCGTGGCCTCATCGTCGCCCACGATCGCAATGCGCGTGCGGGCCTGCTTCGCGGACTGGACCAGCCCGCGCACACCGCCAGCCACGCGCGGGCGCAGCGCGAACATCGCCAAGTACTTGTTCTCGCGCTCGGAGCCCAGCACCAGGATTAGCTCGCCCGCACTGCGCTTGTGGCCCGGCACTTCCTCGTCGGGGCGCAGGGCGTGCACCGTGTAGCGCGTGCCGCCGACCAGGGCCGAGGCCAAGTGGCCATCGAAGGCACCTTCTTGAGCTGGAGCACGGTTAGCCGAGGGGAAGACGCCGCCCCAGGGCAGCCCGGCAGCCGCAGACACGCCAGCCGCCAGCGACAGCAACTCGGAAGTGTCGGCGATGCCATCCAGGGGAACGGTGCGCGAAATCTCGATGCCCTCGCACAGCAGGCGAGAGCCGTCGAGCAAGAGCCAGTCAAAGCGGCGGATGGGACGGCCCAGGCGCGTGCCGACCACAGTCACTCCCGCCCGCAGAACGCGTGTCGAGGCCGAGGTGTTGGCGAACTCGGTTCCAATGACCGAGGCGCGTGGGTTGACCAGCAGCAGAGACTCGAAGCCGCGCCCGAAGGAGCGCGTGACCACGCCTGTGAAGAGGGCGTAGCCCAGTGAGATCGGCCCCAGCAGGCGAGCATAGCGCGTCTCGGGCGCTTCGCGCGGCGGCGCGGGCCGGGGCTGCGGCTCGAACTGCGCTCCGGCCTCGGCTCGAATCACGAAGGGGCCGCCCTGCACGCGCTCGCCCGCTCGCACACGCTCGCCCGTAGCCAGCGGATGCGGCAGCCCGTCGCGCCCGATGACGTTTCCGCTGCCTTCTTGCACCACGCCGCCCAGAGGAGCACGCTCGCCCGCTTCCAAACGCAAGTCTTCGCCCTCGCGCACTGGAGGCAGCGCTTCGATTTGCGAACGGTAACGCTTCCAGGACGCGCGCCGCGCCAGCGTCTCGGCCATCAAGCCGCTCGATTCAAGAACCGAAACCGACAGCCCGAGAGGGTTGCCCGCAAAGACCAGCGAGATGATGTTGGCGCCGTTGAAGAGCAAGTCGGCGACGTGCATTCCCAGCAGGCGGCGCGCCCCGTTGCGCAGAGGAGGAAACCCCTGCACGATGCCGATCACCGAAGACACCTGAGACGCTGTGCCCGCGCCGGGCAGAATTTGCTGATCGGCCACATGGCGCGCCGCCAGCACTCCCAGACCCAGGCCGGCTCCTACCGTACGCGTGGCACTTTGCAGCAGCGGCGCGGGATCAAGCGGGTAAGCAGGACGAGGCTCATCGGGCAGAGGCGGCAGCTCGATGTCGGCCACCTGAGCGATCAACTCCTCCAGCTCCACGCGGTGCGCGTTGAACTCAACCAATACACGCCCTGTGAGGGGATTGGCACGCGCCTTAACATCCCCATTGCGCTCCAGAGCCTCCTCCACTCGCCTGGCCAGAGCCGGATCGCGATCCAGGCCGCGCACCGAAACCCGTGCCCGCCCCCACACCGAATGCTCCACCCGCGCCCGCGAATTTGCCGGCGCAGAGGAACTCGCGCCCGTGCCTTTGGCGCCCATGCCGTTGGCGCTTGAGCCGTTGGCGCTTGAGCCGTTGGCGCTTGAGCCGTTGGCGCTTGAGCCGTCAGATAAGGACTGAACTGAAGGCCGCTCGCGCACGACGTGGGGCGGAGCGGGATCGGCCTGCCCTGGCGCGGGCGGCTCGGTGCGCCCGCTGGAACTGAGCGTGTGAGAGGGCAGAGCGCGCACGATCTGGCGCACCGCGAGCCGCAACGCCTCGGGGTTGGTGAGCGCGGGATCAAAGCGCAGCACAGCGTTGCCCGTGACCGAGTTGGCCTGGGCGCTACGCACGCCGCGCAAGACCCTTAGCTGCGCTTCCAGAGCGCGCCCCTCGCGCCCGGACCAACCTGGCAGCGACACGCGCACGCGCCCCGGCACCACGTGCATCAAACGCGGCTCCTCGGGAACAGGAGGAACTGAAGGCATGGAGCGTGGCGTGGCAAAAGGACGCGGCAGAGCGGGGGCGGCGGAAGCAGTCATCGTCAATCGTCAATAAAGGCGACCACAGGCGCGCTGAGGCGGGCTATGTGGCCTCGAAATGGTGTTTAAGCCAGGCTGCCATCCTGGGGCGTAGAGAGATGGCGAGCGGGGCTTGCGCCTTCGCCACTCCACTTGCGAAATATATCGTCAAGATTTAATAGCGACTGGCACTCCTGCCATCCCCTGACGAGCCCTTGCATGGCAGCCTGGCTTAAGTACTTGAGGGATCGCCCATCTTTTCTATTTCGCAGGCACACCAGGCTTGACCCAAGCCTCCGCTTGCCAGCAGCCGTCAATCTGAGAAAGCCTCAAAATGATGGCTGCTGGAACGTGCTGCCAGTACGAAGCAGCGCGAGTTGCCTGCTCCTGGCTACTTACAGCTCATCAGGTGCGGGTGCATCGCTTGGAGGCGTGCTTGTTGGCGCCGGGTTTGGCGAGGGCGGGATGTGGGGCGCCGCGCCGTTTGCTCCAACGTGGCCTCTGGAGCTCAGGTGCTGGGCCTCAACCCAGATGTCTTCGGCCTCTTCGCGGGCGCGCGACACCATGCGCAGCAGAGCGTGGCCCGCCTGAGAGACGGCTCGGCCCACGACTTCGCCCGCGTGATCCACGGCGACTTCGGCGCGCTGCATTCTCTCGCGAGCCTCGGTATCGGCCTGAGCGTGAGCCGCTGCCGAAGCCGTTGGCTCGGGAGCTTCGTTGGCCGCGCTGTGGGGCGCGTCGGGCTGATGCGCCTGGTTCTCCAGAATGTCTTCGGCCCCTGCGGGCATCGCGGCTTCGGTGCTGGAAGTAGCTTTATTCATCGTTTTCCTTTCCGGCGCGGCGACGGCCACGGTGCGCTCCCTTTTGGCCATCTTCAGTTTCTGCTGTAGCAGGCTCAGATTCGGTTTCGGTCGCTGGAGCCGCGCTTGTTGCAGCCGAAGCAGGAGCATCAATGACCAGGATGTCGGCCATGGCCACGTCGCTGGGGTCCAGCGGAGCATCGATGAAAGCATCGGGCGCAGCGGCTGGATTTGCCGGGCCGTGGCCGGCCATTCCCTGAGCCATCATGGTGGCCACGCCTCCGACTACGCCCCCGACCGCAGCACCGATGGGGCCGCCCGTCATGGCACCCACGACGGCGCCCGCAGCCATTCCGCCAGCCGTGCCGACGTTCATGCTTCCAGCCATCTTTTCCATCACGGCTCCTGAAGCTGCGGCGGCTCCATTGGCAGCTGCAGCCACAGGCCCAGGAGCGGCGGAAGCAGCGGAGGGAGCGGAGTTGCGGGCGCCACGCTGAACGCCGCGGGCCATGAGGCCTACGGCTTCGCCCGCCATCATCACGCTGGCCACGCCGTACACCAGGCCGCGACGCACCGCGTTGCGCAGCGGAGGTGAGGCCAACAGAGCCGTGGCCGTCACAGCCACCGCGACTTCGGGTTCGAGGTAATTATCCATCTCCATTGTGGTTCTCCCTTTTAAGCCTCAAGCGCTCACAAACGGACCATGCCCCAGCGCCGGCAAAGCAGCCGCCGTGGTCACATTTGCAGCGTGCGTTCTTTAACACAAGGTTAAGAACGTTTTAAGGAAGTTTTGTCACTCGCCACAAGTACTGTTTTTAGTTGCAGGTGGTGTGCGAATGATCGGAGCCGTAGCTGAGAGGAACAGAAGGCACGGCTCTAATGGATATCCTTCTCCATTTCCCAGCGCGTGGTGGAAAAGCCCGAGCGCTCATACAAGGCGGCGGCGCGGGCGTTGGAAGCCGTCACTGTCAGGCGCACGCGGCGGATGCGGCGCGTGCGAAAAAAAGCATCCGACTGCGCCATCAGCTCGCCGGCCAGACCCTGGCCGCGCTTCTCGGGCACCAGATACAGGTTGTTGATGTAGCCGTAGCGCTCGTTGGTCCAGCCGTTTTCGCACACCACCAGCCACACGAAGCCTACGATGTGTCTCCCACGGATAGGCGCGCCGACTTCATCGAGCACATAAATGGCGTGGTTAGGGTCCAGCGCGGCCCGGCGCACATCCTGGCGAAAGGCGGTTTCGAAATCGCGCGAGTAGCTGAACTCAGGGAAATTCAGCTCGTAGTTGTCGCGCTGGAAAGCAGCCACGGCGTCAATATCGGCTGCGAAATCGAATGAGCGCAAAGCCATATCCGCGCGCGGCCCGAGCCAGCGCAGCGCGGGACGAGGCATCCGCTCTGCGTTGGCTCCAACGCGAGACTCTCCTAATCTGGGCTCCGCTAACCTGGGCTCAGCTAAGCAAGTGGGGATTTCCAGCGCCGCCGCTGGCAGCGCGGGGGCTTGAGCGGGCGTGGGTTGGATGACATCGAAGCTGCCTTGAGGCGAGAACAGGCGGCGCCAGAAGCGTCGGGCACGTTCGGGCGCGGCCCCGAACAGGCGGGGCAGCTTGAACAGGGGAGTGCGCGAAACCGACATATAAGAAACCAACCTCTACAGTATTGGCCGCCGCCGCCCTAAAAATCACATTGCAGCGCACACTACACGCGCTTGCCGCTTCGCATCCAATTCAGCGGCGGCGCAAAAGTCCCGCGCCTCAAGTACTTGCAGCGTGTCCGCTTCGTGATGAAGCCTGCTCTCCACCATGAAACGCCAGGCTCCCAATCCCTTGGTTCAACAACGCGAAGAGAATGCCTCGGCTCCGCGCACGAGAAGGCTGATTTTAAACGCGGCCAAGATCGGGTTGGCGAGTTTGCTGCTGCTCTGGCTGACCCGCTCGGGACGCCTGGATTTCCGGGTGTTCGCCTCTCTGGATGGGCGTGCTCTGCTCTGGATCGCGCTTTCAGCTGTGCTGCAAGTGCTGATGATCGTGGCCATGGCCGCTCGCTGGAAAGCGTGGCTGCACGCTCTGGCGCCCGGCTCCAACCGTTCCAGAATGCGCCTCAGTTGGGGCCAGGCTCTACTCGTGACCGCTCGCGGAACCTGCGTGGGAGCCTGGACACCCGCGGGCCTGGGCTTGGATGGCATCCGCGCCGCTCACGCCCTGCGCCACTTTCGCCGCGCCCAAACCACCGAGGCCCCGCTTCTGGATGCGCCTCAACTCAACCGGGTCAACTCCGTAAGCAGCTTGGGGTTGCTGTCTCTGCTGCGTGGTGGAAGCGGCGCGAACGGAGTGGCGCGCCTGGTTGGGCTGGCCTCGCTGCTGGATCGCCTGGTGGCTCTGGCGCTGCTGGTCGCTCTGGCGCTGCCTTTTTTGGTGCTGCAGCTTGTGGCCAGGGTAGGCCAGGTCGGGGCCGAGGTTGGTGCGGCTGGATTGGCGTTTCTTGTGCTGGCCTCGGCTTGGCTGGCGCGCCGAGGTCGAGGGATGAGCGATGGGCAGACGCTTGCTCCTCGTATCGCTTGGAGCGATGTTGCGGCGGCTTGTGCCTGGGCTCTGGGGACGCACGTGGCCAACATCCTGGCGCTGGGCGCGACCCTGGAAGCGCTATCGCCTGGACTGGAGGGCGGGCGGGCTTTGAGCCTGGCCTTCCAGATTGGGCCGATCATTGTGCTCAGCGGCGCTTTGCCCCTGACTCCTCTAGGCCTGGGCGTGGCCGATGCCACGGGAGCGGCTTTGCTGGCTCATCAGGGCCTTAGCTGCGGGGCCGAGATGGTCATGCTGAGCCGAGGCGTCTGGCTGGGCGTGTGCCTGCTCGCCGGAATTGCCTTCTGGCTGCCTGAGCCGCCCGAAAGCTCGTCCAGCCCGCAGTGACGCCTCAAGTACTTGCGGCGTGGCTCACTTGCTAAGGGCACATTGCAATGTGCCCACGATCACACGCACCGTCTAATGAGGGCGCATTGCAATGCGCCCCTACAAGAATGCGCTCCAACCGAGAGCCGCTTTAACGCCCCACGATCTGCTCGGGGAACACGGTGCGGTGGAAGTAGCGGCCCTCGAAACTCAGGGTCAGTGGGCTCAGCGACTGGATGCGCACCAGGATCAGCCTGGGGTCGCGCTGAAGGGCTTGGTGCCCTTCGCGCGGCGAGCGTAGACCGGCGGGGCCACCAACCTGGCCTCGCTGCTGGCGGCCCCGCTCCAGGCCCTTGATGACATAGCCACCCGGAGAGGGCACATCGAACAGAGCCGGGAAGTTGAAGGCGCACAGCAAGGGCAGAGGCAGGCGATTGTAATGCTCCCACTGCTGATCTGTGGCAACGGGCAGCAGCCGCGAGCCGGGCGGCAGCTGAGGCTTCATCCACGTCCAGAACCTCTCGGCCCGCCCCGAGAGAACCCAGTCACGCGTGAGGTTCAGCCTGGAAAATGTCGGTGGCGGCCACAGCCCAAGCGACAGGGCCATGACCAGACTTCCCGACACCGCGCTCAGCCTGGCCGTGCGCGTCGAAAGGCTCCCGCCGCGCCACGCCATCCACAGGTGCGTCCACAAGTGGAACAGCCAGATTTCGCGGAAGGGAAAGCGCAGCGAGCGCAGCAGAGGCAGCCTCGCGATCACCATTTCCAGCCAGTCGGGGCGCGCCACCACAAGCACAACGCCCAGGCACATCAACCCGAACAGAGCATCCAGCCGCGTCCAAGTCGCGCTACGGCCCGCGCCGCGCCCCAGGAACGGCACCATCAGCGACAGCAGCACGAAGTGAGAGGCCGGGGCCGAGGCAATGGCGTGCGAGGCGCCCGAGGGAAGCTGCACCAGCAGCAGAGGATGGCCCACATCGCTAAGCGCGCTCAAGCTGCCCACGAGCCAAGACAGCACCAGAGTGAGCGCGGGCACCTTCATCCACACCACCTCGCACAGCGCAAAAGACGAATCGCGAGCCGTGTGCGCGAACCCGCTCATCGCCAGCCACAACAAAGGAGAGCACGCCCCAAGCGCCAGCACATTGCCGCCCACCCAGCGCAAAGGCACTTCCCAACAGACCCGCGCGCCCGTCGAACTGCAAGTACTTAAGGCAGCGCGCGCCGCCAGGGGCCACAGGAAGGCAAACAAAGTGAAGCTCAGGCTGGCCCAGGCGAAGGGGCTCAGGTGGCCGCCCAGAATGCTCATCAAGGTCGAGGCGAAGACCAGCAGCACGCCCGTGCGCCTCCGCGAGTGGAACATCCCGAGCAGAGCCAGAGGAGCCGCGGCGATGTTGGGCGCGAACGAGTTCCACGAGGCACACACGATGATCGAGTAAGCCGAGAACGCGTAGGACACGCTGAGGAAGACCAGCCTCCGGTCGGAGAGGGCGAGCCCGAACCGCGAGCGCCACAACGCCAGCAGGTGAGCGCAGCAGAAAGCCGCCAGCAGAAGGTGCGCCCCAACGAAGAGATCGACCACGCTCAAGCGCAGCGGCGTCTGCGTGAGCAGGGCCAGAACGAACACAAACGGGTTCCACAAGCACAGCCCGGCGGGATCGCGCAGCAAATCCCAGCCATTAAACAGCTGCCCGATCCAGAAGGGCGACTGTCCGTGCACCAGGTTGCGCCCCAGAGCCGTCAGCACGGGCAGCAACCCCACCAGATTATCGTCAGTCAAGAAGAAGAAGGGCCGCCACACCTGCAACAGCAGCAGAATCAACAGCCCCCATCCCACAGACTTCGCCGCCAGATTCCTATCCACCACAGCCGAAGCCGCCACAAAAGAACGTTCCAGAAAGCCAGAAACCATGCCGGGAATACAAGTGAGCCCTCAAGTACTTGAGGGCTCACAGAGTCTTTAAATCGAATGACCACGCTCTACGATGCGCGCCAACTGAGATTGGCTTTACGGCGAGACTTCCACGCTGTAGACGCTCTGAGCGATTTCGCCAGGCCAGTGGCGCTGAGCCCCGGCGTCTTCCGAAGACGGCGGCGTGAAGCCTGATTTTGGGATGCGCACCAGCCCGAACCTCAGCCTGTAGCGGCCTGGAGGGGGAGCCGTAATGTTCACGACCTGCTCGCCGCTCGCCTGGGGCGCGGTGTCCGTGCGCAGCCAGGCATAGGCCCAGCGGCGGCGCGTGCCCGAGTTATAAACGAGGAAGCGGTAGGCCAGGCGCAGCACGCTGCCATCGTCTTCGCCCGCCGCGTGCCACAAGAAGCGTGAGCGGTTGACCCAGCGCACCGTCACGCTCACGGTCTGTCCGGCTTTCATGTGCCTGGGCAACCCGCTCACTTCGATTTCCGCATCACGCCCATCGGAGCCGCCCCCCTCGCTTGTGCCCGAGTTGCTGCCTTCACTGTTGTCTGTTCGCGAGTTGTCCGTGGGCCGCTCGGATGACCGAGTACGGCTGGTGGAACTCCTTCGATCCGAGGCGAGCGGAGGAGGAGCCAGGGCAGGCGAAGCATCCTCGGGCGCGCGCTCGACGCGTGGGCGCCGCCTTCGATGCCTTCGCCTGGGCGTTTCTCCCGCCGCTGTTCCAGGTGCGCCTTCCGTAGAGGAATCCGTAGAGGAAGAGGCGGCAGTAGAAGATGCCATTGAGGGAGAGCCGGACGCGCCCGAGACAGCAGTTGATTCGGGCGCAGGTGGCAGCGCGGGCAGAGGCAGCATAGAAACACGTCCTCCGTGCGCTCCTGAGCGTGCTGGAGGGTTCACGCTTCGGCTTGGGTTGCGCGGGCCTGGGTTGCGCGCGGAGGAGGGGCGTGGCGTCGGAGCTTCCACAACAGCCATTCGGCCCCGATGCGCGCCATGAGAGTTCGAGGCATTGGAGGAAGCGATGGTGGAATTCTCGGGGCCGGGCACGGGAGCGGGCAGCGAGGGCATGGCGGCTGGGCTCAGGGGCATGAGCAGGGGCAGAGTGACGGGCAGCAGGCTCTGGGCCTCGTCGCCTGCGGCGTCGCGCACGCTCAGGCGCAGCGTCCAATCGCCGCGCGCGTGCTCCGAGGGCTTCCAGTGCGCCAGAACCTCGTTCTGGGCCGCCGAGTTGCGCTCGGACAGCAGCGTCCAAGTACTTGGAGACTCGCCCTCGCCTACCTCGACCCGCGCGCTCAGAGGCCCCCACTCGGGCGAGAAGGCCGTGCCCACAACGGCCAGAGCCTGCTCATCGGACGCGCCACCCACGTGCGAAGAACTTGTCTTCTGACTGTGCGGCAGCGTGCTCAGAGGAGCCACATTCGACAGCGTGGCCACGGGAGGTGTGCGCAGCAAAGGCACGCTCCACAAAGAACGCGCGCTTTCTTCACTGCCATCGCCGCTTTCTGCATCACTGCGGCCTGGGGCATCGAAGAGCACGGCGCGGCCATCGGAGGCAAACGAGGGGCGGCGTGCTCCGCTCGTGTCCTGCAGCAAGCGCGCTCCTGAGCCATCGGGCGCGGTCATCACCAGCAGAGTTGAGGGCTGGGGCTCGGAGCTGCCCTCCTTATCCCTGCGCCGCGAGGAGCCCGCTGAGGCGAAGGCATCCGGGGCGGCCTCAGTTGCACCCACCACGGCGCACAGGGCGCGTCCGTTGGGAGCCACAGCCACCTCGCGCGCGCGCGCCAGCAGCAGGCGAGGCTCCTGGGGCGCGCCGTCAGCGGCCAGAGCCACAACAAATAGCCCGAGCGCAGTGCGCCCACGCCCGCCACGCGCGCTTGTGCTCTCGAAAATCAGCGTGCCCGCGTCCATCCAGCGCGCCCCACGCGCCAGAGGAGCCGCCAAGCGCAGCGAGCCCAGGCGCCCCGACTCGCGATTGGGCTCGCGTTCAAGCGAGATGGCCCCATTGAAGCCTGGCTCCAGCGCCAGCGTAAAGACGGCCTCGCGGCCCGCGCGCATCGAGGTGAAGGCCAGGCGCCTGCCGTCGGGCGACACGCAGGGATCGTAAGAATCCACATCGGGCGGCGAGAGGAACCCCCAGCGGTTCGTCCTGGGCTCCAGCCACACGATGCGCGTGTGCCCTCCGCGCTCGGAGCGCCCCACACGCCTGCCTTCGCTCACGCCACGGTTCGCAGCCGCAGCCTCCAGAGCGCCATCTAACTCAGTGGCATTAGTGCACAGCAGCAGCAGCCTTCCGCCATCCAGGGGCACGGGAGATGAACACTGCAAAGGCGCGCGCAGCTTGAGCACGGGACGAGCGCTCCACTTCAGCCCACGCCCGGCCCACGCCCCGTCGCTTGCCGCACCCGAACCGCCCGCTTCAGGATTACGCGCAGCTAAGGCGAGCCAGATGCCGCGCTCGCCATTTTCCTCGCGCGTGAAGAACACGCCCGGAGAACCCGCAACCGAGCGCCCACCCCAACTCAGCCCGGGCCCCAGATTGCAGGCCCTCGCCTGAGTCGAGGAAGCCGCCCCGCGCTCCAGGCCAGCACCAAGCTCTGGAGCCAGACCAATCGCAAGCACACGAGCCGCTCCGGGACGCAAAGCTGCTCGCGCCGAGCCGCTCGCGCCCAGAACCAAGGCCGCTCCCGCCGCCAGAGCTCGCTTCCAGTGAGAGGCGCGCCTGTCCAGAGCAGGCGAACTGAGGTCAATGCCCTGGAGGCGAAGCCAAAGCGAAATGCGAGATGGCGAAGATGTGGTGCGGTGGAGGTGCGGCGTCTTCATGAATGTTGCTCGGGCGCGGCTTGAGGCGGCTTGAACGGTGCCTGCTCTTCAAAAACAGCTCAACAAATAGTGAGCGGAAGATTGCAGCCGCCAGCAGCGCCAGTATACCCGTGCCCTGCCAAATCTTATGAAACGTCACGACCTTCGGGCTCAGGGCCATCGCAAGAGAAAGTCTCGAATACGGTGGCCCTGCCCCAAGTAGCAGAGACAAAACTCCGCGACCCCTCAAGCTACTTGCGTCCCGAAGGTGTTCTATAAGTACTTGAGGCGCGGAATCACCGTGAAATTTGCCCTGAATGCTGCAAGCGTGCTTAACTTGGCCCCGAGCCGAGAGAAGCCCAGAGGAGCCCAAGGCAGCCGCACGCTGGAAAACAAGAAGCCATGCGATATCTGGCCATAGACTACGGAGCCAGGCGGCTGGGCCTGGCCCTGTGCGACCAGGACGAAATCCTGGTTTCGCCGCTGGGCTCGCTGGAGCGGGAAGGCCTGCGCTCGGACCTGGCGCGCCTGCTGGAAATGGTGCTCCAGAACCAGGTTCAGGGCATTGTCTTTGGCGTGCCGCGCGCTCTGGAAGCCGGGCGCGTCGGGGCCGGAGAGGAAGCCGCGCGCGCTTTTGGCCAGGCCCTGCGCGACAAGCTGGCTGGGGAAGCCGCTCCTGTTCTCTTCGAGGAGCAGGACGAGCGCTTCTCCACGGCTCAGGCGTTGCGCCAGGGCCGCGAGAGCGGGCTGTCGCAGAAGAAAGGGCGCGCTTCCAACGGAGCCCAGTCCATCGATGCCCGCTCCGCCGCCGTCATTTTGCAGGCCTTTCTGGATGCCAAAGCCGCGCGCCTGGCACGAGAGGCACACTGGGATGCCAGCGAGTTGGACTATGGGGCCGGCACAAGTACTTGATGCGCACAGCCGCTATGCGCACAGTCGCTCACGCAGCGATTCCACTCGACACGCGGCGAGGTTCTCTTGAATTCTTCCTCTTCTTCCAAATCCACCATCGAGCAGACACCTTTTGATGCCGTCGCTCTCACATCAAAGGACGAGCCGGTTCCAGCAGACGCCGCTTCGCCCCGCGACTCCGCGCCCAGCAGTTCCTCGCCCAGCAGTTCCTCGCTCGCTGAAAGCTCTCCCCGCGAGAGCGCCCCAAGCGAGGTGGGCAGTTCCGCTCAGCGCCAGGCCGAGGTTGAGGCGCGCGAGGCAGCGGAAAAGGAGTTGGAGCGGCGGCGCAGCGTGGCGCGCGCCCAAGCCATCCGGCGCGTCAAGGGCGGGCGCGCGACCAAGGTGCTGCTTGGCCTGGCGGTTTTCTTCACGCTGGTGCTGGGCGGCATCCAGTATCAGCGCGAGAGGCTGCGCCAGTGGCGCAACGTGGCGATCCCAATGCCCGAGGATCGCATCGCGCGCGTGCCCGAGCACTGGGATCCTCCCACGCTGGCCAAGCGCCTGGCCAGCACGGGCAAGATCCGCGACTCGGGCACTTTTCTCGAATACGCGCGCACCCTGGGCATGAAGATCGTGGTTCCAGGAGGCTACGAGCTGCCAGCCAAGGCCGGGCCCGATGACCTGGTGCGCTTGTTCATGGCCGGGCCTACGATGGAAAAAGTTACCTTCCCAGAGGGCTTCACCTGCCGCCGCATCGCCCAGAGGCTGCGCGCCCGTGGCTTCAAGTCCGCCCCCGAGTTGCTCAAGCTGGCCTATCCGAATCCTAACGTGCCCTCGCCGCTCGAAGGCCGCTGGTTTCCAGACACTTACCTGATCTCGCGCAACGCCACGGCTCAAAAGCTCTCGGATCGGCTCAGTTCGCGCTTCAACGAGGTCTTCGGGCAGCTTCCCACCTCGTTTCCCAAGGTCAAGGGCAAGGCTCTCACACAAACAGAGCTGATTACGCTGGCCTCGATTATCGAGCGCGAAACCAGCGTTCCCGCCGAGAGGCCCATCATCGCAGGCGTGCTGCTCAACCGCCTGAACCAGAAGATGCGCCTGGAATGCGACGCCACTATTCAATACGCGCGCGAACTGGCCCAGGCCAACGGGCAGCTGAATCAAGGGCACAAGGAAAAGCTGTCCTATCGCGACATTGATGCCGTGAAGAACTCGCCCTTCAACACCTACGCGCACAAGGGTCTGCCTCCCGGCCCAATCTGCAATCCGGGACGCGCTTCTCTGGAGGCCGCGGCCCGGCCCAGGGCCAGCCCGTACTTGTTCTACGTGATGTCGCCCGCGCTGGGCCGCCACCGCTTCAGCGTGGCCTACGCCCAGTTCCTGCAAGACAAGGCGCTCTATAAACAGGAGCGCGACGGTTCCAAGCGCTAAGTCGCGAGCTAAACCGAGCTGAACCAAGGAGGCCAGGATGTCTAAAGCGATGAATGTGCTGGGAGGAGAGCTGGGCTCGTGCTCGATGGAGCCGCGCACGGGTTTCTACCGCAACGGTTGCTGCGACACGGGCGAGGGCGACTGGGGCGTTCATGTGGTGTGCGCCGTGATGACGGCTCAGTTCCTGGAGTTCAGCCGCGCCTGCGGCAACGACCTCTCGACTCCGCACCCCGAGCACGATTTCCCCGGCCTGCGCGCGGGCGACCGCTGGTGCCTGTGCGCCGCGCGCTGGAAAGAAGCTCTGGAAGCCGGAGCCGCGCCCTTGGTCGTCCTCGAATGCACGCACCTCAGCGCCCTGGAATGGCTCAACCTGAACGATCTCAAAGCCCACGCCGCCACGCAGTAAGCCTAAATCGTAAACGAAGCGCCTCAAGTACCTGCACCCTGGGCGCTACACTGCCCGCTCATGCAATCTCTACATTCCGATTCGCCAACCGTGGCCGTGCTGGGTCTGGGCATCATAGGCCAGGCCTGGGCGCACAACATGGAAGCCGATGGCCTGCGCGTTCAGGTCTGGAACCGCACGGCGCGCGATTTCGGTTCGCAGTTCGCCCACTTCTCACCCGAAGCCTCGCGCGCCGTTGAAGGCGCGCAGCTTATCTTCCTGGTCGTGGCCGATCCTCCCGCCGTGGCAGAAGTGCTCGATTTGATCGAGCCGAGCTTAAGGCCGGGCCAGATTTTGGTTCAATCGAGCACGATCTCGCCCGAATGGACGCACCGCTTCGCCGAACGCGTCGCGAAGAGCGGCTGCAAGTACTTGGAGGCGCCCTTCACGGGCTCCAAGCCCGCAGCCGAGGCGAGACAAACCGTCTTTTACATCGGCGGAGAGGAAGCTCTGCTCGCTCAAGCGCGGCCCACGCTGGAGCGGCTAAGCAAAGCGATTCTGCACATCGGCGAGGTCGGCAGCGCTTCGGCCCTCAAGCTGGCCATGAACCTCAACATCGCGGCCATCGCCCAGGCCCTTTGCGAAGGGCTCACGCTGTGTCGCCAGAGCGGAATCTCGGACGACACCTTTTTTGAGGCCCTGCACCTGAACGTGTCGCGCTCGGGCGTCTCGGACTTGAAGGAGCCGCGCCTGCGCGAGCAGAATTACGCGCCTCAGTTCTCGGTCAAGCACATGGGCAAGGACCTGCGCCTGACCCTGGAAACCGCCCGTCAAATCGGGCTGGAACTGCCCCAAACCCAAACCGCGCACGAGGTTTACAAGCGCGGGATCGAAGCCAACATGGGCGATGACGACTTCATCGGGCTGATAAGGCTGCTTGAGAAGAGCTAAGCCTTTGAGCGTGTCGCACTTGGTGCGCCCCTGCCCCTACGAAGAAGAACGCAGGGGCGCACCAAGTGCGATTTACTTTAGAGCAACAAGTAGAAGCTCCGTGTCGCTTTACCTCGCGCCTTCCGTTTCTTCGCTGCCCCTCAAGTACTTGAGGCCTCGACTTGAGCCCGCTCGAACAGCCTCGGCGTGCCGTCTGTAATCCACCAGGCCATGCCCGCGTAGCGCACAAAGCGGCCCAGGCATTCGAGCCACAGCGGGTCTTTGGGCAGCACGCGCCCCAGGCCCACATAGAAAAACGCCACGCCCAGCAGAGCCACCCCAAGTTGCAACGCTTTCGTGCTCCAGCTTCCCCTGACCTCGAACCGTCCGCGCCGCGCGCAGGCTCCGGCTCCCAGCATCAAGCCGGACAGGGCTCCCGCGCGCCCGACGATGGCTTTGATTCCGGCCTCGAAATCCGCCAGGTGAGCCCAGCTTTCCCCGGCGCGCGAAGGCCCAAGCATCTGGCACACGCCAAAAAAAGCCAGCATCAACAGCACGATGCCCAGCGCAAAGGCCGCCTGGCGCCCTGAGTTCTGCGCCCCAAACCACGACTCGACGCGCGGCGACAGTTTGAGGAAGGCCAGCAGCACAAAGGTTCCGATGAGCACGCCGCCCACCACATCGCCCACGAAATGCACGCCCAGAAACACCCGCGACAGCGCGATGCCGCACACCAGAATCGCGCCCACGATGCGCCACCTGAAGCGCCGCCCACGAGACAAAAAAGGCCACAGCGCAGCCGCGTTCTGAGCGTGGCTCGAAGGCAGCCCAAACGAAGCATCCTTGCCCCAAGCCTGGACGCGCGAGTCGATCCAATACGGGCGGGGCAAGGCGAACAGCACCTTCAAGCCCACATTCAGCGCTTCTGAGACGAGCAGCAGCGCGCCCAACCGAGCCCCGAGCCTTCGATCGACGCACAGGTAAATCAAGGGCAGCAAAAGCAGGAAGAATTCCTCATTGCCCAGCAGCGAGAGAAGGCTGGCCAGCGGCTTGAGGAACGCGAAGTGCTGCAGCCACAAGTTGGGCTGGGTGGAAAAGAAAGCGGAAAGCATCGCGCCTATTTTGATTCATACGAGGCCGCAGTGCAGCAGCAACACGCTGGGCCGCAAGTACTTGCACCTGTTTTTCGTCTCACCTCAACACAATCGAGACGCTGCGTGTGGAGGCTGGAACTTCAAAGCTCACGCGTCCTCGGCTCAACTCGAATTGGAGAGCGCTGGAAGCACCGGCCTGGCTCCTGGCCTGGATGCTCGCGATCGTGCGCCCGTTCGCGTTCAGCTTCGACAAATTCAGGCTCACGGTGAAGGCGCCTGAGTTGGGCAGGGGCATCAGGCTCCAGGTGCTGGAAGCGTAGCTCAGGCGCAGGGCGCCGTTGGTCGAGAGCGGGCCGAAGTCAAGGATTTTGTCCTCACGGTTCAGGCGCGCGGCCATTTCAGCCTCGGTCTTGTCTACTTCGGGCGCGTAGCTCAGCACGCCACCGCGCAGAGAGATCACGCCGCCCTTAACTCGTCCGTTGTCCGAAGTGGACGCGATGGGGAAGCGAGCGCCGCCTTTGGGATCGAACAGGCCGAAGCGGATGCTGTAGCTCGCGCCGTCTGCGGCATCTGTGGGCAGGCTGGCCTGTGCCGTGGAGTGATAGGTGCCGGGCTTGCTCAGGTCAACGCCCACGAAGCCCATGCCGCCCTGGAAGGCGATGCCTTCGTTGGCCGCCCCAGCCGAGGTGAAGTGCACAAAGGGCACGAAGCCGGTAGGGATGGGCGCAAGTACTTGCCACTCGAAGTTGACGCGGAACTTGCCGCCTCCCAGATCCTGCACGCCCAGCACACGAGCGCGCACGCCGCCCTCGCTTGTCTTCTCGGGCCGCGCGTCGGCGAAGAGGGTCTTGCTGCGAGCGTCCAGGGCGAAGGCCGAAATCAAGCCGCCTCGACGCGAGATGTCGGCGCGCACCTCATTGGCGCCGCTGCCAGCACGAGCCGAAAATCCGTATTGAGGCAGTACTTGCAGCGCGCCTTTGCCGCCCATATTCCAATCGCTCGGGCCTCGGTTGACCTGCACTGTACCCAGAGGAGCCAGGGTCTTGGAGTCGGCCCAGCTCACGATCTGGCGGTGGATGTCCTCGTTTGCGAATCTGTGATCGACCATCTCGGAGCGCGCGAGGCGGGCGCAAATGTCGTGCAGCAGCCAGTAGGTCATGACGGCGCGGTGGCTGAACGGCCCGTCGCACATCGGGTTGCGGCCTCCCAGGATGGTCGTGCTGAGGTAGTCGTCCGAGCCCCAGCCGTGCGTGCGCTCGTCCAGGCCCGAGGCGTAGCGCCCGCCCAGCCCTCCCGCGAAGAGCACGAAGCGCCCGTGCGTGACCATGTCGTGCCAGGGCACGCGCTCGCCGTCGCCCGCCGCGAATTGCCAGCCGAAGCCCGCGTTTTGTACGCTGTTGGGCTTGAGCCAGGCGGCGTGGTCGCTCTCGCCGCCGTCCAGGTGCCCGATCAAGGAATCGGCTCCGGCCTCGGAAATCGTGGGCGCGTTGTCGCCAAGTACTTGGCGGATGCGATCGAAGGCGTGGCCCCATTCGCGGGCCGTCACCATCTTGGGGTAAAAGCGCCCGCTCTGGTCGTAGAAGTCGAAGGGCGACATCGCCGAGAAGACATCCACGAAGTAAGCCGTGGGCCCGAACCCGCTCTTGACCAGCTTCAAGTTGCGATCGAGCCAGGGCCGGAACTCAAGCGGGTTCCAGCGGTAGGACTGCGCGCCCGTGCCCGTGTTGAGCCAGGCAAGCTGCGGCGTGCCGTCCTCGTTGAAGATGATGTGCTTGTAAGAGAAGCCCGTGGCGTCCGGGTAAAAGTCGATGTAGTTGTCGTGCGGGCAGAACAAAATCCCGCTCTTCTTGGCCGCACGCACCATCTTCAAGAAGTCGCCTTGATCGCCGTGCGGAGGATAAATATCGGGCAGGCGGTAGTCGTAGCCCCAGCGCTGCCAATCGTGCTTGATGAACACCGCATCCTTGAGCCCGTAAGCCGAAGCCCGCTCCAAATCGCCAGCCGCCTGCGCATAGTCGCCGCCCCATTGATCGAGCCCAACGCGGCCCAGCAGCTTAGCGACACCGCCTCCGGCCTGGAATCCTGACAGGTCGCGCCACACGCGAGCTCCGGCGAAAGCGCCGCGCGTGGAGGGAATCAGCGACAGCGTGGCACCGTGGTGAACCGCGAGCGAGGCCAGGCCGCGCGGCCCATCGACCTCGAAGGCGTCGGGGAAGATGTCGGAGGCTTGAACTAAGGAGAGCCCGTTCTGGTAGTCGGCCCCGACGTGGCGCGTCGAGAGGAGGAAGCCGCCATCGCTCATGCTCCAGCGCCCAGGGTCTTGCATCACGTTGCCAAAGCCCGCGTACACGCGCCGCACCACGCTCGAAGCCGGGCCCAGAGCGATGCGCGCGATGCGAGGCGTGCCCCGCAAGTCGGGCGCGGCACCGGGCAAGCTCCAGGCGAAGCGCAGCGCGCCGCCCTGAGCCCACACCCGAGCCCGGAGCGAGATCGTGCACCCGTTGATGCTCAGCGTGTGCGTAACGGTTCCTGCTCGCGAGCCGGCAGCGCCAGAGGAGCTGCCCCAAGTACTTGCCACGCCCGAAAGCGCCATCTCGCCGCTGTTGCTGCCCAGAGCGCGCCTGCCGTCGGGAGTTTCCAGAGCCAGCTCGAAGCCCTCGAAGACCAGCTCGTGACCTTGACTCGCGAAGGCGATGAAGGCATCACGCAACCCGCTTGGGCCAGGAACAACAGCGGCTCCAGCCACACCCGCAGCGCTCTGCCAGGTACTTGCCGGGCTGCCCAGAGCTTTCGAGCGCAAAATCCAAGACCACTTTCCGGCGTGGCCCTCGCGAGCCGCGCGAGCTAAGCTCAGGGCCTGGGCGCGGCGCGATTGGCGCGACCGAGCGCTTTCGGGCACGGGCGCGTCTCCGGCTAAGATCGTGGGCGCGCCCCAGAAGCTTTGGTCAACCGAAGTGTCGCGGGCCGGGCCCGGCCCGCTTTGTAGGCGCAGAGTTACGGTCTGGCCACGGAACGTGGAGAGATCAACGCGCCCCGACTCCCACGTCTTGGCAGCCGAGAAGCGGTCGAAGAGAGGCTCGAAGCCCCGTCCCGTGTCCACCAGAACGCGAAACTGCACGCCATCCGAGAGCGGCTCGCCTGGGTTCGAGTCACGAATGGCAGTCGCGAAGGTGAGCGCGAGCTTAAGGGTGTCGGGCAGAGCCAGGCGGAAGTCGCACATCGACTCGCCTGCGCCCCTGCGCCACGGCGGGTGCATCGAGATCGAAGGCCGCGCATCGGGCCGCGCGGCTGCCTGCAGCAAGAAGGTGGCTCCGCTTACCTCGTCCACGCCCATCACGCCGGGCGCGCGCGACTGCAAGCTAAGTGGAGCCGAGTCCAAGGTCCAGCGCGGCTGCATCCAGCGCGCCACATCCAGCGGAGTCGCGCCGCGCGCCCCGATCTTGACCAGAGGAACCGAGGCCGGTGATAGAACAGAAGGCGCTCGCGTGGCCTGGACGATTAAGACGGCGCTCGCCTGGCGCTCGGGGTTTTGGAGCGGGCTGACTTCCAGGCCGTGCTGAGTGAAGCGAGCGCTGGCGTGAACAGGATAGAGCGCCGAGTAAGAGCCGCGCGAGGGCGTAACGCCAACTGTGATGGTCTGAGTTGCGTTGCCCGCGAGCTGAAAGGCCGGATTTGGATTGCGCGTGACCTTCCAGCCGTCGGCCAGGCCAATTTCGAGCGTGCCGTCCAGAGGCTGAGCCAGCGCGTTCTTGAGCGTGATCGAAACTGGAACCTCGCGCGGCTCAGGCCCAACTTCAACGGGCTGCAGCTTCTCAATCTCAATCGAGAGCGGGCCGTTCGAGCCCACCGGAGGCGCGAAGGCCCGCGCGCTGAGGGAAGCGGCGAGCACGCAAGTGATGGCCAGGGCCGGGCGCAGAAAGTGTTTCATGGGCCAAGAGATACCCGCGCGGCGCATTTGCGTATCATGGGAGTGCGAGTACTTGCGCTTGTAGTTGCTGGAAGGAGTTGGTTTGAGCCCTAAGAGCACCCCAGCACTTGCGCCTCAGCGTGGCAGCGGCGTGGCGTCCAGCAGCTCGTTGATGAGCATTTCGGGCATGACTCCGCCGTGGCGGGCACGCGATTCGAGCGAGATGCGGTGCGCCAGAACCGGAACCGCCATGTCGCGCGCGTCCTCGGGCAAGACGAAGTCGCGGCCCTGCATAAAGGCATGCGCCTGCGAGCAGCGATAAAGGGCCAGGGCGCCGCGCGTCGAGACCGGCAGGCGCAGGCGCTCGTCGTGGCGCGTGGCCTCGACGACGCGCACGACGTATTCGGCGATGGATTGATCGACGCGTACGCGGCGCACGTTTTCCTGAAGCTCCAGCATCTGCGTGGTGTCGAGCACGGGGCCCAACTCATCGAAGGGATCGTGGCCGTGGCGCGAGAGCAAAATCTGCAGCTCGGCTTCCGAATCGGGGTAGCCCAGCGAGAGGCGCACCGCGAAGCGATCCATCTGTGCTTCGGGCAAGGGGTAAGTGCCGTGGAAGTCTGAGGGGTTCTGGGTCGCGATCACGAAGAAGGGAGCGGGCAGCGGAGAAGCGCGGCCTTCGATTGTGACCTGGTTCTCGCTCATCACTTCGAGCAGGGCCGACTGCGTGCGCGGGCTGGTGCGGTTGATTTCGTCAGCCAGCAAGACGTTGCAGAACACGGGGCCGGGCCGGAATTCCCAGCCGTTGGACTGCGGATCGTAGAACGAAGAGCCCGTGATGTCGGCGGGCAAGAGGTCGGGCGTGAACTGAACACGGCGAAAGGCGCCCTCGATGGAGCGCGCCAGGCTCTTGGCCAGCGTGGTCTTGCCCGTGCCTGGAGCATCTTCGAGCAAAGCGTGCCCGCCCGAAAGCAACGCGACCAGGACCAGGCGCAACGATTCGCGCTTGCCGCGGATGACCGTGGCCAGGTTCTCCTCCAAACTATGCAGCGCGAGCGTAGAAGCCGAGGCGGCGGGAGCAGAAGGAGCGGGAGGCGAGGAGAGCATGGAAAGAGCTTGACGAGGGCGGCGCGCGCCTGCAAGTACTTGGGTGCCCGGCGCAACACGCTCAAGCCACAGCTGTTAAGTAGGGGAGAGGGAACCTCGCCCGTATCGCGCTTGGGAAGCGGTAAAAGACGAGGGAACCTCGCCCCTACGCCCTCTTCTCAGCGCCGGCTCTGCGTCAGTTCGCGCAGCTCCTCTTCCAGCCGCCTTAACGTAGCCTCATCGCTGTGATCGAAGCGGGCGCGTTCATACTCTTCGGCCCAGCGCGCGCCGGCTTGCTGCTGCTCTCGTCTCAGGAACCACTGCCACGAGCGCGAGGGCGGCGGAGCCAGCTTCTGGGCCGCCATCCACTTCTCGAAGTCGCGCGCCAGTGATTCGAGCTTTTGCGCGGCCTCGCCTTCTCCTGAAGCGTAGCCTCGCGAGTCGCGGGCGGCGCGGCGGCGCGGTTCGGGGCGGCCTCGGATGAGGAGCCACAAGCCCAGGGGAACGCCTATGATCCAGCCCCAGGTCGAGCGCGGCGTCTTGGCGGCGCGGTTGCGGATCATGGTCAGGAAGTCCCCAGCCCACTCGCTCCACTTCTGGGTCGGAGCCACTTCCCCGCGTGCTTCGGGCCGCCCATCGCCCGGCGTGGCATCGGCTGTGACCCAGCCCACGCCATCGATCCACACCTCAGTCCAAGCGTGCGAATCGCGCTGGCGGACATTCAGGACATTGGGCTCGCCCAGAGCCGTCTCGTGCGCCAGATAGCCGATCACGTAGCGCGAGGGCACGCCCACGCTGCGGCACATCAAGGCCAGGGCCGCCGCGAAGAACTCGCAGTGCGCGTCCTTCTTATCCACGATGAACTGAGAAACCGGGTCGCGACGCCCGTCGATGTGAATCTCGCGCGAATAATGGTGGTTGCTCATCAGGTAGCTCACCAGGGCGTTGACCTGCGCCGCAGGCGTCGAAGCGCCCTGCGTGGCTTGCCGGGCGATTTCCCTCACGCGCGGCTCCAGCTCGGGCGGCAGCTGCAAGTACTTGGCGCGCGACTGGGCGTTCAGAGGAGCGCACACAGGGCCTTGATAAACAGAGGTGCCCTGGATGCTCTGCGTGCTCTGGGTCACTTCGTAGGAGAAGGGGTTGGGCTCGGAGCAGCGCAGCAGGCCCGAGTCGCGCTCGAAGTCGTAGGTCGGGCCGTCGATGTCGGCGCTTTCCAGAGCGCGCAGGCCCACCATGTTGAGCGGCACGAAGAGGGGATCCTCCGGCATCTCGGCCAGGCGCGTAATACGGGCTCTGGTTTCCTGCGAGGCTGGGATTTTGGAGTCGGGCCTCAGCTTGGCCTCAGGCCTCAGCTTGGCCTCAGGCCTCAGCTTGGCCTCGGGCCAGTTCGAGTTGATGCTCCTGTGCTGCGTATCCGAAGTGGACGGCCCCCAGAAGCCGCCCTCATAAAGATCGAAGGAGGCCGCGCGCAGGTGAGGATCGCTCAGCTCGCCTTCGACACGCAGCACGCGGCGCGGCGAATCGCGGATGTTGAAGCGCGAGCCCAGCTGAGGCCGGCTCGACATCCCCGTCAGCTCAGAGGTCAGGCTGTCGTGGAAGAGCTGCGAGCCCAAGCCCATCAGCTCGTTCTTGAAGGCCATCGAGGTGGTGTGCAACCCCCAGCCGCTCGCGATGGCCAGCGCCCAGCACCCGAGCATAAGCCATCTGGAGCGCAGTTCCATCTGGCCGGGCTTCCGATCGAAGAGAGCGTACAGCAGCAGGAAGACGAAAATCGGCGTGAGGTACAGAATGTGCGGGCCGCCAAAAGCGTAGATGTTGGCGCCGCCCAGATACACCAGGCTCCACAGCAGCAGCGAGGAAGGCGGAAAGCTGCCGTTCTCGGGCGAGGGCACGAACTTCCAGTGCTGCAAGCAGCCCTCGATGGCCGCGATCTGCCCCAGCATCTGGATGGTGCGCGTGTCGAAGATCCAGTCGATGCCAAAGGTCGAAGGGCTCGCCAGCAAAAAGACCGTGGGGAACAACAGCACGCGTGCCATCAAAGGTAAATACGAAGAGCGATCGAGCCGCGCGTTCGTGAAGTGCGTGCCCAGCAGCGCGATGATGCAAAACACCAGCATCCAGGCGCTCAGACGCGTGGTCGTGGTCGTGGTCGCCAGCAAGGTCAGCATAGCCAGCAGGCCAAGGCAGGTCGCGGCCAGAGAAGGGCGGGTGAGCATAGCAAGGAACAAACGAGGCAGAAAAAAATCGGCTGCTGCAAGTACAAGTACTTGCGATTCTACAGCTCGCGCAGGCCGCCTTCAAAAGCGGCTTCATTCACCACAGCCGAAGCCCCCAGCCAATCGGCATCGGCGTCGGGGTGCAGCGTGGGCGGCTCGTCGCGCACCAGGATCACGCGCACGGCGGCACCGCTTTCGACCAGCCGCCGGACAAAAGCGCGCCGTTCCTCGTCCCAGTCGAGCATCAGGCACACCAGCGTTGTGACCTGGGACAGATATTCTTCCAGCGCGCCGCCCAGCTCTTCCCAGCCGCTTTGCTCGCTCGACTCCACGCGCGCCAGGATGTCCAGAATCTGATCCAGGTAAGCCAGCGAACGGCCAGCGGAAAGCGAGAACAGCTCAGGCCCCGCCGCGAAGATGTCCACCACGTAATCCGAGCGCGCCAAAAATTCGCCCACAGCCGCGCCTGTTGAAACCGCGCGCTCGAAATCGTCGCGGCTCGCCTCATCAAGCGCCTGGGTGTCCAGGATCACGCCCACGCGCGCCAGCCACTCCTCGCGATATTCGCGCACGATAGCCCGATCTAAGGGCCGCCTCAGACGAGCCGTGGCGCGCCAGTCGATGTCGCGCAGGCGGTCGCCCTGCCTCCACTCGCGGTTGCCCCAGAACTCCATCGCCTCGCCTCGCGAAGAGGCCAGAGCCACGCCTCCGGGATGGTGCGCGCGCCCCGTGGGCAACTCGAAGAGGCGCAAAGCCGTAAACATCGGATGCACCAGCACGCAGGTGTGCCCGGCGAACAAGCGCGAGGCGTTGAGCAAGGCAAAGGGAGCATCGCTCTCGACGCGAAAGCCGCGCACGCTCCACGCCCCGCGCCGCGTCGGGATGAGGTGCATCGTGACGCGAGCGGTTTCATTCTTCACCAAAGGCGGCAGCTCAGCCCCTTGTGGCGGGCGCACCTCGAAGTGCGGCGGCAAGCGGTGCGCCACGACGTGAGCCCGGCTCAAGTACTTGCCCGTACACGTGACGCTGATCGAAACGGGCAGCGCTTCGTGGGCTCCCACGCGCGTGGCGAAGCGAGCCGAGAACAAGACGCGGGGCTTGAACCACAGTCGGCAGAGCAGGGCCAGCAGCCACAGCATCGCGACGTAGCACAGGGGAACGAAGACCTGTAGCTCAAGCGAAGTCGAGCCTATGGTGAAGAAGGCCACGCTGGCGCCAAAAAGCCAGCGTCCTCCGGGCGTCAAGGCGTGCGCCCAGAAGTGCCAGGTCTTGACCAGCCCGCTCTTGTTGATGGCGACCCAGTAGCGCCCATCGTGGTGCGGCGAGGCCGAAGGGACGCCGGGCACCAGGTCGCGGTCTTCGAGCCCGTACGAAAGCGGCGGCTTCTTACCTTTAGATCTCGGCTTGGCGCTCGCCTGGCCGCTCCTGCGATTCTCCAGGCGCAGCGCAATTTCAGCTACAAGATTCGCGATGCGCCCGCGCTCGTTGGGTGGTGCGGTTATTCTCATCCTCCCCGAGTGTGACTGCTGCGCCTCAAGTACTTGCAAGCGCGCTCAGCCGATGACCGATTTGCGATTGGCTTTGTGGTCGCGCATCAGAAACGCGAGCAGCCCAATGGCCCAGAGCAGCTTGAGGTTGAGCACAAATCCCAATAGCCCGACCCACTGCTCGCGCCCGCTCAAGCGCGCGTCCAGCCCGTTGATGATGAGCCAGAATACGTTCCAGATAAGCAATGGTTCGGACACTTTTGGGGCCGGAAAAACGCGCAGCACTTGGTTTTTCCAGCCAGAGCGGTATTTAATCCCAACTCAGGGCAGGCCTGAGTTGGAGGGAATGCATCCACAAGACCAAGGCAGGGTCAGAAAGCCTTGTATAGCAAGGCTTTCTGACTATCCAAAAAGTGTCCGAACCATTGATAAGGACAGTCACGATAATAGTCCACGACGCGCGCGCACAGCGTTCTTCCACATCCAGCGGCATCCGCTCGCGGTAGATCCAGGCCCGAGCGCTCGCGTAGCCCAGCAGCATTCCGCTCAGCATCTCGCCCGCGCCCGAAAGCGAGGCCGCCTGGCTCAGGAGAACGTGGGCAAGGCCATCAAGCGTGCGCCAATTGTTGATGAGCAAGAGGGCAGGCGTGTCGCTCTGGCCTCGCAGCGTGTAACTGAGCACTGCCCACCACGCCGAGCTGACCAGCAGAAGCAGCGCGCCGCCCACAATGCCCGCCGCAACAAAAGCGGCTTCGCGGAGTTTCTTCAAGCCGGAGCCTCCGCAAGTACTTGAGGGCTGGCCTCGGGTGTGGCGTTGGACAGCCGGTTCGCCCAACGCCACAGCGCGGCGCACCACCACAGCTTGGGGTTGCAAACCACGCCAATCAGAATGAACTGCTGCAAAGCGAACCCGCGCACAACGGGCAGATGCGAGCTGAGCGGCAATGGCGGAACGTAGCTCTCAGTGAGGATGTGGCTCTCGGCGAACCCTTGCGATTCTGGATGATACACGAGCGCGATGAGGTTCGGCAGCACAGCCAGCGCCAGCACCATCGCGCCGAAAACGCCCACGCAGAAGAGAATGCCCGAGCAGATGCGGCGGCAGATGTCGCAGCCTCGGAGCCCAGCCGGGCCGTCGCCGCGAGTGTGCAGCACGAGCAGCACACTCGCCCAGCCCAGCAGAGCTCCAGCCAGAGCATCGGGCCAGCCGAAGAACGTGTGTGCCTGCTGCCACAGCACAAACGGAAGCCCTTCAACTCCGCTCCAAATAGGCGGCCTGTTCCAAATCGGTAGGCCAGTGTCTGGTGAGGACACGCCAAACACGATCAGGCCAAAGCCAAGCGAGCGGCTCAGCGTCTGCCAGGCCAGGCCGTAAGCCAAAAGCAGCAGCGCGCCCAGAGCCGCGCCAGCGAGCAAAGTCAAAAGGGGCAAGAGCTTTTTCATAATGCTGTGGGCAGCGAGAGCGCCAAGTACTTGGCGTTGGGCGGGCATACTGGCCTCGATGAACTTCCGCTTCAATCCCTGCTTTATTCTTCCCCTCGCCGCCTCGCTTGCCATCCCCGCGCGCGCTCAGGATCAAATCCAAAACGCCCGGCGCGCCGTCATCTCGCTCAACGGCGAGTGGCAATACGCGCGCGTGCCCGCTCCCGACTCGCCTCCACCTGCAAGCGGCTGGCAAAATGTCCAAGTGCCGAGCACAATCGGCGGCGAGAACTACGAGCAGGCCTGGTTCCGCCGCTCCTTCACGCCTCCCTCAAACTGGCGTGCGGGCCGCGTTTTGGTTCGCTTTGGAGGCGTGAAGTGGGATTCGCAAGTACTTGTGAACGGTCAGCTCGCCGGAGGCCGCTTCAACGGCTACGATGCCTTCGAGCTCGACATCACGCCCTTCCTGCGCGACGGTGAGAACCAGCTCGCGGTGCGTGCTCGCGACTGGACAGCCACCTTCAGCGAAGGCCCCAAGATCGACATGGCAGCCGCGGCTTCGCAGGGCCTGGGCGCGCGCGGCGCTCCCAAGGCGCGCGTCATCGCGCCCTTTGGCGGCCTGATGAGCGTGTTCGGCATCTGGGACGATGTGGATCTTGTCCTCGTGCCCAACGTGCGCGTCGAAGACGGCTGGATTCAGCCCAGGCTAAGCGAGAACCGCTTGCAAATCGATTTGACGCTGCGCAACCAGGCCTCAAGTACTTGGAGCGGCGCTCTGGGCGCGCGCATCTTCCACGCTGGCAGAGGGCGCGGCGAAGATGGCCAGTGGAACATCCAGGGCGCACCTGTGGCCAGCCTAACGCAGAACACTCAGGTCAGCCCGAACACTGAGGGCCAGGCCACGCTGAGATTCGACAGGCCGGGCTTAGCCGAGTGGACGCCCGAATCGCCAAATTTGTATGTGCTCGAAGTGAGCCTGCCAGATGGCGAGCGTTGGCGCGAGCGCTTCGGCTGGCGCGAGATGAGGGCGCAAGGCCCCAACTTCTTGCTCAACGGGCGCGTTCGGCACCTGCTGGCCTCGTCGTGGTGGCCCACGCCCAACCCTCTGGGTCGAGAGGAAATCGTGAGGCAGCTGCGCGGGCTCAGGAAGGCCAACACCTGGACTTTTCGCACCCACACGCAGCCATGGCCTCGGCGCTGGTATGAAGCCGCCGATGAAGAAGGCGTGATGATGATCCCCGAAGCCGCTCTGTGGTGCGACCCCGGAGCCTACGCCTTCGAGGACGAGCGCTTCTGGAAGAACTACGCCGATCACGTCCAGGCCATGGCCCGCTCGCTGCGCAACCACCCGAGCATCATCATGTACTCGCTCGAAAATGAGCTGCGCCATTGCTTAGGAGATTCACCGCGCGCGCCCCTGCTCGAAGCCGGGCTGGTGCGCATGGCATCAGCTATTCGTCAGGTCGATTCCAAGCCGCTGACCTTCGAGGCCGATGGCGATCCCGGCTCTACGCCCACAAGCGGAGGCGCAACGGATGTGATCGGGATTCATTATCCCAACGAGTATCCGGGCAAGAGGCTGTGGCCAAACGATGCGTATTGGATGAACGATCCGCGCAAGCTGTCGATGTTCTGGAAGGGCAACAGTCCGTTTCTGTGGGACAGGAAGAAGCCTGTTTACATCGGCGAGTACTTGTGGATCGGCGAGAACTCCAGCCCGGCTCCGCACACGGTGTTCTTTGGCGACGAAGCCTATCGCGACTTCCTGGGCTACTCGGCTCGGGCCAAGGCCGAATCTTGGAAGATGCAGATTCTGGCCCTGCGCTCTTATGGAGCCAACGGCTCGCCCTGGACCATGAACGAGAACGGGCCTCTCGATGAGCACAACCCAACATGGCTCGCGCACCAGCAGATGTATCGCCCTCTGGCGGCCTTCTCGCACGATTACGACTCGCGCTTCTGGGCCGGAGAGAGCATCACGAGGCGGGTCGAAGTCTTCAACGACACCGGACGCGACCTGCCCTCGGTTACGCTGCGCTCAATTGTGCTGCTCGGTGGCAACGCGCGCCCCATCGCCCAGCACGATCGCAAGCTCAGCCTGAAGTCCGGTGAGCACCAGCAGTTCACGCTGCCCATCTCGCTGCCGCACCTGAGCGCTCCGTCGAAGGCGAAGTGGAGCCTGCAAGTACTGGCCACGCCGCTGCAGCCAAGCGTTCAAGATTACGAGTGGAGCATCACGCCGCGCCCGAGTGCTCCGCTTGCCGCAAGTGCTTCGGCTCCGATTGTGGATGTGTTCGATCCTTCGGGCGTGGTGCGCTCGGCTCTACTCAAGCTGGGTCGGCGCACGCGCGAACTGAAGTCCATCAGCGATTGGGACGGCAGGAACGTGCTTGTGGTCGGCCCTCAAGTACTTGAGGCCACGCGCTCAACGTCCTCAGACACCGGCAGCGGCGGGCCGGGCGCGGGAGCCGTGGCCAACGGAGGCAACGCGGGCGCGGTGGCAAGTACTTCGAGCGCGAGCCGCGAGCCTCAGATCATCGGGGGCGGAGGCGGCGAGAAGGCGGCGTTGGCAGCTAAAGTCGAGGCGGGCGGGCGCGTGGTTGTGATCGAGAGCGAGGCCAGGCCGTGGCTTCCGGTGCGCCTGAGCGATCAGGACTCGACGATGACTTTCGCTCAAGCTACTGGGCACCCGATCTTGGAGGGCCTGAGCCCGAGCGACTTCAAGTTTTGGCGCGGCGACAACCTGGTTTCGCGCGGCGAGGCCGAGCGCGCAGCCGGGGCGCTCAGGCCCCTTGTGGTTTCGGGCACCGCCTTGGGCGTCTCGCACGCGCCCTTAGCTGAGCTGAGCCAGGGGCGAGGGCTGTGGATTCTGTGCGGCCTGCGCGTGGCCTCCAAGTTCGATTCCGAGCCCATCGCGCGCACCCTCCTGACGAGGATGCTGAGCTACGCGCAGAGCTACCAGGCTCCTCCGGGCGAAACGCGCGTGGTCGCGCCCTCAGCGTTGCAAACTCAGCTTAAGGATCTGGGTCTGGACGCGGCTCCGCTTGGCAACTGGAGCGAGCTGAACTTCCCTCAAGTCGGGCTGCTGATCTTCTCGGGCGACAACGTTTTGCTGCAAGCGCACGGCGCGGAAGTCTCCAAGTACTTGCAGGCCGGAGGGCGTCTGCTGTGGCACCGTCCTCAAGCCGAGGGCTTTGAAGCGGCCTCGAAAGCGCTTGGGCTTTCGGTGGAGCGCCGGGCTTACGAGGGGCCGGCGAGCCGAGCCGATGAGCTTCCGGCCCGCTTTTCCTCGCTCTTGCGCGAGGACTTGTACTGGCTCGGAGGCGCGCCCCAGATCTCCTGGAACGCGGCGCCCCTGGCCAGTGTCGCCGAGGCTGTCTTCGAGCAGCTCAACGACTTCGCCGGGGCGCGCACCTTCCAGGCCACCGCCAACCCAACACTTGAAGGCACCTTCGTCAGCGTGACCCCGGATAAGAAGGAAGTCGGGCTGTTCACCAATGGCAGCGCGACTTACGATGTGGACTTCGCGAGCGCGGGGCGCCAGGCGGGGCGCGTGTGGGCGCGAGGCTCGATTGCTCAGGGCGAGCTGCCTCAGTTCGCGGTGCGGCTCGATGGTAGGCGCGTGGGCGTGGTCACGCTGCAAAAAGCCGAGCTTGCGCCTTACGAAATCGCGTTCCAGGCACCTGCGGGCAAGGCTAAGCTGAGCTTCGAGTTCATCAACGACGCCAGCGGCAACGGCGAAGACCGCAACCTGTGGCTCCAACGCTTCGAACTGGCGGCTCAGAATTCTTCGGGCACCCTTGAGCTGGCCTCGCCTCCGGTTCTGGTTTCCAGGCGCGTGGGCGCGGGCGAAGCGATCTTGAGCGGAGTGAAGTGGGATCAGGCCGCAAGCAACGCGGCGCGGGCACAAAGGTTTGAGGGCGGGATGCTCTCGGCTCTGGGCGCACGCTTCAGGCCCACGGAGAACACGGACGCCATTGAAGTCGCGCGCTTCCAGGAGCAACCCGGCCTGCCCTGGTTCCACCGCGAGAACAGCGGGGTTTATATGGGCGCGGGAGGCTGGATCGAGGGCCGCGTGCGCGTGCTCAAGGCGGGCCGCTACCGCGTGCGCGCCCTGGGCAAAGGCACCAGCGGAATCGGCATCTTCCCCATCATCGCGCTGAGCGTGGACGGCCAGGAGCAGACTCGCATCGAGATCAAGTCCGACAACTTCTCCTGGCACGAAGGCACGGTGAATCTGCCCGAGGGCGAGCACACGCTGCGCATCACCTTCACCAACGACAACGCTCCGGCGCCCGAAGACCGCAACCTGTGGCTGGACAGGCTGGAGTTCTCGTCTGCTCCTTAGCTCATCGAACAAGACGCGGGTGGAGCTATCGCCCTCTTCCAGTCTCTTACTTCTGCTGCATTCTCAATCATCAAGTACTTGTAGGTGCTTGGGACTCACTAGAAACAGAGACTGGAAGAGGGCGATAGCTCTACCCGCGTCTTGTTCGATGAGCTAAGCGAGGAATAGGCCCCGGAGCCTATGCCGCAAGTCAGGGCTGATAAACCACTTCATCCGGCTGCACGCCGCGCTTGACGGGGAAGACCAGATCGCCCTTGGCGCTGCCCCGAGCCAGCAGCGTGGCGCGCAAGGGCTGCAGGTCGCGCGTCGAAAACGGCACGCTCACGGCGGGATAGACCTGGCGCTCAGGCGAGATCAGGCGGAAGCCGCCTTGATCGAGCGTCACTTCCTCGTTGCCCGAATACTCGACCGTGACATTGCACACCAGCAGCATCTCGCTGTTGCCAACAGCGGCCTGAGCCGCCTTCATCTCGCGCCGCGCCGCCTCGGGCAAGGAGGCCGGGGCGGGCGCCAGATCCGCCAGCGACTTCACATAGCGCGAAGCGTTCACCGTAACCGAAATCTCGCGGCTCCAGTTGTGCGCCTCCTTGAGCGCGGGCACATTCACAGAAGTACTGGACGAGCCCCCAGGCGAACCCGCCTCCGGAGCCGGAGCACCTGAAGCGCCCTCGCGCCAGGGAGCCGTGGCCTCAGTCGAGTTGTCGCTCGCGCCCACCAGAGGCTTGATCGGCGCCAGAGCCGTCGCCTGAGCTTGAGGCGGAGCCGCTCCAGGTGCCTCAGCCCCAGGCGTCGCGACGGAAACGGGGACTGTGCTCGGCGTTGAGGGCCAGGGCGAAATCGGCAGGCCGCGCCAGTAGCGGAACCCAACCAGCACCAGAGTCGCAAACCCAATGGTTGACAGCAGACTATCCATCGCGCCCCAGATACGCTTCCACATTTGAGTCCTCCCGCCGATTCTCCCGTTCTGCTTCGGCTCCTCTATTCTACCCGCGCCGCCTCAAGTACTTGCAGGCCTGCCGAGGCGTTGTTAGAATGTTCTCGCGTCCGCTCAGGACATCGGGCTTATAGCTCAGTTGGTTAGAGCGCCACACTGATAATGTGGAGGTCCCCGGTTCGAATCCAGGTGAGCCCATCACGAATACCACAGGTTAATCAAAAGGGCGCGCTTTCCAGGAGGAAAGCGCGCCCTTTGACTTGGCTGGCCTCACCTGACCCTGACCAGGCCCGCGTCCATGTACTTGTCGCCGCCGGTGTCGCGGACGTGAACCGCGAGCACGTTGCGCCCCGGCCTGAGCGTAGCCAGGGCTGCCCTGGTGATCGGGAACTGCTCGTAGGAGTTGTTCGCACCGCTCGCACTCAACGCGAGCACGCCGTTGAGGTAAGCCTCGGCGTCGTCATCATGTTGGAGCGTCAGCTGCAATTCCTCCCGGTTGGCGAGCTGAGCCTGGGTGAGCATGAACTCGCGGCGCGCCCAGATGTCGGGCGTCTCCCACGCGGTGCCGATCACCGGGCCAGGCACACGCTGGAAGCCGAAGCCGCCCGTGCCGATCTGCCAGGCCGCGTCGTTGAAGCTGGCCGCGAACCAATTACCTGCGGGCTGCGAGGTCGTGTAGCGCCATAGAGGTTCGTAGCGCCCCATCATGCTTTCCTTAGCTGAGGTCGGCACGATCTCGGTGATCTGCAGAGGCGGCGGCAGCGGCGCCCAATTGAGGTTGAGGTTTCGGGCATTGGCCAGATCGCGCCCGGCCCACTTGCTCCAGATCTGCCGGTTGTTCAAGACCGGGATGAACACACCGCCGACTACAGAGCGCGCCTTGAAACCGACCTGAGTGCCCGCGATGGTGCGATACCAGTCGGTCATCGGCACGCGCGAGGGCGTGTTGTTCAAGAAGTCGTAGACCGGATCAGCCAGCGCCATCACGTCGGCTTTCTGGCCTGTCAGAGCCGCGCTCCAGAGCGTCCAGTCGAGCTTGGTGTAGTTCTCGCGCGAGTCCAGCGGCAGGCCGTAGCGGTTGAGCTTGGTCTTGTAGTAGGCCATCTCTGTGGCGGCGACGCTGTCGGGGAACAGGTTGATGCCAAGAATGCGGTCCCAGACCAGGTTGTATTTCTGGCTCCAAGTACTTGATTTGTCGAAGGCCAGCTTGTAATGGTCGCCATCGCGGGCCGCGGCCATCCACTGCTTGACCATGCCCTCGGCAATACCACGCACGTTCCGGGCTTCGAGCAAATCGCCGCGCATCTGGCACATCATGGAGTAGGCGCCCAGCGCCTCGATCGACTTGCCTGAGAGGTTGACGTTGTGCGCCAGGTGCCCCGAAAAGTCGTCGGTCGAAAGCTGGTTATCCAAGTCGTAGCCCTTGCTGATGAGGAAGCCCGCCCACTTGGTGATGGTCGGCCAGTGGCGATCGGCATATTTGGTGTTGCCCTCGATTCGGGCCAGAGCGCCCAGCATGAGCAGCATATTGCCGCTCTCCTCGACCGGCATCTTGCTGCTCACGTCGCCGTTGGCAGGGATGTTCTCGCCGCCTCCATAAAGCATTCCCGTCGCCTGCGGGTAAACCCCGACATCGTGGGGCGCGAACGGGAACGGCCAGCGCGGGCCAGATGAGTAGGCCAGGATTGGCTCCAGCGTCGCCTTGAGCAAGGTCGGCGAGAGCAGCATCATCTGCGGCGAGGCCGGATACATCACGTCAACGGTGCCGATCGAGCCGTTGGAGTTGTTCTCCTTGGAAAACGAAAGCGGCGCGCCGTTGGCATCGGCCACGATCTTCTGGGCCGCCAGCGCCTGACGATGAGCTAAAGCCGCCAGGCGCGCGTATTTCTCGCCGCCCACGGTGCGCAAATCGGCCATCAGCTCGTTGTCGAAGGCAATGGAGCGCCTGTTCAACTGCTCGTAATCGCGGGCCGCGACGTTGAGCAAGCCGATGGCGTCCATGCCGTTGCGGCGCCAATACGGGCGCAGCTTGTGGCCCATCCAGTTGAGCGAATACTCGTCGTCGTAAGCGAGCATCATGGTGCGCGCAGCGGGCTGCGAACCCACAGCGCCCACGTTGAAGGCCAGGGCCGCGACAGGCGCACGATCGCTGGCGGTGCGTGGCGTGGGTGCATCGTCCTCAGCAGGCAGGCGGCCCGTTCTGCCCCACGCCATTTGCGCGTTGGAGCGCGAAGTCAGGACGCTTTGCAAGCCCCTGACGTTGGGCGCGGCCACGTACAGGTGGCCCCAGTCGATGCGTAGGTCGTCGCCGCGCTTGGCCAGAACCGGCTGGTCGACCGAACCCAGGCTGAGCGCGGTCAAGTCGCCCTTCGAGGCACGGTTCCAGGTCACTTGCTGCGAGTCGGCGTCGTTAACGGCGAGATCGGCTCCGGCATCGGCGTAGAACTGGATGTCGTGAGCCTTGCCATCGAGCGAGCGCACGGAGTAAGTCACGTAGGTCACGGGCCGTGCAAGTACTTCGAGGTCACTGGGAATCGCGGGCGTCAGGAAGGTCAGCTGCACCTGCACCTTCTCGTTGGCGAAGGTGTAGATGGTGCGCGTGGGCAGCACCAGAACGCCGGTCTGGAGCAACGAGGCCGACTCTTCGGGCTGCGAGCCCATCAAGCGGAAGGTCTGGCCATCGACGCGCACCATCGAGTTGAGGCTGTTCTCGCGCCCCGTCCAGTGGCGGGTCTCGTCGCTGTAAAGCTTGTTGGCGCTCGACCAGACCGAGAAGTAAGGATCGTGCGTGACCAGGGGCACGGAAGGCGGACGAAGCGGCGGCAAAGCGCCGTTCATCATCTGAGTGCCCTGAGCATGGGCGAGCGCGGGTGCCACGATCGGCGCCAGAGCACAGCCGAGCGCCAGAAGGCGCGGCGTGGAACGGTGTTTGGTTGTATGCATAGGATTGCGGGAATCGACTCTGAGAGGATCTAAATAAAAGAAGCGCAAGTGAATCTTTTTTTCTTGCACAGGAACAGAGCGGGGCTGACACCAGCGGTTTCGCAAGGCGCTGAGGTAAGTACTTGTCCAGAGGTAAGCTCTTTCAACGCATCTACCGCTTTACGGGCGTGGCTTTGGGCGCGTCCAGGCGCTCGACGCCATCGATGGCGGCCAGGGCCATCACGCGCGGCTTGGCGATGGAAGCCCACGCTTTGTAGCCCTCGGTGTTGAAATGCAGCCCATCCTCCCGCAGCAGCCTGGGCTGAGGCTGGCCATCGGCAGTGAGTATCTGCGCGTGCGAGTTGATGAAGTTCAGCTTCTGGGTCTTGGAGCCCGCTTGGAAGGTGAACATCTCGATGAGGTGATTGGTTTCCAGAGTCTCAGCCTCCAGCTTCCAACGCGCCACGGTGGGATTGATCGAGATGTAGACGATGCGCGTGTTGGGCAAGGCCTTATGGATCTTGGCCACAAAGTCCTTGTACTCCTGGAGAACCTGCTGAGGATTCTTGTTGCCGTAAGCGAGGTCGTTGGTGCCCGCGCAAAAGACGATGATCTTTGGCTTGTAGGGAATGACAATACGATCCGCGTAGCGCGTGCTGTCCTGGATGAGAGAGCCGCCAAAGCCGCGGTTAATCACCGGAATCTCGGGGAAGTCCCGCGCCAGGGTTTCCCACATCCGAATGCTCGAACTGCCCAGGAACAGCACCGCGCCCGAAGGCGGCATCTTCTTCCTGTCGGCGGCCTGGAAAGCGTTGATTTCCGGCGCTGCGGGCTCAGAGGCTGGCACGGGAACGATCACTTCCACGCCCGGCTGCGTCTTCGAGGCCGGCTGTGCCAGAACCGGGGAGCTGCAGCCAGGGCCGCAGCTGAATATTCCCAGCATCACAGCGTTTGCCGTCACAGCGCGGCCAAGCAGTTGATGGGGAGATGCTTTGAGTCTCTTCATGGCCTGAGTTTACTTTTGGCCGTGCGTGTAGTGCTCTGCGAAAGTTGGAGAAGCCAGCTATCTGCACCTTCAGCCCCTGAACCCGGCAAGTACTTGGCAGCCGCTCGAAGCTGTGGAATGGCGATCTCGACCTGGCCAATCAGATCGTCGCCCAGCGCATCCTTGGCCTGAAGTCTTGCTCCTGAAAGCACGCGATGAGACGAGGCACTGTGCCATCATCAGTCGTTGGGATCGTCCGTCAGTTCGCCTCGAACGATGAGTGCCATATCCAAAACGAACAGCGCAATGACAACATCGCCAACAGTTGAGGCCAGCCATCCCGCAGGCAACATCTGGTCAACGCCCCACAACACGAAGGCCACAGCCGCGATCATTCGCTTGATGAACTGAATGGGATGCACCCCGACTCCTGGATGAAGTGAGAGCCAGGATAAACCGATCAAGATAAGCGGAGCGGCGGAAGCCACGGCATGAAGACGGTGCGTCGTGAAGTGAGCGAAGCCATCTAAAAGCAATAGGGTTGTGCCAGCCACCAAAGCGGCAACGGCCAAAACAATCGCTAATCTTGAAGAGGAGGGTCGAAGGGCTTGCTTCATTCGCGGCAGATAAGCCAGTTCAGCAGCACCCAGCCGGGCCACAGCCGCAGCCATTAGCCGGTGCCATCGTGAGAGGAACGGACTTGGAAGGCGCGGGCACGATGCACATCTCGGGCGCGAGGCACTCGGTGTGGCGCACGCCCAGCTCTAACACAACCGCGTCGTCCGAAGAGGAGAAGCCCGCCACTGGGAACTGAGACACGAAGCCGTTCTCCATCTCGTATTCGAGTTCCAGAGGCAGCGTGTCATCGGGCACGATCTGGCCCGACTTGTCGAGGATGTCGGCCATCTTGCCGGCCTGGATGCGGTGGTCTTCGTCCGGGCCGACCCAGACTTGAAGCTGGGCGGTCTTGCGGATATGCATCTTGCCGCCGCAGTCCACGAAGGTCTTCTCAACGCGGCCCATTTCCGTGATGTGGAACGAAATGGGCACGGCGTCGCCGGCGGGCAGCGCGACATGGAACAGCTTGCCCCGATTCTCTTGCAGCAGGGCCTTGAATTCTTGCAAAGTCATAGATTCTCCAAACGGTCTGTACGGCGTCTCAAGTACTTGCAGGCGCCAGCGTAAATGGTAGAGAGTGCGCCCAGAGCACCTGGAATCTCTCAACGGCTTGAGGGGCCAGGCAGTAGCACACGCGCGGCCCATCGGTTTCGCCCACGATCCAGCCCGCTTCCTTCAACACCTTGAGATGCTGCGAAACCGTGCTCTGCGCCAGAGGCAGCACGCCCACGATCTCGCCGCAGATACACGCTCCGTGCTCGTGCAAAAAGCGCACGATGGCCACGCGCGCAGGATGCCCCAGCGCAGCCGCCATACGCGCGAACTGGGCATCGTCATCGCGCAAGGCCGATTCAACTTCTTCAGGTGAGTAACACGCTCGTTGTTTCATCGTCAATCGGCATTATACGATTATCCTTCAGCTAAGCGCAACTGAGAGTAGCGCAGGCGCGAATTGAGGCCGAAGAGGGCGCAAGCCCCGCTCTGGGATGCGTTCCAACTTGCTTGCAGTAGAAGGATGCTGGTGTCGCCTCAAGTACTTGCCGCTTCAGCCTTGGCCTGAGCCTGTTGATACGCAACGGCGCGGCTGAGCGACCAAGCTTGTATGTTGTTTAGTGGTGTCGGAGACGCCCGGACTAAGCTCAGAGTAGGACTCTGTGAGTGAGATGAGCGCCCGGCACCCTCTTTGGCTTGTTCCTGAGGTCAGACAGTATCCTAAGCCGCGCCATCGTGTGCGTAGAGCTTGCATCCACAAGGCTGACCCCCAACAAGCCCATCTTCAAAAGCCAAAGGAGGCACCATGTACCTGGGCTTGGACGTGAGTAAGAACACCCTGGACGCCGCTTTACTCGAAGAAGGCAAGGCCAAGCCGCAGCACAAGGTCTTCGCCAACACCGCTGCGGGCCACGAGCAACTGCTGGCCTGGCTGGGCAGCAAGAGCGCCGAGCCCATTCATGCCGCTCTGGAAGCCACCGGCACCTGGGCCGAGGCAGTCGCTCTGGCTCTGCATGAGGCGGGGCACCGGGTCAGCTTGGTCAACCCGGCACGCATCCACGCCTTCGCGCGCACCCAGATGGCACGCACCAAGACCGACAAGGCTGACTCGCTCCTCATCGCGCGCTTCGCTCAGCTGCACCAGCCCGAGCTGTGGGTGCCGCCCGCCGCTGCGGTGCGCGAGCTGCAGGCTCTGGTGCGCCGCCTGGAAGCCCTGGAGGAGATGAGGCTGATGGAGGAGAACCGCCTGGGCTCAGGAGGCTTGACCGCTGCGGTGCAAGCCTCGCTGCGCGAGCACATCACCTACCTGCGAGAGCAGATCGACAAGGTGAAGCGCCAGATCAAAGATCATATCGACGGCAACCCTGGCCTGAAGCAGCAGCGCGACCTGCTGCTCTCGATCCCCGGCGTGGGTGAAACAACCGCCGCTCTGCTGCTGGCCGAGCTGGGTGAGGTGGATCGCTTTGACGGAGCGCGAGCGGTGGCGGCTTTTGCGGGCTTGGTGCCGCGCATCCGCCAGTCAGGAACCAGCGTCAGGAGCCGCCCGCGCCTGTCCAAGGTCGGCTCGCCGCGCCTGAGAAAGGCGCTCTACTTCCCCGCCATCACAGCCCTGCGTTTCAACCCGCTCGTGCGCGCTCTGGGCCAGCGCCTCCAGGAAAAGGGCAAGCCTAAGATGCTCATCATCGGAGCCGCTATGCGCAAGATGATCCACCTCGCCTTCGGCGTCCTCAAGTCAAACAGGCCCTTCGACCCCCATTTCTGTGCTCCAGCCCTTGACGGCTAACACAGTATCTCACCCGCCGCCG